>JADMIO011429208.1_pt1 | contig 109720 bp, 95 predicted proteins | sample 8958161 | NCBI WGS metagenome assembly JADMIO01 (sample SAMN16585339, study PRJNA669376) | soil metagenome | isolation source: Crop rotation soil | place: USA: Cullars Rotation, Alabama | collected 2011 | reverse complement strand
CGCGACAACTTGTCCACGTGGAATTCTAAGCTTAGGATCCCAATGTGCTGGAAAGGGTGCCCGCCGCCGCGGCCGCTTTGGCGGTGGCGATTTCTCCCGCGGCGCAGGCCAGCCGGTGAAAGGCGGTCGGGGCGATCAGGATCGGCATCGAGACCGATTGCCCAAGCACGGTCGTGCTCAGATCGCGCTGACCGATGCCGGTCAGGACCCGATAATAAAGCTTCAGGCGCGCCCAGCCCGCGGTGTTCTCGCGCAGCGTGTGCTCGTCCAAGGCACCGCCTTCATAATAATCAAACGCGTCCTTCTCCATCCGGCCCCGCGCGGCGGCGGCGTAGTCCGACACGTTGAGCAGGATCTCGCAGGGTTGAACCGTCGCCATGCCGCAAATTGCCACAACCAACCGGCGGGCGCCCAGAGAGAAAACGGATGCGGCCGAGTATGAGCGCCAGATCCAGGAGGGGTCCGGCGATTGGAGCCGCATTGCTTCGCCGGGCATCGACCGAAGAAACGCGTGCAAGTTTTGGCTTGTATAACCGCGGGATCTCTGCGGGGATTCTGCCGTCACAAGAGGAGGTCGTGCAATGAAACTTCGGCGTATCTGGACCGGTCGGATGAATATTTTTGCGAGCACCCTGATGGCGTTCCTCGTTTTAACCGGGTTGGCGAACGCCTTTCCTGATAACCCGAAAACCAGGCCGGGAGCGAAGATCGGTCCGCAAGTGGCAACGGGAAACTTTTGGATGTCGACTGGCGGACCGCAGGGCGGCAACGTGCTCGCGCTGGTCAGAAATTCAAATTACGTCTTCGCCGGGACGTTGGGCGGGGGAGTTTTTCGATCCGCTGATAACGGCGAGACGTGGACGGCGGTGAACAACGGTCTGAGCGCAACCGATGTCCGCGCCCTCGCAAGCAACACCGCCGGCGAGTTGTTCGCCGGGACCTTCGGAGGAGTTTTTCGGTCGACCGACGACGGGAACAACTGGTCGCCGGTCAACGACGGACTCGAATATCCTTTCGTCATTTCTCTCGCCATTAATGCGAGCGGCGACATCTTCGCCGGGACCTTCGAAGGCGGCGGTGTCTATCGCTCGACGGATAACGGCGCGAGCTGGACCCTCCAGATTAATGGTCTGACCAATACCTATGTCTATGCCCTCGCCATCAACGCGAGCGGCGACATCTTTGCCGCCACCTGGGGGAGCGGAATTTTTCGCTCGACCGACAACGGAGAGAGCTGGGTCGAAGTCAATGTCGGCCTGACCGAACCCTACATCATCTCGTTGGCGATCAACCAGGCGGGCGATATTTTCGCCGGCGCCGATTTCGGCGGCGGCGTTTTTCGCTCGACGAACAACGGCGACAGCTGGACGCCGGTCGACAACGGCCTAACGACATCGAACAATGTCAACGCGCTCGTCATCGCGGACAGCGGCGATATTTTCGCCGGCATCTACGGCGACGGGATCTTTCGCTCGACCGATAACGGTGAAAGCTGGAGCGCGGCCGACGATGGCCTGACGGCGAGGTTCGTCCTCTCCTTCACCATCGGGACGAGCGGCGACATTTTCGCCGGGACTTATTTTGGCGGCGGAGTTTTTCGCTCGAGTGACAATGGCGAGCTTTGGAGCGAGCAAAACAACGGCCTGGTTGCGACCGAGGTCCGGGCCATCGCGGTCAACGCGGAGAACGAGATTTTCGCCGGTACCTACGGCATCGGCATTTTTCGCTCGAGCGATGGGGGCGCCACCTGGGAAAAGGTGAACAATGGCCTGGCGGCGCTCTACATCAGTTGCCTGACGATCAAGAAAAACGGCGACCTCTTCGCCGGAGCCGATTTTATCGACGGACTCGGCGGCGTCTATCGCTCGACCGACAACGGCGAAAACTGGGAAGAAGTGAATCAGGGCACGATCACGACCGATGTGCGGGCGCTCGCGGTCAACTCCAGCGGCGACATTTTTGCCGGCACATATCCGGACGGGGGCGTTTTTCGCTCGATCGACAATGGCGAGAGCTGGACGGCGGTGAATCGCGGCTTGACCTGCAAGAATATCTGGTCGCTCGCGATCAATCCTGACGACGAAATTTTTGCCGGGACGGCGGGATGCGGTACGGGGGTCTTCCGTTCGACGGACAACGGCGATCATTGGACTCCGGTGAACAACGGTCTGACCTCGACCGATATTGGTGCCCTCGCGATCCAGGCCAACGGTGACCTCTTTGCCGGGACGCATTCGCAGTTCGGAGAGGGCGGGGGAATGTTTCGCTCGACCGACAACGGCGACAGCTGGACGGAACAGAACAGCGGTTTCAGCGCGCTCGACGTGAACTCCCTCGCGCTCAACGCGGCCGGAGAAATTTTCGCCGGGGCCCTCGGCGGCGCCTTCCGTTCGACGAACAACGCTGACACCTGGAGTGAGATCAGCAGCGGGTTGATCCCGGCTGGTGGAAATGTTTGGAGCGTGGCGATCGATGGCAATGGCTATGCGCTGGCGGGGACGGCCGGCGGCGGAGTTTTCCGCAGCGTGCAATCGACAACCACGAATCCGTGTCCACAGTCGCGGCGCTATTGGAAGGATAATCCGGAGGTTTGGCCGCTGGATGAAATGATGCTGGGCAGCCAGTCTTACAACAAGGCCGAGCTGCAGAAAATCATCGGCGGCGCCGGCAAAATTGGCGACGCCAGTCTCACCCTCGCCGGACAGCTTATCGCGGCGAAGCTCAACCTCGCGAATGGGTCCGACCCCACGCCCATCGTCGACACGATCGATGACGCGGACGCGCTCCTGAGCCGGTTCGACGGGAAACTGCCCTATTCCGTCAGGCGATCGTCACCTCCCGGCCGCGCGATGGCGTCCGACGCGACAACGCTGCGTGATTACAATCTTGGCAACCTGACTCCCGGCTGCGGTCAATAAGATGGGACGGTGACCGCCTTCCCCGGATCGCTGTAGTTGTAGCCGGGAGCGCTGACGCCGGCGGCGAGAAAGGTGCCAATCAAGAGGCGAGCGGGATAATCACCGAGCACTAGCCGGTGCAGCTTTCCTTCGTTTCAGATTGACAAGACAAGCGCCTCTCTTCCATCATCAACCATCTTCATCTCCCAGGTCTAGCAGCCCAAGGTCTCAATTTCATCGGATCCGTCTGAAAAATATTTATCGACCCAATCCCATTCCTCCTCGGCGCCCGGTCCGGCGTGCCGGTTTGCTTGTTGTTTCGCTCGCTTTCGCTCTTGCCGCGCTGACCCACGGCAAGACGCGGCATCGGGTCGCGGCGCCGAGTAACGACCAGATCTACGAGAGCAGCTATCGCAACGACACGGTCGAGATTTTTGACTCGCGCGGTGTCTTTACCGGCTTGCTTGCGAAGCTGGCTCAGCCGACCGGGATGGCCTTCGATGCCTCGGGCAATCTCTTTGTCGCGAGTAATCAGCGTCCCAATTTTTCCATCACGAAGTTTGCAACCGACGGGTCCCATTCGACCTTCGCCGACGCCACCCTGCTGAACGCGCCCCATGGTCTCGCCTTTGACCCGGAGGGAAATCTCTTTGTCGCGAACTCAGCCGGGAACACGATCGTGAAGTTCACGCCGGAGGGGGTCGGCACGATTTTTGCAGATTTTGATGACGGCTTGGACACCCCGATTGCGATCGCTTTCGACGCCGCGGGCAATCTTTATGTCACGAACGCCGATGGCGGCGGACCGCCGACCGATGGCCGGGTGTTGAAATTCACCCCCGACGGCGTCGGCTCGGTCTTCAATGGCCGGGGCTTCGATTCGGCCTATGGGCTTGCCTTTGATAAGGACGGGAATCTCTACGTTTCAAACTTCGACAGCAGCGTGATTGAAAAATTTGCGGCCGACGGGACCGACCTTGGAGTCTTTGCGAGCAACGGCTGCAATCATCCCCTCGGCATCATGTTCGATCGCAACGGCAGCCTCTATGTCGCAAACCAGGGTAACGCCACGATCGAGCGCTATTCCCGCAAGGGGACCGACATGGGGGCCTTCGCGACCACGCGCGGCGGACCGCATTTCCTGGTCTTGTTACAGGTCGACGCACGTTAGGCAGGAAGGCGGCCGGTTAGGGCCGACGAAAAACCACGCCGCCCTTCATGACAAAGCGCACTTGCCGGACGGCCTCGACATCTCTTGTGGGATCGCCTGCGACTGCGACCAGGTCGGCTAACTGACCAGCCCGGACGCGGCCGCGATCGGCAAGATGGAAAATGGCGGCGTTGCCGCTCGTCGCCTGGCGGAGGACTTCGAGCGGCGTGAAGCCGTATTCCCTAACGAGCAACTCCATTTCGCGTGCATTGTCGCCGTGGGTGAAGACCCCAACGTCGCCGCCCATGGCAAAAGTTACTCCGGCGGCGCGAGCCGCTTTCATGCTCGCACGTTTTTCAGCGATGCGCGCTGGCTCCGGGTCGCTCCCTTTCTTCCAACCGCGATACTGTTCGACTGCGTCGCCGGCTGCGACCGTCGGGCAGAGAGCGACTTTGTGTTCTTTCATCAACTTGAAAATCTCCGGCGTGCCCTCATCACCGTGCTCGATTGTATCGACACCGGCGAGGATGGCGCGGCGCATGCCTTCCGCGCTCGTGGCGTGGGCGGCGACTGGGCGCCCGGCGTCATGCCCGGCCTTGACCGCGGCGGCCAATTCCTCCTCAGAAAAAGTGGGTCGCGCGGGCTCTCCCGGTCCCCAGCGATAATCGGCGTAGAGCTTGATCCAGTCGGCGCCCTTGCCGATCTGGCGCCGGGTTGCCCTAACGATCTCATCCACCCCGCTCGCTTCTTCCGCGCCCTGGGGCAAATCGAGATCGGTCGACAGTTTCGGCCCGTAGCTGCCGGTCGCGACGATCGCGCGCGTGACCACGATCATCCGCGGGCCAGGCACGATGCCCTCCTCGATCGCCTTCTTTAGACCAACATCGCCATAGCCCGCTCCTTCCGTGCCGAGGTCGCGCGCCGTCGTGAAACCGGCGAGGAGAGTGGCGCGGGCGTGGGCGGTCGCTTCCGCGGTGCGGAAGGAGAGCGACTCGTTCGTAACCTGATCGTTCCACGGTGTCTCGTTGTAAGGATGAAGGAAGAGGTGGGAGTGGCCTTCGATCAGCCCGGGAATGAGCGTGTCGCCAGGCAGATCGATCGTGTCCGTATCGTTAGGCGCCTTGATTTCGCCGACCGGCCCGGCAGCTTCGATTTTTTCTCCGCGGACCAGCACGGCCCAATCCGGGTGCAGCTCCTTTCCATCGAAAACAGCAGCCGGACGGAGGAGGTGCACCGCCGCCGCATCGGCTTCCGCGGCACTGAGGCAACGGCTTATAGTGAGCGCCAGGAAAATGCAGAGCCGAGCATTCACACAAAAGACCTTAGCATAAGCCAGCGTGTATCTGCGGCGGCGCCGCGAAACTGCCAGGTAGCGACAACAGAAAAGCGAATCCCTCGCCCCGAGTTCGTCGAAGCGAGGGAGAGTTCTCTCGGGCAGCCGAAACGGGCCGAAATTTACTGATCGCCAGGTATCGTCAAGGTGACGTGCGCATTGGTGTATTCCGGATTCGCCATCGTCGCCTCCGCCGTCACGCTTTGATATTTTCCACCGGGAGCAGGGATTGTCTTGGTCACGTTGGGCTCACCCACTTCGGCGGTCGTTCGCGGCTCGCTCGCGATTGGTTTTCCGGGCGAGGTGATGCGCACCTGCACGCCTTTGGCGGTCTGGACGGCACCCTTCGGACCATCCTTGCGGGCAGACGCCTTGGCCGTGATCTCTTGCTCGTTGCCATTCATGGTCTGCTCCACCGTCAGGACGAGAGCCATGTGCTCGATCACGTTCGGATCGAGCGAGCGCGCGCCGATCCGCCGGACCATCTCAAATTTTTGAGCGCTGTGCGGTCCGAGTTGAGCTTGGGCCGTGGCCCCGCCGCTATCAGCCGCGCCCCCGGGTGCGGCACAGGAAGCGAGGGAAGCGGCGGTGACGATCGCGAGCAGGAAGTGCGGAAGGTATTTCATGGCGGCAGTTTGGTTAGGCAAAGACTCACCGTCAACATCGTTTTCTGAGGGGCGGGTGGTTGGGAAAATCGCCCGCTAATCCTGCGATTCGCTCGCCTCCGGCTCGGCCGCCCGGGAGGAACGCCGACGACCGGGATGGTGCAAGCCTCGTTTGCCGTGGCCTTCCTTTTCGATCCGGGCCAATTTCTTGCGCTGCTCCTCGCTCAGGAGCGGTTTCAACGACTGATCGGTTTCGCTCATGACCTGGCGGACCTTCGCTCCGGTCTCGGACCGGATCTGTTGCAGCTCGTGCACGGCCCGATCAAGGATAGGCGCGACCTTTGCCATCTGTTCCGGCGTGAGATCGAGCTGGGATTTGATCCGGTCGCGCATCCGCTCGGCCACGGAATGGGAATGACGCCCGAAGCTGCCGTGCCACTGCCGGCCTTCATGAAAAGCAAGGAAAGCGCCGGCGACTGCGCCGGCCAAAAAGGCGAGGATGAAGCCCGCCACCAGTTTTCCTTTCCAGGAGGCATTCATGGCTCAAAGACACTGCTGATGGCGGAATCTGCGATGGCATATTCATCCCCGCCTAACGAGTCGCTGATGGTGTCGGGCAGCGAAAGCTCGTGATAAACACCGGCGCTGGCGAGAAGGAGGACGACGAACGAGAGATAGACGACCCGGCGCAGGAGCCGGCCGAGGTCGACCAGGTCGTAGTTGGCGCCCGCCCGCCACCGCGCCAAGACACGGCTGTCGAAGCCGAACGGCATTTCGTGAGGCCGTTCGCCGGTGGCTTCGGCCGCGGCCCGCAGCAACCGCTCGAGTTTGAGATCGGAGTCTTTCATCGGTTTCCTTCCGCCGTGAATTTTTCGAGCTGCTCTTTCATTTTTTTTCGGGCCCGGAAGGCGCGCACCTTGACGAGGGAGGCGCCCCAGCCGGTCAGGCCGGAGATTTCGGCCACGGAACGCTGCTGCAAATAGAGAAGATCGATCACGAGCCGCTCGGCTGGCTTGAGCACGGTGAGGAGTCGCTCGACCAGGTCGCGGGCGGCGAAACTGCGGTCCGGGCCGAGTTCGTCGGTAGTGGCCGCAAGATTATGGACGACCGCGACCTCTTCGTCGCTCAGGTCGGCGTGACGAAATTCCGGCCGCACTTTTTCCGACTGAATCTGGTTCAGGCAGGTGTTGACCGCGATGCGCGAGACCCAATGCTCGAGTGGCACTTTGCCCGAGAACTGGTCGAGCTTTTGAAAAACTTTAATGAAAATCATCTGGCAAAGATCCTCTTCGGCAGTCCGGCGCGGGCGATGGGAGCGGACCAGTTTGGCGACGAGCGGATAGAGCCGGCGCACCAGTTCGCGGGCCGCCGTCTCGTCGTCCTGGCGGGCGGCCGCGACGAGGGCGGCGGCATCGAATTCATCAGCCATCGCTTCCAAATCGTCTCCACACTAAGGGGAATGACCGACGGGCGCGCCTTTGGGTTACACTTTTCCCAATCGTCTTCCGCTAGAAAAGGAGCAGGGGTAAAGAAAGCGCAAAAGTTTCAAACGTTGTGTAACCGGCTCCAGGATCAGCCGGTCATGACTCATAACATGAAAATTAAACTGATCACACTCACCGCTCTCGGCGCGCTCGCGCTCGGCAGCTCGGTTTTGGCTAACGATGCCCAGAGCGGCGCCAAGGATCGCCCCGGCGGCCGTGGCGGCCGGCACCACATGTCGCTCGACAAGATGACTGAGCAGTTGAACCTGACCCCGGAGCAAAAAGCAAAGGTGCAGCCGATCCTCGACCAGGTGAAACCGCAGCTTGAAACCATTCACCGCGAAGCGATGGAGAAATCCAAGGCGGTGATGGAAGACGCCATGAACCAGATTCGCCCCGTCCTCACGCCCGAGCAGCAGAAAAAGCTCGAGGAAGTGCGGAACGATCGCCGCGGCCATCGTGGTCATCACCGCGGTCATCACGGGCAGGACGGGCAGGACGGGCAAAACGAGCAGGACGAACCGGGCGATCAATAACTTCTTCGTCTTCCCCCGGGGGCGCTAATTCCCGCAAAAAAGGAGGAATTTAAGAGCTAAAACGCGGCCGGGGTCAGCGCCCCCGGCTGCAACTGCTCCTCGTTAGGTCGTAGATGAGAAGCGGTAGCTCGCGCGGCTGCCCGTCGATCTCAGTCGTGACCGCACCGACTCGCACCGCGCCGAGGTGAAGGTAGAACGCCTCGGCATTCGGATCGGACTCGATCGTCAGGCGAGCGGCCCTCCGTGCAGCGGCGCGCCCGAGGGCGTGGGTGAACAAAAGTCGGCCAATGCCCTGGCCCATCTCCGCCGGCCGCACCCAGAGATGGGCGAGATCCAGCGCTTCCGCCTTCGTCACCAGAGCATAGCAGCCGGCGATCTGACGATCGTGGCGCGCGAAGAAAGTCTCGTTCGCGGCCACAAACTCCGGAGTGAAAGTAAGCTGTTCGCGCCACTCCTCCAGCCAGGACGCAGGATAACCCCAATGCGCTTTGGCCGCCCAGGCGATGGCGCTGAGGGCGGGCGCGTCGGCAGGATGGGCGCGGACGATTTGCACGCGCAAAAAGGATCGCGCTCCGACCGGAGCGCGATCAAGCGCCTTTCCTGGGGGTTGGTGCGGCGGAGTTATCTCCGCCGCACAATAAGTGGGAAATGGAAGAAGGTTGCTACTTGTCGAAGACTTTCTTGATGTCACCGACTTTTTGCTGCACCTCGCCCTCCGCCTTTTCTGCGGTGCCACGAGCTTCCAAATTCGGGTTACCGATGGCCTCGCCAGTCTTTTCCTTCACGGTTCCAATCGCTTCCTTGGCCGTGCCTTCTGCTTTGTCTTCGGTGCTTGATTTCATACTCATAATTCGTATTTGGCGGAAGCGAAGGCCGTGTCGAAGGCTCGCCCCGCCCTGTTGGACTGGCGCCAAAAACTTTTCGTTTTATCCTCATCATGGGCGCGGCTCGCGCCTAACGAGCCTGGGGAATGATCTTGAAGATGTTCCCGGCCGAGTAATCGACGATGTAAAGCTCGCCGCTGGCGTCTTCGCCTAACGAGGTCGGGTTGAGCAGATCGAATCCACCAACCGCCGTCGGAAAGAGCAGGTCAGTGATGTCGTGAATCACCGGGATGGTCACTCCGTTGTAACGGAAAGCGAAAATAAAGCCGGTAAAATCGCCCGTCTCCGGCCCGAGATAATCGGCAAAGACATAAACACCGCGCAGGCTCCGCACCGTCCGGCCGCGATAGATGTAACCGCCGATGACCGTCTTGCCGGTGTCCTGATGAGTGTAATCGACGATCGGATCGAGCGCGTTGGGCGGCACCGGATCATCCGGGTAGGCCGGGTTCTGAATGAAACCCTCGCGCACCCGCCAGCCGTAGTTTTCGCCCCCGCCGGGATTGGAGGCCGGTTGCAGGTCGACCTCTTCGCGCAGCATCGCGCCCACATCGCCGATCCAGAGGTCGCCCGTCCCGCGATCGAAGCTGCAGCGATAAGGGTTGCGCAGGCCATAGCAGAATATCTCCTGCTCATCGGTCTCCGATCCGGCAAAGGGATTGTTAGGCGGAATGGTGTAGGTGCCGTCGTCTTCGACATGGATGCGGAGGATTTTGCCGAGCAACGTCTGCGTGCTCTGCGAATTTCCACCCGGCTCGATGTGGCCTGGGCCGCGATCGTTCCCGTTGCCGCCGTCGCCGGTCGCGATGTAGAGATTGTGATCGTCGCCCGGGCGCGGGCTGAAACCGACCCAGCCGCCGTTATGATTCGCGGCCGGCTGATCGAACGCCAGCATGACGATTTCGCTGTTCGGATCGGCCAAATCAGGGTTGGCCGTCACGTTGAAGCGCGAAATGTGGCTGATGCCGTGGTTGAATGCACCGCCCGGCGCCGTGTAGTCGACGTAGAACCGGCCGTTGGTCGCGTAGTCCGGATCGAAAGCGAGGCCAAGCAGCCCCTGCTCGTTGCCGCTCGACTCGACTCGGGCGTGAATATCGAGAAACGGGGTCGGATTTACCGTGCCCGATGGCAGGTTAACGATGAAGATCTCGCCCGTTTTCTGGACGACGAAAATTCGGCTCGTGTCGCCCGGGGGCGCGACGACGTAGAGCGGCAGGATGAAGCCCCCTGCGACCCGTTCGGCGGCGATGCGGATGGCCGCCTCGGTGTTCGCGGGGGCGAACGCGAGGACTCCGAGCGAGATGGCCGCCGCGAGAGCAAGGGCTCGCGGCCCGATCGATTTGGGATGCTGGCTCATCCCTTTTTCTATCAAATTTCGAGGCGGAGGGTCAAACCAAACCGGGGCCTCTTCGCTTCGCTCCATGCGAGTCCTCGTTTCCGTCGGCGCGGGCGTGGGGATGACAATGTCCGCATCGAGCCCGGTCTGCGGTCGCTCCCGCCTAACGAACCGGGCTCACCCCGAGGTCGGGCGAGGCAAATCCGACTGAGGGGTCAGGCGGGCTGGAGCGGGGCGCCCTCGGCGATGCCGGGGACCGGCACGGTGTAACAATAGGTGGCGACCGCCTGCGAGACGTGTTTGAACTCCATCGGCGCGGTCCGTTCAAAGATCCTTTTGGTCTCGCCGGAGAGCATTTCGTAGAAGGGCTCGCTGATGAGGATTTGCCATCTGCCGGCCCGATCGCAGAGGCGCGAAGCAAGGTTGACGGTGTGGCCGACGGCCGTGAAATCGCGTCGCGTGTCGGAGCCGATCGAACCGACCACCGCCTGACCGCGATGGATGCCGACCCCGAGGGCGAGCGGCCAATTCTCCGCTTCGATTTCCTGGCGAATGGCCACGATCAATTCCCGCGCGCAGGCAAACACTCTCTCGGCCGAACCTTCCTCCCCGAGGAAAACAGCCATGACGGCGTCGCCGATAAATTTATCCACGTCGCCGCCGGCCGAGACGACGGCGTCGGCCTGGAGAGCGAGAAGACGGTTGAGCTCGCGGACGAGGAAGGCAGCCTCGCGCGTTTCGCACCAACTGGTGAAGCCACGCAGGTCGGCGAAAAGCACGATCACTTCCTGTTCCATGCCGGCAAGCCATTGCGGATCATGGCGGCTCCGGCGCACCGCCTCGGCCGTGAAACGCGAGACGTAGGGGAGGAGAGCGAGCTTTTCGCCTAACGAGATGATCATCTCGTTAAATACGCTCCCGAGATGCTGCAGCTCGTCGCCCGTCCTGACCTGGACCTGGATGTCGTGTTCGCCCGATTGGAAACGGCGGATACCGGCGGAAAGTTTGTTCAAGCCGCGGGTGATGTTGCGGGCGAGGATGAGGCCCGGAATCATGGCGACCAGAAACGCTCCGGCGCCGATTGCGAGGGAGAGGAGCAGCTCCTCGCGCTGCCGATCCAGGAAGCGGCTGATGCGGGCATCCGCTTCGACGATCGCCACCGGCCGCCCTGCGTGGTTGAAAACGGGCGCGTAACCGCTGATCCAGCGTCCATTTTCGTCCTCATAAATGTCGCTGCTGGTCGGCAGAGCGGTGTTCCAAGCGTCGAGAAATCTTCCCCAGTTATCCATCGGCACACTGTAACGACTGCCGATGAAAGTCTTCTTTTGCAGCATGACGACGAATTCGGTCTCGAAGGGGGAAGCGCCGGTCGGGCGCAGAATGTAGATCTCGTTTTCCGCGAGGTGATTGACGCGGCGGGATTGATCGAGAGTGGCGCGCGCCTTTTGGAAGGCGGGCGAGGCGGCGTCGTTAGGCGAACGAATCGTGCTGATGGCGTCGCCGTCAAGGGCGAGCGCAGTCGTGCCGGCCACGCCACGAACGAAGGCCTGGAATTCTTGGAGCAACTGCACCCGGCGGAAATGGAAGTTGGTGGCGAGGATGGCGGCCACGACGAGGGTGGCGACGGTCGCCATGGCAAGGACAACTTTGCTCCGCAGGGAAATCCGATGCGACCGATCTGGATTGGCAGACATGTGCGTAGCCTGGTTACGCGGGGCGGGCCCGCCTGCGCTTTTTACCACTGGTCCCGGGGGCGGAGCAATCATCCGTTCACCTCCCGTCTCGGGGCGGGCTGGAGGTTGTAGCCGGGATCGCTGATCCCGGCCGCGGGCAGAATGGCAACTCTTCTTCGGCCGGGATCACCGATCCCGGCTACGACGGGCGCAGTGCTTTTACCAAAAGCCCCACTCTTTGGTTGCGACGATCCAGAGACCGAGCGCCAGGTTGGTGAGGGCGTGGGTCACGACGCAGGAGGTGAGGCTCTTGCTGCGCCAGGCGACAAGGTTGTAAAGCACCCCCGTGACGAGCGCGGCCGGCCAATCCGCCTTCTGATGCGAAAGCGCGAAGGCGACCGTCACGACCGCGAACGACATCCAGGAAAAGGTGCCGAAGGGGACCGTTTCGAACTTCTCCGAGATCAGGTAACGCAGAAGCAGGCTGCGCCAGAAAATCTCCTCAACCAGCGGCACGACAACCACAAGCCGAATAAACCGCAGCGTGAGAACGGCCCAGTAGAGCGGGGGATCGCGCGCCAACGTATCCGGATTGAAACCGGCGATCCGTGCCGGGAAGTGGAGGAACTGCTGCGGCCCGATCCAAAGGGCGAAGACAACGAGCGCGATCGCGAGGGTGAGGAGCGGCCGCCGCCAGGGATGAAATTCATATTCGCCCCAGAAGAAGGCCAGGAGCGCGGCGCACAGGACCGTTTGCAGCGGATAAATCCAAAGCTCCGGCGCCGAGAGCCAGAGCGACGCTCCAGGGCGTTTGAGGGCGCCGCTCGCGCCGAACAGGAGGGCGAAAGTGAGCATCGGGACCAGGTGCGCCCAAAGTTTTCTTTTTTCCGGTGCGCTTCCGGCGTCCCTATTGGTCATCCAGCGGAAGATAACCGGACGGTTCGAGAACAGAAGAATTGAATGGCTGGGCCAAGCATGGAGCGACTGTAGAGGCCAGGTGAGGCGCTGCTCCTTTACAATCCGATCCAATCGCGCTACCTATTCGGCCCCCTTTTCCGGATCAGAAAGGCCAATTTTATGAACATCATCGATACCCTCGCCAAAGAGCAGCAGAAGACTGACGTGACCAAATTCAAAGTGGGCGACGGCGTGCGCGTCCATACCCGGGTGCGCGAAGGCGACAAGGAGCGGATCCAGATTTTCTCCGGGATCGTGATCGGGCGCAAGGGCACCGGAATCAATCAGACTTTTACCGTCCGCCGCATCTCCTATGGCGAAGGAGTGGAGCGGGTCTTCCCGGTGCATTCCCCGCGGATCGCGAAGGTGGAAGTGGAAAAACAGGGCAAAGCACGGCGTGCCAAGCTCAATTACCTGCGCGATCGCAAGGGCAAGGAAGCGACCGCCGTGCGGGAATAGATTTCGCAGACCGATAAGGATTTGGAGGGACGCGCGCGGGCGCGTCCCTTTTTCTTTTCCTCGAAGCGGAGAAATAAAATCTGTGAAAATCTGCGAAATCTGTGGATAAACTCTCCGCGGGATGCGCTGCGGATTTCGGCACGAGAAAAAAATCCGAACGTCGTTAGGCGTGGCTCGCATCGCCGGGATCGATGAAGCGGGGCGCGGCGCCCTCGCCGGGCCGGTGGTGGCGGCGGCGGCGATCTTACCCGAGCGCTTCCGACACCGGAAACTGAAGGATTCAAAACAGCTCGCGCCGGATCTGCGCGAGAAAATTTACCGCTACCTAACGAACCACACGGAAATCGTCTGGGCGGTCGGAGTGGTGGACTCGCTCGAGATCGACCGGATTAATATTCTGCGCGCCTCGCACGAGGCAATGCGGATCGCGGTCGCCGGCCTGACCATTTCGCCCGAGCACGTCCTGATCGACGGCTTGCCGGTCTTTCCCTTTCCGCTTCCGCAGACCGCGATCATCGACGGCGATTGCCTCAGTCTGAGTATCGCGGCCGCGAGCGTGATCGCGAAAGTGACGCGCGACACTTTGATGCGGGAGTTCTGCGTGCGATTTCCCGAGTATTGTTTCAGCCAGCACAAAGGTTACGGGACCGAGCTGCATCTCCAGAAACTCCATGAACACGGCCCTTGCCCGATTCACCGCCGCTCATTTGAGCCGGTGGCGCAGCCGGTTTTTGCCTTCTAAGCGCGCGCATCTGCGGCTTGGAACGCGGGGCGAGAAACTGGCGGCGCGCCATCTGCGCCGGCAGGGGTTCAAGGTTCTCTATCGCAACTTCCGCGGCCGCCAGGGGGGTGAGATCGATCTCGTCTGTCGCGACCGCGATACGCTCGTTTTCGTGGAGGTAAAAACCCGCACCCGGGAGGATTACGGGCGACCGCTCGAGGCGGTCCATCGCGACCAGCAGCGCCGCATCTCGCGCGGCGCCCTCGCCTGGCTCCGACTGTTGGGCAATCCCGATGTTCTTTTTCGCTTCGATGTCGTGGAAATCGTGATGGCAGAGGGCGCACCCCCGCGGGCCGAGTTGATCCAAAATGCCTTTCAACTTTCAGAACCCTATCTCTACTGAAGGGGGCAGACGCTTTTTTTGATGTTCTTTCGGATCCTTTTCTGCTAGAGGGCTCACATGACTGCGACGGACAATGAGCAATTTGGCCTGACGAGATCGCTCGTTAGGCATGCGCGGCCCTTCGGCCGCTGGTTGGAGGTGGCGATCATTTTTTCCGTGATCGCGTTCTGCGGAGTGGCGGTCGCTCATGCGAGCACAACCGAGGTGATCTACTCGTTTACCGGCGACTCCGGCGGCGAGTATTGCGACACGGATGTGGCGATCGACGACGCGGGCAATCTTTACGGGACGTCGGTCCTGGGTGGACAATTCGGTGGCGGCACGGTCTGGCAATTGTCGCCCGTCGACGGGGGCTGGGAGCACACCGTGCTCTACAATTTCACCGGCGGCGCGGATGGCGGTGAACCCTACAAGGGAGTGACGCTCGATGCCGCCGGTAATCTCTACGGGACGGCCGTTACCGGTGGATCGGGCAGTTGTGAAGGCGGATGCGGGGTGACCTACAAGCTGACCAAATCGGGCGACACCTGGACGCAGACTGTGATTCATGCTTTTACCGGCGGCCTCGACGGCTCCGGGCCAGGGGCGCGTGTCGCGGTTGATGCGCGCGGCAATGTTTACGGGATGACTCCGACCGGCGGCGCAAATGGCCTGGGCGTCATTTATGAGGTGCAGGCGGGGTCGAATGACAAGTGGAAACTGCGGGTTCTCCACACATTCACCGGCGGCTCCGACGGTTCTTCCGGCTCGGCGGGTAAACTGGTGCTCCACGGTGGTCACATTTTCGGGGCCGCGACGACTGGCGGATCGTTTGGCGCCGGCACGGTCTTCGAGTTAAGGCCGACCCGGAGTGGGGAATGGGATTTCAAAACGCTTTACTCTTTTCAAGGCGCACCCGATGGCGTTTTTCCCTATGGGGCATTACTCTTCGATGCCGCGGGCAACATCTACGGCACGACCTATTATGGCGGCACGAATGGCCTCGGGACGGTTTACAGATTGGCGCGCGGCGCTGGCGGACGATGGACCGAATCTGTGCTCTACAGCTTCCAGGCCGGAAGCGATGGGAACAGCTCAATTAGCAACCTGGTCGCGGATGCGGCCGGGAACTTCTACGGCACAACGAGCGAAGGCGGGCTCGGCAGCGGCACGATTTTCCAACTGACGCCCGGGCCTAACGACACCTGGAGCGAGAGCATTCCGCATTCTTTCCAGGGCTCTCCGGACGGAGCTTTTCCCTATGCCGGAATGGTCGGCGACGGCGCGGGCAACTTCTATGGCGCGACCGTTCATGGCGGGGCGGATGGCGACGGCGCGATCTACCGCTTCATTCCATAGCTTGAGCTGGAGGCGCCGGCGGCAGCTCCTCCGGCTCTCCTCCCTCAGCTTTCTCCACGAATCTGCGCGCCAGTAGCACGTCGGTCGAGGAGTGCGCGATGATCGAGCCCGCGATGACGAGGGCGATGAGCCGAAAGAGGCGCTCGGCATTGGGCACATCGCGCTGAAACAAGAGCAGCCCGTAGACAACGGAGGCGAAGCCTTTCGGGCCGAACCAGCCGGCTGTGAGGCGTTCCCGCCAATCCAGTTCGCTTTTGCACAAGGCGATAAGCATGGCCGCCGGGCGCGCCAGGAGGAGGGCGAGAGCGGCGAAAAGAAAATCGGAGGCGTGCAGCTCCACGACCAGCCGCGGCGAGATGAGCGCGCCGAAGACAAGGAGAGTGGCCAGCTTAAGCAGTTCGGTGATTAGCTCGCCGAAGCGATGGAATTCATCCCGCAGACTTGGCCGCGTGCTCGCGACCGTGACGCCGGCAGCGAAGGCGGCGAGGAAAATGTTGGCGTGCGTGAGCGACGCGCTGGCCAGGACAAGCAGCCCGATCGCGACCGCGAAGAGCGGCTCGTACGGTTTCGCCACCCCGAAAAAACGCGAGCTGCGGAACCAGCAGGCGAGCAATGGGACCACGACGCCGATCGCGATCCCAAGAAATAATTCCAACGCCAACCCGCCGTAGCCCGCTTCGTAATGTCCGATCACGCTCAGGCAGATGAGAACCAGCGGAAGCGCGAGTCCGTCGTTCACCCCGCTCTCGACATTGAGAAGATGTTTCAGGCGCCCCGGGATTTCTTTGCGGCCAATGATGGCCGCGGCGAAGACTGGATCGGTCGGGCTCAGGATCGCGCCCACGAGCAAGGCTTCGATCCAGGAAAGGCCGGACAGAAAATAGGCGAGGAGCGCGGTCGCGATGAGGGTGAGCGGCATGCCAAGAAGGAGGGCGCGCCCGGGTAATTGCCAGGCGTTTACCAGATCGCGAATCCCGGCTCGCATCCCGTCGGTAAAAAGCACGCTGAAAAGCGCCAGCTCGGCGAGGTGCTTAACGATTGGGAATCATGCGTCAGGTGGAGGAAATGAAGCATTCCCGGCCCAACGAGAAACCCCGCGACGAGGAAGAGAACCGCAGTCGAGAGCACGCTGCGATCAGCCAGATCCGAAAGGAGGAGGGCGGCGAAAAGGGTGAGGGCAAAGATGAGGAGGGCGGTCACACAACTTCCTCCCGCCGGGCGCGCGACAAAGTTGCTTGAGCCGAAGCGGCGGCCAAGCTCCTATGGGACATGGCGCGCGCAAAACGGAATGGCTGGTCGTTCACGCTCCTCGACTTTCTCCTTCTCGCGGTACCGGCCGCAATCGCGCTGCGATATATGCCGCATTGGGGAAGCGGCCCAGCGCTCTTCATCGTTTCGGCTCTCGCGATCGTGCCCCTGGCCGGCTGGATGGGGCGGGCGACCGAGCAACTCGCGGCTCGCTCCGGCGCGGGGATCGGCGGTTTTCTCAATGCGACATTTGGGAATGCGGCGGAATTAATCATCGCGCTGGTGGCGCTAAACAAGGGCCTCACCGGCGTGGTGAAGGCTTCGATAACGGGATCGATTATCGGCAATCTTTTGCTCGTCCTCGGTGCGTCGATTCTCGCGGGCGGTCTGCGCCACCGAAAACAGACTTTTAACCAGACGGCGGCGCGGGTTTCAGCCACGTCGTTAGGCTTGGGCGCCATCGCCTTGCTCATTCCGACGGTCTTTCATCGCGCGGCCGCTTCCCGTCCCGGCGGCTGGACGATCGAGGCCGAGCAAAAACTTTCGCTCGCCATTGTGATCGTGCTCTTTCTCACCTATTTCTTTTCGCTCCTTTTTCATCTCGTCACGCACCGCGATCTATTCTCCGGATCGCCCGATGAAAAGACGAGTAGCGAGACCCATTGGCCGCTTTGGCAATCGATCAGCGCGCTCGCTCTGGCGACTGCCTTGATTGCATGGTTGAGCGAATTCCTCGTCGGCTCGATCGAATCGGCCCGGCACGCGCTTGGGCTGACTGAGACATTTGTCGGCGTCGTCGTCGTGGCGCTGGTGGGCAACGCGGCCGAGCACTCGACCGCCGTCTGGATGGCCTGGCGCAATAAGATGGATTTGAGCCTAAGCATCGCGACCGGCTCGAGCCTGCAGATGGCCCTCTTCGTCACGCCGCTGCTCGTCTTTGCTTCCTACGTGTTTGGCGATCCAATGACCCTCGAATTCTCCTTGCCAGAGATCGCGTCGATCGTCTTTTCGATCTGGATCGTCGGCCAGATCAGCGGCGACGGCGAAAGCAACTGGCTCGAGGGGGTGCAACTACTCTCGGTCTGGATCATCACCGCGGTGCTTTTCTTTTATCTCCCGGCACTTCACCCCCTTTAAGGGCGACCAGAGGCGCCTCGGCCGTCGTTGTTCAAAGCATGGAAGAACCCGATCAGCCCGAGGAAAAGGACCCGCACCCGACCAAAGCCCTAACGAGCGAGCCGCAGGAAGAGTTTATCGAGCCGCAGGCACGGCCGTCCGAAGACGAGAGCGAGGCCGACCGATAGACGCCCCCTCTGGGAGGCGTCTGTCCAGCCCGATCGCATCCGGGTTGGCGCGATCGAACTCTCTGCGCTTTTGCAAAGCGAGACATCCACGCTAGCGGCGAGATCGCGCTTGTCTGAAGCTGGCTTTGAACTTCATCTCTAACTCCAGATGAGGTCCAGCTTCATGGTTTCGTCGCCCGCATTACCCCGCTGGGTTCTACCGTTTGCCTGTGCGCTCGGCGCTTACCTGGCCCTCGCTTTCTTTTCTCTCCGACCTGGGCGCCTTCCGCTCGCTGTTTGGTGGGTAGTGCAGGCGATCGGATGGTTGAGCTGCGCCTGGTTCTTACTAGGTGTAGGCGGGGGCTGGCCATCGATTCGCTGGATTGTCGTGACTGCGCTGGCCTTTCGGCTCTGCGGCCTCTGGTCGACGCCGACGCTCGAGGATGATTACCAGCGTTACCTTTGGGATGGATGGCGCACGATTCAGGATGGCTCGCCGTACAATTATGCCCCGCGCGAATTCTTCCTTCGCCCCGACAATCGTCCACCCGGCATCGAGACGGCTCTGAATGAAATCAACAATCCCGACCTAACGACCATCTACGCACCAGTGACGCAACTTTTGTTTGCCGCGGCCGCGGCGGTTGCGCCGGGATCGTTGTTCACTCTGAAAATTTTTCTCCTCTTCGTCGATCTCACGCTTCTCCTGCTTCTGGGGAAGTTTGGCGGATGTGCGGCAGCCTGGTTCTATGGCTGGTGTCCGCTCATCGTGACGGAGAACGCTTTTCACGCTCACCCGGAAAATTGGGCCTTGCTCTGGCTGATCGCAGCCTGGATCTGTGCGCGCCGGAATCGCTTTCTCTTTGCGGGCGCACTCGCCGGTCTTGCGGTCGGCGCAAAACTTTTCGCCCTGCTCGCGGTGCCGTTCCTAGTCTGGCAACGTCCGAAGATCATTATTCCCTCGTTTCTGGCGACTCTCGGATTGATTTACGGACCGATTCTGGCCTCAGGTTCGGCCGCGGAATGGCCCGGATTGCGCGCCATGGCAGGTTACTTCGAGTTCAATTCGTTAGGCTTTTCCCTTCTCGCGACCTGCTTCGGCTCGTCGGCCGCGCGTTTCTTATGGCTTGCTCTTTTCGCTTTAAGTGCCGCCTTTCTTTTCGCGCGCTGGGCGCGGCTTGACGGAACCCTGAACAAAGCGCCAATCGCGAATCTGTTTCTCGTCTTTCTTCTCCTCTCGCCGGTGCTCAATCCATGGTACGCGATTTGGCTCGTGCCCTTTGTCGCCATCAAACCCGCGCGACCCGCGCTCGCACTCCTAGTGGTCGTGCCCCTCAGTTATGCGACAGGTCTGAATCTGAACGACCCCACGCTCGCGACCTACGCTCAACCCAATTGGGTGCGCCCGATTGAGTTTGGAATTGTCATCCTCGCCGCCCTCAGCTGTTTTCGGTCGCTACTGCCACCATCCGACGAAACGTCGTTAGGGCGCTGAGGCGATCTGAGGCGGCGGCTCCGCCCTCGCCCATGAGGGGGACTTGGTGATGAATTTGCCGAACCGAATCCGGAGGTAATACTCGAGCGCGTTCATCTCGCGATTGGTAAGCCGTTGCGAAAGGGCCGTCGGGTTGATTTTGTTCTTCTCCGACGCGGGCAACGTGCGCTGCAAAGTAACAAGGCGTTGCATTTTTTCTCTGACGTTGGCCTGTGTCAGCGTCGGAGCTCCCAGGTTGTACTTCCCGCTGTAGAGCGCTTTGCCGATGTTGTAGGGCTCCTCCGCCACGGCCGGCTGGGAAGAATGGGTCGCGATCACGGCCGTTTGCGTCCCGTTTGTCCGACTGGCCGAATGTTGTCGGGCAGATGCAGGCACCGTCCCGGCCGACGACCCCGAAGCGTAAGCGGGCGAAGAAGTCGCCGCGGCCAACGTGACGACAAACAGAAACAGGATCAGCTGTCGCATCGTTCGAAAATACCCGGAGAACGCGAAAAGATCACGTCGTTTTTTTCCACGACGGGTTGGTCCGTGGTGGCTGGCCCGCCGGTTCAATACCGATAATGCTCGGACTTGTAGGGTCCCTCGATCGGCACGCCGAGATACTCGGCCTGCTTCTCCGTCAGCTTCGTCAGTTTCACCCCGATCTTCTGCAGATGCAGGCGGGCGACTTCTTCGTCGAGCTGTTTGCTCAGGACGTAAACGCCGACTTTGTAGGAGTCCTTGTTCCGCCAGAGATCGAGCTGGGCCAGGACCTGGTTGGAAAACGAATTCGACATCACAAAGCTCGGGTGACCGGTGGCGCAACCGAGATTCACGAGCCGGCCTTCCGCGAGCATGAAAATTTCGTGTCCGTCCGGGAAAGTATATTTGTCGACCTGTGGTTTGATGTTCGTCCGCTTGATGTCGTCGCGTTCATTCAACGGGTCGACCTGAATCTCATTGTCGAAGTGTCCGATGTTGGCGACGATCGCCTGGTCTTTCATCCCCTCCATGTGGGCGAGGGTGATGACGTCGACGTTGCCGGTGGTGGTGATGTAAATGTCGCCCCGGCCTAACGTGTCTTCGATGGTCGTCACTTCGTAACCTTCCATCGCCGCCTGGAGAGCATTGATCGGATCGATCTCGGTGATGACGACGCGCGCCCCCTGGCCGCGGAGCGATTGGGCGCAACCTTTGCCGACGTCGCCGTAGCCGCAGATAACCGCGACCTTGCCCGCGATCATGACATCGAGCGCGCGGTTAAGCCCATCGACCAGCGAGTGACGGCAGCCGTAGAGATTGTCGAATTTAGATTTCGTGACCGAATCGTTGACATTTATTGCCGGGACGAGCAGCTGATTTTGCTGCTGCATTTTGTAGAGGCGATGCACGCCGGTGGTCGTTTCTTCGGAAACGCCACGCCATTCCTTCACAAGTTCGTGCCACCGAAATGGGTTCTCGCGATTCACTTCGAGAAGGAGATCCTTGATGACCTGCTCTTCCTTGCTGTGCGAAGGCGACTTTGCCCAATCGCTCCCTTCCTCAAGCTGATAGCCTTTGTGAATCAGAAGCGTAACGTCGCCGCCGTCATCGACCACCAATTGCGGACCTTTGCCGTCGGAGAACGAAAGCGCCTGGTTGGTGCACCACCAGTATTCCTCGAGCGTCTCGCCTTTCCAGGCGAAGACCGGAACGCCCGCTTTCGCGATCGCGGCCGCGGCGTGATCCTGGGTCGAAAAAATATTGCAGCTCGCCCAGCGCACATTCGCGCCGAGATCGACCAAGGTTTCGATCAGGACCGCAGTCTGAATCGTCATGTGGAGCGACCCGGTAATGCGCACGCCCTGGAGCGGTTTGCCCGGCGCGTATTTTTCCCGGATTGCCATCAGGCCCGGCATCTCTTTCTCCGCAATCGAGATTTCCCGCCGGCCCCAGTCAGCCAGACTGATGTCGCGGATTTTGTAGTCGTTGCTTTTGGTTTCGGTAATCGTTTTTGTGCTCATGGTCCTATAAGTAAATTTCGCTCGCTCGTGGGGGCTACTTCGCCGCCTTTTTCAACTCGTCCGCCTTATCCGTCTGTTCCCATGTGATATCGGGATCGTCCTTTCCGAAGTGCCCATAGTTGGTGGTCTTCGAGTAGATCGGGCGAAGCAGATCGAGCTGCTTGATGATGTCAGCCGGCTTGAAGGAGAAGACGCGATTGACCGCCTGCTCGATCGCTTCTTCGGGGACGGAATTGGTGTCGAAGGTGTTGATGTTCATGCTCACCGGATTTGGATGGCCGATGGCGTAGGCAAACTGCACTTCGCAGCGTCTCGCCAACCCTGATGCGACCACGTTTTTCGCCACCCAGCGCGCCATATAAGCCGCGCTGCGGTCGACTTTGCTCGGATCTTTACCCGAGAATGCGCCACCACCGTGGCGTCCCCAGCCGCCGTAGCTGTCGACGATAATCTTGCGACCCGTCAGGCCAGTGTCGCCTTCCGGCCCGCCCGTGACGAAGCTGCCCGTCGGGTTGATCAGAAATTGGGTCGCGTCGTTCAACATCTCTTTCGGCAACGTCTTCCGGATCACTTCCTCGATGATGAAACTGCGGATCTCTGATTGTTTGACGTCTTTCGCATGCTGGGTTGAAACCACGACGTTCGAGATCCCGACCGGGACGCCGCCGTCGTAAATCACGGAGACTTGCGATTTCGCGTCCGGCCGCAGCCAGCGCGCCTTGCCGCTCTTGCGGATGCGCGTCAGTTCACGTCCGAGGCGATGGGCGAACATGATCGGGGCCGGCATTAATTCCGGCGTTTCGTCGCAGGCAAAACCAAACATCAGACCCTGGTCGCCCGCGCCCTGTTCGGCGTGTCCTTTGCCTTCCGCGTCGCTTGCGTTCACTCCCTGCGCGATGTCGGGGCTCTGCCGCGTGATGATGTTCTGAATGTCGATCTTGTCGGCGTGGAAAACGTCGTCGTCGTTTACGTAACCGATCTCGCGGACGGCGTTGCGGACGATGTCGTCGATTGGCACGACCGATTCGAGCGACCGACCTTTCGGCAAGTTGGGGATCGTAATTTCGCCGCCTACGATCACCATGTGGCTTTTCGCGAAGGTTTCGCAGGCAACCCGGCTCTGCGGGTCCTGCCGCAGGCAGGCGTCGAGCACCGCGTCGGAGATGGTGTCGCAAACCTTGTCGGGGTGACCTTCCCCGACCGATTCAGAAGCAAAAATGAAACGACGTAGCATGGCGGAGCAGTTGAGAGTTAGTGGTTGAGAGTTGAGAGAATCGAGGCGACTGACTCACGATTGGACATATTGACCAATCATGATACGTCGATATATCGTATCCGGGTTCCATGGCGTCAACCATTAATTTCCTCCGTCTACTGGCCGATCCGACCCGGCTCCGCCTGATTCTGCTCCTCGAGCAGGAAGAACTCTCGGTCGCCGAATTGCAGGATGTCCTCGGGATGGGCCAGTCCCGCATCTCGAGTCACCTCGCGCAGTTGAAGCGAGCCGGGGTGGTGGAGGATCGGCGCGCCGGCAAGAACGTTTACTACGGCCTGACGAACGGAAGCAAACTCGACCCGCAACGGGCGAAAGTGAGCGAGCTAACCCGCCTCCTCGCGCGCGAGATGCCCGAGACGCAGCGTGACCGCACGGCCCTGAAAGTGGCCCTGCGCAAACGCCAGGACAAAGCGCGCGAATATTTCGATCAGCTCGCCGGCCGCTTCGGGCGCAGCTATTGCCCGGGCCGCTCCTGGCAGGCGCTCGCTCATACCATGATCGCCCTCCTTCCGCCGCTCACCGTGGCGGACCTCGGAGCGGGCGAGGGGACGCTCTCCCAGTTGCTGGCCAAGAAAGCGCGCAAAGTGATCGCGATCGACAACGCCCCCAAGATGGTCGAGTTCGGATCGGCGCTGGCGAAGAAGCACGGCTTCAAAAATCTCGAGTACCGCCTTGGCGACATCGAAGACCCACCGATTGACAACAACTCCATCGATCTCGCGATTTTCAGTCAGGCCCTGCACCACGCCATCCATCCCGAGCGCGCCATCGCCGCTGCCCATCGCATCCTGAAAAAAGGCGGCCGCATCGTCATCCTCGATCTCCTCAGCCATCGTTTCGACAAAGCGCGCGACCTCTACGCCGATCACTGGCTCGGCTTCAGCGAAGTGCAGTTGCACCAATGGCTCGAGCAGGCGGGCTTCGCCGCGATCGAAGTGACGGTCGTTTCCCGGGAAAAAGAGACTCCGCACTTTCAAACTGTCTTCGCTTCTGGTATCAAATGAGTGGGAAAAGTATTGCGGCGTCCATTTGGCAAACTCATTTCACTCCTCACGGCTCTACGGTTTTTTGTGTGAGTTGCGGCGGCGCAAGGTTTACCGCGTCGCGGCCGGTTACGCCGTCGCGGGTTGGCTCATAATTCAGGTTGCGGTCACCGTTTTCCCGATTCTCGAGCTGCCCATTTGGGCGACACGGCTGGTCGTGTTTGGTGTTTTGGGCGGGTTTCCCTTCGTCCTGATTCTGGGTTGGGCATTCGATTTCGGCCCGGGTGGCATTCACGTCACGCCGGAACCGGCAGCGGAATGTCCACCCGCTTATCCCACCCGGACAAAAAATCTCTCCGTTCTCGCGCTGACCGGTCTCGTGATCTCGGTCGCGGTCGGATACTTCTTTTTCGCGCAGAGCCACACGGCGCTGGATAAATCGATCGCTGTTTTGCCTTTTATCAACTTTAGCGACGACCCGGAAAACGCCCACTTCGCTGATGGAATGCAGGACGATGTCCTGACGAATCTGGCGCGGATCCGGTCTCTAAAAGTGATCTCGCGCACTTCGGTGATGCCGTATCGCGGAGTGACCCGCAACGTGCGCGAAATTGGCAAGGCGCTCGGGGTCGCGACCATTCTGGAAGGAAGTGTCCGTCGCGATGGCAATCGGGTGCGGGTCAACGTGCAGCTCATCGATGCCTCGAACGACAAGCATCTCTGGGCCCAGATTTATGATCGCGAGTTGACGGACGTTTTCGCGATCCAGACCGATCTCGCACAGGAAATTGCCTCTGCGCTAAAGGCGACGCTCTCGCCCGGGGAACAGGAGCGGATCGAGCGCCAGCCGACGCAAAACTCGGAGGCATATCTCCTTTGTCTGCAGGCCCACGAGATTTTCAATCGACCGGATCGGCGCCATGACGATCTGGCGCGGGCAGAGTCGCTTTACGAAAGGGCGATCCAGCTCGATCCAAAGTTCGCCCTCGCGCAGGCGCGCCTCTCGCAGTTGGAAAGTTGGAGCTATTACGCAGTCGAGCCGGTCGCGACCCGAATGCAGAAGGCACGAGCGGCGGCGGCGGAAGCGCTCCGGCTCGAGCCGCGCCTGGCGGAGGCCCATCTCGCGCAGGGCTTGATCTATTATTACCTGGACCGGGATTACGAGCGCGCGCTGGCCGAGTTGCAAACCGCGCAGGAGGATTTGCCTAACGACGCCGTCGTTTTTCGCCTGATGGCCGCGATCATGCGGCGCCAGGGGAATTGGGCGGAATCCAACACGCAGTACGAGAAAGCCATCACGCTCGACCCGAAGGATCCGATCCTTCTCGAGAACATGGGCTGGAATTACGTGGCGACGCGCGATTACGCCAAAGCCAGGAAGGTGCTCGATCGCGCGGTGGAGGTCGCTCCCGACACCTTCACGATTCGCGAGTTGCGTGCCCGGGTCGAGTTTTATGAGAAGGATGATCTCGAGCCGATGCGGCAATTGCTGGCAAACTGGCCAGAGAATGCCGATCCCAACGGCACGATCACGCTGGCCCGCTACAACTACTTTCTCTACGAGCGCCGATACCCCAAGCTGCTCCAGATTCTCGAGCGCAGCCCGGCGCAAAAATCCCGCGGCGAAACGAACGCGCCGATCTCGAAGGCGTATTTGATGGCGACGGTTTATCGCCTGCTCAACGAAAAGGCGAACGCGGCCGCGAGTTTCGACGATGCGCGAGTGCAGGCGGAGGCGGCCGTGAAGGCGAGCCCGGAGGACGGGCCGCGGCACGCCTTGCTCGGCCTGATTTATGCCGGGCTGGGGCGATGTGAGGAGGCGCTCGCGGAAGGAGAACACGCCGTCGAATTACTGCCCGAAGCGAAAGATGCGTTCGACGGGCCGCTCCTCACCGTGAGTCGCGCGCGCATTGCAGTGCTCTGTGGTGATAGGGCCACGGCTCTGACCCTGCTCGAAGGCTCAATCCGCGTCCCCGCCGGCATTACGCCCAATGAGCTGCGCCGCGATCCGACGTGGGACCCGTTGCGCGATGAGCCGCGCTTCCGCCAGCTTTTACGCAAGACAGCTGACCGCGGATGAACGAACACTGCAGGACTTGCGTCCAAGTGATTCGTGCACCGAGACTAGCTGGCCCATGAGTTCTTTCTTCAACGAGTTGAAACGACGCAAGGTTTACCGCGTTGCGGTGACCTACATCGTCGTGGCAGGGGGCATCATCCAGCTCGCCTCGGCAGTGTTCCCGGCCTGGGAGTTGCCCGACTGGAGCCTGCGTCTGACGGTCGGGCTCCTGCTCGCCGGTTTCCCGATCGCCCTCATTTTTGCCTGGGCCTTTGACGTCACGTCGCAGGGAATTCGAACGACGCCGACCCTGCCGGCAAAGGAAGGTGCGACCGCCGGCCATGGTCATCGTCGCCGCAACATTCTCCTCCTTATTGGCTCAGGTGTACTTGTCTCGGCGATCGCGGGATTCTTCCTCCTCCCGCGGGCGGATGCGACGAAAATGGAGAAATCAATCGCCGTTCTGCCGTTCGAAAATTTCAGCGACAAACCCGAGAACGCCTTTTTCGCCGACGGGATCCAGGACGATATCCTGACCAACCTCTCGAAAATTGGCGATCTCAAGGTGATCTCGCGGACGTCAGTGATGTCCTATCGCGGCAAACCGAAAAGCGTGCGCCAGATCGGAAAAGAACTGGGAGTTTCCGCCATTCTCGAAGGCAGCGTTCGGCGGGAAGGCAATCGTGTACGAGTGAACGTGCAGCTCATCAACACGGCGAACGACGAGCACATCTGGGCGGAGGATTACGATCGCGAGCTGACCGATGTCTTTGCGATTCAGACCGACCTCGCGCAAAAAATCGCGCGCGAGCTGCGGGCGCAGCTTTCGCCGAGCGAACAGCAACAGATGACCCGCCGCCCGACGGAGAATGGCGAAGCCTATCTCGCTTTTGTCGAAGCGCACAATCTGAATGCGGCGCTCGAGGATCGCGAAAAACTGAAAAAAGCGCAGCAACTCTACGAGCGCGCCATCCAGCTCGACCCCCAGTTTGTCCTGGCGATCGCCAACCTCTCGATCCTGCACAGCTGGATATATCACACCTATGAGCCGACGGAGGCAGAACGCGACCTGGCCAGGAAATATGCCGACCAGGCCCTGCAGTTGGCACCGAATTCGCCCGAGGCCCATCTTGCCCGCGGCTATTCTCTCTACTACGGAGCGCAGGATTTTGAGGGGGCCCTGCGGGAGTTTGCGATCGCGCAGGAGGGCTTGCCTAACAATGCCCAAGTCTATCTCGTGATCGGCGCCATTCAGCGGCGCGAGGGCAAATGGAAGGAATCAACCGCCAACCTCGAGAAAGCAGTCGAACTCAATCCCAAGGATGCGTGGCCGCTCCAGAATCTCTTTTTCAATTACCAGATGCAGCGTCAGTTCGATGCCGCCGAACAAGTGCTCGGCCGGGCGCTCGCGCTCAACCCCTCCTCCCCCAGTTTGCATTCGCTCAGAGCCCAGCTGGCGCTCGCAGCGCGAGGCGATCTGAACGTCTTCCGGGCGGAGCTGGCCGAGTTCGAGCAGGCGAAGGCCGCGGGGAAGTTCAACGACAATCCCGAGGCTGTGGATTATGCCCTCCTCGGCAAGGCCAACCTGCTGATGCTCGAGCGCAAGTACCAAGAGGTGATCGAGACGGTGCGGCAATATCCAGGAGCAGAGACGAAAGAGAAACCGCATGGCGTCATCGAAGCCGCTTTGATGGAAGGAGTGGCTCGGGAGAAGCTCGGGCAAACGGCCGAGGCACGAGCGGCATTTGAGCGGGCCAAGGCCCGGGCCGAAGCGGCCTTGAAAGAAGCGCCTGAGGAACCTTCCCGCCACAAGCTGCTGGCCAATGCACTTGCTCATTTGGGAGAGAAAGAGGTGGCGATCGCGGAGGCGAAGCGCGCTGTCGCCCTGCGGCCTGAGTCGCGCGATGCCTTCGAAGGGCCGGGTTATGTGGCCGGTCTGGCGGAGGTTTACGCGCTCACGGGCGAGAACGCGAAAGCGATCGAGCTGCTCGATGGACTCCTCCGCCGGCCGAGCGATCTCACGGTTCACCTCCTCAAGCTCGACCCGGTCTTCGACAGCCTGCGGAACGACCCGGCATATCAAAATCTGCTCGCGACATACGAGAAGCACGGTTGAGCCGATTATTCGCCTAACGACTGGCGACCATTCCCTGACTGCATAGATTGCGGCCGAGATGAAATACGATTTGATCGTGATCGGCGGCGGCCCGGCCGGTTATGTGGGAGCGATCCGCGCCGCGCAACTCGGGAAACGCGTTGCCTGTGTGGAGAAAGAGCGCGCCGGCGGCACCTGCCTGAACTGGGGCTGCATTCCGACCAAATCGCTCCTCCGCAACGCCGAGCTTTTTCATCTCATGAAACATCGGGCGGGAGACTTCGGGTTTAAGATCGAAGGGCTTTCCTACGATTGGGAAAAAGTGATCAAGCGCTCGCGCGACGTCTCGGACAAGAACGCGGCCGGAATCGAGTTTCTCTTCAAGAAAAACAAGGTCGATTACGTCCGCGGCGAGGCTTCGATGGACCAGCCCGGCGAAGTAATGGTGCAGCCGGGCGACGGAAAAATCGAAACCCACACCGCGCCGAAAATTCTGGTCTCGACCGGAGTCGTTTCGCGCGCGCTGCCGGGGCTGCCGTTCGACGGCAGGAAAGTGATCGGGAGCCGCGAAGCGATGATTCTCGAGCCGCAGCCCAAAAGCATGGTCATTATTGGCGCGGGCGCCATCGGGGTGGAGTTCGCCTACTTCTACAACGCCTTTGGGACCCAGGTGACGCTGATCGAGATGTTACCTAACGTTCTGCCGGTCGAGGACACCGAAGTCTCACAAGTGCTGGAAAAGGCCCTGACGAAACAGGGAATCAGAATCCTGACGAATAGCAAAACGAGCAAGACTGAGACAACGAAAACGGTTGTGCGGATCACGCTGGAAGGAAAATCATCCGAAACGATCGAGGCCGACGTGTGCCTGGTAGCGATCGGCGTGACACCGTTGCTGCCCGGCGGAAAGCTTAAACTCGAACTGACCGATCGCGGTTACATTAAGACAGACGACCGCTACGAAACGAGCGCCAAAGGGGTCTACGCCGCGGGCGACATTATCGGGCCGCCCTGGCTGGCGCATGTCGCGAGCTGGGAGGCGATTCAGGCGGTCGAGGGGATGTTCGACAAGATTGAGCCGCGAAAGATCAGTGAATTTCCCGGCTGCACTTATTGTCAGCCCCAGGTGGCGAGCATTGGCCTAACGGAAAGGGCCGCCAAAGATTCCGGCAAGAAATTCCGGGTCGGCAAGTTTCCCTTCAGCGCCAGCGGCAAAGCCCGGGCCATCGGGGAAACAGACGGGTTCGTGAAACTGATCATCGCCGAGCCGCACGGCGAAATCCTCGGCGCCCACATCATCGGACCGGAAGCGACCGAGATGATCGCCGAGCTCGGTCTCGCGATCACGCTCGAAGCAACTTACGAAGAGATCGAGGCAACGATTCACGCCCACCCCACCCTGAGCGAATCAGTGCACGAAGCAGCCGGCCAGGCCTTCGGTCACGCTATCCATATTTAGGGCCGTAATCCGGGGGCGTTGACCCCGGCTGGCCTAACGATTTGGCACGTCTCTGGGCGACCGGGGTTAACGCCCCCGCCTCCCATGGTTCTATTTTCGGCTTCCGACAATCACGAGCACCACCCCGCCGGCGATACAGAGACCACCGAGGATCGGAGGCAACGGCACGGTATGCTCTTCGGTGTGTCCGATCTGCACGGGGCCGATATCCACGTCCTTTTTATGCTCTTTGAAACTGAAGCCGCCATAGGCCAACGCCACAATGCCCACGACGATCAGAATAATGCCGATAATGCCGGCCGGTTTCATCGCGCGCTAAATCCCGCGCCGGCCGGAGACGAGGTTGATGATGAGCACGATGATGGCCAGCACCAGCAGGATGTGGATGAATCCACCCAGGGTGTAGGAGCTAACCAGACCGAGCAGCCAGAGAACCAACAGAATAACGAATATTGTCCACAACATAACTTTCCTCCGGTTAAGGTTTAATGTGCTTCGTGCCGCGCCTAGCTTGCGCGCGTGTTTTTAGGGAAAAATTTTGCGCCGGACAAGAGAATTTGCGCTTTCCACCGGTCGGCCGGGATTTGCATGGCAACCCTCGGCCTCGAGGCGGTCAACAGGGACAGGCGGCGAAGTTTTTCTGAAACATTAACTGAAGCACAGCGCGATTAACGGAAATCGGTTCTGCCCGCACTTTGTTCTCCCGATCGCGCAGCGCGAGTTTTGATGGCTTCCACCCGTCCGGGGAAGGGAGAGAGCGTGCGATTGCCGACGGCGTGGCCATTCGTATGATCGCTCATGGCAGAATCGGAAGCCGCCGCCGCGGAGCGCATCGCCGCCTTGCGGAGCGAGATCGTGGAGCATAATCGGCGCTATTACGAAGAAGCGGCCCCGACCATTTCCGACCGCGAATACGACCGGCTTTATCGCGCGTTGAGCGACCTCGAGGCGCGCTTTCCGCAGTTCGTGACGCCTGATTCTCCGACCCGGCGCGTGGGGGAGGCGCCGCTCAAGGCCTTTTCCCAGATCACTCATCGTGCCCCGATGCTCAGTCTCGACAACACCTATTCGGAGGAAGAGGTGGGCGCTTTTTACCGTCGAATCGAAAAACTCTTGCCTAACGAGAAGATCCCGGTGGTGGTCGAGCCCAAAGTGGACGGCGTGGCTGTCTCGCTCCTCTACGAAGCCGGCCGCTTGAAATATGCCGCCACCCGCGGCGACGGGACGACCGGGGACGATATTACGCAGAACATCCGCACGATTCGGACCCTGCCGAAGCAGTTGAAAGGCGTGGCCCCCCGGATTTTCGAGGTGCGCGGCGAAGTTTTCATGACGAAAGAGGGCTTCGCCAGGCTGAACGCCGAACGGAGCGAAGCCGGCCTGCCGGTCTTCGCCAACCCGCGCAACTCCGCCGCCGGCTCCCTCAAGCAACTCGATCCGGCGATCACCGCCCGGCGCCCGTTAGGCATCATTTTTTACGGGACAGGCGCGGTCGAGGGCCTGGAGTTGACCCATCACTCGAAACTCTTCCCGCTCCTCCGGAAGCTCGGCCTGCCCTGCAGCGAGCGCTGGTGGTCAGCCGAATCGCTCGAGGAAATCCTGGGCGCGATTCGCGAGCTGGAAAGAATCCGGCACGATTTCATTTACGAAACGGACGGGGCGGTCGTGAAGGTGGACGCCTTCACCCAGCGCGAATCGTTAGGCATGACCGCCAAATCGCCCCGCTGGGCGATGGCCTTCAAATATGAAGCGGAACAGGTTGAGACGAAGCTGCTCGACATCCTCATCCAGGTCGGGCGGACCGGTGTCCTCACTCCGGTCGCCGCGCTTCAACCGGTGGTCGTAAGCGGCAGCACCGTGGCCCGCGCCACTTTGCATAACGAGGACGAGATCGAGCGCAAGGACATCCGGATTGGCGACACGGTCGTGATCGAAAAAGCCGGCGAAGTCATTCCGGCGGTCGTGCGCGTGCGCACGGATTTGCGCGACGGCTCGGAGAAGAAATTCCGGATGCCGACGAAGTGCCCGGTTTGCGGGAGCAAGGTGGTGAAAGACGAAGGCCAGGTTGCGATCCGCTGCGTCAACGCGCAATGCCCGGCGCAGTTGAAACGGCGGGTTGAGCATTTCGCGGGGCGCGGCGCGATGGATATCGAGGGGCTGGGGGAGGCTTTAGTCGAGCAACTGGTGAGCCGCGGGCTCGTCCGGGAAGTGAGCGACATTTATCGCCTAACGAAGGAGGACCTGGCTGGCCTGGAACGGATGGGAGAGAAGAGCGTGGCGAACCTGATCGGCGCGATCGAAAGCAGCAAGAAACAACCGCTCTGGCGGTTGCTTTTCGGCTTGGGGATTTTGCATGTGGGGGTGAGCGCGGCCCGGGCTTTGGCCGAGCATTTCCCCCATCTCGATGCGCTGATGGACGCAACCGCGGAGGCGCTGCAGCGCATTCCGGATGTCGGCGAAGTAGTCGGTGCAAGTATTGCCCAATTCTTTCGCGAACCGGCTAATCGCGAGATGATTGAAAAGTTGCGCGCGGCGGGCTTGCGCCTAACGAGTGAGCCAAAACCGGCGGCGGCGGCGGACTCAAAAATCAAGGGCACGACCTGGGTGATTACCGGAACGCTTAGCCGACCGCGCGATGAGATCGCAGAGGAGATTGTCCGCCAGGGGGGCAAGGTGAGCGGGAGCGTGAGCAAGAAGACGAGCTACGTCCTGGCGGGCGAGGAGGCGGGGAGCAAGCTCGAGAAAGCGAAAAAACTGGGGATCAAAATTATCGGTGAAGGCGAATTTCGAAAGCTTGTCGCTGGTTAGCGAAAATATTCTTGTTGCCATCAATTGTTGGTCCAAATAGCAAAATTCCCCGTGCGCCCATTGAACATTCTCCGCCCTCTTTTTTTCTGTCTGGTTATCGTCTTCTTGCCGCTTCTCGCCCGCGGAGGGGGTTTTTCCCTGAGCGAACAGAGCGTGAGCGGGCTCGGAACCGCTTTCGCCGGCGGCGCCGCGCAAGCCGAGGATGCGTCAACTCTCTTCTTTAACCCAGCCGGGATCGCGCTCCTCAAGGAGGGCGAGCTGCAGCTTGCGGTTCACGTCGTGATCCCAGGCGCGGAATTTCATGACGAGGGTTCGCACTACGCCTTGCCCGGGACACCGTTTGACGGTCTGCCCTTGAGCGGCGGGGATGGCGGCGATGGGGGCGTGACCAAGGAAGTTCCCAATTTTTACCTGACGCAACCGATCTTTCGCGACGCACGCTACGGCGATCTTTCGGTCGGGGTCGGCCTCAGCGTCCCCTTCGGTCTCGAGACAAATTACGAGCCGGGCTGGGTCGGGCGCTATTCGGCGCTTCGCACAAAGCTTACCACCTACGACATTCAACCGACGGTGGCCTATCGATTTCTCGACCGTATTTCGCTAGGCGTGGGGCTCGACATTCAGCACGCTTCGGCCCGCCTGACGCAGGCGATCGATTTCGGGCTCGCTGCGCAACCGTTGCTCGGGACGTTTTTTGCCGGCCTGCCCGCCGCCCTTGCCGCCCAAGGCGTGCCACCGGAGTTGATCGGTCCAACCATTGCCGCGACCCAACAGGCTTACGCGAATGCAGGCTTCGTCCCGGGCGGAAGCGATGGCGTGTCGGAAGTAGAGGGCGACGATTGGAGCGTCGGATTCACCCTCGGCGCGCTTCTGGAATATTGGAAGGGGAGCGAGAGTTCGTTTCTTCAGGAAGGACGTTTCGGAATCAGTTATCGCTCGGCGATCGATCACATGATCGAAGGCAGCGGAGATTTCCGCGGGGTCCCGATGATCACCGCTCCGGGCGCGCCGGTGCAATTTCCGGCGCCGAGTGCGCTCCAAAGTGTGTTTTTCGACCAGGGCGCGAACGCGCAACTCAATCTGCCCGATATTCTCCACTTCGGCGTCTATCAACGATTCGCCCGGCAGTTCGCGTTTCTGGGTGACATTACCTGGACGCATTGGAGCCGACTGCAGACTGTGCCGATCGTTTTTTCAAACCCGGGAACGCCGCCCAGTGTGCTGGATATCAATTACGACGACGCCTTTCGCTACGCCATCGGCCTCGAGTGGTATGCGATCCATCACCTGACCTTGCGCACCGGCTTTGCCTACGACGAGACGCCGATCAAGAGCCCGGCATTTCGCAACCCGCGCATCCCGGATAACAACCGCTATTTCCTTTCGGCGGGCTTCAAATGGACATTAACCAATTACATGGATCTTGATTTTGGTTATTCGCATTTGTTCGTGAACGATCCGAAAGTCGATCTGGTCGATGGGCAGGGGCACAACTTGCGCGGGACCTACGATGCTGCGGTCGATATCGTGAGTGCCGCGCTCACCTACCGCTGGGGCGGCCCGCGCGAGATCGCGCCGGTTTCGGACAAGGAAGTGTCGGGCTACCGAAAATAATCGGCGAACCGCGCACGGACCGCGGCGCCCTAGTTCGAGGGCGTATCGAGCCGCAGCGGCACGGCGGATTTTTTGCTTGGGCCCAGGGCCATCGCCTCGGGCTTGGCCGAGGCGGCTTCGACGTTGACGGTCAGCTTTTTGTCGCCGCGCCTGACGGTGATCGGCACCGAATCGCCGGCGCTGATGAAGAAGGAAGCGTCAATCACATCCTCCGGCTGGTGGACCGGGACGTTGCCGACCTGCAAGAGAATATCGCCTGGTTCCAGTCCCGAGCCTGCTGCCGGAGTGCCTTCGCGAATCTGGGTCATCTCCGCGCTCGAACCGTCGACCGGCTTTTCAGCTTCCTGCACATCGATGCCGATCCAGCCATGGCGCGCGTCGCCGAAGCGCACGTAGTCCCGCCGGATTTTTTCCGCAGCATCGATCGGAAGCGCGTAACAGGCCGAGCCGCTATCGACGCTGCTGATGAGAATGCCAACCACTTCGCCTTTGAAATTGAGCAGGGGCGCGCCCGCTTCCCCGCGCTGGGTCGGCAGATTGACGCGCAGATGAGTCGTTGAGAAGTAGCGTCCGAGAAATTTTCGATCGAAGCCGGCGATCATTCCGAAGCTGGGCGATTCGGGCAGGTCGAGCGGATAACCGATCGCCACTACCGGTGTCGCTAAACCGAGCTCGGACGATTTGCCGATGGGGAGAAATGGAGTCGCGGCGGCATCGACTTTGAGGAGGGCGATACCGCTCCGCAGGTCGGCCAACAATTGCGTGGCGTGGTATTTCTTGCCCTTAAACTGGACCGTGAAATTGTCCGCTTCGCCGCCAACGGAATAGGAGGTGTAGATGGTGCCAGTGGGATCGACGAAAAATCCGGTTCCGGAAAGCTCGCTGTGCTCGTCGACGGCGTGAATCTTCACGACCGCATTGCCACACCGCTCGAAAAGCGCTTTGACTTCGCGACTGATTGCGCCTGCCGTGTCGTCCTGTGCGCGAAGGCCGGAAACGAGCAGCAGACTAACGAGGGCGATGAAACCGGCGAAGCGGGCGGCGCGTCCTCGAAGAGAAGAGGAGCCCCGCGCCGCGCTAAAACTTGAATGACGGCTCATAACTCACGGGCAACCGGTCGAGCACGTAGCGCGGCGGCGTCGTGGCTCGGTGAGTATAGGCGCTTTCATTCATCTGACGGGAAAGATCCGGCCCCAGGCTGCGAGTCGCGATTGGCGAGGCGAGGGTGAAATTATCCACCGCTCCCTCGGACGAAAGTTGATCGATAACGCTCTGGTGAGGAATGAGAGGGTGCGAATCGGCCACCGCGACGCCGGAGGATTGGGGCGCCTGTGAAACCTTGAACGACACGACCGCGGCGCAGACCAGGAGTGCGGCCACCGCCGCCGGATAGGAGGTCAGCGAGGGGATGTTGAAACGGAAAAGCGAGTCGGAGAGGCGCTGCCACATCACGCTCCAGATCGGCTGACGCAGAAGCTCGTCGCGTTGCCGGCGATGGAATTCGTGCAAAAAATTTTCGAAGTATCCCGGGGGCGGTTGCTCATACTTCTTTAAGCGAAGCAATTTGCCGATTTCGTTTTCGTCGAAGTGTTCCATGCGTCTGCGAGTGCTAACCAACGGGGTTTTTTCTGAATTCGTCCAGATAATTCTGCAGTTGGCGATTCGCGTAGAAGAGTCTCGATCGCACTGTTCCCTCGGAAACGCCAAGGATTTTACTGATTTCTGCGTGCGGCATTCCCTGGATGTGAAACATGGTGACGACGGCCCTGTGTTCATCAGACAGTTTCATCATGGCCTCGTTCAATCTTACCTGGAGCTCGCCCAGGTCCGCTTCCCGCACCGGACTGCTGGCGGACGTGACCTCGATGAATTCCTTGTCGTTCTGAATGCTGGCATCGACATCGTCGAGGCTGAGATGATAGCGGCGGCCGCGCTTCTTCAAAAAATTGAGCGTCATGTTGACCGCGATGGTGTGGATCCAGGTGTAGAAGGATGATTTTCCCCGGAACCCCTTGATCGCGCGGTAGGCCTTGGCGAAGACATCCTGGAGCATGTCGTTCGTGTCCTCGTGATTCGAGGTCATGTTGTAGATCAGGCCGTAGAGGCGAGGCGAATATTTGATGACCAATTCATCAAAAGCCGCGGCATCGCCCGCTTGAGCGCGCGCGACGAGCGGCTGGTCTTCGTCGGTTCGCGGTTGGTCCATCGCCTCCCGACTACGTTTAGCACGCGTCGGCGGGGGCGACGACAGCAAATCGGTTAGGCGACGGGGGGCGGGCAGCGCAACAGCCGGGGTCATTATCAACGGCGATCGCGCACCGACAGGAGCCAGAGCAGGTTGCCAAGCGTGGCGATGAAGGCGGCGACGTAGGTCCAGGCGGCCGCGTTCAGAACTTTGTTAACCCCGACCGCTTCTTCCCCCGGCTGAATGATCCCCATCTGTTGCACGATGATTTTGGCCCGGCGCGAAGCGTCGAACTCGACCGGAAGCGTGATTAACTGGAAGACGAGGAGCGCGAGATAACAGTAGATGCCGATTGTGATCAGCCCCGTGATGTGGAAAAAGAGGCCGCCGAGAATAGCGAACGGCAAGATGCGGGTCGCGATGCCCGTCACCGGCACGACCGCCATGCGCGCTTTGAGCGGGGCATAGGCTTTGGCGTGCTGGATGGCGTGGCCGGTTTCGTGCGCGGCGATGCCGAGCGCAGCGACCGAGGGCGTATTGTATACGTTGCTTGAAAGGCAGAGCCGCTTCTGCGTCGGGTCATAATGATCGCCGAGGTAATCGTTGATCTCCAAAACCTGGACGTCATGGATGTTGGCCGCCTGTAGAATTTCACGCGCGGCTTCCGCCCCGGTGATGTTGGAGCTGGCGCGGACGGCGCCCCATTTTTTGAAAGCGCCGCTGACGCGGAATTGAGCCCACAAACCGATCAGGAGTGGGATGCCGATGAGGATGAGATAATTCGACGTGAAGAGGCCGCCGAAAGCGTAGGGTGCGTACATCGTTAGATAAATTTCGTCTTGGGTTAGACGCCGCCGGGCGTGATCTGTTCATTCGCCACGGAGCGAGCCGATGTGCAGACGACTTGCTCTGCGAAGCGCAGATATCGGTTCAGCAGACGGATGCAAATCCGGGACGACATCTACAACTCGAGATGATTCGGAAATTTCGAAAGCATCCGAATGCCCCGCTTCGTGATCGCGACTACATCTTCCGTTCGCACGCCGCCGAGGCCGGGATAATACAGACCGGGTTCGACCGTCAGCACCTGGCCGACTTTGAAAACCGTCTTTTGAAATCGGGGATGTTCGTGAATTTCCAATCCCAGACCGTGCCCGGTGCCGTGGAAAAATCCGGTTTGCTTGCCGTCGCGAACTTCGGTCGGATAACCGTGATCGGTAAAAAATTGTTTGACCTCATTGTGCAGATCGAGGCCGTCCACGCCCGGTTTCATTTTCCGCAAAGCCAGCGCCTGGCCTTCGTTCACGGTCTCCCACAGCCGGCGCTGCTCCGCGTTCGCCCGGCCCCGCACGACCGTTCTCGTTAGGTCGCCGTAGTAGCCGCTCGTCGCCGCCCGCGGGAAAATGTCGAGGATGATGAGACTGTTCGCCTTCAGCGGCCCGTGCCCGCGCTCGTGCGGATCGCAAGCCTGGTCGCCGCCGGCCACGATCGTGTTGGCGGGCAAACCGCCGGCGCGCAAAATGGCGGTGTCGATTTCGGCTCGGAGCAGCTCCGAGGTCAGGACGTTGCCCGACCATTCCAGCTTCTGCCCCTTGCCCGATTTGGAGCGCTTCAGCACTTCGATCCCGCGCGCCATGCCCGCTTCGGTGATCTCGAGCGCCTTGCGCATGAGGCGCAATTCCGACTCCGTTTTCGCCTCCCGTTCCGGCCAGAAAAGGCCGTTGGTCGGCTCGAGCCGGATGTTTTTCGACTCTACTTCGCGCGCATAACCCAGTGGGAAATTCGCCGGGACGCGGGCGGAGCGGACTTTCCTTCGCGTGAGAAAATGGGCCAGCACCTTTTCATAAGGCGGCGCCTTGCGGCTCTTCCCCTGTACCTCTTTTTCAAGCGCGCTATAGGCGACGAACTCATCCGCCTGTGCCGTCTTGCGTCCGCGATCAATCTCGAGGTCGCTCAGCACCAGGGTGCGTTTGCCGTTTTGCTCGAGGAAAATGAAGGCGTCGGGCGCAAAGAAGCGAGTCGCATAAAGCATGTCGGGATCGTTCTCGCTCGCCGCGACAATGAGACGGGGTTTTTGAGCTGGTGTTGTTTTTTTCATGAGCGTTCTATTTCGTTAGGCCGGAGCGGCCTGAGCTCCTGGCTCGCTCTCTTCTTTGTCTATCATCTTGAGCGGAGCGAAGCATCTCTGGCCATTCGCGAGCGTCTTGCACCGGAAAGAGTCAGAGATTCTTTGCCTGGCTCAGAATGACAAGAAGACGAGGCGATTGAACTCGCTAGATTCTTCGCACTTCCAACTGCCGGCGCAAGATCCAGTGCAGCAGCCAGAGAAGAAGGAGGCTCGAGCCGATCAAGACCGCGGTGTTGAAAGTGAAGACGCTCACCGTCCATCCAAAATAGCGCTTCTGCGCCCCGAAAAAGACGTTCGGTTTACCGCCCCGCCGGTAATCGCTTTGTTCCATCTCGGCATTGGCGATCAGATCCGAGATTTTTTGATTAACGTAGAGCTGCTCGGCCGTGATCGGGCCGTTGGCACTGTTGAAAGCGGCGCGATGGAACGACATTTTGCCGTTCAGAATCCGGTCGATGATGGCGAGATATTGATTCAACTCCCGCCCGCTGTGGGCCTCGATTCCAGAGAGGACGGCGAGCGTTTCTTTCAGGTCGTCGAGCCGTTTGGCATCGCCTGGCTGCGACTCGTGGCGGGCGACGATGGCATCGATCTGCCGCTGCGCTTCGTCCTGCCTTTTCGTGAGGGGATTCAATTTCGCCTGGGCCACGACGAGCTCTTCGTATGACCAGCGCATGGCGACAAACTCGCAGACAAAAGGCACCTCCAGCCGGCTGTCCATTTTCTTGGACTCATCGCGGTTGGGATGCTCGGCGAACCAGCGGGAGAAGGTGTAAACGAGCCCGAGGTTGCGGTTCATGTCCTCATATTTGATGAGCGCGCCGCCCATGATGATCTGCGGAATGAGAACGAGCGGGACGATATTGGCGGCCGTTTTCGGGTCGGCCACGAGGGAAGAGACAACCAAGCCTAACGAAACCCCGCTCATCGCGGTCATGAAAACGATCGCGAGGTAAGGCCAGAACATCCCCCGGATCTGGAGCAGGTAATTGCCGATGAGGACGAAGAGAACGCACTGGACGAGGGCGAACACGCCTAACGATACGGTCTTGGCAAAGACGTAATAGGTCAGCCGGACGTTCAGGTTGCGCTCGCGCTGCAGGACAGCCCGGTCGCGGATGATGTCGTCGGCGCTGTTCGTGAGTCCGAGGAACATGGCGACGATGAGGGTGAGGAAGAGAAAGGTCGGGATGTGATAGGCGGAGGCGAAATCGTAATGCCCGCTGTCGGAATAGCGCAGGATGGTCGCGATCAAAACGGCCAGGACCGGAGCGACACCAATCGTGATGATGAGGTTGGCGCGGTTGCGCAGCTTGCTCGTGAAAGCACGTCGCATCAGGGTGCGCAGTTGCGTCCATTCGTCGTGCCAGCGAATTCGCTCCCGCGGCTGCTGGGCCGGGATGGGCGGCAACGGGCTCGGATCGCGCCGCAGCGGCACTTGTTTGACGTCCTGGATGAGGCGAAAGGCTTCGTATTTGTCGCGCCAGAATTCTGGCGAATAACGCCGCGCCGGCATGAGCTGGCCGCGGTTGTTCTCCTCGTAAATGATGTCGCCGCTCAGATCGCGCAGCGGCGTTTCCAGAACGTCGAAAATGAATTCCGGCCGGGTCGTGCCGCAGGAGGGACAGGCCCCGAGGTCGGCCCCGAATTGATGCTGATGCTCGGCCTCCGCGAAATAGCGCAGCATGTCGGTCGGCGTGCCGAAGAAGACGAGCCGGCCGCCCTTGTCGAGCAGGATGGCCTTGTGAAACATCTGGAAAATTTTCGAGCTCGGCTGGTGGATGGTGACGACGATGATCTTGTTGTGCGCCATCCCGCGGATGATCTCGATCACATGCTCGGAATCCTTCGAAGAAAGCCCCGAAGTCGGCTCATCAAAAAGGTAAACGTCGGCCGAGCCAATCATGTCGAGGCCGATGTTGAGGCGTTTGCGCTCGCCGCCGCTGAGGGTTTTTTTCACCGGGCTGCCAACGATGCTGTCGCGCCGTTCGCTCAGTCCGAGCTCGATGAGTTTGCCTTCGAGGCGGCGGGTGCGGTCGCGTCGCGAGAGATGAGGCGAGCGGATGGCAGCGGCGAACTGGAGATTTTCGCCGATCGTCAGGTGCTCATCGAAGGCGTCGTCCTGCGGGATGTAACTGACATAGCGCTTGAGGGAGTCGAGATTATCGTAGAGCGCCTGATTATTGAGCAGAATTTGGCCGCGGGTCGGCTGCTGCTGACCGCCAAGGACGCGCAAGAGGGTGCTCTTGCCTGAGCCACTCGCGCCCATCACGCAGACGAGTTCGCCGCGGTTGAGCGCGAAACTGATGCCTTCGAGCGCGACCTCGCTGTTACTGAAGCGATGGTTGACGTCGATCACCTCCAGGCTGCGAATGATGTTGCGTTCTTCTTCGATGATCCGCTCGGAAAAATCGCAACGCAGGAACTGGCCGACATCGATTCGGATGGTGTCGCCGTCGCTGAGCGGCGCGGTCGTGCGCACCGCAACCTCGCCGACCATGATCGGACGGTCGGCCTCCAGCACTTCGAGAACGCCGACGCGCTTGTCGTAATCGCAGGAAATTTTCAGAAGAACGTCGCCCGCTGTTCCCGGCGAGAGCAGGATGTCGTCTTCTTCGAGCAAGCTCGGGTTGTTCGAGACCAGGTACTCGGACTTTGAAGCCTTGAGTTGGAAGCGTCCGCCTAACGCCCGCGCCCGGCGGCGCAGATCGAACAGATCCATCTCGGTGTCGTTATGGAAGACGATGCGGTCGTCGAGCGACGCTTCCACCTCGGTTCGGGCTTTGAGTTTCACGCCGTTGAGCGTCGCCTTCACGTCGCGCAGCGCCTTGACCTTGACCTTGAGACCGAAAGTCACTTCGAGAGAACTTTCGCGCGTTCGGGAGCGCTCCAGCTCCACTTCATCGGAGTCCTTGTTCACCCGCACGAAAATCTGCGGGAGCGAAACGTTCTTTTTGGCGTTGAAATAGTTCGCCAAATCCTGAAAGGAAAGCACGTAATCGCCGACCAGGATGCGTTGCCCGGGGTAGATGCGGCAAAAGCCGCCGCGGACGAGCGGCCGACCCCGGACGGAAACGGCCTGGGCGCTGTAATTCTTGAGCAGGATGAGGTCGTGATAGCGAAAGGCAAGCAGGCGATCGTTGCCAGAAAGGCTCTTGAGCACGACATCGGAGTGGCCGTTAGGCCCGAAGGAAATCGCTTCCAGGGGCGAGGCTCCGCGCTGGTAGACCTGCTGATCGGAATCCTCCGAAGCGTTAAGCTGATAAACGATGTCAATCGCCTGGGCCGCCATCCCGAGCTGCGACATGAAAGAGTAGAAGGCGACGACCTGGTCCTGCTTCAGCCCGGCCTGCGAGATCAGATCGTAGAGCTGGACCCCGAGCATAATCTTGCGATCGGCGCTGAGTTGGGCGGCGAGCTTTTGCGCCATGGCGGAGAGATCTTGCTGCTCGTAGAGCGCCTGGCGGAAGAGCATCCGCAGTTCCGAGTAGACGGCCTCCGGGTAATCGTAACGCAGGAACCCGAGACTGGAGTCGATTTCTTCCTCGAGCAGGACCCCGTCTGCCTTCGAGAAACTGGCCAGGACCTGAATCAGGAGCGGGAGAAGATTGGGGCTCTCGGCCACGCTCCGCGGTTTCCGCATCGCGCGCCGCATCCAGAGCCGTCCCCGGCGTCGCAGTCGGTAGGCCAGCGGAGTGACGCGTTGGACCGCGCGGTCGATCTTATCTGCAAAAGTGGAAGCGGTTTCCGACATCAAATGGCAGCGGGCAAAATACGTCGGGGCGGGAGGAGGCGCAACGCGGCGGCCCGGCTCCTGCTCTTTTGCAATGGCTCCGGCTTCATGATAATTTTCGCGTTCGCGTCCTTCCTAGCGTAGCATTTTCCATGGCTCAGCCCGAACGCAATTCCCAAAAAGATAACAAGCGGGGAGGCGACCCTAACTTTAACTGGCGCGGGGTCATCCTCTTTGCGATCGCCTTTGCCCTCATCGGCCTGGCCATTCTTTTCCGCGGCGGCACGGGCTATGGGGCGGAGGAAGACGTTCCTTACAATCGTTTTCTCGACCTGCTCGAACACAAGCAGATCGTTAACGACCCTAAGTTCCCTCTTCGCCTCGTGGTGGAGGATGGCCATCCGACGCAGACAATCCGCGGCGCCTACACCCGGCCCGGGGTAGGGAACGCGCCCGCCCAGCAGGTGCCTTTCCGCACCACGGTCTATCTCAATTTTACAACCGATCTCCAGGAAAAATTGGATAAAGCGGGCGTGCCGATTACGATCCGGACGGAGTCGAACGTGCTCGCCCAGGCCCTCCTTGGCTTTGTCCCGATTGCCGCTTTTCTGCTCATTCTCTATTTCCTTTTCCGGCAACAGATCCGGATGGCCGGCAAGGGCGCGCTCAATTTCGGCAAATCCAAGGCCCGCATGCTGGCGCGGGATAAAAACAAGATCACCTTCCGCGACGTGGCCGGCGTCGAAGAAGCGAAGGACGAAGTCCAGGAGTTGGTGGAGTTTCTGCGCGACCCGAAGAAGTTTCAAAAACTCGGGGGCCGCATTCCGAAGGGCGTCCTGCTCGTTGGGCCTCCCGGGACGGGAAAGACGCTCCTTGCGCGTGCCATCGCGGGCGAAGCGGATGTGCCGTTCTTTTCCATCAGTGGCTCGGATTTCGTCGAAATGTTCGTCGGCGTTGGCGCGAGCCGGGTGCGCGACATGTTTGAGCAGGGCAAGAAATCGGCGCCCTGCATTATTTTCATCGACGAAATCGACGCCGTCGGCCGCCATCGCGGCCACGGGGTGGGCGGCGGTCACGACGAGCGCGAGCAGACCCTGAATGCATTGCTCGTCGAGATGGATGGCTTCGACACGCAGGAAGGGGTAATCATCATCGCGGCCACCAATCGACCCGATGTGCTCGATCCCGCTCTGCTCCGGCCGGGCCGTTTCGATCGTCAGATCACGGTTAACCTTCCCGATGTCAAAGGCCGCGAAGAGATCCTGCGCGTTCATTCCAAGAAAGTGAAACTGGCGGAAGGCGTTGACCTTGCGGTCGTGGCGCGGGGCACGCCTGGCTACTCGGGCGCGGAGCTGGCCAACGTGATCAACGAGGCGGCGCTGCTCGCGGCCCGCCGTGGTTTGAAGGGCATCACCCTTTCCGAGCTCGAGGAAGCGCGCGACAAAGTGCGTTGGGGCAAGGAACGTCGGAGCCTGGCGCTGAGCGAAAAGGAAAAGACCAACACGGCCTACCACGAAGCGGGACACGCCCTCCTGCTCGAGCTCCTCGAGCACACCGAACCGCTGCACAAGGTCACGATCATCCCGCGCGGCCCGTCGTTAGGCTCGACCATGTGGCTGCCGATGGAGGACAAATACACCCAGCGCCGCAATGAGCTGATCGACAGCCTGGTCGTGAGTATGGGCGGTCGGGTGGCGGAGGAAATTGTCTTTGGCGACGTGACGAGCGGCGCCCGGGGCGACATCCAAATGGCGACCCGGCTGGCGCGCAAGATGGTTTGCGAATGGGGCATGAGCGAAAACATGGGCATGGTCGAGTACGGCGAGCACGAGGATTATGTTTTCCTCGGGCGCGACATCTCGCGGGCTCGTGATTACAGCGAAGCGACGGCCGAGCAGATCGACGGCGAAGTGCGCAAACTGGTGGATGACGCCTATGCGCGTGCAAAAGAAGTGCTGGTCAAGAATCGCGAGACGCTGGAAGTGATCGCGAAAGCGCTGCTCGAGTTCGAGACGCTCGATGGCGCCCAGATTCGCGAGATCATCGAGCACGGCCGGCTGATCAACCCGCCGCCGGGACCGCCCACTTCCGGGACGAAATTGTCGCCCGAGAAGCCGCCCAAACAGGTGGTCGTCGCACCCGACGTGACACCGCCGCTTCCCGGCGGGTTGAGCGGCGCGCCCGCCTAGCGTGGACGCTTCGCTCTGCGAAGCACGAGACCGACTTGCGATTTCACGTTCCGACCCGGGTTTCGCACAGCGTAACGTTAACCCCAGGTCGCACGCGCGTTTACTCTCGACGCTGTTTTTCGACCAGTGCCTTGAGTTGGCGCTCCATCGCTTTGAAAGCGTCGTTGATCACTTTGCTCAAAGGCTCGTGCATCTCGTGCACCGATTGCCTTTCATCCGCCACCAGTTCGTGACCGGGCGGGACCGTGACATCGATCCGTACCCGGAAGGGATTGCCGGAATTTTGCGCCTGATTTGGTTGCTCGACCACGACGTCGCAGCGGCTGATGTGATCGCAAAAGCGGTCGAGACGCGCGGCTTTGCTGCGAATAAGTTCGTCGAGCTGATCCGATTTCTCGACCCCGCGATACGAGATCCCGACTGGTAATTGCATCTCAAATGATACCGCAATAAATCAGAGCGGCCGAAGCGAACGAAAGTGCGCCGACAATTTCGTCGGCTCGATTTTCACCAGGTCCGACTTCACGTGCTCGACGACACGGTTGCGAATTGCGGCCGGCAAGAGATCGCTCACGCTCCCGTGGATCGAGGAGGGCGCGGCGAAGGACCAGCCCTCGGCCTTTTCGCGCCTCACGACCTCGGCAATGTGGTCGGCCAGTTGCTTGCAAATCCGGCGATCGTTCTCGGTTTCGAGAGCGGTTCGTTCCGCGATCGCATTGGCGTGGCGGCCGTTGCCATCGCTGACCGGGAACCGGCCGGCCTGGTCAGTGAGCTTGTCGTCGTAGCGTCCGTGGGCGTCGGTGATGTCGAACGCCTGCACCAGTTGCAGACTGGCTCCGCGATTAGGGGTGTCGTTGACCCGGTATGCTTTGATTCCGCCTCGGTCGGCGACAACGATGAGTGATGTCGGTGTCATGAGATCAACATAAAGAAGATCGCATCCCGCGCACCTTTTCCGCTTATTCTTTGGCCGGTGCCGGCGCGGATTCGGCGGCCGGTTTCGCGGCCTCTTCGGCGGGTTTTTCTTTCTCCCCCTCGCCATCGTGCGGCGCTTCAAACTGCCGCTTCTTCCACGATTCATGACGGGCTTGCGCAGTCGAGCCGGTCACGAGCTTGAGCAACATGGTGGCGCGCCCTTTGATTTCAGCCTCGTCGCCGGAAGGATAGTCGGACGGTTCCTTGCAAAAGCCGTCGGCGGAGGCGGTGTCGAGCAGGAGCTGCCATTTCACATCGCGCTGGCCCGGGAGGACGAAGGGCAGCGATTCGTGATGGGCGTTGATCAGGAGGAGAAAGGTGTCATCCCGGATCGGCTCGCCTTCGAAAGTCTGGACATCGATCGTGTCCCCGCTCAGCAGGACTCCGAGACAGCGAACGAAAGGCGAATTCCATTCCTCATCGCTCATTTCGTTGCCGCCGGGATTGAACCACATCACATCGCGAATCTCCGAGCCGCGAATCCGGCGGCCCTGGAAAAATTTCGGTCGCCGAAAAACCGAATGCTCGCGGCGGAGCCGGATGAGCTCCTTCGTGAATTCGAAAAGCGCCTTCTGCTCCTCGTCGTGATTCCAGTTCAGCCAGCTGATTTCGTTATCCTGGCAATAAGCGTTGTTGTTTCCCTGCTGGGTGCGGGCCCATTCGTCGCCTGCAGTCAGCATCGGTACGCCCTGAGAAAGGAAGAGGGTGGTGAGAAAATTGCGGCGCTGTTGGCGGCGCAGCTGGTTGATCTCGGGATCGTCGGTCGGGCCTTCGGCGCCGTGATTCCAAGAGTGATTATTATTGTCCCCGTCACGATTATCTTCGCCGTTGGCTTCGTTGTGTTTCTCGTTGTAGCTCACGAGATCGTTGAGGGTGAAACCGTCGTGCGCGGTGATGAAGTTGATGCTGGCGTAAGGGCGGCGGCCACTGTGCTGGTAGAGATCGGGGCTTCCCGTTAGGCGATAAGCCAGCTCGCCGATCTTGCCTTCGTCGCCTTTCCAAAAGCTCCGCACCGTGTCGCGATACTTCCCGTTCCATTCCGCCCAGAGAACCGGGAAGTTGCCCACCTGATAACCGCCTTCGCCCACATCCCACGGTTCCGCGATCAGTTTCACCTGCGAAATCACCGGGTCCTGGTGAATGATCTCGAAGAAAGCGTGGAGCTTGTTCACGCCATTCATGTCCCGCGCCAGAGTCGAGGCGAGGTCGAAGCGGAACCCGTCGACATGCATGTCGTTGACCCAGTAGCGGAGGCTATCCATTACGAGCTGAAGAGTGCGCGGGTGAAGGAGATTGAAGGTGTTCCCCGTGCCGGTGAAGTCCATGTAGAAGCGCGGGTCCTCCGGCAACAGGCGGTAGTAAGCCTGGTTGTCGATCCCGCGAAAACTGAGAGTAGGTCCGAGGTGGTTGCCTTCTCCGGTGTGATTATAAACCACGTCGAGGATGACCTCGAGCCCGGCGGCGTGCAGATTGCGCACCATGGTTTTGAATTCCGTCACCTGCCCCCCGAGCGCGCCACTTGCGGAATATTTCGGGTCCGGGGCGAAGAAACCAATCGTGTTGTAGCCCCAGTAGTTTTTCAGGTCGCGATCGATCAACGCCTTGTCGTTGATGTGGTGATGGACCGGCAGCAGCTCGACCGCGGTGATGCCGAGATCCTTGAGGTACGCGATCGAAGCGTCGCTTCCCAGCCCGGCATAGGTGCCGCGCAGATCCTCCGGAACTTTTTCGTTTAGCTTTGTGAAACCCTTCGTGTGCAGTTCGTAGATGATCGAGCTGTGCAGCGGGATGCGCGGCGCGCGATCATCGCCCCAGTCAAACGCATTATCGACCACGACGGCCTTCGGCATCCCCCAGGCGTCGTCACGGAAATCCCGGGTCAGATCTTCCGCCGGACCGCCCACGACGTAGCCAAACATTTCCTCCGCCCAATTAATCCGGCCCGAGATTGCCTTGGCGTAGGGATCGATCAGGAGCTTCGAACTATTGAAGCGCTGACCGCGTTCCGGATCGTAAGGACCGAAAACCCGAAAGCCATAGAGCTGACCCGGTCGCACATCGGGTAAAAAAGTGTGCCAGACCTGGTCGGTGTGTTCCGTCATTGGAATCCGGATGTTTTCCTGGCGAGCATCCTGAGAATCGAAGAGGCAAAGGTCGACGGAGGCGGCGCTCTCGGAGAAGAGGGCAAAATTAACGCCATTGCCGAGCCAGGTGGCGCCGAGCGGATAAGGATAACCGAGCCAAACTTTAACCGGAGTCATAAATGCGGAGCGTGTTTATCCCATTCGGAGCTGGAACAAGCAAGGGACGCGTGGAGTTGCGGGCTGGAGGGGCGAGCGCAGTCCGGTGTGCGAGCTCGAAAAGTGCTGGATACGGCCTGAGGGCCCGACGACTCAGATCGCTGCGGCCGGCTCCTCCCGGGTGTCGCAAGCCGGGTCGCTGGTGCTCTAAAACATCCAGCCAGCCCGCGGCTGGCCGCCGCTCGCACTCGTGATACGGTGGCGCGTGGGACAGCTCTTGGACGAAATTCGCGCACGCAAGCTGGATCGGATCGCCGCCGGCTACGCGGTCGCGGCGTGGGTCTTAATCCAGGCTGCGGCTATCGTCCTGCCCACGTTCAACGCCGCGCCCGGGGTGCTGCGGGTTCTCATCATCGCCGCGATCGTCGGGTTTCCCATCACGATGGCTGGCGCGTGGGCCCTGATGCCAGCGCAGCCGACGTCGACCGCACGGACCAGACGAATCTTCGGCGCCGCACTCATAGCCGGCGTCGTCGTCGCGGTCGCGCTGGGCGCATTCGCCTGGCTCTATTCCGGTGAGACACCGGTCGTGACTGCGGAGAGCGGGGCGCCGCCGGGGCCGAACTCGATCGCCGTGCTGCCCTTTGTCAATATGAGCGGCGATCAGAAGCAGGATTATTTCTCCGATGGCATCGCTGAAGAACTTTTGAACGACCTTTCCAACACGCCCGAGCTGCGCGTCGCCGCTCGGACGTCGTCGTTCGCATTCAAAGGCCGCAACATCGACATCAAGCAAATCGCGCGCGCGCTCAACGTGCGCGGGATCGTCGAAGGGAGCGTGCGGCAGACTGGTAAACGCGTCCGCATTGCAGCCGAACTGGTCGACGCCAGCAACGGCTTTGAGATTTGGTCCCAATCCTACGACCGCGAGCTGACCGATATCCTGTCGCTCCAGGACGAGATCGCGCGTTCTGTCAGTGAAGCGGTGGCGCAACATTTCCTCGGCCATGGCGCATCGGCGACACCAGCCCGCCCTACACCGCAGTCGATCGATCCGGAAGCCTACAAAGCGTATCTCCAAGGCCAGCATTATTTCGCGCAACGCACCCGCGAAGGGATCGTCCGTGCCATCGATCTCTTCACGGAAACCACGAAGCTGGCCCCACAATACGCCGATGGCTTTGCCGCGCTCGCCAACGCGCACGCGACCGCCGCCCTGAATTTTCAGGTGCCTGGGAGCCTACCCGCAGCACTTGAGGCCGTGACCAAGGCGCTCGCCCTCGATCAAAACAATCCGACCGCGCTCATGGCTCGCGCCACCGCCGAGCTGCTGCAATGGCACTGGCGCGCCGCGGCCGCCGATTTGCACCGGATGCAACAGCTGCACGCAAACTCGGCCGCTTTCTGGCACATCCGGGCCATCTTCTTCGACTATATGGGCCTGCCCGAGCTTGTCGTCGGACCGGCGGAAAAAGCGGTGCAGCTCGATCCGCTTTCCTTCATCGACCGCTACAATCTCGCCCTCTATCGGATGATAGAGAAACGCTTCACCGAGGCGGCGCGGATTGCCGCGGAAGCGTGGGCGCTCCAGCCGGCCCAGCCCGATCTGCAGCAGCTCAATGTCCAGATCGCGCTCGGGCAACACGACATGGCCTCAGCCGAACGCATCCTGGCCAGCCTTGTCGCGCAGGCGGGCGAGAATTCGCCGAACACCGTTGCGGCGCGCTTTTACATCGATGTGGCGAAGAACGACTTCGCCCAAGCCCGCACGATTGCGAATGCGGTCGCCGCGTCGTTCCCGGCAAGCGGCATCACCGCCACCGATCTCGGCACCGCTTACGCCATGACGGACGACCTGGACTCCGCGATGGTGTGGTATCGTCGCGCGCTCGAGCTGCGCGAGCCGCAATTCCCCCGCGTCCCGTATGCTAGCCCGCAGCTAACGAAGCTTTATTCCGATTCGCGCTGGAAAAAGCTGCGCGCCGCGCCCGAAGTGCGCGACTGGGAAGAGGCGAGACTGGAAATCGCCCGAAAATCCAAGGCAGGCGAATAGGACAAGCCAAGCCGTCCGGCCTTTTTCCTTGAGCGGCCGGCAATCTCCCCAAAGCTGGGGTGGCGGAGCACTATGGCGAGAACATTTGGCTGACCCGTCCAGAGGATAACATCCGGAGAAATTTTTTCCGCTTCCGGCCGCGGCCGGCCCGGCTAATATAGCGCATGAAAGTGAAGGTGATCGTGACGCCGAAGGAAACTGTGCTCGACCCGCAGGGGGCCGCGGTTCGGGAGGCGATGCAGCATCTCGGGTTCAGCGCCGCGCGCGACGTCCGGATCGGGCGTTACCTCGAGATCGATTTGGAGGGCGACGCCGCTGCCCAGGAACCGAAGCTGCGCGAACTCTGTCGCGATCTTCTTTCCAACCCGGTGATCGAAGATTACCGACTCGAAATGCCTAACGACAGCAAATGAAATTCGCGGTTGTCCAATTTCCAGGATCGAACTGCGACCAGGATTGTCTGGCGGCGTTGCGTGGGATCGAGGGGATCGAAGCGGAATACGTCTGGCACAAGGAAAGGTCGTTGGCCGGCTGGGAAGCGATTGTGCTGCCCGGCGGATTTTCCTACGGCGATTATTTGCGCTGCGGGGCCATCGCGCGTTTCTCGCCCATCATGCGCGCGGTACTGGTTGACGCGCGCGACGGCAAGCTCGTCATCGGGATCTGCAACGGGTTTCAAATTCTCTGCGAAGCAGGGCTGCTGCCGGGCGCGCTGGTGCGCAATCGCTCGCTCCATTTTGTTTGCGATATGGTGACGACGCGAGTCGAGGTGGCGGAAACGCCGTTCACGCGTGGGATGAAGGTCGGCACCTTGCTGAGAATGCCGGTGGCGCATGGCGAAGGCTGCTATTACGCCGACGAACCAACCTTGCACGAATTGAACGAACGGCAGCAGGTCCTCCTGCGCTACTGCGATGCGCAGGGGAACGTGACGCCGGCAGCCAATCCCAACGGCTCGGTCGAAAATATCGCCGGCATCTGCAATCGCGCCCGCAATGTCTTTGGCCTCATGCCGCACCCCGACCGCGCCTGCGAAGAAAGGCTCGGGAGCGGGGACGGCGCCCTCATTTTTGAATCGATGCTGCGGACCCTCGCAGCCGACCGGGCCGCGGCGTGAGCATTTTCGTTACCGGCACCGATACCGGCGTCGGGAAAACGAGCTTCACTGTCTGGCTTTTGCAACGGCTGGGTGCGCGCGGGCTGCGCTGCGCCGGTTATAAACCGATCTGCTGTGGCGATCGCGCCGACGCGGTGCAGTTGCTGGCCGCGAGCAGCGCTGGCCTGACGATCGACGAAGTCAATCCCGTTTGGTTGGCGACGCCGGCCGCGCCGTTGACCGCGGCCCTGGTCGAAAAGCGGGAGATCGATCTTGCGGCCTTGCGCGACGGCTTCGTTAGGCTGAGCGAACGCTTTGATTTTGTCGCCATCGAAGGAGTCGGCGGCTGGATGGTCCCGATCACTTCCGATTATTTCACAAACGATCTCGCGACCGACCTGGGCCAACCGGTCATCGTCGTAGCGTTGAATCGCCTCGGTTGCCTGAACCACACGCTTCTGACGGTGCGGAGTGTGGCGGCTGCCGGCTTAAGATGTGCCGGGGTGGTTTTCAATCATTTTGGAGTCGAGTCGGATATCGCGGTCGCGACCAACGCCGAGATTCTCGGGCGTTGCCTTCCGCTAACGTTCCTGGCTCGATTCGATCGGGAGGCAACGGAACTGGCGGAACCAATGCGCCAAATGCTCCCGGAATGCCGGGATTAGTATAGCGCCTTCAACGACTGTATGGTGACAGTTGTGTAACGATGTTGAACACAAAATGGGAGTGTCAGCCGGTCTTACCTAGGGAGAGGGGTATCGGTACATGCATTGCTAAAAGAGGAACTGCAAAACCTCATCAATCTATGTTGCTACAAAAAACCCTTCACATGAGTCAGTCGCTGGACGAGTGCAAGAGCCGCCTCGCCAGCATTCAATCTTACCGCCGGCAGCTTCTGATGGTTACGAAAGCGACCGTCACTTCCTCTAAAACGCTCGATCTCAGCTTTCGTGGTCCGTTGGGCTTTGAGGCCAACACCGTGGTGGCAGCGATCGAGAGCGATTCACCCGATCAATTCGCTTTTGAATCGTGGGGCGGAAACATCGACCTGATGGGCTTGGTGGAATTTGAGGAAGTGCGTCCTGATTGCACTGAGGTGACGATCGCGGTGCACTACGAGCTGAAGAACAAACTCTATGCCTGGCTCGACCGGCGCTTTGGCTTTGTCGACGCCTTCCTTATTTCAGAGCTGCGCAGTCTGCGCGCGCACTTCGAGGGTATCGCCGCGCCGGTGACGGAGCGCGCGCCCATCTATACCATGCTCGAGCCGGTCTCGGCCTAACGAAAAGCAGCTTCTCCATTGTAGAGAGCGCGGAACCAGAGCGCTGGGCCGCGCTCTCTTACTGCAGACGGACGGCGCGCGTTTTGTCGAGGCGGAGCACGTCACCGGGAGCGAGAACTGGCTCGGCCTTGGGGTCGCGGATTTTTTCGCCCTGCAGCTGAACGCTGCCCTGCTCAATGAGCCGGCGCACTTCGCCGCGCGATTTCGTCAGGTTAAAAGCGGCGGCATAAGCCGCGACGACGAGAGAGATGATGTTGCGCTCGCCCGCCGGCGGCGCGAAGGCCGGCAGATCCGCTTGGTCGAGGCGCCGCGCACTGAAACGCTGCTCCCATTCCTCGAGGGCGCGTGGGCCATCGGCGGAGGTGTGGTAGGTCTCGACGATCTCGCGCGCGAGTTGTTTTTTGGCTTCCATCGGATGCTGCTCCGCCGGGAGCTCACGCGCGAGGAGGAGAGGATAATAGCGAGCCATCAATTCATCCGAGATGCTCATGAGCTTGCCGAACATTTCGTTAGGCGCGTCCGTGATCCCGACGTAGTTTCCGAGGCTCTTGCTCATCTTCTGCACCCCATCGAGCCCCTCGAGGATAGGGAGAACGAAAACCACCTGCTGCGGCTGGCCTTCCTCTTTTTGCAGGTCGCGCCCGACGAGGATATTGAAAAGCTGATCGGTCCCGCCGAGCTCGACGTCGGCCTCCACCTCGACCGAATCCCAGGCCTGCATGATCGGGTATTGGATTTCGTGGGCCCGAATCGGCTGCTGCTTTTCGATCCGCTCCTTGAAGTCCTCCCGCTGCAACATTTGCTGAAGGGTGACGCGGCTGTTGAGCCGGATGACTTCAGCGAACGACATTCGCTTAAACCAGTCGCCGTTAAAAACCGTGCGGGTGCGGCCGGGGTCGAGCACCTTGAAGGCCTGGGTACGATAGCTCTCGGCGTGGGCCAGGACCTGCTCATGGGTGAGCTGCGGCCGGGTGGCGGAACGCCCGCTCGGGTCGCCGATCATGGCGGTGTAATCGCCGATGATGAGGATCGCTTCGTGCCCGAGGTCCTGAAATTGTCGCAACTTGCGGAGCACGAGCGTGTGTCCGAGATGGAGATCGGCGCTCGTCGGATCCACTCCGAGCTTGACCCGGAGCGGCCGGCCTAACGACAGCTTCTCCTTCAGCTCGGGGGCGCTGATGATTTGGGCCGCGCCGCTTTTGAGCAAGTCGAAGGATCGCGCCGGGTCCATCACGGAAGGTGCGTCAGCTTCGGCTGGCTTCAACCGGCGGTGAGGGAAAGGCCGCGGCGGCCACTTATTTGTTCTTGTTCAGGAGCTCGCGGATTTCGTCGATCGTCAGGGGGCAATCCTGCGCGCTGAGGATTTTCTGGCGGGTGCCTTGGGCGAGGAACGGTTTGCTCTCGGGGTAATCGTGCACCTCAACTTGCTTGCTGGCGTCGTTCGAGGTCCGGACAAGTGAGCTTTCCTTGGTCGGGAATTCGGGGTTGGCGAAGGCCGCGGTTGGGCCGGCCTCGGCAGCGGCTTTTGTATGCGAGAATTTTTCTATTCGGAAAGAACGCGCGGAAAAATTCTTCAGACCGCCGAAAGGTTTCGCGAGGTGCTGGTCACCGGCATAAAACGTTTGGGCTTCGAATCTCCGATCGGCTGAACTGCCCTCGGCGGCGACGAAGCGTTTGCCCTGAGCGGAATTGACGAGGGTCATGTCGGGACGGAGAAGGCGGTCGACGAGTTTCTTCTCCTGCACCTGAGCCGGGGCGAGGCTGGAGAAAATCGTCAGGCTAAGCAAAGCGATTATTCCGCGCATGGTGCGAACCCTGCCGCAGGCGCTTCATTCCTGTAAAGGAAAAAGCCGATCTCGCTCAGTTCTTGGGGAGGAGAGCGAGTAAGCGTTGCGCGCCGCGCGGGGGTGCGGTCCGCCCGCTTAGAATGGAGCGCGCGCTCACCGGTCGCCCGTAGTAGCGGTCGATCGCGGTTTTTTGCGTGCCGATGATCGCCCCTTCCAACGAGACGCCGGCGAACAATCCCTTGCTTCGGCTGTAAGTGTAGACTGCGGCGGTAGGTGTGACCGCCCCCTGCAGATCGCGTCCGACAGGCCCCGCAGCCGCGCTGACGTCGGCGCCCAGGGTGAGGTTGCCGTCGCGCGAAAAGGCGCGCACGGCGGCGTCATTGTTGAGCACGAAGATAAAGTCGGTCAGTTCCGCACCGATTTGCAGTCCCCAACCGGCTCCGCCCAACCCGATGAAGGAGGGGGCCGACCAACCATGCGGTGTGCGGGCCACGACCACGCCTTGGCCGCCCTTGCCACTGACGCCAAACCCGATCTTGAGGACGCGAACGATGGCAAGACCGCGCGCGTCGTTCAAGATCCGCAGCGGAATCTGGTTCTCCGGCATTTGATAAAAAGCGCGCAGGATCTCGACCGATTGGTCGACCACTTCCTGTTCGGTGGCGGCCCGGGCCTGGTTGAGGGTGAGACAAACAAGCAGGATGGAAGCGAGTCTCTTCATGGTCACGATCTTGGCCGCTACAGCGCCCGCGATCCTATTGGTAGCCTGCCGGCCGGAAACTTGCAACTCGTTAGGCGGCCCCGGCTGGTTGCTTTTCCAGACCCTCTGCGGCGCGCTTCGATTCGCTCACAAAACAGGCATTCCGACTCGGGTTAATTCCTGAGCCATAGCGGTCGGCGTAGACCTTGGTGAACTCGGCGCCGAGGAAGAAGATGGTGGTCGAATAATAAACCCAGACGAGGACAAGGATGAGCGCGCCGGCCGCGCCGAAGCTCGATCCTATGCTGCTGGTGGCGAGATAAAGGCCGACAAGATATTTGCCGAAGGTGAAAAGCAGCGTCGTCACGGTGGCGCCGATCCAGACGTCTTCCCAGTTGATTCGCACATCGGGGAGCACTTTGAAAATGAGCGCGAAGAGCAGGACGAGGACGAAGAAGCTGACCACCGCCGTGAGCTGGGCGACGAAACCCGGTATGGACAGGTAGGCGGCCATGAAATTGTTCATGGCCTGGAGAACGGCGCTCAGGAGAAGCGAAATGATGAGGAGAAAGCCAACCCCAAGGACCATCGAGAAATTGAGCAGGTATTCCTTGAGCGAAGCGAGCAGGCCGCCCTTTTTCAGGCGCACGCCCCAGATGGAGTTGAGCGCGTCCTTGAGCTGCCCGAAAACACCCGACGCTCCGATGAGCAAAGTGACCACCCCCAGAGCCGCGGCCAGAATGCCCTGGCTGGGGTCGCTCGAGGCTTGGATGAGGGTCTGGATTTCACCCGCGCCTTTCGGCCCAAGCAGCCATTCGATTTGTTGGTAGACTTGGCCGCGGGCCGCCTCCTCGCCGAAAACCAGTCCCGCGACCGCGATCGCGATCACGACCAGCGGCGCCATGGCAAAAATCGAGTAGTAGGCGAGGGCGGCGCTGAAACGCAGGGCGCGATCTTCCATCCATTCGTTGAAGCTTTGCAGGAAAAGCGGACCCCACGAGCGCAGGAGGTGAAATTTTTCTTTTTTCGCTCTCATCTCCGAGTTCCTTACTGCCGGCGGCCGGCCTTTTCAAAAGAGCGGCTCCCGGGATGGAAACGATCATCGACCTGCAAAGCGACGCCTATTTCATGAGCGAGGCCCTGCGGATGGCGACGCGGGCTTACGAAGCCGAGGAAGTCCCGGTCGGTGCGGTGGTGGTGCGCGAAGGGCGGATCATTGCGCGCGCCTGCAATCAGGTCGAGCTGCTGAAGGACGCGACCGCGCATGCCGAAATGCTCGCCCTCACCCAGGCAGAAGCGGCGGTCGGCGATTGGCGCCTGACCGATTGCGATCTCTTCGTAACCAAGGAGCCGTGCCCAATGTGCGCCGGGGCGCTCGTCCATGTGCGGATGCGGCGGGTGGTCTTCGGCTGCGCCGATCCGCGGGGCGGGGCGGCGGGTGGATTGCTCAACCTGTTGCAAAACCCGTCGCTCAATCATCAGTGCGATATCCTGGCGGGCGTGCTGCGCGATGATTGCGCCGCGATCTTGCAGAGTTTTTTCCGGGCGCGGCGCGAACGGGAAACGGAAACGCCCGAGACCTGAGTCGAGACCGCCGCGGCTTTCTAAAAAGCTGCTTGCAAAGTTCGGTCAAAAGGATTCATTGCGCGTCCTCGGAGTCAGAAATTTGGCCGCGACGGAAGGATGGAATTCAGGCCGGTCGCGGAGGCGGATTTCACGAGCGTGACTGCGAGGTTATTTTCCCCGGCGACCGATTGAGCGTCGGCGTCAAAAATGCTCTTTTCTTCCAATTCAACAGCGTATGAAGACACCAAGACCAGTCCTCCTTCTCCTCCTCGCAGTAAGCGTTAGCCTCGCGCTCGGTCACTGGGCGCGGGCGGACGTGACGCCGCAAACTGAAGTCTATGGGACCGCCTCTGACGGGACGGTTTTGCATTGGGACGTTTACACCCCGACCGGAACGGGTCCGTGGCCGGCGATGCTCGTGATCCATGGCGGCGGTTTTGATTACGGCTCGCCGACCAGCGCCCAAGGATCGATCGATTGCGCCCAGGCTTTGGCCGCGGCCGGCTACATCGCGTTTTCGATCGAATACCGTCTCGCGCCTCCCGGGTTGCTCCCGGGGCAAGTCTCCGATGGGCGCTTTCCCGATCAAACCGACGATGTGAACCTGGCGGTCCGAACCGCCAGGGCTGACTCGCGCTGCAACGGGCAGGTCGGCGCGATTGGGGGTTCGGCGGGCGGTTATCACACCGCGTTTGCCGCCACCAATGGCACGAAGGGCTACGACCGGATCGATGTCGGCGTTTGCCTTTCGGGAATGTTTGATGGCACCGATTTCAGTCCGAGCGAACATCTGGGCGGCTACACCGCCAACGTCACTAATTACGTCGGGGTTCCGACGACTGATACGGCGGCCCTGCGAGCCGCTTCTCCCGCCTGGCAGGCCGATGCCGATACCGCTCCGCTTTTGCTCGTCAACTCCGTGGGCGACTCGATGCCCTACGTGCAGCTCCCCAACATGGTTCAGCATCTCGATGCGCTCGGATTGAAGAACTATCAGGTCTTGACTCTCGCGGGCGGCACGCACTCCTTCGCCTCCTGGGACCTAGTGAAGGACGTCGCGCTCAACTTTATTGCCAATGGTTTCGCCGGCGTCCCGCCGCCACCGCCGATACCCGCCCCCGGTCTGACCGATGGCTCGAAGCAGCTCGTGAACGTCTCGACCCGGGCCGATGTGAAGGATGGCGAGGACGTGATGATCGGCGGGTTTATCATCAATGGCACGGTTGATAAACGAGTTGCCTTGCGTGCGATCGGCCCCTCGCTTGGCGGGGCCGGGCTGAGTGGACTTTTGGCCGACCCGTTTCTGGAGTTGTACGACAGCTCCGGCAGCCTGGTGGAATCGAACGACAACCGCCAGGTTCTCGACGGCATCCCGAATCCCCTGCTGCCGTCGAATCCGTCGGAATCCTTCCTCCTTGCGATCCTTCCCCCCGGTCGCTACACCGCGATTCTGCACGGAGTGGGGAGCGCGACTGGACTGGCTCTGATCGAGCTCTACGATCTGACTCCATCGACTTCCAGCGTCTCAAATATTTCAACCCGCGGCGACGCCGGGGCGGGCGATAACGAGATGATCGGCGGCTTCGTGGTCGGCGGCGTAGACCCGACCCAGGTGCTCGTCCGTGCGCTCGGTCCGTCGCTCGGCGCTTATGGAGTTCCGGCACCGCTCGCGAACCCGGTCCTGGACTTGCGCGACAGCAACGGCAATCTGCTTTTCACCAACGACAATTGGCGTTCCAACCAGGAACAGCAGATTCTCGATAGCGGTCTGGCGCCGTCTGACGACGACGAATCGGCCGTCATCGCAACCCTCCTCCCAGGCAGCTATACCGCGCTGGTGCACGATGCCAACTTCTCGACCGGAGTCGGATTGGTGGAAGCCTACGACTTGGAACCGTAACAGCCCCGCTCTCCAGAAAAGCGTTGCGACGAACAGCGGAATGGCTGCCTCGCAAGGACTCGAACCTTGACAAAGAGATCCAGAATCTCTCGTGCTACCATTACACCACGAGGCACGCGGGTCGGGGATTGAGACCTAAGCGCTGCTCGCCCTGCTCTGCAAGTGGGCGAATGAAGAGCTGCCTCCGCGGTCACTGATGGCCCTGCCAAACGGGCGACCTGGGCGCGAGAATGCCGCCATCAGGCGGTTGCGAGTGCCAGCTCACCGCGCTCGTGATCAAGCTCCTGAAGAGCGGCGCGCTCGGCTTCCTTTGTTGCCATCAGTTTGCGCATCGCGATTCGCGCCGTGTTGGTCGCCCCCATCTCGCCGTAGATGCGGCCGGAGAGGAGGTCGAGGGCAGCTTCGCGATCCCTCCAGGTCACGATGCGCTGGAAGGCGAGCGGGTATTCCCATAAGACGCCAATCACGTCCTCGACCACTTCGTTGCCCTCATCGCAGAGGCGTTCAAAATCGGCAAACGGGTTGCCGTCCGTGCGGATTTCCCCCGAGAGCAATTGCGCGATCGTGTTGGCGGCGAATTCGCCTTCCTGGATCCCAAAGTAGACGCCATAGGCGAAAATCGGATCGATGAAGCGGTGCGCGTCGCCGATGCAGAGGAAGCCTTTGCCGGTATAATTTTGCACCTGGTAGGAGAAGTTCGGAATAGCGTTGATCGGTTCCTGCGGGGTGAGATCGGGTAGCCGCTCGGAGAGGACCGGGGTCATATTCCGGCATTCGTGGAGGAACATTTGTTCCTTCGTCATCCGGGCTTTTTTGAAATGCTCGGCGGTGAAGACGACGCCGACACTGGTCAGCTCATCGGACACGGGGATGAACCAGGCCCAATAATGTTTGGCCTGGTAATAGAGGAGGGTATTGCCCGGCTGTTGATGCCGCTCCGAGCCGCTGTCGCGCACCGTGCCGCCAAACTGGCTGAAGAGCGCGATCTGCTTGTCGGAACTGCCGGGCACTTTCCTGCCGGTGACGCGGTGATTCGCGAGGAAGGTGGCACAACCGGAGGCATCGATCAGGACCTCTGAGTAAAGACTTTCAGTCGCTCCTCCGGGCGTCCGGATGGTGAGTCCGATGACGGCGTCGTCTTCCACGATCGGAGCAACGGCCGTCGCCTTCATCCAGATGGCGCCCCGTTCGATCGCCGCCTCGAAGAGGATCTTGTCGAAGGTGCTCCGCATCACGTTCCAGGTCATATTCGGCACCTGCTGGTTGTTCTCGTCGCGCCGGACGAGCCCGACCCAGAAATCGTTCTTGCCGTCCGGGCCGTAGAAGACAGCGCCGTGTTTGATCGGATAATTCTGCGCTTCAATCGCCGACCCCAGCCCCAAGTCCTTGAGCGAAAGGGCGGTCGCTCCGGTGAGCGACTCGCCGACGTGATAACGCGGATGATCATCCCGCTCCACGATGATAGGCGTGATGCCGCGTCGGAGGAGATTCATCGCGGTGGCGGACCCGGCTGGGCCGCCGCCAAGGATAATTACGGGGTGCTTCTTATGGGACATGGATGGGCAAATGTGAAAATTACAGGTAATGAGAATGCAATTCTCCAGTCAGATGCGTCAAGCGCTTTGACCCGGCCACATCGACTTTCGCAAAACCTCGCCGCTCTCTCAGCCGGCGGTTAAAGCCCAAGGCTGCAATCCGATTTGATGTCCTGTGCGTAGATATCGCCGCCGTCATTGCGCCCATCACTCCATGTAGCAAAGGCCAGCCCGGTGGTGGACAAGGTCAGATTGAGCCGTGACTTCGAAGAAAGAATCGACGAAACGGCGAACGGCGGGCAGATCAACGCCCCCGCGGGATCCAGTTTGGCGCCCATGATCGTGTCCTGAGCAAAAGCAGCTTCCGAAGACCAGACAACGAGTGGTCCCGCGGCCGTGAAGACGCTTGTGACATTCAGGACAGCGGCGGAAGTGAATGCCTGCACGACCACGCCGCTGTCGCCCCACTGCCGGGCGCCGGCCGCATCGAATTTCTGGGCGGAGATTCCCTCGTTCGTGAGCGGGCCCGGCAGTTGTTCGTCCCAGGCCAGATAGGTGGCGCCGGTCGCCGGATCGTAGGAAACGCTCGGGTTTACCTGGTTGTGTGAGGTGTCGATGGAACCGGCGGTGCCGTTATGCGGAAAAGCCTCGCTCCCGTCGCTCAGGATGTGTTGGGCGAGCGATTGGAGGGGCGAAACCTGGTACCAGCCAAAAACCGCTCCGCCCGATCCGTCCGTAATAAAGGGCGGGAAATTCCCAAATTGAAGCGAGCCGCCGTCGAAAACCGCGACGTGATCGGCGCCCCAAAGCAGATCGCCCGCGGCGCTGAGCTTGTTGGCGAGAAGATGTTTCGGGCCGGTGAAACCGGCCGCGGAAACAAAGGAAAAGATCACCGAGCCTCCATCGCTCCCGTGTAAATCGGCCAGGGAGTAGGTCAGCCCGGCTGCCGCCGTGATCTTCACACCGTCCGTTCCCCAGATCGGGTTTCCGTCGGAATCGAACTTCTGGAAAATGAGATCGCTGTTGTCGATGTAGCCGACGACGATGAAGCCGTCGGAAGTCGCGGCGATTTTCGGGTTCCCTCTAAAGTCGCTGCCGGTGCCAAGCTGACGGCCGCCCCGGCCCCAGAGTCTCTCGCCTCGCGGGCTCACTTTCATGGCGGTGACCACCGTGTCGGACCCAAAACGATCATCGAGGAAGGCGAGGAGCGCGTTGCCATCCGCATCGACATCGAGGCCGTAATCCTGAGTGGAACTCATCCCGAGATCGGCGATCCGAACGCCTTTGCCGCGAAACTGCGGCACGCCGCGCTCGCTCAGCCGTTGCAGAAAGACGTCGTATCCAAAGGGTGGGTGGCCATTCGGGTCGTTGTCGAACCAGCTGGTATAGGACCCGCCGTTTGCCGTGGCATGGATCTTGGGCTGCACCTGATCGCCAGGCCGCAGAGCGACCCCGAGATTCGTCAGCGGATCGGAGCTCCATTGGGCAAGGGCGGCGGAAGTTGCGAGAAGGGATGTGAGAGCGATTGAGAAGAGCGTTTTTTTCATTAGTCGGATCAATCAGAGTATCGAGCGGACCTGGAGTGACCAGAAAAAACTCCGGAGCTTCTCCCGGCCTAACAAACCGGTCGGATCGACGGCGGATGGAGTGCCTGGGCAACGAGCGGTGAGCTTGCGCCCCGCGAGGCCGACCTCTATTCTCGGCCCATGAGCAACGGCGACTTTGTTTCCACCATGCAAAGCGGTTATTCCTTCAAAGGCGACGCCCTCCTCCTCGGTGCCGCTACCCGCGAGGGCAAAGTTTTCGCCGAAGCGCCCGTCCGCCTCCCCTTGCGCACGATGAATCGCCACGGCCTCATCTCGGGCGCCACCGGCACCGGCAAAACCAAAACGCTCCAGATGATCGCCGAACAGCTCTCCGAGGCCGGCGTGCCGACTTTGCTCATGGACATCAAGGGCGATCTGAGCGGCCTCGCAGTCGCCGGAACGCCGGCCCCCGCCATTACCCAACGGCACGAGAAGATCGGCTCAGAATGGTCGCCCTCAGCTTATCCGGTTGAATTTCTCACTCTCTCCCATGAACCAGGCGCACGGCTTCGCGCCACCGTCCTGGAATTCGGTCCGCTCCTCTTTTCCCGCATGCTCGGGCTGAACGAAACGCAATCGAGTCTCGTCGCGCTCGTCTACAAATTCTGCGACGACAAACATCTGCCTCTCCTAGACCTGAAGGATTTCAAAAAGGTCCTCGAATACATTACGGGCGAAGCGAAGGCCAATGTCACCGCCGAATACGGACTCGTCCCGACCACTTCAACCGCGCTTATCCTGCGCAAGCTGATCGAGCTCGAGCAACAAGGGGCGGAGGAATTTTTCGGCGAACCATCCTTTGAGATGTCCGACCTGATGCGGGTCGTCGAGGGCTTCGGCGCGATCTCCATCCTGCGTCTGACCGACATGCAAAATCGCCCGAAGCTTTTCTCCTCCTTCATGCTCCAGATGCTGGCCGAGCTTTACGCCACCCTCCCGGAAGTGGGCGACATGGAGAAACCGAAGCTCGTCCTTTTCATCGACGAAGCGCATCTCATTTTCGACGACGCCGAGAAATCGCTCCTCGATGAAATCGAGACGGTCATCAAACTCATCCGTTCGAAAGGGGTCGGGATTTTCTTCTGCACCCAGTTGCCGACCGATATTCCCGACGACGTCCTCGGACAGCTCGGGATGAAAGTGCAGCACGCCCTGCGCGCTTTCACCGCCCGGGATCGCAGCGCGATCAAGTCGGTGGCGCAGAATTATCCCGAAACGCAGTACTACAAAACCGAACAACTCCTGACTGATCTCGGGATCGGCGAAGCGCTCGTCACCGTCCTCGACGAACGCGGCATTCCAACCCCGCTCGCCGCCACTTTGCTCTGCGCGCCCCGTTCTCGGATGGGGCCGCTGACGGATAACGAATTGCAAGAGATCGTAAATCGCTCCGCGATCGCGCAGAAATACAACGCTGCCCTTGACCCCCAAAGCGCCTACGAAATTCTTGGCGGCAAAATCGCGACCGCCGCTTCTCCGGAGCACGCGCAACGCGTCACTGGTTCGGCGCGTCCGACTTTTACTTCAGGTGCTCCGCGCAGTCCCGAGCTCTCGCGGGCCCTCGGCACGGACGACGAAGCGGCCCCGTCAGTCGCGACCGAAGCGCCTTACGCCCGCCCGGCCGCTAGCTCCTCGACCCCGACCCAGCCTAACATTCTGGGCGAGATTTTCGGGAGCAGCGTCGCGCGCAGTGTCATCCGCAGCGTGGCGGTGAATGTGACCGGCACCCTGACCCGTTCGCTTCTTGGCGCGATGGGCGTGCGCGGCCGTCGTCGTTAGGCATTTATTTCAAGGCGTGCGCCTGCAAATCCTCGAGCGAGACAAACTCCAGGGCCGAGGAATGCGTCGCTTCAAGATCGACCGGCGGCGCCACTCCGCGTTCCAGCGCCTCTTTCCAGCGCGCGACGCAAATGCACCAGCGATCGCCCGGCTCCAGCCCTTTGAAACCCATCTGCGGATGCGGCGTGACGAGGTCGTTGCCCATCAGGACCGAGTAATCGAGAAAGTCGCGCGTCACCTCCGCGCAGACCGTGTGAAGCCCCACATCCTCCGGCCCGGTCCGGCAATAACCGTCGCGGTAAAATCCCGTGACCGGATCATGGCAACAGGCCCGGAGCTCCGTTCCAAGAACATTCGTCGGCATGGCGCCACGCTACTCGCCGCCGGCAGATTTTCATGCGAAGTCGGAGCGTGACCGACTCGTCGCCATTTGTCATTGCCTGCTGGCTGCTTCCGGCGGAGCCGGCCCGGGCTTATTTCCAGGAAACAATCCATTGTCTGGCGGCAAAATACGATGGGCCGATCTTCGAACCGCATCTCACCCTCGCGATCGGTCCTGAGCCGACGAAAGCAGCGGAAAGCACTCTCGCCGGGCTAACGAGCGGCCCGATTGAACTTCGCGTTATTGGCCTCTCCTTTACTCCCACTTTTACCCGCACGCTCTTCGTTCGCTTCGTGCCCAGCGCCGCGCTGCTCGATCTGCGCGATTCGTTAGGCAAGGACGCGACCGAGGTGTTCGATCCCCACCTCAGCCTCCTCTACCAGAAAGTGCCGGAAGCGGAGCAAAAGCGCCTGGCAGCTAAGATCAAAGTTCCCTTCAGCACCGTCACCTTCGATCGCGTCGCCGCTATCCGCTGCCGCCTTCCCGTCACTACCGCCGCCGACGTTGCCGCCTGGGAAACCATCGCCTCGCGCCAGCTCGGCCGGTAGCATCCATCGAGGTCGGTCCGGTTTCAGTCGCGGTTTTCTCGATCAAAAAGACTGCTTAACTCCGTCGTCACCGCATCCACCATCTTTGGTCGATCAATTCAGAGGCACCCATGATGGCGGCCAAACTCATTTCAGGCCCGAGGCCGCTCTCAAGTTTTGTTACAACCGCACTGGCTCGGCGGCTAGAGCGGGGATCCAGCCTTGCAGACCGTTAGGCAGGTCGGCGTAAGACCATTCACCGCGTGTGCTCAGAATCTTGATCTCGCTCCCGGCTGGCAACGCCAGGACCGTCCCCGCGCTTTCCGCCGTCGCGAGCCGGGCCTGAATGTTCTTTTGGGTTACGATCGCGAGATTGCGTCCCCCGCTTCCCGTTTCCAGTTCATAAACGGCCAGCGCCGCCCCCGCCGCGACCGACGCCGACAGGACAAGCGCAAAAATCCAAACGACCGACCGGCGCCGCGCGAAATAGAGACCGCACAGAATCGCGGCTGCGCTCCAGAAAGCGATCATCGCGAGCCAGGCATATTGGTCGCGGGTGAGGAAACCGAGATGCGCCTCCGGCCAGCCCGCAGTCAACTCGAGAGCGCGCGCCTGGTCGCGCACCAGCTGCAGATTGGCCCGCGCTTCGGGTTGATTCGGGTCGAGGGCCAGCGCCCGCTCGTAGTTGAGGATGGCGCGGCCAAGATCGCCGCTCCGGAAGTAAGCGTTGCCCAGATCGTAGAACAAGGTTGGATTCCAGTTTCGACTTTGGACGAGCGTCTCGTAACCGCTGATCGCCGCTGGAAATTTGCCGGTGGCGTAATCCGCATTCGCTTTCGCAAAAGTTTTCTCGGCATCCGCCGATGCGGCTGGCGCACCGAAGACGCCTGTCGTCAGGCAAAGCGTCGTGCTGCAAAGGAGAAGGAAAATTCGGAAACGCATCTCAATTCAGGCTGTCGATCAAATCCAGGACTTCGCGCCGCGTTTCTTCCGCGACCGCGCCGTTGCCGTTTCCGCGGCCGCTATAACGCAACTCATCGCTCTGTCGAAAAAGCTCCCGCATCCGCGCGCGCTTTTCGTCCGGCAGATCGAAGGCCGCGACCGCCGTTTCGGCATCGACCGTGTTTGGCTCGACCGCGCGGCCGTGGGCGGCGAGGGCGGTCTTGAGCTGCACGACCCGCAGCGCTTCGGCGAAATATTTGTCGGCCGGATCATCTCCCCGGCGCAGTTTGCGGTGCAACTCCGCCGTCTCCTGTTCCCAGGCCAGGCGGCGTTGGCCGGCGCGATTCTCAAGGCGTCGTCGCCGCATTTCCAAGCCAAAAAAGCCGACGAGGGCGAGGAAGGGAATTCCTTGCACCGCCCAAAAAACCGGTTGCTCAAAAACCGGCCGGAAGCTTCGGCCCCAACCGCCGTGATCGGTGAGCTGATAGAGAATGTCCTGTTCCCTAGGGGCGACCGTCGGTTGCGCGGTGGCGCGCGGCGGAGTCTTCGCCGCGCTCGCGATCGCGGGTGTGGCGCTCGGGGCCGCGCCGCCTTCCACCAGCACCGGCAGCCTGTTGCCCTTCAGGGTCACGTATTTTTCCTTCAGCGGATCGAAGTAGGAGAAAAGGAGCGGCGGCACTTCCTTTTTCGGTTCGTTAGGCGTGAGCACCATCTCGAAGGTCTTCGTCCCGCTCAGCCCGATGTCGTCGTCCGCCTTGAAGTTCGCCCCCGGCGGATAGGTATGCCAGCCGCGATCGTTTTCCAGCATGGGCGCGTTCACCCGGTCGAAATTGCCTCGCCCGGAAACGGTCGCGGTCAAGGTCAGCGGATCGCCGACCGCGGCTGTTTTTGGTTTCACGTCGGTCGTTAGGTTGAAATGGCCGACCGCGCCCGTGAAACTGGGCGGGGCGTTCGGCGGGAGCGGTTTGACGTCGATCGTGGTCGTCTCGCTCGAGAAGGTCACTTCGCGCTGTTCCCCAATACCGGCGAATGGATCGTTGAAGAAGGGATCGTTAAACGGGTCGTCCATCCCAAAGAGATCGAAAGGCGAACGCGGCCGACTGCTGCCCGGACGACGCGGGATCTGGACAATTGCCTTGGCATCCTTGGCCGCGATCTCGAGCTTGCCGCTTCGCGCCGGGGTGATCGCGGTCTTGAAAGTCAGCACTTCATAGGCCCGCCCGTTGATCGTCCGAATGCTCTGGTCGGGATTTTGCTCGGCCGGGTTCGGCAACCGCTGCACGGTAAAGCCCTGGCCGCTGAGCGTGGCCGGTTGGACGAAGCGCGACCGCACCCTGGTGTTGAAGCCCACCCGAATTTCCGCCGGGATGGTTTCGCCGACGTAAGCCGTCGTCTTGGGAATAACGAGCTCGCAAAAAACGATGTCCTTCAGATTGAGACTGCCCTTGCCGCGCCGGGTCGAGGTGCTGCCGTCGTCGTTAGGCGCGACGTTCAGGGTCAGAGCGGGCGTGCGGAGGGGTCCGCTGCTCGTCTGCACGGTCTGGGGTGGGATGGTGAAGGTGCCGGCTTTGAGGGGGAGAATCGTGTAGCTGTAAACAAAGCTGTAAGTGAAGCGGAAGTTGCGACCTTCCATGAGCTGCGACTGGCCAGTGTAACGAATATCGAGCCCGTCGACCGCGATCTCGTCCGGCGGATGGGAGTTTGAATCGCCAGTCACCTTGATCTGCAACTGGACCGGCTGATCGACTTCCGTTTCCGAGCTCGTCAGGACCGCGGTCACGGCCGGCTGGTCAGCGCGCACCGCTGTTGCCCCTGCCAAAACGAGAAAGAGCAGAAAACCAATTCGTCGGAACAAGAACATTTCTCTCAACTGACTTCCCTTGTCACCAGTCCCTATAGACAGGACGCACAAGCTTGTGTTCATCAAGCTGGACTTTCTGTTCTTCGTCTTTCATCGCCTCGAGAAGACGGGCTGCCTGTTGCGGGCTCATCTCGCCTTCTTTCTCCGGCTGCTCTTCCGCCTCGGCCGGTTGAGGTGATTCCTGCGGTTCTTGTTCGCCCGCACCCTTCACTTCGCCGCTCGGCGGTTTTTCGGGCGTTCCGGCCGGACTTGGGCTCGGTTGTTCGCCGTTCTGGTCGCCTTCTCCCGGAGTGGGGGATGGAGCGCCTTCATTGGAGGGAGTCGGCGACGCGCCTTCTTGTTCGCCTTCCGAAGGCGCGGGAGTTGGAGTCGGCGTCGGAGATTCGCCCGCGCCGTTCTCGCCTGGACTTGGGCTCGGGCTGGCACTCTCGCCCGGGCTCGGGCTCGGAGTTGGGGGAGGGGTTGGGGTCGGAGATTGCTGGTTGTTCTGCGATTTCTCGCCGTTACCCGCACCCTGGCCTCCTTGGGATTGCTCTTGCTGATCCTTTTGCTGCTGGTCGTTCTTTTGATCCTTTTGATCGCTCTTGTCTTTTTGGTCGCTTTTGTCCTTTTGATCCTTCTGTGGAGATGGAGAAGGCGAGGGGGAGGGCGAAGGGGAAGGCGAGGGAGTTGGCGAGGGTTTTTGTTCCTGCTTTTTCTTCAGCTCTTCGATTTTCTTTCTAACGAACTCGTAGTTGTCCTTCGCGTTCTTGTTTTGCGGCTCGGCCTTGAGCGTTTCCTCGTAATGCTTGAGCGCGCCCTCCCAGTTCGTCAGCTTCTTGGCGTCGCTCTTCTCCGCTGCGCCGCGCTCATAGAGGGTGTTGCCGAGGTTGTAATGACTCTCGCTTTGCAGATGCGGATTTTTTGAGAGCAACGCCTGACTGAAAGCCTGCAACGCCTTGTTGTAGTCCTTCATTTTATAGGCCGCGGCCCCGGCATCGAACTGGATGCGATCGGTCTGACGCGCCCGCGGATTCTCCTGCAAAGTTTTTTGAAAATGCTCGTAGGCCTCGGGAAATTTTTGCTGCTCGTAGAGTTCGAGACCGGCCGACGCGGCCCGGGCCGACCCCGTAACAATGAAGAAAAGAGTAATCGCGAGCACGGCGGCTTTTAGAGGCGGTTTCTGACCATCGAGGCTTTTCTCGTGTCTGTTGCGACGGTCAGAGATCGCCGCCACCGAAGACGCCTCCGTGCGTCGCCGTTCGTTAATCAAGAGCGCGATGGCAAAGAGGAAAATCGCGGCTGCGAGCGGCCACTCATAGCGTTCGATCGGGCGGCGCGAGAGGCGGGCGTTGATGTCGGCCACCTGCATCTTGGCCAGCCCGTCGTGGAAGAGCTGCTTCATCGTTCGCGGTCCATTCTCGAGGTGGAGATAAAAACCATTCGCAGCCTGCGCGATCTCGCGCAGGCGTGTCTCATCGAGCTTGGATTTCACCACTTCGCCTTTCTCGTCCTTCACGAAAGCGGTCCCGCCGTTCTGGCCCTCGATCGGAATGAGTGAACCGCCCGGCGTTCCGACGCCGACCGTGAAAATCTTCACGCCGGCCTCCGCCGCCGCTTTCGCCGTCCGCACCGCGTCGCCCTTCAACTCCTCACCGTCGGTGAAAATGATGAGAGCCCGATTGCCGGTGGCCGCTTTGCCAAAGGTGCGGGTGGCGAGTTCGATTGCCTCGGAAATGTTGGTCCCGCCTTCCGGGATGATCCTGGTGTCGAGTTCGTTGATCGAATCGACCGCCGCATCGTAATCGATCGTGAGCGGCGCCTGCAGGAAAGCGCGTCCGGCGAAGGCGATCAGGCCGACGCGATCGCCCTGCAACTCATTGATCAGATCCTGGGTCGCAAGCTTGACCCGCTCGAGGCGGTTGGGTTGGACGTCGTTCGAGAGCATGCTGCGCGAAACGTCGACCGCGAGCAGGAGATCCAGGCCCTTGCGTTTCACCTCGTCGTAAGCGTAGCCCCAGCGCGGCCGCGCCAGACTAACGAGGACGAAGGCAAGGACGAGGAGGAGAAGGAGGAAACGGAAAATGCGCCGGGTCCGATTGACCGTCCCGGCCAGTTGCGGAAGAAGACGCGCGGCGACGAACTGCTGCAATTTCTCCGTCCCGCGCTGTTCCGCGCGGGCAAACAGGAAAGCGAGAACGGGGAGCAGGAGCAGACCCCAAAGCCAGAAGGGAGATCCGAAGCTCATCTTTTGTTGTAGCCGGGGGCGTTGACCCCGGCCGGACTCGGACGGCGGGGTTCGAGGCCGCCGACAGGATCGCTACGGCCGGGGTCAACGCCCCCGGCTACAACAGCCATCGTCTGTCGCGACATCCTCATGGCAGCTTCTTCCAAATCGTTTGCGAGAGGAGCAGTTCGGCGAGCAGGATGCCGGCGCCCGCCATCAGACAGGCCGGGAACAAGTCGCGATATTGCTGATATTTTTTTACCGAGACAGTCGACTTCTCCATCTTGTCGATGTCCGCGTAGATGTTCTCGAGCGAGTCAGTGTCGGTCGCGCGAAAGAACTGGCCGTTCGCGATCTTCGCCACTTCCTTCAGGCCGGCTTCATTGAACTGCACCCGTTGATTGCGATAAATGATGTTGCCCGCCACGTCCGTCACCGGCCGCCCGTTCGACGGATCGAACACCGGCACCGGCGCGATGCCGTTGACTCCGGCTCCGATGGCGTAGAGCTGGATCTTGAGTGCTTTGATCGCTTCCGCGGCGGTGTTGGGCGGAATTTTGCCGGCGTTATTTTCCCCATCGGTCAGGAGGACGATGGCGCGGCTTTTCGATTTTTTGTCGTTCAAGCGATTTGCCGCCGAAGCCATGGCGGAGCCGATCGCGGTCCCGTCCTCGACCAGGCCGATCCGCACCCGTTCCAGATTTTGCAGGAGCCAATCGTGATCGAGGGTGAGCGGACTAACGACATAGGGTCGTCCGGCAAAAGCGATGATGCCGACCCGGTCGTTCGGCCGGGCCTCGATGAATCTGCGTGTCACTTCCCGAATGGCATCAATCCGGGTGGCCGAATCGCCCCCGACCGTGAAATCTTTTGTCAGCATCGAGCCCGAGACATCGAGCACAACCATGATGTCGATCCCGCTCGCTTCCACTTCGGTCAAGCTTTTCCCGACCTGCGGCCGGGCGAGGGCGAAAATGAAGATGGCGAGAGCAAGATAAAGCAGCCCATGCATGATGCGCCCGGCGCTCGAGGTGCTGCGTTTGCCGAGCGCGCGCAAGGTCGCAGTGGAGGAAAAGACGAGCGCCGCCGCCGCGCCGCGCTGGCCGCGCAGCCACATCAGTAGCGGCACCAGGAGGAGCAACAAGAGCAGCCAGGGATGGGCGAAGGAGAATCCCCAGGGCGAATTGGGCGACCAGAAATCAGGCAGGCTCAAGCGCACCTCCTTTCACAAAACGCTCCGCTTCATCGAGGAGGAGCCGGCTGTCTTCCCGGGTCGCGTCGTAGCGCGCGAACTTGATCAGGTCACAGCGATTCAAAAAATCGCTCAAAAGCGTCTGTTCATCCGCGGAGAATGGTGAGGCGGCCGCGAGCGCATTGAGAAACTCGACCGAAGTTTGGCGGGTGACCGGCAACTGGTATTGCTCCGTCACGTAGCGTCGCAGGATGTCGGAAACGCGGATGCTGAATTGATATGGTGTCAGCTTGTCGATTTCGGTTTCGATCCGGGCCAGCTGATCGAGCGCGCGCTGCCGCGGCGTTTGCACGGTCACCGGCCGGCTCCGCCACCATTTGATCAGCCAGATTGCGAGGCCGACAAGCAGGAGCGTGCCGGCGACGGCGCCGAAGATCATCCAGGGCTGGAGGAGGAAATAATCCACCGGTCCGGTGATGTCGTGAAATTCCTGCGCGAGAAAAATCTCCATCGGTTTCTGGCCTAACGACGTCCGAGGCGCAATTCGCGTTGTTTAAAAAAGGCGCGCAAAGCCGGGAGATAATCGTCCCCGGTGCGGAGGGCGATGGCATCGATACTGTTGCGTCGCAGGATGTGAGTGACCTCGTCGCGCTGCGCCCGGGCCGCCTCCGCAAACCGCGTCCGGGTGCGGCGGTCGCCCGTGTTGAGCTCAATTTGTTCCCCGGTTTCGGCGTCTTCCAGGGTAATGATGCCGACGTCGGGGATCGATTCCTCGCGCTCGTCGTCGATCCGGATGGCGATGAGATCATGGCGCCGGCTCGTAATCGTGAGCGCGCCCGAAAAGTCTTCCGCCTGGAAATCGGAGATGAAGAAAACAACCGAGCGCCTCGTCACGACGTGATTCAAATAATCAAGCGCTAGACCTGGGAGGGTGCCGCGGCCCTCCGGCTCGAAGTAGAGGATTTCGCGGATCAAGCGCAGGGTGTGGGAGCGTCCCTTCTTCGGCGGGATGAAAAGCTCCACCCGATCGGAAAAGAGAACCAGCCCAACCTTGTCGTTATTCCGAATCGCGCTGAAGGCGAGAAGGCAGGCCACTTCCGCGGCCAGCTCGCGTTTCGATTGCGCGACGCTCCCGAAATTGCCCGAGGCGCTGACGTCAACCACGAGCATGACGGTCAGCTCGCGTTCTTCGGTGAATTTTTTCACGAAAGCATTTCCGAGCCGGGCGGTGACGTTCCAATCGATCGCGCGGATTTCGTCGCCGGGCTGGTATTCGCGCACATCTTCGAAATTCATCCCTCGCCCCTTGAAGACGCTGTGGTAATCGCCGGCGAAAGCCGATTGCACGAGCCCCTTCGTCTTGATCTCGAGGGCGCGGATCTTCTTCAGGATCTCCGCTGGGGTCTGGTGCGAAGCGGTCATTTTTGTGACAAAAAACCGGTCGAGCGGGAGCAGATCCCTCGGGAGGGATCTGCTGCCGCCGGTCCGTGATGCTGGCCCAAACCGATCACGGCACGGGCAGGCCTGCGAAAATTCGTTCGATCACGGTCTCGCTCGTCACGCTTTCGGCTTCCGCCTCGTAGCTCACGATGATGCGGTGCCGCAGCACATCGGGACCGATGCTCTTGATGTCCTGCGGCGTGACGTAGCCGCGGCCGTTGAGGAAAGCATAGGCGCGAGCGGCGAGCGCGAGGTAAATCGTGGCCCGCGGTGAGGCGCCGTAGCGGACCAACCCTTCCAGTTCGAGACGATAGGAGGCCGGCTCGCGTGTCGCCCAGACAACGTCGACGATGTAATCCTTCACCCGGTCGTCGATGTAGATCTGGTTCACCAGCTCGCGCGCCCGGATGATCTGCTCGGGCGCGATGATGGCGTCGACGTGGAGATCGGGCGCCGACGTCGCCATGAGATCGAGGATGCGCCGCTCCTCCGCTTTCGCCGGATAACCGACGTTGAGCTTGAGCATGAAACGATCGAGCTGCGCTTCCGGCAGCTGGTAGGTCCCCTCCTGCTCGAGAGGATTTTCGGTCGCGAGGACGAGAAATGGATCGGCCAGCGGATAGGTCTTGTCGCCGATCGTCACCTGACGTTCCTGCATCGCTTCGAGCAGTGCGCTCTGCACCTTGGCCGGGGCGCGGTTGATTTCGTCCGCCAGGATCAGATTGGAAAAAATCGGGCCGAGCTTGGTTGTGAACTCACCGCTGCGTGGATTGTAAATCAACGTGCCGATCAAATCGGCCGGCAAAAGGTCAGGCGTGAATTGTAAACGCTGGAACCCGGTTTGAATCGCGGCCGCCATTGTTTTGACGGTGAGCGTTTTGGCGAGACCGGGAACGCCTTCAAGCAGGATGTGGCCATTGGCGAGCAATCCGAGCAAGAGGCGGTCGACGAGGTATTTCTGTCCAACGACGACGTGACCGACCTGCTCGCGCAGCGGCGAAATCCATTGCCCCAACTCCTGAACCTGTTGGGTAATCTCCTGCGTTGATCTCATAGGCATGGTGAGACAAACCCGCACGGAATGCGTTCGAAGAAAAGCCCGAGAGTGAAGCCGCACTCGCAGTCGCGCAAAAATTCTCAAAACTTTCGCCTTCAGATTCCGTAGAACAAGGTAGCGGGCGGCATTTCTCCCCCGACGAGGGCGGCTCTCCCCCCAGAACCCCTCGGCCGTCCGCCGCCTCAGCCGCGAGGCAGCGTGACGGCGCTCTCTCCTCGTTCTCCTCCCACGATCTCGCCCGCTCGGCCCTCTCTGCGATTAGGCTTGAGCCCCAACACGATACTTAATGGAGATGGATCCGAAGAATTTTCACGGCATCCGAATTTGGGAGTGCCCAAGGCCACCGCAAGGCGGAATCGGATCACGCCCCCTCGACGCGAAAATTCACGCTTCGCGCCGCGACCGCGAGCTCGAAATCATGCGTGAGAAACGTCAACGGAATTCCACCTGCTTCTCCCAACCACAGCGCGGTCGAAAGATGAATCGCATCTATGGTTCCCAATCCGGTGCGAAACGATTGTTCCGCCCGCCGGAGGATGGGGGCGCTCAAGGGAACGAAATCGATCGCGTCGAAGATCGCGTGTGCACCGGTAATGAGGCCGCCCACTTGCTGATCCTCCAGCAGTCCCTGCAGCCGCAGCCGATCAATCGTCCGCAAAACTTCGAGGCGTAACAGGACGCTGGCGTATGCGTGTTCCCAGTCTCCCCAGTGCGGGACGGGCGCTGCGGTCCGGCGCAGGCGACGCAAAGCGATCGAGGAATCAAGATAGACGTTCATCGGCGACGCCGGTCGGCCAGCAACCAGGCGACGGGATCGGTCGTAAGTCTGATTCCCCTGACTCTCTTGAGAGAGGACACGGGCAGGCGGGCCGCGATGATCTCAAGCTCCTGGCTTTCCTTCTCCAGCGGCGCAAGGCGGGCCACCGGATGGCGGTGCGAAGTGATGATGATTTCCGCGCCTTGTTTTACGGCGTTGAGATACTCGCTCAGGTTGCTCTTCAATTTGGCCACGCCGACGCTCTTCATGGCCATAGCATGGTCATATTCAGTGACCGGGCAAGGCCGTCGTGCAGCCGCGACTCGTGCGGGGGCCAGCACTGCCTAAAGCCCGGATGTCGGAGCGGGCGGCGAAACGGGCCGACTCGATCTGCGGGTAGACTGGGGCCGAGGTCCGGACACGCTATTGGCATCGAAGCGATCCAGCCGGGCCGCACAGGCAAACAGGCGGAGCCGGCGCGCTCCGCCTGTTTCAACCTTGTTATGCCAGACTATTTCTGCGCGGTGGTGTCGCGCAGGGTCCGGATCTTGTCGTGGGCCGTTTTAACTTCCGCGGATTGGCGGGCGACGATGTCCTTGATCGGCATCGGCAGATCTTGTTCCATCGCGTCCTGATAGGCCGCGACGGCCGAATCTTCGCCCCGCTCGGCCTCGGCAAGGATGGCGTGACGATCCCGGTTCGTGACTGCGCTTTTCACGTTGATCCAGGCCCGGTGCATCGCGCCGCTCGCGCTGCTCGAATCTTCCGGGTCCGGCTCGCCCAGTTTTACAACTTCGCTCTGTAATTCACCGGCGAACTTCGAACGCTGGAGCGAGAGTGTGTCGAACATCGTTTTCAGTTGCGGGTCGTCCACTCCACTGGCGGACTGCTTGAACCCTTCCTGTCCATCTTTCAGGGTCTCAATCAGATTGTTCAGGGTCGAAATAATTTGCTTTTTTTGGCTCATACAACTGAATCGGAATCGAGCCTCTGTGCGCGTCCCTTGGTCGGAGAATTACGCGCGTTTCCCTTCGGCGATGCGATTTCCTGGCATGGAACAAAAGGTGAAAGGCAAAGACCTGGCAAAGGAAGCCCCGCGCAGTCCGAAGACGCTCGTCGGAGGCTATGTCATCCTCGGACGCACGCTCGATAAGTGCCGCGCGCTCTTGGCGGGCAACCTCGGCGAATATCATTTCGATTGTCCGCTCGATAATCTGCTTTTTGGATGGAAGAAGATAAAGGGAGACGAATTCAAGGCCGAGGTCGCGAAGGGAAAGAACGACGAGGAGATGGCGCAATGGGTGGACACCCACGGCACGGCCAGGACGGAGGAGGAAAAGGCCGCATGGGGCGAACAGATGCTGGCACTGAATTACCACGACGACCCGGAAAAGCGCGACTGGTACGACGAGCAACTAAAGCCACTCGGGCTCGATCCGGCCACGACGCCGCTTTTCGATTGGCTAGAAAAGGACGACGCAGTGAGTTACGAGAAAGCCGCCTAACGAGTTCGAACACTCGCCGGAATCAGGTCATCCAGGCCCTGCTCTGGTATTCCATGTAGGTGGCGGTTCGTTGCGCGATCTCCCGGCCGAAATAGCGCTCCACCACCCGCAGGGCAAGGTCGATCCCGGAGGATAATCCGCCCGCGGTCGCGATCCGCTCCCCTTCCACAAAACGGACGCCGCGCTGTACCTTTACCTTCGGGAATTTCGCTTCGAGCTGATCGAGCAAATCATGATGCGTCGTGGCCGTTCTGCCATCGAGCAAGCCGGCCTTCGCCAGCTGAAACGCGCCCGTGCAGACCGACATCGTGACATCGGTCGTCGGCGAAACTTTGCGCAGCCATTCGTGCAACGCCGGACCGCCTTTCTGGGCGGGGATGACGATGACTTTGCATTCCGGCGCGTTCGCGAATGTGTGGTCGGGCATCAGTTTCAAGCCCGCGCTTCCCTCGATCATCTCGATTTTCTCCGAGACGGTGAAGAGCTCGAAGGGCATCTCCTCCCCGACCATGGTGTCCTGAAAAACTTCCCACGGGCCGGCAAAATCGATCACCGTCACGTCTTCGGAAATCGCGACCGCAACCGGAATGCGTCCCTTCGCCGGCGGTTTCAGGTTGGCATTCGGTGTCGTCAGGCCTTTCGCTTCCTTCTCTGGCGCCGCGGCCGCGAAAAGTTCGCGCAGGTTCGGCCACGCCGTCAGCGCCGCGGCCAGGCCGGCCGTCTTAAGGAAGAATTTTCGTCTTTTCATAGTGATCTCCTTGTTTTGCTTTTCCGGGTCCGGGAGGAACCGGCTCGCCTCTGCGGTTGATCCTGAATGAGCCCGAAACGGCGCCGATACTTCCCGGGCGTGATCCGAAAGCGGTGCCGGAAAGCGCGCCGAAAAGCATCGGCGCTGCGGAATCCGACCGAAGCCGCGATCGTCTCGACGGAAAGATTGGCCGCGGCCAGGCGGCGCCGCGCTTCGTCGAGGCGATGGTCCTGGACGAAAAGGCCGGGCGGCTGACCGAAAGCGTCCTTAAAACGCCTAACGAAATGGCGCGGCGAAAGGCAGGCCCGCCGGGCCAACGCCGCCACCGAAAGATCGCGCTTTGGATTGCTCGCGATCCAACTCGCCAATTCCGTCAGGCGATCGTTCGCCTGAGTTTGAAACTGGAGCGGCTCGGAGAACTGTTCCTGGCCACCGGGCCGCTTGAGATAGACGACGAGATCGCGCGCAACGGCGAGCGCCACGCTGGATCCGAGATCTTCCTCGATCAGCGCGAGGGCGAGATCAATCCCCGCCGTCACCCCCGCAGAAGTATAAAAATTGTCGTCCTGCAAAAAAATCGCATTCGGCTCAACCCTCAGCTTGGGAAAACGACGCGCCACGTCGGCCGCGAAACGCCAGTGAGTCGTGACCCGGCGTCCGTCGAGCAGACCGCTCGCCGCCAAACCGTAGATTCCGGTGCAGACCGAGACGATGCGCCGAGTCTGAGAAGCGCGTGCTCTGATCCATTGCGCAACCGCCCGATTGGTCGCCGGGTGGCGCAATCCTTTTCCACCGGGAATGATAATGGTGTCGAGGCGGGGCGCCGCCTGCAGGGTGGTGTGCGGCTGAAAAATGACGCCCGATTCCGCCACGAAACGTCGGCGCGAAAGACCAAGCACCTGCACCTCGTAGGCGTTCTCGGAAGCGCCGCTCGCCCCCTCCCTCTGGGCGGTCGCAAAGGCTTCGCTCGGCCCGATCAGGTCGAGGGCGTTGAGTCCATCAAAACCGACGATGCCGATGCGGAGCGGTCTCACGGACCAAACCATAATCGAACTGCCTGTTTGGCACGATGACGTATTTCAGACAATTTCTGCCATCTTTGCCCCAGCGATGGAAACTCGGGTCTTACACCCGATCGTTAGGCCGAGTTGGCCATTTCGAGCAGGACGTCGGCGTGGCAGGGTTGGCCCAGCCGGCACCAGCAGGCGAGATTTTTCCCCCGCAGGCAGGCCCGCAGATCGCGCAGGTTGAAGGCCTCGTGCGCATATTGCCGATAGAGCGCGATTGACTTCTCAGCGCTTAGTTTTTTGCCGCCGATCAGCTCCGACCCGACCACGAACGGATTTCCCCAGACGGTCGGGCGCCCGACGTAGACCGTGTTGGCCGGCATTTTCCAGTTCTTCGTCCGGCGCCGGACGACACGATGTGGCTTTCTTCCTTTGGCCGGCATGCCATAAGGTCGTCGCCTCGATCTGCGCCGGCAACCTGGCGGAGATATTTCATGGAGAAGCGGCGACTCCGCCGGTCACCCTAGACCCAGAGGGTGCGGTCGAAGGTGCGATACTGGATCGCTTCGCTCACGTGCTCCGGCGAGATAGCTTCGCTGCCTGCGAGGTCGGCGATCGTGCGCGCGACTTTCAGAATGCGATCGTATGCCCGCGCACTCAGGCTCAACTCCGACATTGCGATGCGGATCAATTCCTGCGCTGCGTCGCTCAATTTGCAATGCGCCTTGATAGCGCGCGACGACATGCGCGCGTTGCAGGTCGTTCTCGGGTCGGAACGAAAACGCGCCTGCTGTCGCTCTCGTGCCTGGCCAACCCGCTCCCGAATCGCCGCCGAGGGTTCCTCGGCCCGCTCGCTCGCGATTTCGCGGTATTCGATCGACGGCACTTCAATGTGGAGATCGATCCGGTCGAGGAGCGGACCGGAAATGCGCTGGCGATAACGCTGCACCTGGACCGGGCTGCAACGGCATTCGCGTTTCAGGTCGCCGAAGTATCCGCACGGACACGGATTCATCGCCGCCACGAGCATGAACTCGGAGGGAAAAGTGAGCGTCCCGGCCGCGCGCGAGATCGTAACCCGCCCGTCCTCGAGCGGCTGCCGCATCACCTCGAGGGTGGAACGTTTGAATTCTGGCAACTCATCGAGGAAAAGAACCCCATTGTGCGCCAGGCTCACTTCACCCGGGGCCGGGATGGCGGAGCCGCCTAACAATCCCACGTCCGAGATGGTATGGTGCGGCGAACGGAAGGGCCGGGTCGAGACAAAGGAGCGATCCGGGCCGAGCAATCCCGCGATGCTGTGGATTTTCGTGGTCTCAATCGCTTCCTCCAAAGCCATCGGCGGGATGATGGTGGCGATCCGTTTCGAGAGCATCGATTTGCCCGAACCGGGCGGGCCGATCATCAAAATGTTGTGGGCGCCGGCGACCGCCACCTCGACCGCGCGCTTCACATGTCCCTGGCCTTTCACGTCGGCGAAATCGACTTCGTAATTCTGATGGGTGGCGAAGAACTCGCTCAGATCGCCCGGCGTCGGCGCGAGCTGTTTTTCGCCGACCACAAACTGGAAAGTCTCGCGCAGATTGCGCGCGCCATAGACTTCGATTCCTTCCACCATCGCGGCCTCGCGCGCATTTGCTTGTGGCACGACGAGAGCGCGTTTGCCGCGCCGGCGCGCTTCGAGCGCCACCGGCAGCACCCCTTTCACCGGCCGCACCGCACCGTTGAGCGCGAGTTCGCCGACGAAGACGAAGGGCGCAAAAACATCGCCTTCCAACTCCTGCTGGGCCGCAATCATCCCGAGCGCGATCGGCAGGTCAAAGCTCGGGCCCTCCTTTTTAATATCGGCCGGGGCGAGATTGATCGTGGTGCGTCCGCGCGGCCAAAAATAGCCGCTATTGCTCACTGCGGTGGTGACGCGGTCACGGCTCTCCTTTACGGCCGTGTCGGGCAGACCCACGATCACGATCGCGGGCAGACCGCCGGCGGCGTTGACCTCGATCTCGACTTCGTATGCTTCCACGCCGTAAACGGCCGCGGAATAAATTCTGGAGAGCACAGCTCCGAGCGTGTCAGAAGAGGTCGCCGAAGTCCAAACCGCGCTGAGAAAAAATTTGCGCCCGGCTGCTAGACGAGGACGAGGCGAATCCCGAGTCGCTCGAGCGCGATCCGGGCGCTGGCAGGAAATTTTTCGTCGCTGATGAGCGCGTCGACGGTTTCAAGGGCTGCGACCTTTATAAAGCCGGTGTGATCCCACTTCGATGAGTCGGCCAGGAGATAGATCTCTTTTGCCGAGTTGATCATGGCACGTTTGACCTGCGCGATTTCGAGCGTGGTGTCGGTTAACCCATCCTCCAGATCCATCGCCTGGGTGCCGAGGAAAAGCTTCTGCACGCTCAGATCGGCCAGGGTCTGTTCGGCCAGAGGCCCGATCGTGCTCGAGGCTTCCCGGCTCAGAGTTCCGCCGAGCAGGATGACATGCGCGTCGGTCGCGGCCCCGATCGTTAGGGCAACGTTCGGTGCGTTGGTCACAACAACGAGGGGGGAGACACCGCTCAGGTGGGGAGCCATTTCGACCACCGTCGTGCCGGCATCCATGATGATGGTGTCGCCCGGCTGCACGAACTGCGCGGCGGCTTTCCCGATGCGCTGCTTGGCTTCGAGGTTGAGCGCGGCCCGCTCCCTCAATCCGAGGAGATGTCGCACCTGGCGCGGGGACGGGGCCGGAATCGCGCCGCCGCGGTCGCGCAGGAGATCGCCCTTCTTTTGCAGCGCGGCCAGATCATTGCGAATCGTGACCGCGGAGACTCCGAACTTGTGCGCCAGGGCGGTGACGTGAGCGGCACCGTCACTTTGCACAAGGGCGGCGATCTGTCGCCGGCGATGCTGGGTCATTGGAGCCTTGACCGGCGGGACCTTGGTTTTTGGTCGATTGCGTTTACTTTCGTTCGCTTTCATACTTTCCAAATACCCGCGGGTGACCTCGAGTCAAATCTATGGACAGAATATTTCAAAAATAGTGGTTGACCCTTCGAAAACTTTCAATAATTTACGAAAGTCTTCAATAGATTATCATGAAAAAGATTGTTGCTGTCACTGCCTGTACCACTGGAATTGCCCATACCCTGATGGCGGCCGAGGCGCTGAAACGCGCCGCCCACACCATGGGCCAGCAGATCCAGGTCGAAACTCAGGGCTCCATTGGAACTAGGGAAAGGTTGACCGAAGCCGAAATCGCGTCTGCCGATGTCGTCATCCTGGCGGCCGATATTCACGTCGACGAAGCGCCGTTCGCGGGCAAACCGATCCACCGCGTTACCTCGGCAGAGGCGATCCGGAACAGCAAAGCCGTGGTCGAAGCCGCGCTCGCGCTGGTAATGGACAAACCGGTTGCAGTGGAACGACCGGCCACGCCGGGTCCCGAAACGACGCCGGCGCCAGCCACCACCGGCACCTCCAACTCGTTAGGCGGGAAGAAACTGGTCGGAATCACCTCGTGTCCGACCGGAATCGCTCACACCTTCATGGCGGCCGAAGCGTTGCAGAAAGCAGCCAGGGCACTTGGCCATACGATCAAGGTTGAAACTCAGGGTTCGGTTGGTGCCAAGAATCAGCTCACGCCGGAAGAGATCGCGGCCGCCGATGCGGTCGTGATCGCGGCCGACACGAAGGTCGACACGGCGCGTTTTGCCGCGAAGTCTCTCTATTCTACGAGCACCAAGCAGGCGATGAAGAGCGGCCAGGAAGTGATCACGGCCGCCCTCGCGCAACCGGTCGGCGGCCCATCGGCTTCGCTCGCGGAATCGGTTGAGCAGGCCAAGGCCGCGCGGTCCCGCGCCCGTACCGGCCCCTACAAGCATCTCATGACCGGCGTCTCCTACATGCTCCCGGTCGTGATCGCGGGCGGTCTCGCGATCGCACTCGCTTTTGCCATCGGCGGAATTTACGCGGGCGACCAAAAGGGCACGCTTGCCGCCGCCCTCAGCCTGATTGGTGGTGGCACCGCTTTCCATTTGTTCGTCGCGGTTCTCTCCGGCTTCATCGCGTTTTCGATCGCGGATCGTCCCGGCATCGCGCCGGGTCTGGTCGGCGGGATGCTCGCGCAAACGTTAGGCGCGGGTTTTCTCGGCGGCATCGTCTCCGGATTTCTGGCTGGTTACCTGACGAAATTCCTCGCCGACAAGATCAGGCTGCCGGCCACCCTTGCCGGTCTCATGCCGGTCCTAATCCTGCCGTTCCTTTCCACGATCGCGGTCGGGCTCCTCATGATTTTCGTCATCGCCCCGCCCGTCCAGGCGCTGAACAACGCCATGAACGCCTGGCTCAACGGCATGCGCGGCGCGAACGCGGTTTATCTCGGTCTCATCCTCGGCGCGATGATGGCCTTCGACATGGGAGGGCCGGTCAACAAAGCGGCCTACACCTTTGCGGTCGGTTTGCTCGCGAGTAAAATTTATACGCCGATGGCCGCGGTCGTGGCGGCCGGCATGACGCCGCCGCTCGGGCTCGCGCTCGCCGCGATGATTTTCAAAAATCGGTTCGACTTCGAGGAGCGCGAAGCGGGCGGACCGGCCTTCGTTCTTGGGCTCTCGTTCATCACGGAGGGGGCGATCCCGTTTGCGGCCAAGGATCCCTTGCATGTCATCCCGGCGACCATGCTCGGCTCGGCGGTGGCGGGCGCAATCTCGATGGGATCGAACGTGCAATTCCTCGTCCCGCACGGCGGCATCTTCGCGGTGCTGATCCCGGGCGCGGTGACGAACCTCGTGCCCTATCTCGGCGCGATCGTGGCTGGGACGCTCGTCACGGCCGGTGCGCTTTTTTTCCTGAAACGGCCACTGGCCGAACCCGCTCCCGCCCTTGCCTAACGAACCGGAGACATCTCATGATCAAACTCTCACCGCAACACATCCGCCTCGGCGTGCAGGCGAAGAACAAGGAAGAAGCGATCCGGGCTGCAGGCCAGGTGCTGGTCGATTCCGGAAGCATCGCGCCCGGTTACATCGAGAGCATGCTCGGCCGGGAAGGGCAGGCCAACACTTACCTCGGGAACGAGATCGCCATTCCGCATGGGATGCAGAAAGACCGCGCCATGATTCATCAGACGGGCGTCTCGGTCGTGCAATTGCCTGAAGGCGTGGAATGGAACAAGGGCCAGAGCGTCCGCATCGTGGTTGGGATCGCGGCCAAGTCTGACGAACACCTCGGCATTCTCTCCGCCCTCACCGATGTGCTCGACGACGCCAGGACTTCACGGCGCCTCGCGGAAACGAACGATCCGCAGGACATCATCGAGGGCCTGAGTCGCCGCGCTGAAGCGCCGCCGACGCCGGAAGAGCAACTCGCCGGCGCCAAAGCTGTGGAAGTGGCGATTGGGGGCGCGGCCGGATTGCACGCCCGGCCCGCGACATTTTTCGTCGATGTCGCGAATCAATTTGAGGCCGAGATATTCGTGAGGGCAAATGGCAGGCTGGCCAACGGCAAGGCGATGGCGTCGCTCCTCAAGCTCGGCGCCGAAGCCGGCACGAAGCTGCAAATTCTCGCACACGGTCCCGACGCTGACGCCGCGCTCGCGGCCCTGCAGAAAGCGGTTGAGAGCGGGCTGGGGGACGAGGACGAAGAGGTAAGTGCGATCGAACAGGCGGTCTGGACGCCGGTCTCCAAGATGCATTGGATCGACGGAGTGAGCGCTTCGCCCGGGTTGGCGATCGGTCGCCTGCATCTTTTCCAATCGAGCCGGCTCGTGGTCGAGGATAAACCGGGCGACCAGGAGACGGAAAAACAGAAACTCAAATACGCGCTCGAAGTCGGCCGCGAACAACTAATCGAAATCCACGACGCGGTGAAATCGCGCAGCGGTCGAAACGAAGCCGCCATCTTTCGCGCCCACCAGGCTTTCCTGACCGATGTCGATCTCTTCAGCGAAGTCTACGATTTGATCGAAGCCGGCCACGGCGCCGCCTGGTCCTGGCAGCAGGTGATCAACCAGCGCGTCGCCGAGGTCGAGAAAGTAGCGAACGAACGGCTCGCCGGACGGGCGGCGGATCTGCACGATGTCGGGCAGCGCGTCCTGCGCGTGCTGACCGGCACGCAGGTGGGCGAGGTGAAGTTGCCTAACGAGCCCGTTATCCTGGTGGCGGAAGATCTGACCCCGTCGGATTCCGCCCGGCTCGATCCGAAGCGGATCCTCGGGCTTTGCACGGCGGCCGGCGGCGCCACTTCACACACCGCGATCATCGCGCGTTCGCTCGATCTGCCGGCGGTGGTGGGCGCAGGCGGGGCGGTCCTCGAACAACCGGCCGGCCAGGTTTGCATCCTCGACGGCACCACCGGCCGTCTCTATATCGCCCCGACCGAGGCCGATCTCGAATCGGCCAAAGCCTTCCGGGTCGACCTGCAACGCCAGCGCGACTTGGAATTTCAAACCCGCTACCAGCCGGCAATCATGACCGACGGTCACCGGGTCGAGATCGTAGCCAACATCGGCAAGGCCAGCGAAGCGATTCGCGCGGTCGAAGCCGGGGCGGAAGGGGTCGGCCTCTTGCGAACCGAGTTCCTCTTTCTCGAGCGCGAAACCGCGCCCACCGAAGAGGAGCAGCTCGCCGCCTATCGGACAATGACGAACGCGCTCAACGGCCTGCCTTTAATCATCCGCACTCTCGACATCGGCGGCGACAAGGTCGTGCCCTACCTGACCTTTCCGCACGAGGACAATCCATTTCTCGGTGTGCGGGGGTGCGTCTTTGCCTGCGCCATCCGGAACTGTTCGTGCCGCAACTGCGCGCCATCTATCGCGCTTCCACGACCGGGCCGGTCAAGATTATGTTCCCCATGATCAGTTCGCTGGAGGATCTGCGGGCGGCGAAAAAGATCGCGGAAGAAGTACGGGCCGAGCTCGATGTGCCGCCGATTGAGATCGGGATCATGATCGAAGTGCCCTCGGCCGCGCTCCTTGCGGCCGAGCTGGCGCGGGAAGCCGACTTTTTCTCCATCGGCACGAACGATCTTACGCAATACCTGCTCGCAATGGATCGAATGCATCCCGCGCTCGCGCGGCAGGTCGATGGTTTGCATCCGGTCGTGCTGCGGCTCATCGACCGAGTGGTGCGCGATGCGAGCGCGGCCGGCAAATGGGTCGGCGTCTGTGGCGGCGTGGCCGGCGAACCGCGGGGCGCGATGATCCTGGCGGGACTCGGTGTGGCGGAGCTGAGCATGAGCGTGCCGAGCATCGCCTCGATTAAGGCGCAGCTACGGAATCTCTCCCTCGCCACGGTCCAGGCCTACGCAAGGAAGGCGCTCGCCTGCCAGTCGCCCGAGGAAGTGCGGGCTCTGCCGGTTCCGGCCTAACGACTAACGAAGCATGAACACCACCGCTAAAAAATTCCAGGTCGTCACGCTCACACTCAATCCCGCGATCGATCGCACCGTCACGATTTCCAACTTCAGGGCCGGCGCCGTCAACCGCGTTGAGAGCGTGCGCTCCCATCCGGGCGGGAAAGGCGTCAACGTTGCCTCCGCCCTCGCCGACAACGGACACGACGTGGCCGTGACCGGTTTTCTTGGGCGCTCCAATGCGGGCGCGTTTGAAGAGTTGTTCAGCCAGAAGAAAATCGCCGATCACTTTGTACGGATCGGGGGCCAAACCCGGATCGGAATCAAAATCACCGATCCGGTCGAGGGCGAGACGACCGACATCAATTTTCCCGGCCCGAGACCGAGTGAGATGGAAGTGAACATGCTTTTCTCGCGGATCGCCGCCCTCGAGGCGGAGTGGTTCGTGGTCGCGGGCAGTCTTCCGCCGGGGGTTGACCCGGGTATCTACCGCGACGTCATCACTCGCCTCCGCCGGCGCGGCGCCAGGGTGCTGCTCGACACGAGCGGCGATCCGTTTCCTCTTGCGCTCGAAGCCCGGCCAAGCGCGCTCAAGCCCAATATCCACGAATTCGAGGACTACATCGGGCGCTCTCTGCCTAACGAGAAGGAAGTGGTCGCGGCCGCCCGCGAATTGATTCGACGCGGGATCGAGCTGGTGGTCGTCTCGATGGGCGGGAAAGGCGCCTGCTTCGTCACGGCGGGCGAGGCCGTTCTGGCGCGGCCCCCCGAGATGGAAGTCAAAAGCACGGTCGGGGCAGGGGATGCAATGGTGGCAGGCATCATTTCGGGCCAGTTGCAAAAGCTTTCGTTAGGCGCGTGCGCCCGGCTTGCGACCGCATTTGCCATCGACAAACTCGGCCGCCTCGAAAGCGGGCTGAGCTCGCGCCGTGCGCTCGAGAGCGCGATGCAAGAAGTAACCATTACCTGACCAAAATAGCAGCCATGAAAAAAACCTTCCTCCTGCTCTCCAGCCTAACTATCAGTCTGCAGGCCGCCATCGCCCAGACCGCGGTCTCGCCCCGGACACGAACGCCCACCCCGCCGGCCGCGACCGGTCCGGAGACGAGCGTGACGGCGGCGCAGGACGAATCCTGGATGCGGGGCAAATACGGCCTTGGCTCCATCTACGGGATGCGCACCGATCTCTACGACGTCGGCGTCGAGCCCTTCCTTTATTATACCGCCATCCTCTCCGGTAATCCGGTCGGCGGCCGAAAACAGGGCGCCACCTACGTCGACGATTTCTATTTCGGAGCCAATCTTTACCTCGACAAACTGATCGGCTGGAAAGGCGCGAAGCTCACCCTGAGCGGAGTGAACCGCGACGGCCTCGGGCTGACCGACCATTATGTGGGAAGCCGCTACGACGTGCAGCAAACGGTTGGCGGACAGAACTTCTTCGTCTACCAGGTTTTCCTCGAACAGAAATTTTGGGACGACAAAGCGTCGCTCAAGCTCGGCCGCTTCGGCGCCTCGGATGATTTCAACGGCTCGAAAATCTACGGACTTTATCTGAACAATGGCATCGACGGCGACATTCGGAACGTGCTCTTCGACACTCAATTTTCCGCCTACCCGTTCGCGACCTGGGCGGCGCGCTTGCGGGTCGATCCGACCCCGGAATGGAACGCGCAGGTCGGCATTTTCCAAACCTGGAACGATATCTTCGATCGTACCCACAACGGCCTGAACTGGGGCATCCGGGGCGAGGACGGTGTGTTCCTCATTGGCCAGGTCGGCTGGAATCCGGAGTTCTGGAAGCAGTCTGGGCCTAACGAAAAGGAGGATGGCAAGACGATCGCGCCCGCGCCGGAGTTAAAAGGGCTGCCTGGGCATTATTGGATTGGCGGATCGTATTCGCCCTGGAGCGGCTACACCGAGTTCGGCACGGACAACCGCCGCGCTGGCTCCTACGGCTTTTATGTCCACGGCGATCAAATGGTCTATCAGGAAACACCCGGGAGCGATCAGGGCCTGACACTCTGGGCGGCGTCCGGACTTTATCCGCAGCCGAGCATTTCAATCGTGCCCTTTCAGGTCAACGTCGGTCTCGTCTACAAAGGGTTGATCCCATGCCGTGATGACGATCAGACCACCTTCGGCTTCATCTACGGCAACTTCAGCGAGATCTACGCGCGGACGCTGAAGGCGGCGGGAAACGGCGACCCGACTTACGAGTCGGTTCTGGAATTCGGTCACCGCATCCAGCTGACCAAATTCGCTTTCATCCAGCCCGACCTGCAGTGGGTCATCCGTCCCGGCGGCACGGGCCGGATCGACGACGCGCTCGTGGTCGGAGCTGAAATGGGGATCACCTTCTGATTCTCGCCGGAGGCGCGCGTTCGAACCGGCGCCTGCGTCGTATCCGGCGCGTCGGAAGCGCGAACGATGCCCACGACAAACTGATGTCGTCTTTGGAGTCGCGCGCGGCGGGCGGTTGGCGCAGGTTCGACGCGCGACGCCATGCTGGAACACATTAACGAGCTGATCCTTCGCCTCAATAACTGGGGCTATGTGATCGTTTTTCTCATCGTGATGCTGGAGTGCCAGGCGTTCCTCGGCTTTTTCATGCCGGGGGAAAGTATGGTGATGGTGGCTGGCTTCCTCGCCGGGCAGGCGGTGCTCGATATTCGGGCGCTTATCGTGGTCGTGGCAGTGGCGGCGATTGTCGGAGACAGCATCGGGTATGAATTCGGCCGGCGTCTGGGGCGCGACTGGCTCTGGCGGCATGGAGAGAAATTTTGGCTGCGCCCCGAGCGACTTGCGAAGCTGGATGCTTTCTTTACGGGCTACGGCGGTTGGAGCGTGCTTTTCGCGCATTTCCTCCACATTGGCCGTGCGCTCATGCCGTTCATGGCCGGCGCGGCGCGTCTGCCTTATCTGCGCTTCCTCACGTTTAACGCCATCGGGTGCATCCTCTGGGCGACGATCTATTCGTTAGTCGGTTATATTTTTGGGCAAAGCTGGTACCTGATCGATCGCTGGATCGGTCGGGCGGGGATTATCGGCGCCATTTTCTCCACCATGGTGGTGGTGACGATCGTGCTCTGGCGCGGCCTGGTCAGCCGAGAGCTGGAGATTCGCGAATGGTGGCGGCAATTTTGTGCGCGCCCGGCAGTGGTGAAATTCCGGCAGCGTTTCGCGCGGCCGATCGACTGGCTGGAGCAGCGCTTCTCGCCCGAGGGCTACCTCGGCATTCACCTAACGGTGGGAATTTTTCTCCTTCTCGCCGCGGCCGCTATCTTCAGCGGCTTATTGCAACGGGTCGGGACGCGCGAATGGTTCGTGGCGGCGGATTTGGCGGTTGCAACCTGGTTTGCGAATCATTCCGGCGGGGTGATGAGCGGGGCAATGGGCTATCTGGCGATGCTTGGTTCGGTCTACTGGCTGGTGTTCCTTTTTGTGGTCGCGGTGATTCTCTGCCGTCACGAAAAACATCGGTTGCGGCTGCTTCTCATCGCCGCGCCCGGCGGAGTGCTGCTCGACCTTCTGCTCAAATATTTGTTTGCGCAGGAGCGACCTCGTTTTGGCCGCGCTCTCGGTCACGGAGTCGAGTTCGGTCCGCTCGGCGGCGATTTGCTGATCGCGACGATCATTTACGGAGCGCTGGCTTATGTGCTGGTGCGAAGTCTGCCGCGCTGGAGCTGGCGGGCACTCGTCATCGTGCTGACGGTCTTGCTGATTTTTGTCGTGACGCTGAGCAGTCTTTACCTGCGCGCGGCAGAGCTGAGCGAAGCCCTGGCGGCGATGATCGAAGGCGCGGCCTGGCTGCTCTTTTGCATCAGCGGGGTAGAGATCATGCGCTGGCGGGAAGCGGCCTTGCGTGAGACGGTGGGGTTGCCGGTTCGTTAGGCCCGTGCTGCCGCGCTACTCGCCCATCCGCTCGCGCAGGCTGGCGATCGCGTATTCGCGATTCAGTTTCGCGATGAAACTGGCGCTGACCTCGGCCGGGCAGACCGCCTCACATTCGTAGGTGTTGGTGCAATTGCCGAAGCCTTCCTTGTCCATCTGCCTGACCATTCCGAGGACGCGGCGCGATCGCTCCGGCTGTCCCTGCGGGAGGAGGGCGAGGTGTGAAACTTTCGCCGAAGTGAAGAGCATGGCGGACGCGTTTGGGCAGGCCGCGGCGCAGGCCCCGCAACCGATGCAGGCGGCCGCTTCCATCGCAAGATCGGCGTTGTGTTTTGGGATTGGAATGGAATTGGCCTCCGGCGCGGAGCCAGTCCGCGCGCTGACAAATCCACCCGCCTGCACGATGCGATCGAGCGCGGAGCGATTGATGACGAGGTCCTTGATGACAGGGAAGGAGCGGACGCGAAACGGCTCGATCGTGATCGTGGCGCCGTCCTTGAATTCGCGCATGTAAAGCTGGCAGGCGGCGGCGGGATGCGAGGGCCCGTGCGCTTCGCCGTTGATCGTTAGGCTACAGGTTCCGCAGATGCCTTCGCGACAGTCGGAATCGAAGGCGACCGGCTCGTCGCCGCGGGTTGTGATTTGCTCGTTGAGAATATCCAGCATCTCGAGAAACGAGGTCGCGGGCGAGATCTCGGCAATCTCGTAGTTTTCCATTTTGCCCTTGGCGTCATGCGAAGGTTGGCGCCAGATGCGGAGCTTGAAATTCATTTGTAGCTCCTCGTTGCGAGATGGACCGATTCAAAGACGAGCGGTTCGGCATGGAGCTTCGGCTCTGTCCCATCGCCCTGAAATTCCCATGCGAAAACGTCGGCAAAGTTCGCGTCGTCGCGGACTGCTTCGCCATCCGCGGTCTGATGTTCCTCGCGGAAATGTCCGCCGCACGACTCGTCGCGGGCGAGCGCGTCGCGGCACATCAATTCGCCGAATTCGAGAAAATCGGCCACCCGACCGGCGCGCTCGAGCGATTGGTTAAAGGTTTCGCCGTAGCCCGGGACGGTGACGTTCTGCCAAAATTCCTCCCGCAGCTGGGGGATGCGCGCGATTGCTTCCTTCAGGCCGGCGGCGTTGCGCGCCATGCCGCATTTGTCCCAGAGGAGCAGGCCCAGTTCGCGATGGAAACAATCGACTGAACGCTTGCCGTCGACGTCGAGCATGCGCTTGGTGCGTTCGCGGACGTCGCTCTCGGCTTTACCGAACTCGGGATTGTCGGTCGAGGGGCGTTTGCCGATCTGCCCCGCCAGATAGTTAGGCAGGGTGTAGGGGAGGACGAAATAGCCGTCGGCCAAGCCCTGCATGAGGGCGCTGGCGCCGAGGCGATTGGCGCCGTGATCGGAGAAATTCGCTTCGCCGATGACATGGAGGCCGGGCACGTTGTTCATCAGGTTGTAGTCGACCCAGAGTCCTCCCATCGTGTAATGGACGGCCGGATAAATCCGCATCGGCGCCTGGTAGGCGTTGTCGCCCGTGATTTTTTCGTAGATGTCGAAAAGATTTCCGTACCGTTCGCGGATCGTGTCCTGGCCAAGGCGCGCGATCGCGTCCTTGAAATCCAGATAAACGCCACGCCCGCCCGGGCCGACCCCGCGGCCTTCGTCGCAAACCTCTTTCGCGCTCCGCGAAGAAATGTCGCGCGGGGCGAGGTTGCCGTAGCTCGGGTATTTGCGCTCGAGATAATAATCGCGCTCCTGCTCCGCAATGTCGTTAGGCGGCTTCCCGCAATCTTCCCGCCGCTTCGGCACCCAGACGCGACCATCGTTGCGGAGCGACTCCGACATGAGGGTGAGCTTCGATTGGTAATCGCCGCTCACCGGGATGCAGGTGGGATGGATCTGGGTGTAGCAGGGGTTGGCAAAGAGCGCGCCTTTCTTGTAGGCGCGATAGGTGGCGGTCACGTTGCAGCCGCGGGCGTTGGTCGAGAGATAAAAGACGTTGCCGTAGCCGCCGGTCGCGAGGACGACCGCATCGCCAGCGTGCCGGACGATTTCGCCAGTGATGAGATTGCGCGTGATGATTCCCTTGGCGTGGCCGTCCACGAGCACGAGATCGAGCATCTCGGTTTGCGGGAACATCGCGACCGTGCCGGCCGCAATTTGCCGGGAAAGCGCCTGATAGGCGCCTAACAAAAGCTGCTGTCCGGTCTGTCCGCGCGCGTAAAAGGTGCGCGAGACCTGGGCGCCGCCGAAGGAGCGATTAGCGAGCAGTCCGCCGTATTCGCGCGCGAACGGCACGCCCTGCTCGACGCATTGGTCGATGATATTGTTCGAAACTTCCGCCAGTCGGTAAACATTCGCTTCCCGGGAGCGAAAATCGCCTCCCTTGATCGTGTCGTAGAACAGCCGATAAACGCTGTCCCCGTCGTTAGGGTAATTTTTCGCGGCATTGATCCCGCCCTGGGCCGCGATGCTGTGGGCGCGGCGCGGACTGTCCTGATAGCAAAACGACTTCACCTTGTAACCCTGCTCGCCGAGCGTCGCGGCCGCGGAACCTCCGGCCAGCCCGGTCCCGACGACGATGATCTCAAATTTTCGGCGGTTGTTAGGCGCGACCAGCTTGGAGTCGTTCTGGTGCCGGCGCCATTTCTCCGGCAGCGGGCCGTCGGGAATCCTGGAATCGAGGCGGCCGATCATGAGTGAGTGTGCAATTTCACCCAGCCGAGGAGGACGGCGACCGGGATGACGCTGTAACCGAAGAACATCAGCCAGGCAAAAATGCGGCCCGCGAGCGCGAGGCGCGGTGTCAGCTTCTGGTTATTGAGGCCGAGCGACTGGAAAAAACTCGAGGAGCCGTGGCTCAGATGGAGCGCGAGGAGGAACATCCCGAGGATGTAAAATCCCGAGATGAGCGGGCTTTGAAATCCCAGAATCATCATCGAATAGACGTCGTAATGGCCGAGCGGATCCTTCGGCAGGGCGGCAAAACGCGGATCGGTCGTCCGCACCGTGAAATGGAGGAGGTGATAGATGATGAATGCGAGGAGGACCAGGCCGCTCAGCACCATCGTGCGCGAGGCGAGAGTGGCCTTGACAATGTCCCGGCGCCGATAGCGCTCAGGGCGCGCCTGCCGATTTTCGATCGCGAGCCGGATCGTGTAGTAGATATGCGCGATCACCACCACGAGGAGAAAGCCGCGAATCACCCAGAGGAGCGGCCCAAGATCGCGCAAATGCTCGGCGTAGCCGTTAATCCACTCCGGCCCGAGGAAAATCTGCAGATTGCCGAGAAGATGCCCAATGACGAAGAGGATCAGGATCACTCCCGTCACCGCCACGATCATTTTCCGTCCGACAGATGAGCGATGGAATGCGGCGATATTGGTCACAGGAAAATTGCCGCGAGAAGCAATGCCATTACCCTAGGAGACGCCCCCATCGTGTCAAGATTCCGGTATGCCACGCGGTTCAGAGGGAAACAGATCGGCGAGTTTTATCGCCTGCAAAGCTACCGATTACGATCTCGGCGCCCGTGTAGTTCGTCAGTTGGGATCAACGTTCACCGGAACTCCCGCGATATGGGGCAACTTATTCCAAGTTGTAAATCTCGACCAAAGCTACCCCGGTCGAGCCCACGCCGCTCACAATTGCGGTGTAGGCGCCGGTTGGGAGATGGAGAATCGTTGCCGCTTCGGAATCTTCGGCTGGCGCGAGGCTATTTTGCTCAAGAGCGAGGCTGTTGGAATCGTCCTGCCAGTTGTCATTTGTGGCCAATACCGATCCGTTCGCGTCAAACACAGTGAGCAATGGATCGGCGAGCGCGTCTTGAACTCCAGCCGATTCCAGCGATGGGCCAAGGGCACGCAAGACAACGGTGCTGCTGTCGACTTCGCCCACAATGAACCCGCTGATCAACACATTCTCGCCGATCCCGACGGAGCCGCGAGCGCTGATATTTGCGAGCCGGGAATTTTTCTGCGGCGAAAGATCATACGTTTCGACCAGCCCTATTCCGGAAACATCTCCCTTACCGCTCGCTATGACAGTATATTGTCCCGGTGCCAATGCCTGCACCGTAGCCGCCTCCGTGTCGTTCCCCGGAGCGAGCCCGTCAGCGATAATTTCGGCCATTCGGGGATCATCCTGCCAATCATCATTGGTCGCCACCAGCGTGCCGGAGCTGTCGAATAGCATTAAAAGCGGATCGCCCACGGCATTCTGAATACCTTGAGCAGTCAAGGATGGACCGAGTGCACGCAAAACAACTTCTTTGTCTACTGTCCCAGTGACAATGAATCCTGCGATCAGCACGTTTTCCCCAGTTGAAATCATACCACGGGTGGCGATGTTTAATGATTGCGGACCGACGACTGGAAATGCGGTGCGCTCCAAATGTAGCGGGATCGAGCGGTAAGCTGTTTCGCAATGGAATGTATCGTATTGGTAGTAAAAGACTTTGGTGTCCGCTGCAGTCAGACCTAGCAGCTGCGCAAACTGAGTTGGCGCTCCAGGTCCACCTACGTCCGCGTAATTCACGAGGTAGTTGAGGGGCGCATCCTCGTAGATGCTCCCGCAGATAGGACTGTAAACACTTTGGTCCATTTCGTAATTCCACGTTTCCGTTGCGGTTTTCGCCGCCAAATCGAGAGCGTACTTGCGCGGACTGGCATAGCCACGCCCGTCGCCAGGGGGCATTTGGAAAGAACTTTGAAAACCATTGTCAAACAAAAGAAGCTGCTGATCATAGCTGATCGATAAGCCGTGTTGCCCAATTGGTGGGAGACTGCCGGAAGCAAGAGCGAGCGCATACTGTTGCAATGACGGAAATTCGTACCAATGTTTCGTCGGATCGCCTAAAATCCATTTGATCGTAGCGCTTTCGTAGTCCAGGGAGATCACGAAATTTTCCCGACTGGATACAAGCAGCGAATCATCGGCACGATTGTAAGTTGCTGAATTATTGTGGAACCAGTCATTCGGCGCGTCATATACGAATTGTGAAGGGTCGTCTCCGCCGGCGACCATAGCTGCACTAATGATATCAGCCATGACCCAGCTCTTCAGAACATTGCCGGCAGAATCAATTTCGAAGAGCGTCGATTCGACTTGGTTTTCGGTATCTGCCTCGAGAATTAATCCGGTTTTGCCAAGATCAATGTTGTGATGCAGGAGAGTCACAGCTCCTGCTGCTCCAAGAACTGTGTCATTGTAATCATGCACAGTCGTCACGGTGCCATCGAGCTCGACCCGATAAAGCACTGTCCCCTGCGATTGATAAACTGCGTTGTCAAAGAATCGGGCGGTAGAGCTTGACGCGCCAGCGGTCCCAACCCAGCGAAGAGCGCCATCCGTATCAAGAACGGCAGGGGAAAAGGAACCACACGCATCCATCACCATGATATAATCATAACTTAACGCGGTGCTGTCGCTTCGTGCCTGGAGCGGGGTGCCATTGTCGTAGCCGCATGGATCATCAAATGCTGGGGTCGTGATCATCGTGGTGTCCTGTTTTGAGGAGCCATCGAGAAACCGATAAGTCAGCGTCACGGTATTGGAAAAGTCGGCATATAGGCCATAAACAGGCAGGAAAATCTCGCCCGTCTCCGCGTTGAGATAGCCGCGTTCCTCAAGGTATTCTGAGGAATAGGTGCCGGACAAAGCACGCGTGACCGAGCCGGTTTTTGGGGTGATGGCAAATTGAATGCTCTTCAAAACGTCGGTTTCGCTGGCGATCAGACTCAACTGGCTGATGAACGGAGTCGGTCCGTCCACCTCGGCAATGATCGCTATCGTCGTTTCGTCGGCTTGCGTTGCGAGGGCGGAGCGGCTGCCAATAACGGCGATGGAAATCGCGATTAACAGGCGGATGCAGGAATGCGGTTTCATGGTGCTTGTGTTTTAAGCAAAAGCGGCTCACGTCCGCCAGCATATTTTGAAAGGCGTGAGAAAAATTCTGTAACGCCCTCTATCATCTATGTTTCCACACGATTGCGCAAAGGAGCTAAATACCTCGCCAACATTTTGTGCTTAATTGCGGTTTCGAGATCGTAAGGTCTGGCAATCTCATTGTGCCGGGAGTTGCCGGCGAAGCTTGCATCCGGCTTGCCCCGAGACCGTCCGCTTACGATCTATCGAGCGAGCCGTTCATGAACGCGGACGATTCGGCCAAACCGAACTGATGCTATGGAATCCAGCTAGGACCAACGCATGATGCCAACCGATGGCCACCAAGATTGCGAAAACGCATCACTTGTTTTAGTTGCTAACCTTGGCGGTGTGCCGCTTTGCAGTCGCGAGCGCTCCGCCGCGAGCCCGAGGTGCGATCGTTGAGCTCGCGGCAAGTTGCGGGAGCGATATTTTCTCCTAAATATCTGAAATAGAGGCTGGCAAATGACGAGTTCCTTTACACAGGCGGAGATTAAGAAGCGCAGAGAATATGCGCGGCGGAAGATGCAAAACCGGCGGGCTTATGATTTGCCGAGCCCCACAAACTTAAGGGGGATGAGACGGTTCGCCCCAACCGTTTTTATTCTGATACTTCTTTTCGGGATTTCCCAGGCGTCGGGTGTCAGATTCGTGGATATCGGACTGGAAGCCGTCGATCATCCATCCATTGTGTGTAGTCCTCCAAGACTTTTTGAGAGAGGGCGGTCTTTCGCACTGCCGGTAGAAGGGAGAGGTAAGTGCCCCTGGATCACATCCACTAGCCATTACAAGGGCGGGAGCGCTATAGGAACCGAAGTTTCTCCAAGTTTAACCAACAAGGATCGATCCGAAATCAAAGTCGTTAGAGGAACTGACAATTATGCTCTTCATTTTGGACAAACTCGTTACTTTGGATTTGCCATGCACGCTGACACCTCCTCGTCGGATTGGCCACTCAAAGAAGACGTTATATTTATGCAGGTATGGCAGGCGAACTGTGGCCCAAAAGTCCCTCTCACTGCCTCGCTGCAGACCGGGACTGGCGGCGATCTCAGTTCACTTGCGTTCAGTGTGGCTGCCTATGAAAACCAATTCCGATCCAGGCTTCTAACTTCTTTCCCTATTCGCAGGGGCTGGCACAGCTTCTTGTTTAAATTGAGCCCTAGCTATGATAACACACGCGGAAGAGGTGAGGTGGATCTGTGGCTGGACGGCGTGAAAATAGTGAGTTGGCGCCATAATTGGGGGGGCGAACCGGGAAAGGATTTGGGCTTCGGATCAGTCCGAGATCTTTGGAATGTAAAATGTGGTATTTATAGGCCACATCCGGCAAAGCAAAAGCTTGTTCTTATTTTCGACAACATTCGCTACGCTGACAATTTTCGGGATGCCACGCCTTAGTTTTCAGTCTGCCGGGATTGTTGGCGAGAAAATGATTTTGGCGATAGGTCGAATGCCTGTCTTTCGCCGATGGATTGATTGTTTTGGGCACGTCGACCTTCAACAGACAGGCTACATTACAAAAGGAAAGTGAAGTGTAAGAACACTTGGAATCCTTCGGCCTATAATGCGAATCAGAGTTCGGCTGGCGGATCTCCTTTCGACCGAATACGTCAACGGACGGCGGCGATCTAGATGCCGGCTCAAACCGCCCAATGAATTAGATTCGAAACCCTTGGTGAGACACTCGAGCGACAAATCGTCAGTTGCCCTTAGGACATTGGGTAAAAAGGTAACTGTTTTTGATACGGGAATGCACTGGATGAAACAACTTTTTGACGCGACTCGTTCCATAACCCCTCTAGTACAGGATTGCGACTGCGAAACCTGTTGCGCCTTCGGCAATTCGTCGATCATCGCGAGTTTTCGCTTGCTTTGGCAGAATGGATCCTTGCTGTCTCTTCGTCAGGCACCACCTTCGCCTGAAATCGAGGGCCATCCGCCCGGGAGAGGACGTAGCTGGACTGTCCATCATTCGTGTGGCGATAGCGGAAGTAATCGATGATCAGATCTGAGGAATAGACAAGTTCTTCGAATCGAAATCGATTGAGGCGAACGCAGTGAAGGGGGCCGCTCCAAACTCGGTGATAGTTGGGCGGGTTTTCCTCTTCCTCTGCGACACCGTACTCTACAAACAGGCTGCAGCAAACCTTCCCTCTCGAGCCAAGCGCTCGGCGAATTTCCCGCAGATAAATCGCGATATCCGCCAGATTCATATGGGAAAAAACCGAGAAAAGGGAGACGACCTCAAAGTGATCGGCAGGAACGGGGAAGGTGAAATTCGCCGAGGCGCGTTCAGCCTTGGGGTTGTAGCGCTCATTCAGCACCGGGAGATGGTGGAAGGTGACTTCAGGGCGACCCGCGGCGAGGTTTTGCGCAGCCCAATTAATCGACGGCTGGTGCACATCGAGTCCCACGTATTCGCGGATGCGGCCGAAGGTGGCAAAGATACCGGTGAGCAATCTTCCCGGGCCGCATCCGATATCGAGCAGTCTGCTCTCCGGAGAGAGCCCGCAGAGCTCCGTAAGGGTGTTCACACTGCTTTTTCCAGACTGAACGTATTTGGCGTCATCCTTATAACGTGGTCCTCCCCAACGCATGTTTGCTGGAGGTAGGCACTGATCGTGCGACGCTGGCTGGCTAATTTTGCGAGTCGGCATATTTAAATCTTAGTCACGATCTATCCAATAGCCAACCGACCTGGCGCGGCGCCGCTTCATTGCAGGGACTCCTTTTTGCATTTGGTACGGCAGCGAATATCGTCTCGGATGCTGACGACGGTCGCGCAAAGCCGGCGCGATTTTTTGCTCCGAAATCGAGGTGAGTCAAATGGACGCATCCTCGAGATCGGCCCGTTGGATAATCCTACTTTTCGCCCGGAACTGGGCGACAGGGTCGAATATTTGGATTTTTTCTCGCGGGCGGAATTGGTAAAAGCGCATCGAAACAATCCGCGACGAAATCTGGATGCAGCCGTCGAGGTCGATCATGTGGTCAAGACTGCCCGATTTGCTGAAAAGATTTCAGCAGGCTTTGCCTGTGTTGTGGCTCATCACGTCATTGAACACGTTCCAGATCCCATTTTATGGCTGGAACAGGTGGCGAGCCTTCTGCAGAACGATGGCGTATTGTATCTGTCCGTTCCTGATCGCCGTTACACCTTCGACTACTTTCGCCCGGTGAGCCTGGCCACACAGATGATGCGAGCGTATGCCGAAAGGCTGGAGCGACCAAGCGTATGGCAACTAACGGAAGCGTTCTATTACCACATGAAAGTCGATTTGGCAGCTCTTTGGCTGGGGAGGGTGCCGCCGAGGTTCGTGCCGCGTTTCAGTCTCGCCGACGCCCGACGTTTGGCGGAGACAAAATGTAGCACGTACACGGATGTTCACTGCTGGGTCTTCACTTCGTCGAGCTTTATTAGGTGTATCGAAGACCTGCGTTCTGCGGGATTGTGCAGCTTCTCGATGAATGTGATGGAAGAACCGCAGAGTATGACTAATGAATTCCGCGTTCTGCTCACTCAATGACGGATCAAAGTCCTGACGCAGTTGTGACTTACCATCGCCTTTCAAGCGCCCCGAGTTTCCGGCGGCCGCCAGCAATCTTCTGGAAAGTGCGCAGGGCCGGCTTCTCAACGAGATGCCAGGAGAGGATGGCGAGAATAAGAGCTCCGAGGAGCGAGCAGAGGAAATAGGGCAACACCTCCCAAGCTGGAGATTTTCCTTTCACGACCGCCAGCCCCGGGCGCGCTCTCAAGTAAAGCGCCATTAGGGATTGCTGCACCGGGAAGGCGTAGATGTACAACCCGTAGGAATAATCGCCGAGGCGGTTGTAATTTCTCACCCAACCTGCGGGCAGAAAGGCCAGCGCGAGCACGCCATAGGAGAAACAGACCGGGAGAATCCAGTCGCGCCATCCCCAGCGAAACGAAACAAAGGCGAGAATGATGCTCAGCGCGCCGAGGAACCAGTTCAGCGGCACTCGTTCCCGGTATACATGGAAGCTGCCCCCTAAGACGAATAAGAGCGAGAGATCGAGCCAGCGATCGGCGCGCAGGCCGCTCCCCTTAAGAAATGCCGCGAGATTGACGGCTCCCTCAGTCTTAAAAAAGATGTAGGCGAGCACGGTCAAGCCCAGCACGATGGCGTAGCGCCTTTTGTCTTGCAAAAGGGCGAGTACGCCGAGAACGCCTGTTATGAGATAGAGAATCAACTCATACTGCAGCGTCCAGAGGGAAGCGTTGACCGAGCCGCGGATCGGATTTTCAGCAAAAACCCCGGGAATGTTCGCGGTGCCGGTGATCAGCGTCAGGTCTTTCCAGAAGTAGCGAAAGACTCGCGGATGCAGCCAATAAGCGGCGCCATCCAAACTTGAGAAATACCAACCCACTGGAAAGAAGCAGAAAATCACCGCCACCCAAGCCCCGGGATAAATACGGAAGAATCGCGCGAGGAGGAAATCCTTGATCGACTGCCGGGAGAGAAAGCTCTTCGTGATAAGGAAACCGCTCATGACGAAAAAGAGGCGCACACCGAGAGTCCCGAAGCTGGTGACGCCGCCGATGGTTTCGCTGCGACCCGAGAGGGCAAGAGTGTGCGAATAGATCACCATCGTCGCGGCGATCATGCGGAGAAGATTGAAGTTGTTATCGCGTCCGACGTCGCAACTTGCGAGCGTTCGGGAGCAGGAAAAGAAGCGGCGCGGCACGGTCTGAAGCCATTTAAGAATCGAGCTCGCCGGCATTTTCAACACGAGCGAATGTGCTTGAAGTGACCGTCTTGAGCCATAAGTAAAGAGAAGGCGCCTTTAGCGCGTCCAGAACAAAGAAATTCTTCATGCAGATTCTCGTCCTTGGCATGCACCGCTCCGGCACCTCACTAGTGGCGCGGTTACTCAACATGATGGGTGTCTATTTCGCTCCGGAAGGCCTTTCCACCGGCGCAAATGAAGAAAATCCGAAAGGCTTTTGGGAACGCCAGGATGTGCGCGCGCTGAACGATGCGCTCCTCCATGCCGCCGGCGCCGACTGGCATCGGTTGAGCGCCTTTTCTCTCGATCAAATTCCGGGCGAAGCCGTGGCGGAATTTCGGACCAAGGCAAGAAAAATCATCCTCGCGATGGATGCCCATCGACCATGGTTTCTGAAGGAGCCGCGGTTCTGTCTCCTTGCTCCCCTTTGGCTTGAGTTGCTGGAGACGCCGCTTTGTCTGCTTGTCTATCGCTCTCCGCTGGAGGTCGCCCGTTCGCTCGAGATGCGCAATCACTTTTCACTGGCGTTTGGTGTGGCGCTCTGGGAACGCTACACCGTCGCCGCACTGGACGCGATCCGAGGCCACAGCCGCTTGCAGGTCAATCACGCCGATATCTTGGCGGCGCCCATCGACACCACACGAAAACTTGAAGCAACTCTGCGCGCGGGGGGGATGAACGGGCTGCGATCGCCCTCCGATGAAGAGATCCTCGCCTTTATCGATCCCGCGTTGTATCGCGCGAAGGAGCTCGAGATCGAATTTCCGCAGGGTCTCACTCCGGCGCAGCAGGCCCTGAACCATTCGCTTCGCAGCGGGTCAGCCATCGGGGCTGGGGAAGCCCCGATTTTTACCCAAGCTTCGCAGACAGTCCTGACGTGGGAAGATGCGCTCGCCCGGCATCGGAAGGAAAACGTGCGGCTCAAGGAACGGCAGACAACGCTTTCTGCTGAAGTGACAAAACTGCGGACGCGACTTGGGGAAGCGGACGGAAAGGTTGCCGAACTGACGAAAAAGCTGCGCCAAGTCACTGCGGCGTTCGACACGGCCCAGCAGAACGCACTTACCGCCAACGAATTGCGAAAGACGATCCAGCACGAGATGGCGCGGCTCCGCGAGGCGGCCCAAGCCGATGCGACTAACGCGGAGCTTCAGACCCGAAATGCAGAGTTGGCCGAAGCCAGGGCACAGATCGCGCGCGCACTTTCTCAGCTACAAGCGCGGGAGCGCGAGAAGACACTGGTCACAACGCGCCTCAATGGCGCGATCAAACGCCGCGATCGCGCGCTCGGTAAAAAAGAGGCTGAGCTCGGGCAATTGCAGACGCAACTGAATGAGATGACGAAGACGCTCAAAGCTGTGCGAAAAGGCGTGAGTAAAATCGAGAGCGCGTTTGACCGGCTGCAGCAATCCCGCTCGTTCCATTTCATGGTTTACAGCGCGCGCCGGTTTGGTTTAGTCAGTCGAACCCCGCGTCGCTGCCTCGATGAAATCGCCAGGCGCCTCGCGGAAATTCACCGCGCTCTCAAAGGTCGCGGCGCGGCCGCGCCCAAAGAGATTCCGCAGGCGGCGCTCCGCGAGTGTCGGATTCAGAAAAGCGCTCCGTTTGTGGGTCTGCGCGAGTTTGAAGACCACGCCGTCGCCCGCGTCACCAGCCAACTGGCCGAGCCCGTGGCGATCGTCGTTCCGATCTACAACAGTCCCGACGAGCTGCGTCGGTGCGTGGAAAGCGTTTTCGTCAACACCCGCACTCCCTTTCAGCTCATTCTTGTCGACGATTGCAGCCCTGATCCGCGAATCGGCGAACTCCTCGCAATCTACCAGGCCCGCGATAGTGTCCGCGTCATCCACTCCCCGGCGAACCTGGGTTTCGTGTGCTCGGCCAATCTCGGCATGGCGGCGACACAGCACGACGTGGTGCTATTGAATAGCGACGCCGAAGTCACTCCACGCTGGCTGCAAAAGCTCACGATCGCCGCCTACAGCGATCCAGCGATCGCGACCGTCACCCCGTTCTCGAATGCCGCGGGCGCATTCTCGGTGCCGAAGATGGGAGTCAACGCGCCAATTCCGTTTCCGTTCACGGTTTTGAAAATGGCGCGGCTGACCGAGCGACTTTCCGCCCGCGCGTATCCGACGGTGCCGACCGGCAACGGCTTTTGCATGTTCATCAAGCGCGCTGCCTTAGAGCAGGTGGGCGGATTTGATGAGGAGAATTTCGGTCGCGGTTATGGGGAGGAGAACGACTTCTGCATGCGCGCAGCACAGAAGGGCTGGCGCCACGTGATCGACGATTCGCTTTTTGTCTACCACCGCGGGAACAGCTCCTTCGGCGAAGAAAAGCAGGAATTGCTAAAGGGGAACCGGGCGATCCTAGACCGGCTCCACCCGAGCTATCCCGACCTCGTCCGGCAGTTTACAAGCTCACCGGAGATTAATGCTATGCGCGCGCGAATAGGTGAGCGCCTGACGCAGGATGTCTCGGATCTCCAACTGGAAAAACCGCGGCTGCTTTACATCCTGCAGGAAGGAGCCGGCGGTGTGCCGATGACCAATGCCGATCTGGTTTCGAAGATCAGCGCGACGCACGAATGTCACCTCCTCACTTCGACCGGCACGGAGATGATCCTACGAGCCTGGGAGAATGGTCAATTGGTCGACAAGAAGCAATGGAAGCTGCCGGGGACGTGGTCGGCGAAAAACTACTCAAGCCCGGTGGCGCAGCGGATCTACCTCGAGGTGTTGACCGGGCTGAGCATCGATCTTGTCCACATCCGCCATCTCTTTAAGCATAGCTTTGACGCGCCTAAGGTGTGCCAGCGCCTTGGGATTCCAGTCATTCTTTCCTTCCACGATTATTACTTCGCCTGTCCCTCCATTCACCTGCTCGATCAGAACGCGAGCTATTGTGGCGGCGAATGTACCCCCGGGCTGCAGCAATGCACCATTCCCTCGCCGATGTTGCAGGACTTGCCGATGCTCAAGCCCTTCCTCGCGACCTGGCGGAGCGAAGTCGCCAAGGTGCTCGACTGCTGCGACGCCTTCGTCACCACCGCAGCGTCTGTGCGCGAGCTGCATCAGCGCGTCTATCCGCAGATAGAGCGGAAACCGTTTTGGGTGATTGAGCACGGGCGTGAGTTCGAGTCGACCGAATCGGTCGCGACCGCGCCGCAGCTCGGGGAACCGGTGCGGATCCTCGTAGCCGGCAACATTGATTTGCACAAGGGAAGCCTTCTGATCCGGCAACTGAAGGAACTCGATCGGGAAGGTTTGCTGGAGTTCCATTTCCTTGGCCAGACGGATGAAAATCTTCGCGATATCGGGGTGCATCATGGTCGATATCGGCGGGAAGATTTTCCAAGTCTCGCCCGCGCTATTCGGCCGTCGTTTGCGGCGGTCTTCTCAATTTGGGCGGAGACGTTTTCGCATACTCTGACCGAAGCCTGGAGCGTCGGGCTACCGGTCCTCGGATCGCAGTTGGGAGCAGTGGGCGAACGCATTCAGAAATACGGCGGCGGCTGGACGGTGGATACGGGAAGTGCCGCCGCTGTTTTAACTGAGATTCGCCAGATTGTGAGCGATCCTCCCACCTACCAGGAGAAGGTGAGTCTGGTCGCGAAAATTCCGCTGCAAAAGACCGACGAGATGGCCGATGGTTACCGCGCTCTCTACGACTTCCTGCTTGCGCCGCCAGCGCCGAAGCGACTGCTTCGGGTGGGCCGTATTGAACCGCGCGGCGATCGCGGCTCAAGTTTTGTGCGATTGCGCCTCCCGTTCGCTCATGAGGACATGGGACGCGATGTATTGGCGACACGGCTCCCGCCCGAAATCGCGGAGGATCGAATCGAGGAGTGGGTTCAGCGTTTGCAGCTGGAGGCCATCATCGTGCAGCGAGATGTGCTGTCGCGATCGGCATCGAACGCGCTGAGTGAGCTTTGCCAGGCGGAAGGAATCCGGTTGGTGTTCGAGATCGACGACAATCTTCTCGAGGTGGATCCGTCACATGCCGAGTTCGAGCGCTACAGTTCCAATATCGACTACGTGAAGGATCTGGCGGTCAGGGCCGACGACGTCGTCGTGAGTACGGAGACCCTTGCGGCGCCCTTTCAGCGCCTGAACGCGCAGACGAGAGTTATTCCCAACGCGCTCGATGAGTGGCTTTGGTTCAGCCCCGTTGCCGCATCGGAAGTCGCGCGGCGCGAAAAAGCGATTGTCGTCGGCTACATGGGAACGATTACTCATGGCGCCGATGTGGAATTGATCCGCGAACCGTTTCTCTGTTCCCAGGCTCGGCTGCGCCGCGATCATGGGTTGGACTTGGTTTTGCAGATGGTAGGCGGGGTGATCAATGACGAGACCAATCCGTGGTTTGAGCGCATTCGGATTCCTGATGGGGCGAGCGGATATCCAGAATTCGTTCGATGGCTCCGGCAGACACTGGCTTGGGATATGGCGCTCGCTCCGCTAGTGGACAATCCGCTCAACCAATCAAAAAGCGCGTTGAAATTTTTCGAGTATGCCGCTCTTGGCTTGCCCGGGATCTTCAGCGCGATCGGCGAATATGCGGCCGTGATAAGGCATCGTGACAACGGTCTCCTCATTTTTTCGAACATGGCGGAGGAATGGGAAGAGGCGATCGTGGAACTGGCCTCGTCGCCGGCCCTGCGGACAACGCTGAGGGTGAATGCCCGTCGGGAGACGCAACGTCAGCATCTCCTGCGAGAGACGATTCCGATTTGGAAAGCACTTCTCCGGATCGAAGAGACGGAATCATTCTCACCGGCCACTCCTCAGCGTATCGCTGCCTTGCCGGGCTCGGCGCTGCTGCCGGGGGACCGAACGGCAGGAAGTGACAGTGCCAATGAAGACGATGCGTTGGCTTCCGGCATCCGGTTGGTCGACTCCTCCGAAACGCAGGAGGCGGGGAAGCCAACAACCATCCTTTTCGTTCTGCACAAAGGTCGCGGCGGCACCATTCTCACGAGTATCGACCTGGCGGCGAACCTTCCGCGGAATTTTCGTTCGCTGCTGCTCAAGACCGGAAGCGACTCTTGGAGCCTCGCGGAATTTGCCGACGGGAAAATGTTTCCGTTGCGTCGTTTTCAGTTCGCAAAGCCTTGGCACGTGACGGAAGGCCTTGTTTCGGAAAGACGGGAGGTTCTGGTTGCGCTGGGCGGCCAGTATGGCATAGATCTCGTCCACTTTCGACATCTCCTGGCCAATGCCCCGGAAGCCATTTCCACCTTTCAGCAAGCGGGCGCGAAGACAGTCTTTTCTTTTCACGATTTCTATACGATCTGCCCAACCGTCCAGCTCATTGATGGTGACGGGCGCTTCTGTGGCGGACCCTGCACAAAGGGCGAGAACGACTGCCCGCTGCCCATCGGCTGGATTGAGCCGGATTTCGGCCGGCTGCGCGACGCCTACGTGCACACTCATCGCGCTCGGATGGGCGCGGCGCTGGCAGAGTGCGATTGGTTCGTCACGACTTCAGAGGCTTCGCGGAACATCATCCTCGAAAACATGCCCGAGATTCCGGCGGAGCGTTTCAGCATTATCGAGCACGGCCGCGATGTGATTCTCTCCGATGTCTCGACGCCGCCGACCCAGGGGACCGCGGCACGAGTTGTCTGCTTCGGTGCGTTGAACGACTCGAAGGGCCTAACGATGTTGCGCGAGTTGCTAGCCTTGAATGCTCAGGCCGGGCATCCCCTCGAGTTCCACTTCCTCGGAAATATGGTTGGTTCTTTTGTGCCGGAACAATTTGGCGGCGTCAGGCACGGGCCCTACCAGCGACAGGAACTCACGGCGCGACTAGTGGAGATCAAGCCATCCTTCTCTCTCGTTGCCTCGATCTGGCCCGAGACTTATTGTCATACGCTAACGGAATCGTGGACGAATGGATTGCCCGTTCTTGCCTCGGATATTGGCACGCTGCGCGAACGAGTCCGTCGTCATGGCGGTGGTTGGTTGATTGATCCTCACGATGCCCGGCAATGGTTGGCTGTCATACAGCGGATTCTCGCCGCGCCAGCGGAATATGACCAGCGCAAGGCGGAAGTGCTCGCCTACCGGCCTCGTTCGATCCGAGAAATGACGAATGATTATTGCGCGATGTACCAGCGCCTTCTCAAACCCGCGTCGGTGACTGAAGCGAAGGCCAGGATGGTGGATTGATTGGCTGCCAGAGGCATCCCCGTGGAAAAACGCGACGCGAGCCCACCGCAATTGGCAAACGACGAACCCGCTTCGAATTATCGAGAGATCGCCGATTTGCAGCGGGAACTTCATGCGGCGGAAGCCCGCAGCGAGGCGCTTCTCGATCAACTGCGCGCCACCGAGATGTTACTTGATCGAACCCGCGCAAGAGTCCGCAACTGGCGGCAAAAGAAACTCGAATCGGAGCATTACCGTTCTTTGCTACACGATCTGCGTGCGCGCTGGTATCTGCGGCCGTTCATTCGCGCCAACCGGCTTGAACCCCCACATGAGGAGGTCGATAGTCGCTGGATTTATCGCGGGCCGCGCTTTGATCCGAGAAGGAGCCCTGCTGGCGGAGAGGATTGGCGACCCCGCGTGCTCATGGTCGGCCACCTCTTGAGCCGGCTTCTATTCGGAAGTGAGGTGAGCCTGCTCGAGATCATCAGGGCGATCGATCGGGAGAAGTTTGATGTTTTCGCCGTCTTTCCGGAGCGCAACGATGAGGTCTTCGCCAGTCTCCATTCTCAGGTCCAAGGAATCGCCGTTCTTGATTATTTTTGGTGGCGGCAGGATCAGCCTTTGGATGAAACCGCAGTGGCGGCGTTCGAGGCGATCGATCGCGAACTGAGGATCGACCTTGTTCACGTCAACACGATCATGGTGCGCGAACCGCTGGTCGCCGCGCGACGAGTCGGAATTCCCGCAATCATCAACGCTCGTGAACTAATTTCGCTCGATCACGGGCTCGCCGCACAGCTTAGCGCCGAACCGACGGAGATCGCCCGTGCCGTCTGCGAAAACGCAACTTATGTGCTCGCCAACTCCGCCACGACATTGGCCGATTACCCGTGCGGCGAACGGGGCGGCTTTCTCTATAACTGCGTTGACGCGCACCAATTCGACTTGCCTAACGAGATCGACGCCAGTTGCATTGAGGTAGGGATGATCAGCAGCAACCTCCGCAAGAAGGGCGTAATTGATTTTTTTGAGCTGGCGCGGATGGCGCGGGAAGGTTCGCTTCCGCTGCGATTCCATCTCATCGGGCCGGAAACCGCGCTCGTTCGCGATTGGCGAACCCATCAGGGTGAGCTGCCGGCAAACGTGAGGATGCGCGACTACGTCTCACCTCCCTCGGCCGGCTACACCGATCTCAACATCGTAATCAACCTCTCGCGGTTTGCCGAATCCTTCGGCCGGACAGTGGCCGAAGCGATGACGGCACGCCGCCCCGTGATTGGGTACCGGCACGGCGCGCTTCCGGAATTGATCGACGACGGCGAAACTGGTTTTCTTGTTCCCTATCTCGACCTCGAGGCGGTGCTCGATCGACTTCGGTTCTTTGCCGAGAATCCCTCTAAAATCGCAGAGTTTGGCGAGAAAGCGCGCCGGCGCGCGACGCAGCGCTTTTCACCAACGGCCTTCGCGCGCGAACTCAACGCGCTCTATACGCGACTGATCGACGAGGCACGCCCTGCGCGCTAATCATTTGCTCCCGGGTTTTACTGCCGGAATCGACGCCAAGTCGGCTGGAATCTGGTCGGCGGGGAAGGTTTCGACGTTCATCTCGACCAGGCTGACGAAGGGGCAGCCGAAATCCGGTCGGCTACCGCCACTGCGATCGACGATCACCCCGACCCCGACGACTTGGCCGCCATGCTGGCGCACGATCTCAATGGTTTCCCGGACCCGGCCGCCGCGCGTCACGACATCTTCCGCGACGACGAACTTTTCGTTAGGTGAAATCTTAAAACCCCGGCGCAGGACCAGACCCCCGGCCTCTTTTTCGGCGAAGATATGGCGTTTGCCTAACGATCGGCCGACCTCCTGGCCGACGATGATTCCGCCGAGGGCAGGAGAGATGACTGCGTCAGCTTGCAGGCCGCGCAATTTGTCGGCCAGTTGCGCGCAGACCTGGGCCGCGATCGCGGTGTGCTGAAGGAGGAGCGCGCACTGGAAAAACTGCCGGCTATGCAGTCCGCTGCGGAGGATGAAGTGCCCCTCGAGGAGCGCACCGGTCTGCCGGAAGAGCGCGAGCAGATCTTCGCCCATGGGCCGCCCTAGCCGGAAGTGTCGCTGACGGATTTGCCGCCGCTGGCGTCGCCGCCCTCGCTCGCCATCGCGATGACTTCGATCTCCACCTTCGCGCCCTTGGGCAGGGCGGAGACGGCAACGGTCGAACGAGCGGGCGGATTTTCACGAAAATAGCTTCCGTAAATTTCGTTCACCGTCTGGAAATCATCCATGCTGGTGAGGAAGATCGTGGTCTTCACGACGTGCCCGAAGTTCAGGTTCGCCGCGCGCAGAATGGCGCTGATGTTTTCCAAGACTCGTTTTGCCTGCTCGGAAATGTCATTGGAAGCCATCTGGCCGCTTCGCGGGTCGAGCGGAATCTGCCCCGCGCAAAAGAGCAGCGGGCCGCTCCGGATGGCTTGCGAGTAGGGCCCGATCGCGGCCGGGGCGTCACTAGTGGAGACAATTTTCTTCATCGCGCGAGCTTAGCTGGAAAAATCCCTCGCACAACGCGCACAACGAGCGCAGGAGATGTTTGCAGCTGGGGCGTTGACCCGGGGGTGGCGGCGGCGCGCCTTTTCCACCGGGTTACCGGCCTTCGGCTGCAAGGAGGCCGCCGCGATTGATCGTGCGCGAATCTCGTCGATATTGCCACTCCCATGGTCAGTTGGATTTTAAAGAAGATACTCGGTTCGAAAAATCAGCGCGAAATCCGGCGTTTGCAGCCGATCGTGCGCTCGATCAACGCCTTCGACGAGGAGTTCAAAGCGCTCTCAGACGATGATCTGCGCGCAAAAACCGCCGCCTGGCAGGCCGAGCTTTCCGCGATCGAAGATCCGGCCGCGCTCGCCGGTCGGCTCGATGAGATTTTGCCCGAAGCTTTCGCGGTCGTGAAAAATGCCGCCCGCCGTCTCACGGAACGGCAAGAGACCTTCACCGTCTGCGATCAACCGATGACGTGGAACATGGTGCACTTCGATGTGCAGCTCATCGGCGGCATAGTCCTGCATCGCGGCCGGATTGCGGAAATGGCGACGGGCGAAGGCAAGACTCTCGTCGCCACCCTTCCGCTCTATCTGAACGCTCTCGCCGGTCGCGGCGCGCATCTCGTGACGGTGAACGATTATCTCGCCCGGCGCGACGCGGAATGGATGGGCGCTCTTTACAGTTTCCTCGGACTCTCCTGCGGCTGCATTCAGCACGATCAGCCGCCCGATCTCCGCCGCGAGCAATACGCGATGGATATCACCTACGGGACGAATTCCGAGTTTGGGTTCGATTACCTGCGCGACAACGGCATGGCCACGACGCGCGAGCAACAGGTCCAGCGCGGTTATCATTACGCGATCGTCGATGAAGTTGATTCCATCCTGATCGATGAAGCGCGCACCCCGCTCATCATCAGCGGTCCGGCCACCGTCTCAACCCACCAATACGATCGGCTCAAGCCGCTGGTCGATCAGTTGGTGAAAAAGCAAAACATGCTTTGCAATCGCCTCGCGAGCGAGGCGAAGGACGCATTCGAGAACGGCGACAGCGAAACCGGCGGCGTTCTCATGTTCAAGGTGAAACTCGGCCAGCCGCGCAACAAGCAGCTCCTGCGGATGATGGAAGACCCGGAAAAGCGCAAGGCGATCGACAAAGCTGAGCTCTCCTTTTACCAGGATACGCGCAAGGAGGAACTTTTCGCCCTCAAGGAGGAGCTCTTCTTCACGATGGACGAGAAATCGCACGAAGCTGATCTCTCGGAGAAGGGGCGCGCCTTCCTCAATCCGGACGACCCGAATTCGTTCGTTCTGCCCGATCTGATCAGCGAGTTCACCGATATCGATCTGAATCGCACCCTCTCCGACGAAGAAAAAGACCGGATGAAGAACGCGCGGCAGGAGCAATGCGACAAGCAGGCCGAGCAGATTCACAACATCTCGCAGCTCCTGCGCGCCTACTGCCTTTTCGAAAAGGATGTGGCCTATGTCGTGGAGGAAAACAAAGTCGTTATCGTCGACGAATACACCGGTCGCAAGATGCCGGGCCGTCGTTGGAGCGACGGGTTGCACCAGGCAGTGGAAGCGAAGGAAGGGGTGCAGATCGATCGCGAAACCCAGACTCTGGCCACGATCACGATCCAGAATTATTTCCGCCTCTACCACAAGCTCGCCGGCATGACCGGCACGGCCGAGACCGAGGCGAATGAATTCCACGACATCTATAAACTGGATGTCGCCGTCATTCCGACCAATCGCCCAGTCGCGCGCACCGATGCGAACGATCGCATCTACAAGACGCGGCGCGAAAAATACAACGCAGTCATCAACGAGATCAAAGAACGGCACGCCGTTTCGCAGCCAGTCCTGGTCGGGACGGTGAGCGTGGAAGCCTCCGAATTGCTCAGCCGCATGCTGAAGCGGGAAAAAATTCCGCACAACGTTCTCAATGCAAAATACCACCGGCAGGAAGCCGAGATCGTGCAGCGCGCCGGCCAGCCGGGTACGGTCACGATTTCGACCAATATGGCCGGCCGCGGAACCGACATTAAGCTCGGCCCGGGCGTGCCGGAAACGGGCGGTCTTTACGTGATCGGCACGGAACGCCACGAATCACGCCGGATCGATCGCCAGCTGCGCGGCCGTTGCGCGCGCCAGGGCGATCCGGGCGGGACCCGTTTTTATGTCAGCTTTGAGGACGACCTCATGCGCAACTTTGGCGCGGCCGACCGGATGACGAAAATCATGGAACGTTTCGGTCTCGAAGAAGGCCAGGAACTCGAACATCGCTGGCTCAATCGCTCCGTCGAGACGGCCCAGAAACGGGTTGAGCAACGCAATTACCTGGCGCGCAAACGCACTCTCGATTTCGACGACGTGATGAACAACCAGCGCGAGGTTGTCTACACCTACCGCAACGAAGTCATCGACACCGAGGACCCGCACAAACTTGTCTACGAAGTGATCGATGAAGCGGTCCCGGCCAAGGTCCAGGAATACCTGGGCAGCGGCGCGCCGAGCGAAGAGCCGAACTACGCCGGGCTCCTCCATTGGATTAATACCACCTTCCCACTCGGCCTAACGAAGGAGAAAGCGCAATTCGATACTCGCACGCCGGAAGAGAACGCGCAGTTCCTGACTTTCCAGCACAGTGGGATCCGAAGCTTGGAATTCACGTGACTTGAAGTCGCGGC
>JADMIO011398565.1_pt1 | contig 109741 bp, 92 predicted proteins | sample 8958161 | NCBI WGS metagenome assembly JADMIO01 (sample SAMN16585339, study PRJNA669376) | soil metagenome | isolation source: Crop rotation soil | place: USA: Cullars Rotation, Alabama | collected 2011 | reverse complement strand
GCCGCGACTTCAAGTCACGTGAATTCCAAGCTTCGGATCCCACTGTGCTGGAAAGCGGGGAATAAAAATTTTCCTTCACCATTGATCTCTTTTATGCCCGTGTTGGACGGCGTGATCTGTGGCAATATTTTTTCAATTCTTCCGTTTTTTATCAGCACATCACCCTGCTGAATGAAGCCTTCATTGACGATCGAAATATTCTTAATCAGGTAATTTTGCATAACTTGTCCAACTTATAAAAACCTAAACGCTGACATGCAAATTAAGCAATCAGTTCCCAAACCAATGAAGGGCCTTATGAAATTGTTGATCCTCCTCCTTTTTTTGTTCCCATTAATAAGTTTTGGACAAACAACTTACATTCCTCTCGGTTCGGAAGAATATATTTTGCTGAATAGAATGGAAATAAAATTAGGAAAGGATTCAGTGCTTAACTTTTCGAAGGTCAAACCCTATAGTCGTGAACAAATTGTTTCGGAAATACTACACTTAGATTCTGCAAGGTATACCACATACGAACTACATCCTGATTTGAAAAAATTCTGGACCCCATCGCGAGTTGATGAATACAATATGAAAAGACTTCTGATCAATAGTATTGAATGGGTGCCCCATGGAGACAGTGCTTTCAGAAGTAGGAGACCCTGGGGCAAAACTTTTTATCAAACTCCCGGGACCCTGTACGAGATCCATGTAAAAGATTTTGATCTTGCCATCAACCCTGTTCTTTATTTCCAGGGGACAAAAGAAAAAGGTAATGATGAAACGCTTTTTTTAAACACAAGAGGTGTGAGAATAAGAGGAAGGATCGCGAACAAGATCGGTTTTGACTCTTATATTAGCGACAACCAGGAACGTGATCCCCTTTATGTGCAGGAATGGGTGAATAAGTACAAAGCAGTTCCCAACCAGGGTTATTACAAATCATTTAAAACAACCGGCTATGATTATTTTAATGCAACCGGGTATTTTACGTTTGGTGTGACGAAATACATCGATGTGCAATTTGGCTATGATAAAAATTTTATCGGCAATGGTTATCGCAGTTTGTTTTTAAGTGACTTTTCTAACAATGTTTTATTCCTGAAATTAAATACAAGGATCTGGAAGTTCAATTACCAGAATCTTTTTATGGAGCTCAATGCAACAGAGCCGCGTGGTCCGGACCGGTTGTTGAAAAAGAAATATGCCGCCATGCACCATCTCGATGTAAATATTGGGAAGTCGCTGAACATCGGGTTGTTTGAAGGGATCATTTTCGGGAGACCGGATCATTTTGAATTTGGTTATCTGAATCCTATTATTTTCTATCGCTCTATTGAACAGCAAAACGGAAGTTTTGACAACGCATTGGTGGGATTGGATGTGAAAGCAAACCTGGCCCATGCAATTCAATTATATGGACAGTTATTAGTGGATGAATTTGTCCTCAGCGAGCTAAAGGAGAACAATGGATCATGGGTGAATAAATGGGGAGTGCAGCTTGGTGCCAAATATATTGATGCGTTTGGGATAAAAAATCTTGACCTGCAAATCGAGAGCAACCACGTTCGTCCGTTCACTTATTCTCATAGTGATTCGATAGCTAATTACACGCACTACAATCAGCCATTAGCTCATCCCCTGGGTGCGAGTTTCCAGGAATTTATCGGTATTGCCCGTTATCAACCTGCACCGAAATGGTATCTCGAGGGAAAACTTTTTTTCTGGAAACAAGGCACTGACACATCCAACACAGTAAGCTACGGCAGCAATATATTTCTACCGTATACATTTCGCAACAGGGAAAACGGATTTCAAACAGGAGAAGACCTTTACCCGGGAAAAACTTTTATGGGCTCTTTTTTATTGTCGTATGAATTAAAGCAAAATCTTTTTATCGACCTGTCCGCCTTTTACAGGCAATATGAAGTTTCCGCCACCTCCACATTGAAGAATACAACCGTGTTTTCGCTGGGAATAAGGTTGAATGCCTTCCGAAGACAATTTGAGTTTTAGTGTTATCTTAACCGCATTAATGCGCATTAAATTTTGCCACACCTGCCCGCTGCACTGCTAAGGCAGGCGAGTGAGGCACAGAAAAATCAAAAAAATTCAGTGTTTCTGTGTATTCAGTGGCAACAAAACACAATTAACTTAATACTAGTATCATTTATATATTTCACATGAGAGTTGCCCGCATACGTTACGCTTTTATTACAATACTTTTTTTAAAAACGCTCGATCCACTTTACGCCCAAAAAACCACCATTCAGTTTGATGTTTCAATGGACCAGCCTGCTGCCCATACATTTCATGTAACCATGAATTGTTCAGGTTTTAAAGGAGACTCCATTGATGTTAAAATGCCGGTATGGTCTCCCGGCTATTATCAACGACTTGATTTTGCCAATAATGTTGAAAATTTCCAGGTCACCGATGCATCACGGAGTACTACAGGTTGGCGAAAAATGCCCGGCAACGCGTGGAGATTCAACAATAAGTCCGCTTCTGTTATACTCAGTTATGACGTGAAAACAATTCGCCCTTTTGTTGGCACACCTTATCTTGATGAAGCAAGAGCATATATTTTGCCGGCGGGAGTCTTTCTTTATCCTGCCGGAGAAATTGATCATCCCGTCACGGTGACAATAAAACCTTATTCGACCTGGAAGAATGTCGCAACAGGCCTCGATTCTGTTGCAGGGAAGCAGTTCGTGTATGTCGCTCCTGATTATGATATACTCTATGACAGCCCGATCCTTGTTGGCAATCTTGAAGAGTTCCCTGCATTTTTTGTAAAGGGAATTCCTCATCGCTTTATTGCTTATAAGCCCGGCGAATTTGACAAGGTGAATTTTATGAATGATCTGAAAAAGATCGTCGAGACAGCGACGACGCTCATGGGAGACATTCCTTACAAACACTATACTTTTATTGGGATTGGACCTGGAGCAGGCGGCATTGAACATTTAAATTCGACGACCGTAAGCTTTGACGGAACCAATCAAAATTCACAGCAAAACCGTCTGAAGACGTACTTCTTCCTCGCACACGAATATTTTCATCATTACAATGTAAAACGCATCCGGCCTATTGAGCTGGGACCATTTGACTATGACAATGGGAGCCGTACGAAAATGCTTTGGGTCTCGGAGGGTTTGTCCGTTTATTATGAAGAGATGATCGTAAAGCGCGCCGGTTTATGTAATGAAGATGAGTTATTCAATGCCTTCCGGTCGAATATACTTGCGTACGAAGGAAAGCCCGGCCGTCTCTATCAATCTTTAACCCAGTCGAGCTATGAGACCTGGAGTGACGGCCCGTTTGGCCGCACGGGAGACGACGTTAACAAAACAATTTCTTATTATGATAAAGGCCCTGCGGTAGGTATGTTGCTTGATTTCAAGATCCGGCATGAAACGAAAAACAAGAGATCCCTGGATGATGTCATGAGAACATTATATAAAGAATTTTACCAGGAAAAGAAAAGAGGGTTTACTGAAGATGAATTCAGACAAGTTTGCGAACGAATTGCCGGAACTTCTTTGACCGACGTGTTCGATTATGTTTCGACAACGAAAGAAGTTGACTATAAAAAATATCTTCAATATGCAGGATTGGATATCGACACAACTTGGAGGGAGATACCGGGAGGTTGGTTAGGCATGTCGGTACGGGAAAGGAAAGACAGCGTTTTTATTTCAGGTGTTGATTGGAATTCACCCGCGTGGAATGCCGGGTTGCGCCAACGAAATTTGGTCCTTGAAATAGACGGTGCAAAACCCGATGCGCATGTTATTGAACCTGTCTTAAAGAACAAAATTCCCGGCGATAAAGTCGACTTAGTAGTGATGCAGGGTGATGAAAAAAAGAATGTTAGTATTGTATTGGGAAAAAAAGTTGAAAAGCCCTTTACGATAAGCCGTAAACCGGATATGGATAAATTACAAAAAGATATTTTAGAAAGCTGGTTGAATGGTCCGAAAAGTTTTTGAATACCTGACTTTCGATCACAACAACCTTCCTCCCTGGTCGTTTAAAAATATAAAGAGCATGAAGCATTTACCTCTCGTTTTGCTTTTATCACCTATTTTATCGATCGCACAGGTTGGCAATAGCTATAAAGATTACCTCCATAGCGAGTTTGCGGATTTCTTTCATACCGCTGAAGTAAAAAGAGCTCCCTATAAAAACGGTGAACTGAGAGAGGTCAAAACAGGCGGTTTCCAGGATTACATCACTATTTATTTGTACACGGATACGGTTTCAACGATCATTCACGAAGCGAGCCTTGAAATTGACAGAGAATGGATGGATGGAGACCAGGGGAGCGACCTGGCAAGAGATCTTGTAAAAAGTTTTTTACTTGACTTCATTTCTAAAACAGATCAGCCAAAAGCAATGGCCGCCGGGGACCTGTTGTTCAACCACAAGACAACAAAGGATCAATTTGCCTTAAACATGCAGGATGTTTTCAACAATAAAAAAGATTCTTTATCACAGGCATTTTCAAAATGTATGGTGAATGCAGAAAACTTTAAGAAAGATGAAAAAACTTTCTTTAGATTAAAGATTGCGGATACCGGTAAATAATCGGCCAATGATCATCTCCACAAAATTGTTCAATAGAATTACAGAACGTTGAAGAGTGCCCCGAAGGGGCTCCTTCGGACCGACGCAACAGCAGTTGACAGTAACATTTAAGTCGACAACATAATCCTTCATCTTGCTTCAACAATGAATCAACAAATATCAAAGTTATGCACGACCCAAGGTTCCCCTTTGCGCCGCCGCTATAGCTTGCGCCACCGCTGTAGCTTCAGCGCACGCGGTTAGCGCACACGGCGGGGGACAGTGCTCTATCCTTCCAAATGAATGCAAAAAACGATCATCCTGGAAGTGATCCGGTCAAGCACGTTGGAATATTTCAAATTCTCATCGCGGCTATGAATGTTCTTAAGACCGTTGCTGAATTTGATCTCGGGAGATAAAATAAAACTGGGGAAATAAAAATTGAAACCGATGCCGGCTTCAACGCCGTAATCATATTTCTGGATCTTTACAAGCTCCTCCGCCCTTTTTGCCCGCGCATTACTGGCCAGGTCAATATCTGCTTTTACACCCGCCAGCATGTACACACGAAAGTTACCTATGCGGTCAGAGAAAAATTTGATCTGTAGAGGAAATGTGGTGATAACGGATTCGATCTTCTTTGTCACAGAATCAGATTGTTCAAAAAGATCGGTGTATTTGAGTTTGTAGGTTAATCCCCGGTCAGTAAATAGTAACATGGGATTAAAGCGAACTTCAAAGCGGTTGGATAGTCTTCCTGTGGCTAACAACCCTAATTGGAATCCTGCTGTGTATTCAGGATTGACGGTATATACACTGTCGTATTGTAAAAATCGCGGATGATGCTCAATATGAAAACTCGACACATTTGCACCCAGTGTGATCCCGAAATAGTAAGGTTTGCTGTCGTGATCAGTTAAATAAAGTTCTCTTTCCTGTGCAAACGTTGTTGAAGCAACCAATGAAAGAATGATAGAAATAAAACAAATCCTTAGCGAACCAATTTCTCTCCGATGTATATGCAACATATTCCTGCGCTTAACGGTTTAAATGAGGTATTGGAATAACCCGTACGATTTAAAATGTCCACAAAATTTTGGCGTTCCGGAAACAATCTGGCTGATTGATTGAGATATTGATAAGCCTTTTTATTCTGGGAAAACCAACGGGCCACTTCGGGAGCCACTATACTCATGTATAAATTGCACAGGCTACGAAAAATTTTTAAGCGGGGTCTTGAAAACTCAAGCACTACCAATTTACCGCCTGGCCGCAATACACGAAGCATTTCCTTTAGACCATTCTCAAGATTCTCAAAATTCCTTACCCCGAACGCCACCGTCACCGCATCAAACGAGTTATCGGCAAATTTTATTGTCTCACTGTCGCCTGTCTGTAACTCAATAATCGAAGTAAGTCCCTCTTTTTCAATCTTTTCCTTTCCAAACTTTAACATCTGTTCGGAAATATCGATCCCGGTTATTTTTTCAGGTTTCAAAAGTTTATAAGAAATAATTGCCATGTCGCAAGTCCCGGTGGCAACGTCTAAAAGCTCTTTCGGCTTATCTTTTTTCAATTCAAGTATGGCTTTTTTTCGCCATTTCATGTCGATACCGACAGACAAGACCCGGTTCATTACATCATAGCGACGGGCAACCCGGTCAAACATATCAGTTACTTGTTCCTTTTTGGTTTTGCCCGGATCGTCGAACGGCGTAACATTATCATGAGGTAAACCGGTTGTCATGGGCTGCGAAGGTAAGTGATGAGGGTCAGTTGTAAATGCCTGCCGGTGGGCAGGGTGGATGGGAGTGGTGAGTAGTTTTTTGTAACCAGCTTCATTAACTCTTATCAACGCCCCTTGCGTCGCTCCGAAGGAGCTCCTTCGGGGCACTCTTCAACTGCAACAATTCTGTTGGGCATCCCTAATTCAAACTCTTTGCGCATCTTTGCGCCTCCCGAAGTACCGGCACGGGTCTTCGAGAAGTCAAAATGGAAATAAAAGAAGCAAAATATTTGATCAGCAGTCCTTCGTTCGATCAGTGTCCCAGGCCGGACAAACCCGAGGTTGCCTTTATCGGGAGAAGTAACGTGGGCAAATCTTCACTGATCAATATGCTTTGCAACAACAGCAAACTGGCAAAGATCTCCGCCACCCCCGGCAAAACACAATTGATAAATCATTTCGATATAAAAAGCATTTCTGACCACGGGAAGGAAAGACAATGGTACCTGGTCGATCTTCCGGGATACGGCTTTGCCAAGGTATCACAGCGTAGCCGCCGCAGGTGGGAGCAGATGATCGAAAACTATATCCGGAAAAGGGAAAACCTTGTTCATCTTTTTGTACTTATCGACAGCAGGCATTCTCCCCAGAAGATTGACCTGGATTTTATCAATAAACTTGGAGAATGGGAAAAGTCCTTTGCCCTGGTATTTACCAAGGCCGATAAAAATAAACCACTGGCAACTACCAGGAATGTGAATTTATTTATGCAAACGCTAAAGCAAACCTGGGCAGAACCACCGCCTTTTTTTGTGAGCTCTGCCCTCACAAAAGAGGGCCGCAGTGAAATATTGAACAGTATAGACAACATGAATAACCAATAGTGATGATAGTATATTTAAGATTAATAAATTATATTGCATCCTAATTACCCCTAATTCTTAGCTATGAGAAGATTTCTAACCGAAAAGAACATTGTAATTGTATTGTTTGTAATGGTATTCATCATCTTCTCCTTTGCAGAAAACGAGACCAAAAAGATCGAACAACTTTACAATGGAGGTCGTACTTCCATAAAAAACTTTCCGGTTATACTACCTGAAGCAAAGGCAAAGATCCCTGTGGCATTGCAACCTCCAGATATCACCAAATAGAAACGAGACGTTGATGTAGCACCAGTAACCGGTGCAGAATAAGAATAGGATTGTAGCGTCAACTCAATTGACGATCTTATTAGCACAGCTACTGCTGGCAAAAGCTTCGGGTTTAGCCTTGAAGGCAAAGCCCATTCCCAGGATGTAGCCCATTGCTTCTTTCAAAGCATCATTGCTCTTGAAGTGAGGATTCGTATTAATGTCAGCATGCACTTCCATCTCCACATTGTAAATGGTAAACAGGTTACACAATTCGTAAGCGATCTCAATACTCTTTGCTACTTCCAGCAACATTCTTTCTTTGATAGTGAACTTCTGCCGGGTCTTCTCATTGTGAATGAACATAAAGCCACCATGACCTTCACGCAGAAAAACAATAACAGTAGCAAACTCAGTGTCCTGGCCCTTTACCTGGGAGTCGGTGCCAATGCAGACCTTTAATCTGAAACCTTTTGCGGTTTCCCGTTTGATAGCGTTTTCAACGGCTTGATAAATGGGTAATTCAATCGGGTCGCCATTAAATTTTCTCCATTTCATAAAAAAAGAGGTTTTTCTAAGTTATAGAAAAACCCCGGTTCAGCAAATAGTGCACGGATTAATGTTCTGTTATCGTAAGAAAAAACCTATTGTTTAACTAATTTTTCTGTTCATTGATCACTTCCAGCGATCAAAAGAAAGGACATCCTGATCCGATTTTCACGACAGGATGGTTTGGGATTTCAAGGGTACAGGATCAAAAACGGGCAATGCTATTCGGTCACCAAATCATAGATCCCTTTCTTTTTTAAATAATAATGATCATTCTCAGACATGATCTCATAACTATCTCCATGCTTCAGGCTTATTATTCGTCCAATATATTTTACTGAATTGTTTGGATCCGTCCGTTTTGTAAAAATCAATCTCGCACCCGGGCGATTGGTTAATCTCACCACCACGCTGGTTGAGCTTTGATCCTCTGCTTTCGAAACTACCTGGCCTGAAATGGTAAACGCAGGCGCAACCGACAGACTTACCGACTGGCCTATTTGTGTGTTAAGCAAAACAGAGAGATGGATGGGATCAAAATCGATCCGGTCGGGAAGATCACCAAAAAGCTTTGGCTTGTTGGTACCAGGTTCATTAATTGACACAGATCTGTTCTGCACATTCTGTGCAACGCAGGAAATACTGCAAAAAGTAATGCATGCGCTAATAGCGGCTAGCTTTAGGTTTTTCATCAGCAGGATTTAGATTTAAAATGGATATCGGTGCAGCTGAAAAATTTTGCTGCTGCAGGCGTACGGGTGAGCAAAAATTGAGATTAAGTTTACGCTCTGCAAATTTTTTTATAAAAAAAATAAAATATCAAGTGCAATCACTTGGATCGTTGTTCGTAAACTTTCGCACTCGTGATTAACTTTTTACGACCACTAATGGTTAATACTGATTGGTTGCAAGCATTACGAGTGTACAGGCTTCGACAGGCACTATGCCGTTGCCGGTTGCGAGCTTAGCCAATTCCTCATTTTCAGCGCCGGGATTAAAAATGATACGGTGTGGTTTTAAAGAAAGGATATAATCATAATATTCCTTCTGATTTACCGGGTTGAGATAAAGAGTAACTGTATCGACATCTTTCCACTCTTTTTTTTCTGTTTCAATGATTGCGTTGGCCACCATTCCTTTGTGTTTTCCAATAGCCACCACGGGATGTTGGTGAGATTGCAAACGCTGTAAGGCAAGGTGACTATACCGTGAAGGGTTTTCCGAAGCTCCCAAGACCAACGTCTTTTTCTTTTTATTCATAGTGTAAAACTATCCAAATAAACAAACTTGTTCAAAACAAGCGATATTGTTTATGTGGCAAGGAAGAAATGATATTTTTCAAAGCCTGGTCAATCGATTTGTACTTAAATTCAAAACCTTCACCCACTGCTCTCGTTGCCAATACCCATCGACTTTTTAATATCAATTCGATTTCAGTGCCAATCATGACAGCCCCCGCTCGAGCAAAAATGCAGGGGACGGCAGGCCAATTTTATTCCCGGTTATTTTTCTTAAGTTCTTCATCAAAGAAAAATTCGAAATCGCACCAGGAGCCACACAATTGTAAATTCCTTCAGCTTCTTCACGTTCAAAGATCCATTCGATCATTCTTGCCACATCCTCGATATGTACCCAACTAAACATTTGTGTCCCATTACCATGTTTGCCGCCCAAACCAAATTTGCACAAATTAAGATAAGGTGTAAGGACACCTCCAGACCCTAACACTATTGCCGTGCGCAAAGCGATCTTTCTTGTTAGTGGAACATTTTCTGCAAAAAACGTTTTTTCCCAAAGCTTACAAACCTGCACAGAAAAATCAAGATCCAATTCTTTGTAAGCCCCCGAATTTTTACCATAAAGTATTCCTGCAAAGAGTTTATTCTTTCGATAACGGAGCTGATCAATAAGGTTATAAGGCATATTATCTTTCTTCCAGTCGCTAATGATGCCGGTAGCCTCATCGTTCGGCCGATCAAGGGAGTTTTTATATATTGTCGTAGATGCTGCGTTGATCCACACTTTGGGTGGATGAATGGCTTTCCTGATCGCATTGCCGATCGCCTTTGTCGAATCTGTTCTACTGTCGAATATTTGCTGTCTTTGCTTTCTGTGATACCTGCAGTTGACTGATTTACCCGCCAGGTTTATCACCAGGTCGGCTCCATCAATTTCTTTCGCCCAGCTTTCCTCAACAGTCTCGCCATTCCATTTAACATACTGAACATTAAAGTCATCTTTTTTTGAGATCGATTTCTTTGAGTATAAATTTTTATGAGTGTCTCCTGATTTACGACTTAAGACAATTACCTCATTGTCTTTGCCAAGATATTTCACAAGCCCCTGTCCTATAAAACCTGTACCTCCTGCGATAATGATCCTTTTGTGCCTCATAAGAGTTTATTTAATGAAATACATAAACAAGAAAAGCCGCCAGGCAAATCAAATTTGTTGTTATAACGGATCTCAAAAAGATATTGGCATATTTCATTCGCCTGAAATATTCTTTAATAATAAAGACCGTTAATAAAAACATGTAGATAATGACAATGAACTGGCTCATACCTGCCCGGATGTTAATGAGCATTAGAGGTAATAACAATAAGATCACGATAAGCGCCAGCATGTTTACCTGGCCAAGATATTCGATCGATCGTCTCTTCCGCAAAAGAGCAGCTATTATACAATTAATGCCCACAAAATTCAAATGCGCTGCCTGTAGCTCAATGAACGTCAAATGATAGATCGAAAGATGGCTGAACAAACAGATATGAAGTGGCCACAACATCACCGAATTAAAAAGGAGGCAAATCATCATAAAAAGCATCCGGTAAAAAACATTAAAGGCAGGACTGCAATCAAACCTGCCGGTTCCGCATTTCCGGGCAACGATCACTTTCCGGTTATACGAAATGAGCTTGTATAATCTTTGAAGAAACCATTTTACCGGTGTGAAATTTCCCATGACCTTGATAAAAGGCACTCTTTGACCAAGTATTTCCAGTACGGTATCGATCCCGTACAGAGTGACTTTTGTTTGCCTGTCAAAGTACGGGATCTCATCCTTTCCCTTTTCAATATCGATCGCAGTAAGAATTTCGATATCGGCCTTTGAAAAGGGTATCCTGTTTTCGGCGCTCAACAACCCAAATTTTACAAATAGCCCGGAGTACCAACTACACAATGGGCAGTAATCATCGTATAATAGAATCCTGTCAGTGTTCATATCAATACTTTTCAAACTTTCAGAAAATATTGAAATAATAGTTTCAAATAAAACCCCGCCTGAGGGGGTTGATCATCGACTCATTTAAAGAACTTCACCAGGCTGCCAACAAACCAATTCTCCTCTGCCTTGATCATTACATCGAGTGTCTTATCAGCCTGTTTACCCAGCCGTTTTATCCCACTCACGGTCTCTACAAATGTTTTGATGTTCTTGTCCCTTTTATCACCTTCTACCTCCTCCAGCTGATCGAGCAATTTCAGCATCGGATCCAGCTCACGTTTCTTTCTTTCTTTTACGATCTGTTTCATCACCTTCCAGATATCCTTTTCAGCCGAAAAAAATTCTTTTCTTTCTCCCGACAATATCATCCTTTCAACAAGTCCCCAATTGATGAGTTCCCGGATATTCATATTTGTATTGCCCCGGCTGATATTGAGCTCTTCCATAATATCATCCTGCGTCATCGGGTCCGCGCTTACAAGCAGGAGTGCATGTATCTGGGCCATCGTCCGGTTGATGCCCCAATGAGTGCCAAAGGCGCCCCAGCTGCTGATGAACTGTTGTTTAGCTTCTGTGAGTTTCATACAGCTAAACTAAAACAATGTTTTCGAATTTTCAAAACTTTTTGAAACTTTAATTAAAATGGCTGCCCATGGGTCTGGCTGATCAATTTATCGGTGAGTGAAGGAAGGGGTTTTAATATTGAAATAAGAACGTCGGAGAGAAGAGCGTTTCCAAAGAAACGCTGAACCATTCGTCCTGTCCTCAATCGTTTCGAAAACTGTTTTTTCCAGGTTTGAGCATAATCCCGTTCCATTTGCCAGCGCGGAATTTTGTTTTGAAGAAAAAGGTTCACCTGTTCAAATGCGATCTTACTTCCATGGAGGGCCATGCTCATGCCATTACCACAAAGAGGAGCGATCATGCCTGCCGCATCGCCTACCAGTAACAGGTGGTTGTAGACTTGTTCTTTTTTGTCAAAGCTGATCTGTGAGATCGTAACAGGCGATTGGGATATCATCTCCGCACTCTCAAAAATCTTTTTGAGATGAGGATTGCGGCAAAGGATCTGTCTTTCCATCTGGGGAATGGAATTTGCACAACGTTCAAGATTTTTTGCTGTTGTGAGATAGCAAAGACAATATTTATTTGCCTCGATTTGTGAAATGCCACAGTACCCGTTCTCAAAATTATGCAAAGCTATCAGGTCCTCAGGCCAATTGGCTTTAACATGATACTTGATACCGATATAGTTGTTGAGCTTATTAGGTTTTTGCAGGATAAATTTCCGTTTCCATTTTACATCAAGGTTGGTTCTTTTCCCAAATGCGCCGACTGCGACCTTACATTGAACATTGAACATTGAACTTTGAACATTGAACATTTCGTTTTCAAATACAATATCATCGACCTTTGTTCCCTCGATCACCTCAACCCCCTTTTGCCTTGCAATTTCTGCAAGAATAGCATCGAGTTTATACCGGCTGATCCCAAATCCTCCCAATGGCAGGCTCTGTTCAAGTTCTTTTCCATTGGGCGCTGTCACCAATACCCGTCGTATCATCGGCAAATTCATTTGACTTAGCGGAACACCAAGCTCTTCTAAAAAATTCCAGCTTTCAAAACTTATATACTCACCACACACTTTATGAAAGGGATATTTTTCTTTTTCAAACAAAACAGTTCTATACCCGGCTTGCGAGCATTGGATGCTCAATGCGAGACCCGCCAGTCCGCCACCTGCTATGGCAACATCGTACCCCCTTCCCCTAAAGGGGCGATCCTGTAAATCACTATTTTTTAACTCTTCACTCATTGAATGAGATTAATAACCATCTAAAAGCCCATTTCCAATTCACCTGAGCATTGAGTATCGAGCATTGAGCATTGAACATTTCTAATTCTTTCTTTTTAAACCCTCGTAATACACTTAGTGGTGCATCATTTTTTACCAGGTAGCTCTTTGAAAACAACGAGGTGAGCCATTTGATCGAATAGTAAGCAAATGGATGACGATGAAGATCGTTGATAAAAAAACCTGCCCCGGAATGTTCTTTCATCCACATAAGAATATTTCTCATCTCATCATCGTTAAAATGATGACAGAATAAAGAATTAAAAATAATATCCGGCTTCGGAAAAGGATTCGCCAGTTTATAGTCAGAGCTTATAAATTCGATCCCTTCATTTTCTTTTCGCGATCGTGCAAATTCAATGCAATGTGGATTGATATCAAGCCCGGACAAATGAACTGAAATATTTCTCTTCTTACAATAACTTTTTATCACTCTCAAATTATCACCACCACCACAACCTATTTCGAGGATCGAAAGTCTCTCATTATTTTTTTTAGCCCTGTCCCCCACCCTTTTCATCATAGTTTTTAATCCTTCCAGCGTGATCTTGTGTCCTCCCAGTTTTGCATTTATGAAATCCAGTTCCTGCATATTCAGCTTAATATCTGCAAAGGGAATATCATCCCTGTCCAACAATTCTTTTTTATATGATCTTACCGAGAAATCCATTGAACTTTATTCTGTATTGATTTTATTGCGGAGTAGTGGACGAAGCGTACAAGTGAGTGACACAACGAAAGTTTAACAGAATTACATCAGCTGGCCACCAAAAACTAATCAGCGCTGGCTACAAATGTCTCCATGGTAAGTCCCGGTCCAAATGCAGCGCCAAAAACCCTTTGATCCGTTGCCAGGCCCGAGTCCATGATCTTTTTCAACACGAATAGTATTGTTGCCGATGAAAGATTGCCAACTTCTTTCAGCACTTCATAAGAATATTTTAAGTCGCCATTGGCAAATGACAGGCTACGATGGATCGCATCAAGAATTCTCCTGCCTCCCGGATGTATGCACCAGTGTGCAATTTCCTTTTTGTCAATGTTTGCCTTTGCCAAAGCTCTTGTGACAAGCGGGTTGAAATCTTCTTCGAGCAGTTCAGGAACAAACCCACTCAGCGTCATTAAAAATCCTGATGATGATAATTCCCATGCCATATCCTTTTTTCCCTTGGTGATCACTTCAGAATAGAACTGATCGAGCTTCAATCCCTTTTTATTGTATTCATCGTTAGTGACCAGTACGGCAGCAGCGCCATCACCAAATAATAATGAAGAAGCAATGCTATCGTTCGTCGGTTCTTTTTGAAAATGAAGAGTGCAAAGTTCGGTGCAAACGATCATCACTTTTGCATCTTTTTCGGAGCGGCAAATAGCATCGGCCATTTTTAGCCCGTGAATGGCAGCATAGCAACCCATAAAATTTACCGACGTACGATAAATATTTTTGGGAAGATCCATAAATTCCATCACCTGCAGATCAAGTCCCGGCGCACTCATACCTGTACAACTGACGGTAATGAGATGGGTTATTTCATTACTATCGATCAAATCGTTGATACAATCCCGGATAGCCCTGACGGAAAGAGGAGCGGCGGTTTTATTAAACAAAGAGATGCGTTGTTCAAGCGGGGGAAAGGGCTCCAGGTTCTCAGTTTGCGGATAAAATTCCCAGTCATTTACTTCACGGCTGTAATCGGGAATGACAGAGTAGCGATAATCGATCCCGCTATGATGATAAAGATACTTTAGCTTACGGTTGTCTGTATTGTTCATGGCATACACCAACTGCATGAACTTTAAAATGTCATCCTGCTTGTGCTTAAATGGTGGCAAAGCTAACCCTATAGAAATAATCTTACTCAAAGCCTTTCAATATTATCAATATCAAGAAACAAACCGTTGTGCAACCGGAGGCCAATAAATTCATCCGCAAGCTGTTTTTGAAATCAGCTTTTGATTGATCCTTCCATGTTTTTGTCATCCATTGCATGAAAAAGAGTACCATTGGTAACATGCACGTCGCAAATATGAAAAAGAACTGTAACTGACCTCGCTCCTCAAACGTAAAAAACATTGCTCCCGTTGCCAATGCAAAAACAATTCCACAAAAAACAAATGTTCCTTTCTTACCTAATTTATAACTAATTGTCACTACGCCGTCTTTCAGATCTTCCTCATGCTGATAGATCTGTGTTAACGGGTAATAACCTCCGATCAATAAAGACGAGGCGAGCGTAGGCCAGAATGGGATCTGTAAAGTTTTATCAACACTACTTCCATGATACGATAAAAAGAAAGTAAGTGCGCCCTGGAAAACAATAACAATGAGATATCCCGTCAGTGGATATTTTTTCAACCGTATCCCGCGATAACTATACGCTCTCGAGGCAAATATATACAACAACACACCCAAAGCAAACCAGGCGCTAATGATCAGTGAGAAACCGACAGCCACGATGTCCATCATAATTGTTACATAAAATAATTGCTTCGTTGGTTGCAATGGACTCGATAATCCACCAATGGGAGTTTCATCACGATCCATATATGAATTGTATCCGTTGCTTGACGGGTAAACCAATACATGAAGAATAAAAAAAACAATAGCAGCATCGACCCAGTCTATTTTATTTAACAGGCTTAATGCAAACAAATAAACAGGAAGAAGAAATAACGAAAAATGAAAACGAAGCAACTGTATGGTGGAACGTCTGAGCACGATGAAAGTTAAATATTTTTTCATATAGCATTAGGTTAAAAACCTTAATTTTCCAGATATGAAAAATTCAAGACAGGCAGCAATGGGATTCATCCTGGTAACGGTATTTGTTGATGTCATTGGTTGGGGTCTCATCATCCCCGTGATGCCTACGCTGATAGCAGGGATGAAAAAATTGCCTGTGAATGAAGCCAGCTCCTACGGTGGGTGGTTATTGTCCGTTTATGCGATCATGCAATTTGTTTGTGCCCCGATATTGGGAAATTTAAGTGACAAATATGGACGCAGACCCGTTCTTTTATTTTCATTGCTTGGGTTTGGAATTGATTACCTGTTCCTCGCTCTTGCTCCTACTTATGGATGGCTATTCGTAGGACGGATCATTGCAGGGATCACCGGGGCAAGTTTTACAACAGCTTCCGCTTACATTGCTGACATAAGTACCAATGAAACCAGGGCAAAAAATTTTGGTATGATCGGGGCAGCATTTGGTTTAGGTTTTATCATTGGACCGGCTATAGGAGGTTTGTTAAGTGGGCTTGGTCTCAGGGCTCCGTTCTATGCGGCAGCCATATTATGCTTTCTGAATTTTTTATACGGATATTTTATTTTGCCGGAGTCTTTAGACAAAGAACATCGCCGTGCGTTTGATTGGAAAAGAGCAAACCCTTTGGGTTCATTGATACAATTAAAAAAATATCCTGCTCTCGGCGGTTTGATGTTTTCTTTGTTCCTGGTTTATCTTGCCGCCCAGGCTGTGCAGGGAAACTGGAATTATTTTACCATGTATCGTTTTCACTGGAATGAAAAAGTGGTTGGTGCTTCCCTGGCTGTTGTTGGATTACTCGTAGCCCTTGTACAGGCAGTCCTGACACGGATCGTGAATCCAAAAATAGGCAATGAACGAAGTGTTTATTTAGGTCTTGTGTTTTATGCAATAGGGTTATTCTTATTCGCTTTTGCGACAAAAGGATGGATGATGTTTGCTTTCCTGGTTCCATATTGCCTCGGAGGACTTGCAGGGCCTTCATTACAATCGATCATGTCGGCGAATGTGCCAAAAAATGAGCAGGGTGAATTGCAGGGTGCATTGACAAGCCTTATGAACCTCACTACGATCATCGGTCCTGCGATGATGACCAACCTGTTTAAATATTTTACCGAGCCGGTTGCCCCGTTCTATTTTCCAGGTTCGTCATTTTTCCTTGGAGCAATCCTGATCTTAATAGGTGTTTATGTTGCTTACCTCGCATTGAGAAAAGGGCATCATCTTGTTGTGCCGTCTGTTGCAGTTAGTAGCCGGGATTCTAATGAGTCATTAGGTCATTGAGCCATTAGTGACCTCACTCCCACTCACCATTGACCACTCACCATCACTACACCAGCATTCTCAATGGTTCTTCCAATAAGGCTTTCAGTGTTTGTAAAAATGCGGAGCCTGTCGCTCCGTCCACTACACGATGATCGCAAGTCATTGTCACCTTCATGACATTGCCGATCTTGATCTGCCCTTCCTTTACTATAGGCATTTGTGCAATTCCACCCACGGCGAGTATACATGATTCGGGCGGATTGAGAATAGCAGTAAATTCTTCGATGCCAAACATACCAAGATTGGAAATAGTGAAAGTGTTTCCTTCCCAGTCTTTTGGCTGTAGTTTTTTACTCTTCGCTTTTTGCGCAGCCTCTTTGACTTCTGTCGCTATCTGTGAAAGAGATTTTGTGTCGGCAAATTTTACAACTGGAACAAGCAGGCCATCTTCTACAGCAACGGCGACGCCGATATGAACATGATGATTGCGACGAATTGTATCGCCCTGCCAACTACTGTTCACCGCAGGGTGTTGTTTTAATGCAACAGCACAGGCCTTCAGCACAAGATCATTGAAAGAGATCTTTACAGGACTTGTCTCATTTAGTTTAGCACGACTCTCAACTGCCTTATCCATGTCAATCGACATAGTCAGGTAAAATTCCGGAGAAGTAAATTTGCTGTCAGCCAGGCGCTTTGCAATTGTTTTTCGCATTTGCGAAACAGGTATCTCTTCAAAACTTTCTTCGCCAACAGGTGCTGACGGAATATATTTAGAAGGCTCGGCTTGTTTACCTCCTGGCTCGCGACTCTGAACTCCCGACTCCTTATAATTGTCAATATCCTCTTTTGTAATTCTTCCACCATCACCGGTACCATGCACATTACGAAGATCAATTCCTTTTTCTGCTGCCAGTTTTTTTGCCAGGGGTGAAGCTTTTATTCTTCCATTTGAAGAAGTACTTACTTGTCCGTTATTACTTGCCTGCGATTGGTTACTGGTTGCTGGTTGCTGGTTGCTTGCCACTTGTACCTTCTCACTCGTTTCTTGTTCCTTGCTCCCTGTGCCTTGCCCCCCTTGTCCCTTTGCGGCGTTTACGATCGCGTCAATATCTACCTTTCCTTTTTCACCAATGATGCAAAGCAATTCATTCACCGCTATCTTCTCACCCTGCTTTGCGCCTATATATAATAATGTACCACTCTTATAACTTTCCAGCTCCATTGTTGCCTTGTCTGTTTCTATGTCGGCGAGTATATCTCCTTTCTTCACCGCGTCACCCACATTTTTTTGCCAGCTTGCGATCACTCCTTCTGTCATCGTATCGCTCAGGCGGGGCATTAGAACTACTTCTTCCATCTTTGAAATATCGATCTTGTTTGTGGCTGGTTGCTCAGTACTGGTTACTGGTTGCTGGTTACTGGTTGCTGGTTTAGCTTCTTTCTTGTCGTTGGCCACTTGTGCCTTGCCACTCGTAGCCTGGGCCTTGGTGCTTGTTCCTTGTCCCTTGCCACTTCCTCCTTGTGCTTTGTCACTTGTGCCTTGTGCTTTGTCGCTTCCACCCTTTCCTTTCAATATTCCAGAAATATCTTCACCGGGTTGTCCTATAATAGCAAGCAGATCGTTCACCTGTAATTTTCCCCCTTTGTCAATACCAATATGGAGTAAAGTGCCGTCTTTATAGCTTTCCAGTTCCATAGTAGCTTTATCTGTTTCAATTTCAGCCAGTAGTTCACCCTTTTTCACAGAATCTCCCACTTTTTTATGCCATTCTGCGATAACACCTTCTGTCATTGTATCGCTTAGGCGGGGCATCAGTATTGCTTCAGCCATAATCAGAGAAAATTTTCGCCGAAATTAAGGCAATTTGGTGAATGGGGAATTCATAATAAAAGAGAAGGGGGTTATGTAACCGCGAATGTATTTCCTCTGCGCGTTCTCACAGATTCCTCAGATTATCACGGATTTTATCACATCGCAGATTATTTGGAAACAGATCACTTGATTTTCTGTGTTTGTTCAGTGAAATCTGTGAGCAAATCCTCAAATTCCAAAATACCATACCCATTCAATAAAGAAAATCTGGAGCGGTATGCGAAACCACAAATATTTTAAACCATTACCTGAATGACTACCATTTTCATGGTCTACCTTATTAATGGCCGCGTAAATATTTGCAGGCAGTATCAGTATAAAAAATATAATCAACAGAACAGAGGTTATATGCCTGTATGGCTTTACCAGTAAACCAATGCCTGCGAGAATCTCGATCAAACCTGTTACATATACAACTATTTTCTTAAAAGGAATAAATGGCGGTAGCATCATGGCCATACCCCTATTAAATGCAAAATGCGCCATGGCAGTAAAGAAAAGCATAATACTCATGGCAAGATTTCCGCAAAAATCAAGGTTCCATTGATGGAAAAAAATTTTTGAGATAGTTGTGGAAATTCCAAAGGTGATCAATAAGACAAGTAAAGGTTTCATTATTTGATGTGACACTAATAATCAAGTTCTAATCGCAACCGGTCTTTCAATTCTTTGATCAAAGGGTATTGCTCTGTCAATTTCTGAAATTGCTCTCTTGACGTTAACGGAGTTTCTGCTAAAGAATTTGACCCCGTATTTTCCCGCATCACAATATAGAATTGAAGCTGACTGTTGCACAGTTTTTCCCGGAGGAATTGAGAGACTTTCAGTCCCTGCTGTTCGATAAATCGCAACTGGATATTATTACTGACAAGTGCGATAAAATTATTTGCATCCTGCACTTGCAATTCGGCCATTTCAAAATTTTGGCCGGCAGGGTTTTTGTCTTTTTTTAATTGAACAGCATATTCGTCCCACGCCTGCTTTAATTCTTCGAACTGAATAGGCCTGGCAACACTTCCAGTTTCACCGGTTCCGTTACCACGCACCTGGCTTCGGATCTTATCGAGAGCGGCGAGTTTTGTTGCTGGTTGTTTGTTGCTGGTTGCTGGTTCCTTGTTACTGGTTGCCGATTGCCGATTGTCGATTGCCTGTGCCTTATCACTTGTTGTTTGTTCCTTGTTTCTTGTTCCTTGCTCCTTGTTCCTTCTTTCTTGTGTCTTGTCATCTTCCTTCTTGTATTCAGATGATTCGTTTACCTGGGTTTCAATCAACAATTTCAACCTGTCTTTCTCACTGCCGACTGCCGACTGCCGGCTGATCTCAATCGGTTCAATTTTTCTGAATGCAAGTGGTTTGGCTTTTTCAGCTACTTTTTTTTTAGATATGCCGTTTTCTTCATTGACCAACTCGAGGGCCTGTTGCAGGTAACAAAGTTTGATCAATGCAAGTTCAACATGAAGGCGCTTATTCCTTGCAGCTTTGTAATTAATTTCTGTTTCGTTTAAAATATTGAGTGAACTCACCAGGTAACCGGCGGGAATATTCTTTGCAGTGCTGATGTATCTTTCCCTGAAACCTTCGACAGCCTCCAGCAGCTCGGCGCTTTTTTCATCTTTGCACACAAGAAGATTGCGAATGAATTCTGAAAATCCATTCAATACCATATCTCCTTCAAACCCTTTGCGGTTAATATCATCATACAACAACATTGCACCCGAGAGGTCCTGTTGCTGCATACATTCAATCAGCTTAAAATAATAGTCAGCATCTAAGATGTTGAGATGTTCTAAAGTATTCTGATAGTTTACTTCGCCATTTGTAAAACTCACGATCTTGTCAAGGATACTTAAAGCATCACGCATACAGCCCTCGCTTTTCTGGGCTATCAGTTGAAGTGAGGTCTTATCAGCTTTGATATCTTCCTTCTCACAGATCTCCTGCAAATGCCCGATCGTATCGTTCAATGTAATACGCTTAAAATCGAATATCTGGCAACGGCTTAAAATGGTAGGAAGAATTTTATGTTTTTCAGTAGTTGCTAAAATGAAGATCGCATAAGGAGGTGGCTCTTCCAGCGTTTTTAAAAATGCATTGAAAGCCGAAGAACTAAGCATGTGCACTTCATCAATAATATATACTTTGTATTTACCGGCTTGCGGCGCAAAACGAACCTGGTCAACCAGTGTTCTTATGTCATCCACCGAATTATTACTCGCAGCATCCAGTTCATGGATGTTCAATGAAGTACCTTCATTAAAAGAAACGCAGGAGTTGCATTTATTGCAGGCTTCACCATCAGCAGTCCTGTTTTCACAATTGATCGTCTTGGCCAAAATTCTCGCGCAGGTTGTTTTACCCACACCCCTTGGTCCGCAAAACAAAAATGCATGGGCCAGCTGATTATTCCTGATCGCATTTTTTAAGGTCGTAGTAATATGAGCCTGGCCGATAACAGTATCAAAAGTTTGTGGCCTGTATTTTCTTGCTGAAACAACGAATTTTTCCATGAATCCTCGTCCTCCGGAAGGAAATTTTGAGACCCGCAATATAAACAGATATTCACTAATTTCTTGACTTCATTTTTTCACCAATTGACGTTGAAAACTATTTTTTTACAACATATAAGAGCATTCTATATTCTTTGAAATCTGCTATTTTTGGCGATGACCAAAACCCTTTTGTTTCCTTTACTAATTTCATCACTTCGCACCTTTTCTCAAAACGCAGAAATTTTTAAGCCCGATTCTATAAGAAAAGAGATCATTGCCACAAAGATCAATTCTTCACTGCGTGTGGATGGCATGTTAAATGAACATGAATGGGGTCAGACGGGTACCTCTCCTCGCTTTACACAAATAGAACCGTACCAGGGGGCATTACCAAATTTTGATACCTATGTAAAAGTTCTTTACAACAAACAGTTCGTCTATTTCGGGGTTTTTTCACAAGATTCTCTGGGCAAGAAAGCCATTCGTGCTACAGATTTCAAAAGAGATTTCAATTACCTGGCTCATGATCTCATTACACTAACTTTTGATGGATTCAATGACCAAAGAAATGCGATGTGTTTTGCTTCGAATGCATACGGCGTACAACGTGACTACCTGAGTTTTGATGATCTATATTATGATATAGATTGGGATGCACTGTGGAAGGTCCGAACAACAAGAACCGATTCGGGCTGGTATGCCGAAATAGCTATCCCGTGGCAAACTCTGCGGTATAAAAAAACTGATTCTCTTCAAAATTGGGGACTTAATGTTTACAGGAACCGTCGGTTGACAAATGAAATAACCGCCTTCTCTCCATTTCCGCGTGTGTTCAGTGCATCGAGAATGGATTATGCCGGAGTTTTGAAGAATTTACAGCCGCCACCGCCAAAACCTAACATCAGGGTGCAGCCTTATATTCTTACTTCTTATGATCAATATAAAAATTTTGATTCGTCAGCAAAACGCACATCCAACAATACAAAACTAGGAGGTGAAATAAAATGGGCCATCAATCCAAACATGGTGTTGGATATTACGGCCAATACGGATTTTGCCCAGGCGGATGCAGACCTCCAGGTAAATAATGTTACCAGGTTCTCCGTATTCTTTCCTGAAAAAAGACAATTCTTTCTTGAAAACGCTTCTTTATTCAGTCCTTCCATTCAACTGGCATCGGACGGCTCGGGTGGATTTATGCGCATCCAACCTTTTTTTAGTCGTAGCATCGGACTGGATAGCAATGGAAGTCCTATTCCTATTCTTGCAGGTGCACGCTTCGTGAACAGGTCTATAAAAAGAAATTATGGCGCCATGGTGATGCGACAGGAAGAATCGGATGCTAGTCCAGCTACTAATTTTTTTGTCGGCAGATATTCTGAAAATTTTGGTCAGCAGAATCGCATTGGTGGGTTGATGACCATAAAGAATACTCCCCTTGGGTCCAATATAGGAAGCACGATCGATGGTTTCTTTCGTATCAATGAAGCACAGTCTATCAATGCCATTTTTACACATACTGCTACGACGAATACAAACAAACAGGGTTTTGCAGGTTTTGCTCAGTATTATAACACAACCAACCACTATAAGATCTGGTGGACACAATCGGTTGTCACTAAAGACTTCGATCCTCAAATGGGTTTTATTTCACGCACTGATGTAGTAGGTACCACGCCGGGAATGAACTGGTATTATCGCGGGAAAAAATTACCTTTTAAAAAAATACTTCGTGCTTTTGAGCCTGGGTTCCTGCCTGAATTATACTGGCAGGCATCTACCGGAAAATTTATTGAATCAAGCCTCTACTTCTTCCCGATTTGGTTAAACTTTCAAAGTGGCGCTTATTTCGGATATGCCATCACACCAACTTTTCAGCGCCTAACCGAACCATTTGAACCGTTGGGCGTCACAATCCCGGTAGGTGAATACAAATATTTTCAAAATTGGATATTATTCACCACAGACCCCTCCAAGATCTTAAGCCTTGCCATCGACTACAAATGGGGAAGTTATTTTAATGGTAAATTAAGATCAGCAGACTGGAAACTGCAATTTGCGCCGATCCCCCATATTTCACTATTGGCAGAATTTAATCGCAATCATTTTATGGAGGTCGGCGAGCCAAAAACAAATTCGACCATTGACCTTTATATTTTACAGGGAAGGTTTGCTTTGAATCCGCGTATTCAACTCATTGGTTTTTACCAGAAAAATTCGCTGGATAATTCCCAAAGCTATAACATTCGTTTTGCATGGGAGCACCAGCCCTTGTCATACGTCTACCTGATATATAATCACGGCAACTTTAATAACTCTCCTCAATTAAAGCAAACTGAAGAACACGTGATCGCTAAGATCAGTTACCTGAAACAGTTTTAATTTACCTCACTACCCGATCAGAAAAATGTTTTTCTCAGTCTATGTCCAGTTTTGCAGATCTCACTTGTTATAGTTGTATAAATCTTACATTCAATAACAATTTAAATTTTAAACCATGGAAGAATATGCATTGATCATGAGACACGAGGACGGAAAAAAGATCGCATCCCCGGAACAAATGGAAGCCTGGATGAAACAAACAATGGACTGGATCGGTGGTATTGCAGCTCAAAACAAATTTGTAAGTGGCACCGGCTTGCCCTTTGATAGTGCCCGTGTAGTAAAAACAAAAAATTCAAAACCTGTCGTTACCAATGGTCCCTTTGGCGAAATAAAAGAAACCATTGGTGGATTTATTGTCGTCAAAGCAGATTCAATTGACGAAGCGATTGAATTTGCCAAGGGTTGCCCGGTACTACAGGGAGAAGGAAATAGTATGGAGATCAGAAAGATCGCAAAGAATGATGGAACACATTGATATAGTCAGGAGTTCTGAGTTGGGAGTTCAGAGTCTTACCCACCATTCACCATTGACCATTGACCTACTCCCAACTCCCGACTCCAGACTCACAACTGACACATGCATCATAAAGAACTCATACCGCATTTATTTAGAACAGAATTCAGAAAGATAGCGGCTGTTCTTTCCAAATTTTTCGGTATTGAAAACCTGGAACTTGCCGAAGACATAGCCAGCGAAACGTTTTTATCAGCCCTGGAGAATTGGCCGTACAAGGGGATCCCCGAAAACCCCGTGGCTTGGCTTTATACGGTTGCTAAAAACAAAGCAAAAAATCATCTCCACCGCAACCAGGTTTTTGTTGAAAAAGTTGCAAAGGAAATAAAATACAGTTCACTCCAAAATGAAGAAGTGGAAATCGACCTTTCAGAAAAAAATATCAGCGATAGCCAATTGCAAATGCTGTTCGCTCTTAGTCATCCATCCATTCCGGCAGAATCACAAATCGGTTTATCGCTTCGAATTCTTTGCGGATTTGGGATTGAAGAAATTGCCAACGCTTTCCTGACGAACAAAGAAACCATCAACAAACGTCTTTTCAGAGCAAAAGAAAAGCTGAGGATAGAAAAAGTAAAGATAGAATTCCCATCGAAAGAAGAAATCAACAATCGTTTAGAAGCCGTTCTTACTACTTTGTATTTACTTTTTAATGAAGGGTACTACTCTGAAAGCCAGGATACGATACTGCGTGAAGACCTTTGTGCAGAAGCTATTCGCCTGGCCGATCTTCTGATTGGAAACGAACAAACAAACCAGCCCAATGTAAATGCTTTGTTCGCCCTGATGTGTTTTCATTCTTCTCGGTTCAAAGCAAGAAAAAATGAAAAAGGCGAAATGATATTGTACGAAGACCAGGATGAAACGTTGTGGGACCAGGAATTGATCGCAAAAGGCTTTTACCATCTCCACAGGGCTTCGCAGGGAAATAAAATTTCAAAATATCATCTCGAGGCAACGATCGCTTATTGGAATACGCAGAAAGCCGACACAAAAGAAAAATGGGAAAGTATCCTGCAACTATACAACAGGCTATTGCAGTTGGAATATTCGCCTGTAGCGGCATTGAACAGAACCTATGCGCTCGCAAAAGCAAATGGAAAAGAGGAAGCGATCATTGAAGCGGAGAAATTGAATTTAACAGGTAACCATTTTTATTTTACCCTGCTTGGCGAATTATACACAGGCATAGACAATCATAAGGCAAAGCAAAGTTTTCAAAGCGCAATTGCCCTTGCAAAAACGCAAACAGATAAACAAACGATCCAAAAGAAAATTGATAAACTAACAGAGCTTTGAAGTGTGATTACACCCTCCTATAGGTCAAGGGCCGCACCATAAATAACGCTTCAATGGCCAAATCCAAAATAATAGGGCTTAAGACAAACCGGCCACGTTAGTGGCCTCGTGTTTATAGAAGATCACCTAAGAATGAATTAGACTGCAAAGCAGTCACCTGAAAAAAAACTTTAAATTACCGGGGGCTTCCATGGAGCCGTTAACATTTCTGATTATTTCCAAACAGAGCTTTGAAGTGTGATTACACCCTCCTATAAGTCAAGGGCCGCACCATAAATAACGCTTCAATGGCCAAATCCAAAATAATAGCGCTTGAGACAAACCGGCCACGTTAGTGGCCTCGTGTTTATAGAAGATCACCTAAGAATGAATTAGACTGCAAAGCAGTCACCTGAAAAAAAACTTTAAATTACCGGGGGCTTCCATGGAGCCGTTAACATTTCTGATTATTTCCAAACAGAGCTTTGAAGTGTGATTACACCCTCCTATAAGTCAAGGGCCGCACCATAAATAACGCTTCAATGGCCAAATCCAAAATAATAGCGCTTGAGACAAACCGGCCACGTTAGTGGCCTCGTGTTTATAGAAGATCACCTAAGAATGAATTAGACTGCAAAGCAGTCCCCTGAAAAAAAATTTAAATTACCGGAGGCTCCCATGGAGCCGTTAATCATTCATGTGTGATTTCTATAAATAGATGGCTCCTACGGAGCCTACTATAACCCAAAATATCGTTGCACCTTTTGATTATGCAACTGCCAGCTCCCTGTTGTATTTCTTACGGTACTCTATCGGTGATAAACCCGTGATCTTTTTAAAAGTTGTTCTGAATGCCTTCGTGTCCAAATATCCTACATCATACATTACTTCATTGATGTTTTTGCGGCTGGATTCGAAATTTTTCTTTGCTGCTTCTATTTTCACTCGTTGTATATATTCTGTTACCGTATTACAGGTAGCTTTCTTGAACCTGCGTTCAAGGTTTCTCCGGCTTAATGCATACATGGTCGCCAGTTGTTCAACGGTGATTTTATCCTGAAAATTTTTCTCGATGAATTCCTGCGCTTTTCGGATGGGCTCATCTTCGTGCGCTTTTTGTCCCTGGAAAATAATAAAAGGTGATTGGCTGACACGATCAATATCGATCATGAATGCTTTCGAAATAAGGATCGCGATCTCACGACCCGCATATTTTTCGATCAGGTAGATAAGCAGGTTCAAATAGGAATATGCCCCGCCACTTGTATAAATTCCACTGTCTTCGGTCATGATCTTATCATCCACGACATCCGCATCAGGAAACATTGCCCTGAATTCATTCACAAATCTCCAGTGAGTGGTACATTGCTTTCCTTCTAATAAACCGGTGGACCCAAGGAAAAATGTACCAATGCAAAAACTCACCAGTTCTGCTCCTCCATGATATTGATCTACGATCCATGGAATAAATTCCTTATTCGCCTCGGCTGCTTTTCTCTGGTCCCCGTGTACGGCGGGAATAATAATGAGGTCCGTCTTCTTTACATCATGAACGAGGACCTGGGGATTTACTGTAAATAAGCCGCTGGGTTGACTCGTTTCACTTGACAGCCCAACCAGTTTGATATTAAACAAGGGAGTGTTTCCCCGTTCAATGCGGAGATTATTTACCTCGGAAAATATTTGGTGTGTTCCTTCAATGTTAACGAGGCTCGTATGACCCTTGGGGATAAGAATTGATACATGTTTCATCTGTCACAGGTTTAATTGAGTAAGTTCCTTATGCTAAAGGTAGATAAAGGGCCTGTCGCAACCAACCCCTGACATTGCCGTATATGCACCCCGTCCTTTTTCTTCAACAGTATTAGGTTTGTGTTATTCAAAAATTAAGACTATGGAAACATATAATTTAAAAACCAATCTGAAAGTTTTTGGAAAAGAGGTGCCGACATTTCCGGGCGGCGTTGGCGAGGCTTTCCATCAGCTAATAAATATGATCCCCGATACATCCAAGCGTGCGTATTACGGCCTTAGCCATATGGATGAAACAGGAAAAATAATTTACAAAGCAGCCGCGGAAGAAAAATACGCAGGAGAGGCAGAAAAATATCATTGCGAGCGATACATTATTGAAAAAGGCGAATACCTGTCAACGACCATTACCGGCTGGCGTGACAAGATTGATTGCATAAAAGATGTATTTCACGACATGATGGAAGACGATCGCGCCGACAAAGCCAAAGAAGTCGTTGAATGGTATAAGACCGACACAGAACTGCTTTGTCTTGTAAAAATGAAAGAACGTGAAGCCGTTCATTAAGGCAAAAAATGTACCGGTTAAAATGATAACAAGCTATTATAGGATGACGGAAAATATAAATACAGAGGAATTATTTGCCTCTTTTGATAAGACAACTTCAGAATTGATAGATTTAATTTCTTCGTTTAGCGAAACACAGATCAATGAAATTCCTTCTGCCGGAAGCTGGACAGCAGCGCAAGTTGCAGAGCATTTAACAAAATCAAACATAGGGATCATAAGATCTTTGAAAAAAGAAGGGAGACTGCCAGGCAGAGACCCGGATGCAGGTGTAGAACAGTTAAAAAAAACGTTTTTAGATTTTGACAAAAAACTTCAGTCACCTGAATTCATTCTGCCAACCCAGGACATCTATCAGAAAAAATTGGTAATTGATAACCTGTGGATATCCATTGCGCAATTAAAAGAATTAAGCAATGAGGTAAATCTATTTGAAATGATAAGCCACCCCATATTCGGCGACGTCACCAAACTTGAGCTGTTACATTTTGTGGTCTATCATACGCAACGCCACATTCATCAACTGAAAAATATTTTTGCTATCACCAGCACAAAGGTCAGATCAAAAATGAAAACCCTGGTAGCTTTTATGCATGTGTCACTGGACGGATTTGTTGCTACTTCGAGAGGAGAAATGGATTGGATCACGATCGACGATGAAATATTTAGCGATGCGATCATGCTGGCAGACAATGCGGATACCGCATTGTTTGGAAGAGTCACGTATCAAATGATGGAAAGCTATTGGCCTACAGTTCTCTTAAATGATTCAAGTACCGAGCTCGAACTTCAACATGCCAAATGGATGGAAAACACCAGTAAGATTGTGTTTTCGGAAACGCTGGAAAGAGTAGAGTGGAAAAACACAAGATTGATAAACAAAAATATTCCACAGGAGATAGTAAGATTAAAGCAGTACCCGGGTAAAAAACTCATGATATTTGGCAGTCCCGGTCTCACGCACAGTTTTATGCGTTGGGACCTGATCGATGAATACCGTATTAATATAAACCCGGTTATTTTAGGAGAAGGGATACCGATGTTCAATATACATAGCAGGATCGGTCTAAAACTTATTGGAACAAAAATCTTCAGATCAGGAGTGGTAGGGCTACACTACAAAACGATCAATTAAATTCTTTAACGATTAAAATTATAGCAATGCCGACAAAAATTTTCGTCAACCTTCCGGTCAGGGACCTCGGTAAATCAAAAGAGTTCTTTAGTAAGATCGGGTTTAGTTTTAATCCTCAATTTACTAACGACAAAGCAGCCTGCATGATCATTGGTGAAAACATATATGCCATGCTTTTGACCGAAGAAATGTTCAAAACGTTTACGAAAAAAGAAATCTCCGACGCAAAGAAAACTACCGAAGTGCTGTTGGCTGTAGATGCAGAGAGCCGGGAAAAAGTAAACGAAATGGTAAAGAAAGCGGTTGAAGCGGGAGGTTCTTTATACAGGGATGCGGAAGATCATGGCTGGATGTATGAATGTAGTTTTGCAGACCTGGATGGCCATCAATGGGAAGTATTGTACATGGATGAATCGAAAGCTCCCCAGGCAATGAGTTGATCACCGGGCCGATAATTTTTTATCAATGATCGAAGTTTTCAAAACGAATGTGGAAGAGAGCGTCGAGGCAACCAGGATCGTCAATATTTTGCTTGGACACTTTCCTGGTAGCAAAATAAATTTCGACCTCCATGATTGTGATAAAATTCTCAGGGTGGAAGGAAAAACTTTTTGCGCTGAGAAAATTATGACGCTTGTTGCTGAAAATGGATTTAGTTGCAACGTTCTCGAATAGTTCTTTGATATTGTGAACTTTTTTCTTCGTGTTTTCATATGTTCCCCGGATTTTCCGGGTTTTTCTCCTGAGAAAGAATGTATACATTTGATCAAATGGAAAACTGTTTTCAATGATCACTAAGCCTCAAAGATTTCTGGTATGAGTCCCAAACACCTTTCCCTTCTTCGTTGCCCTCAAACGATGTCGAAGCTTGACCTAAGAAATGAAACAATGGTCAATGGCAGAATTAAAGAAGGACTACTGGTGGAACCTGGTTCGGGAAATCAATACTTCATTGTCGATTACATACCCAGGTTTGTTCCCTCTGAAAACTATGCAAAGAGTTTCGGTTTTCAGTGGAATACTCACTCGCAAACACAGTATGACGAGATTTCAAAACATAACACATCCAAAGAACGTTTCGAAAAAGAAACTAAATGGGGAAATGATTTAAAAGGTCAATTCATTTTGGAGGCAGGAAGTGGATCAGGAAGATTCACCACGGAAGCACTTAAAACTGAAGCGATGGTTGTTAGCTTTGACTACTCGAATGCAGTTGAAGCGAATTACAAGTCCAATGGGCATTTGGATAATGTACTCATCGTCCAGGCAGATATTTATGAAATCCCCTTCCCCCAACACTTTTTTGACAAGGTTTTCTGTTTTGGGGTCTTGCAGCACACACCGGATCCCGAAGCTGCTTTTCTTAACCTTATTAATTATTTGAAGAGCGGCGGCAAACTGGCAAGCGACATTTATCTTAAAAGTTTAACGAAATGGGCTCTTCAGCCTAAATACTGGGTTCGCCCATTTACCCGGGGTAGTGATCCCCAAAAACTTTACTCCAGGGTAAAAAAGTATGTTGATTTTATGTGGCCCCTGGCAAAGCTGATCAGTAAGATCCCGAAAATAGGACCTACGATCAATTGGAAACTGATCCTTCCTGATTACACCCGGGAGCTTCCTAATGCGGATGATAAAACACTGAAGGAATGGACATATTTGGACGCAATGGATATGCTGTCTCCAATGTATGATAAACCTCAAACACTGAAAACTTTCATCAATTGGCATCGCAAAGTAGGATTGGCTGATATAGAGGTCCACTATGGATTTAACGGAATTGAAGGCAGAGGCACAAAGCCATAATGCGAACTGATCATGATGACTATGATGCTGAAAACGGAATTTAGTTACAACATCTTCAAATACTTCTTAAGATCACAACTTAAAAAACATTCTTATGCAAGCTAATTCCAAGGTGGCCGGGAATATTGATGAATACATTGAACAATTCCCTGCTAACGTCCAGGCGATCCTGCAAAAACTCAGAGCCACTATAAAAAAGAATGCACCAGCGGCGGAAGAAGTGATCAGCTACCAAATGCCGGCATTCAAATATCATGGCATGCTTGTTTACTTTGCAGGATACAAAAATCACATCGGTTTTTATCCCACTTCTACGCCCATGAAAGTTTTCAAAGACAGGTTGACCAATTACAAAACGTCAAAGGGAGCGATTCAATTCTCTATTGAGGAGGCGATCCCATTGACACTGGTAAAGGACATAGTTAAATTCAGAATTAAGGAAAACCTGGAAAAGAAAAACGCCCGCTTGCCGGACGGGCACGCAAAACTGAAGAAGAAGAAATGAGGTAAATGCCGGCTATCAGATCGTGATTCTCAAAATAAATTCTCACCTTTAAGTACCACTGTGAACAATGAGCAATTAATTGATTTTTGAAACCCATATACCGTCTTTTCCACTCAATCAGTTTATTGAGAGTTTTGTTTATTATAAAGGTTACAATCCCGAACATTCTGTGGACAGGTTCTTGCCCGACGGATATACCTACGTAGTGTTTGACCTGACAGACTATCCGAAATTCATTTATGATAATCACACGTTAAAGGAAATTCAGTCTTGTCGTAATGTTTGGTTTTCGGGCATCAGGGAAAAATATATCACCATTCCTTCAGGACGAGACAGCGAAATGTTCATCATTTATTTTCAAAAAGGGAAAGCTTATCCTTTTGTGGAAATGCCAATGAACGAACTGGCAGACTACGTTGTGGACGGCGAACTGGTTATGTCAAACGAGATCCTGAACATGAGAGAGAGCTTGCTTGAATGTCTGACCATCCGGCAAAAATTTATTTATGCAGAACGGTACCTGAAAGATACTTTCTCCAAAAAACTGATCGCAAATCCATTTGTAGATTATTCCGTGAATTCGATCTTACAGCAACCGCATCAACTAGCCATGAACAGGCTTTCGGAAAAAGTAGGCTATTCACAAAAACATCTTATAAAAATATTCAAAGAGCATGTCGGCGTTACGCCGAAAGTGTTTTTAAGGATCATCCGTTTTCAGAAAGCCATAAAGGAAATTGAAATCAACCGCTCCGCTAATTGGACAAGTATTGCTTTTGAAAGTGGTTATTATGACCAGGCTCATTTTATCAATGACTTTAGGGAATTTTCCGGTTTTACTCCCGGCCAGTTCCTGAAAATGAAAAGTGACTTCACAAATTATATCGCGGTGGGATGAGGTAAATTTTTTCCAATACAAATTGGTTTCACATATCTTCCTTTGTTCCCAAAAAACAATGGAAAAATTTCACATCAATCACTGGGCAGTATTTGCCTGTGCTATTGCAAATCTCATTTTAGGTGCGCTGTGGTATTCGCCATTGCTCTTTTACAAAGCGTGGATGAAAGAAAATAATTTCACGGAAGAAAAGATAAAAGAGAAGTTTAACCCGCTAAAAACTTATGGGCTTACCTGCCTCTTATCGCTGATCATCAGTTACAACCTCGCTTTTTTTCTCGGTGATGATAAAGTCACTGCGACCTGGGGCGCGACGGCAGGTTTCCTGGCAGGTTTTGGATTTTCAGCTTTGATCTTCGCTATCGTTGCACTATTTGAGCAACGTTCATTAAAATATATCCTTATCAACGGCGGCTACATCACGATCTATTTTACCCTGATAGGCTTCATTATCGGCGCCTGGCGCTAAATTAAAACTTCACCATCATGGCAAAAACATCAGGCGAACTCGAAAAAGAATTTATTGACACTGCAAAAGAAAAAACAGGAAAGTCTTTGCAGGAATGGCTCAAAGCAATCAAATCTTCAGGGATTGAAAAAAGAAATGATATTCTTGAATGGCTGAAAAAAACTCACGGTTTAAATCATATGCAGGCGCAATTTCTTACCGGGATCCACCTAAATAATGGGGATCCTGTTTACATCAATGAAAATGCTTTGCTTGAAAACCAGTTTTTGAAATGCCCTGACATGCGTCCGCTATTTGAATACATTTCCGAAAAAATAATTTCAGCTTTCCAGGGAACGCAATTAATTCCCAAAAAAACATACCTGTCATTTACAGCTGCCCGGGAATTTGCTGCCGTAAACATAAAACCGTCTGAAATACGTTTAGGGCTTGATTTAGGAGATGAACCTTTTGGAAACGTCATTCAAGAGTCAAAATTAACAGGGCCAATGCCACGTATCTCTCACATGATCGTTCTTACCGCACAAAGCCAGTTGGATGAAAAACTCATTGAGCTGATAAAACGATCGTATGACAGAACGAACAGGAAATGAAATTTTTTTTGTCATTTAACGACGGCGCAGTACTTAATGCTTTCCTACAAACTCCAGGATATCCCCCGGTTGACAGTCCAATGCTTTACAAATAGCTTCTAAGGTGCTGAATCGAACAGCTTTTGCCTTACCCGTTTTCAAAATTGAGAGATTAGCCAATGTCAGGTTCACTTTTTCTGAAAGCTCATTCAATGACATCTTCCGTTTGGCCATCATCACATCCAGGTTTACAATGATCGGCATAGTTATACGGTTAATTCGTTTTCAGTTTGGATTTCAATACCCCTTTTGAAGACCTGCGATATAATAAAAATGACCGCCCCTAAGAGCAAAAATTCACCCCCTCCGCCAAGGACAGATTGCAGGTTAGGCAAAGCAACTCCTTGCCTGGACAGCCAATCACAGTTCTTATTAACGATCTCTTCCAGTATTCCGATGCCAAGTGCAACATACCCGATGCCGGATATCAACCGGGACACATCTTCACTGAATGGTTTGACCAAATTGATCTTAAGAAAGATCTTGACAACAAAATAAAAGAGAAGAGCTTTTAAAGAGGAAACAACAATTATGGAAGATACCAGGACAATATAATAGCCCTTGTCGAAATTGTAAAGGTTTGATAAGTTAAGTTCCATGTAGAGATTTTTTGCACCTTCGGGATTGATCGCAAGAGTTACAAAAAACGAATAGAGGATGGCCCCGGTTTCAACACACAGGCCAAGGAATATTATCCACGATATAACATGCAGCATCGTCAGGATAACTTTTGTTGTTGGTTTCATTTAATTTTAATTTTTATTGACAGGACAAATATAGATAAATATTTATCGAAAAACAATAAAAATTTATTAAAAAGTATAAAATATTTATCAATTCATTGGCCATGAAATGTTTAGGAGAAAACCAAATCATTTCGAGGGAGACTCGTTGCCAAAGGGGTCTAATGCATCGTTGACTAACGATTAGTACTGTGACTATTCACCACTCACCATTGACCGCTCACCACCTACAGCTTCTTCAAACCTTTTATTTGCGTTTTATCTGCTTCAACAAGACTGATGGCATAGCCCCCGCCGGGAGCACAGAACTGTGAAAGTTTTGATTTATTGGTCACGACAACTTTTCGAATAGTGTACGCCTGTGTTTTCGTTTTATAATCGGCATCCTTCGCATCAGCATAGATGGTAGCGACATATGTTTTGCCGGCTTCCAAAAAATCAAAACTGATGTTTGACGTTCTCGTGTTATATCCATTCACGCTTCCCAAAAACCATTTGCCGGTCGTCTTCGCTTTGCGTGCAACAGTAAGATAATAGCCCGGTTCTGCTTCAACGTATCTACTATCCTGCCAGTCGACCGCAACATCTTTTATAAACTGGAAGGCATCGGGAAAGCGGCTATAATTTTCAGGCAGATCAGCGGCCATTTGCAAAGGACTGTACATCGTAACATACAGAGCCAGTTGGTTGGCGATGGTTGTATTTGCGTGTGATGGATTCGAAGGATTGATCTTACTGATATCCATTTCAAAAATTCCGGGCGTATAATCCATCGGTCCTCCCAGTAATCTTGTGAATGGAAGAATGGTAACGTGGTTTGCATGAGAACCGCCAAAGGCCTGGAACTCTGTTCCTCTTGCTGATTCGTTGCCGATAAGATTCGGATAGGTCCGTGCAATGCCAGTAGGACGCACCGCTTCGTGGCCATTCAGCATAATATGATATTGCGCAGCTTTTTCAACAGTGTACTGGTAATGATTCACAGTCCACTGACTGTAATGGTGTTCACCTGCCGGGAGAATATTACCGACATAACCGGTTTTGACCGCATCATAACCATAATGATTCATCAGCTTAAATGCAGTATCAATATATCGTTCATAGTTTCTTACTGAGCTCGACGTTTCATGGTGCATGATGAGCTTTATTCCTTTCGAGTGTGCATAATCATTCAGCTCCTGTAAATGAAAATCAGGATACGGGGTAATAAAATCGAACACATGATCTTTACTGTGCCCGAACCAATCTTCCCAACCTATGTTCCATCCTTCTACCAGCACAGCATCAAAACCATTTTGGGCAGCAAAATCTATATATTTTTTTACGTTGGCGGTAGTAGCGCCGTGTGTACCGTTTGGTTTTGCTTTTGAGTAATCCGTAACGCCAAGTTCAACGGCAGGGTAATCATTGGTATAAGACCATGTGCTTTTACCTGTGATCATCTCCCACCAAACACCCATATATTTCACAGGCTTTATCCATGAAGTATTTTCAAGTTTGCAGGGCTCATTCAAATTATATGTCATCTTCGATGCCACAATATCCCGGGCGTCATCGCTTACAATAATGGTTCGCCAGGGAGAAGTACTGGGGGCTTGAATGTTGCCTTTATCACCATTCCCATCGGGTGTGAGCCACGATTGAAAAATGAAATTCTTATCATCAAGGTTAAGACTCATGCAGGAATAATTGATAAGCGCCGCCTCATGCAAATTGATGTACAACCCGTCTGCTGTTTTCATCATCAATGCAGTTTGAACACCCGTTTGCGAGAATTGCATTTGCGATGCATTGGATGAGATCGCTTTTGACATCAAGCCTCTTATTTCAGAGAGCTTCGATTCGGTGTAATCATATTCCTGCGTATCATAATCACCCGCGATCCAGAACGCCTTATGGTCACCGGTCATCGCGAATTGTGTTCTCTCCTCTTTAATAACGAAGTAGACCAAATTTTTTTGTGACGGAAATTCATAGCGAAAGCCCAGCCCGTCGTCGAAAAGACGAAAGCGGATCACTATCTGCCTGCCCGTTTCTTTCTGACTGAGCGTAACGGCCATTTCATTATAATGATTGCGGATGGTTGCGACTTCTCCCCAAACAGGTTTCCATGTTTCATCAAAGGAAGACGTATCGGTCTTTGTAATTTCGAAACCGTTTAATAATTGTTTATCATTTTTTAATTCCAGCCCCAGCTTGCTCGGTTTAATTACTACACGGCCTTTATAGCTAAGCGTGTAATCAGGCGTACCGTCGCCTTCGAGGGCAAAAACCATTGTACACTTTCCACCGGGAGATTGGAGTGTTTGCGCATGGACTAAAACAAAAAGAGTAAGGCAAACCGATAAACAAAAAATTATTTTCTTCATAATAGAGTTGCTTGATGATTTTTTTTAAAAGTAAGAAAGTTTCGAAGAATGCCGTCAAAGAATAAAATTCACTTATTTTCAAACTTGTTAATTTTTCAATGATGAATTTAAATCCTTTGCTCCTGTCGCTTTTCGTTTTGATTTCCCAAATTTCTCTAGCCCAGGTCACATTTGACAATGTTGCCCTCACCGATGCAACGATCATTGACGCTAACCACTCCAAACCCCTGGAGCATCAAACGATCCTTATCAAAAATGGAATTATCAAAGAAATGTTTAGAGACGGAAGCGAAAAAATATCCGACTCTGCAAATGTCATATCGCTCAATGGAAAATATTTGATCCCTGGTTTGATCGACACACACGTGCACATGGCAACCGATCCGACCGATGTTGACAATCGTGCATCCACAATAAACGTATTGAACAGAATGTTGTACTCAGGCATTACATCAGTGCGTGATATGGCCGGAGATGCAAGGACACTGGCCAGCCTGTCGCGTGATGCAATGACAGGTGATATCATCTCCCCCGATATTTATTATTCAGCATTAATGGCCGGCCCGGTTTTTTTTGAAGACCCTCGAACTGTTTCTTCCACAAAAGGTCTTGTTTCCGGCAAAGCGCCTTTCATGAGAGGCATTTCCGATTCGACCGATCTTGCACTGGCCGTTGCCGAAGCAAAGGGAACAGGAGCGACAGGCATTAAGCTGTACGCCAATTTATCGGGACCGCTTGCTGCAAAGATCATCGCCGAAGCAAAAAGACAGCAAATAAAGGTGTGGGGGCATGCATGGTTGCAACGTGCAAAACCTTCCGATCTTGTAAAAGCTGGCATTGGCTCTGTTTCGCATGTACCACTTTTAATTTATGATAACTTCGACAGCATACCCACCTCCTGGAGAGCCAAACACAATGAAAAATTCTGGGATGATTCTGCCCACGTTCATACCTCTCTTTTTGAATTAATGAAAGCCAACAATACTATCCTGGATGCTACCTTACTAACATACAAACTCGCAGCTGAGGATGAAAAATCCCGGTGGTACTATCAATATCAAATTGGAAAACGATTGATCGCCGATGCTTACAAAGCAGGAGTAAAAATTTGTACAGGCACAGATGATGACCAGGAACAATTTGTACAATACGAAATGGAATTGCTTGTCAATGAAGCGGGCTTCTCTAATATCGATGCATTGATCGCTGCTACAAAAAATGGAGCCGAGGCCATAGGAATTGAAAAAACGCAAGGTACCATCGAGCCCAGGAAAAGAGCCGATCTTGTCGTACTAAACAGCAACCCACTTGAAAAAATTGAAAATATTCTGTCGGTGTATTTCGTAATGAAAAACGGAAGGATCTATAAAAAATAATTTCGCGGGTACTTATCTCGTCGTCTTTTCACGTCTCACGTTTCACGTTTCACGAATCAATTAATATTCTCGATCACTCCCGCAATGCCTTGCCCTCCACCTACACAAGCTGTCACCATCCCATATTTTTTATTCAGCCTTTTCATATCGTTCAGGATCTGGATCGTGAGTTTGCAACCTGTACATCCAAGCGGATGTCCCAAAGCAATAGCACCTCCATTAATATTAACGGTATCGGGATTCAAGCCTGCTTCACGAATAACAGCCAGTGCTTGTGAGGCAAATGCCTCATTCAATTCGACCAGGTCAATTTGTGAAAGATTCATACTCGCCTGTTTCATCACTTTTGGAATAGCAGCTACCGGGCCGATACCCATAATGCGCGGGTGCACACCCGCCGACATACAGGCCACTAACCGTCCGATCGGTTTCAGGCCCAGTTCATTCATCATCTTTTCACCCATCACAATCACGAAAGCGGCTCCGTCACTTGTTTGAGAAGAATTGCCTGCCGTTACACAACCACCAGCGGCAAATGCGGGCTTCAATTTTGCCAACACTTCGAGCGATGTATCTGCCCTTGGCCCTTCGTCTGTATCAACTGTATAATTTCTTTTTTGTTTTTTTCCTTTTTCATCGAGATACACTTCTTCCACATTGACGGGCAGGATCCCGCTTTTAAAATATCCGTTCTTGATCGCGTTGATCGCTTTTTGATGAGAATGAAAGGAGAATTCATCCTGTGCTTCACGACTTACCTTGTATTCCTTCGCCACTGCTTCGGCGGTTAGCCCCATGCTCAGGTAATAATCGGGTTCATCTTTGGCAATGGAATAAGCAGGCACGGGTTTCCAACCGGCTGTGGGTACAAGGCTCATGCTTTCAGTTCCACCGGCGATAATACAATCGGCCATGCCCGTCCTGATCTTTGCTGTTGCGATCGAAATTGTTTCCAATCCACTGGCACAATACCTGTTCACGGTCATCCCCGGTATATCGAATCCCAACGCTCGCGCGGCAATAATGCGTCCTACCTGCAATCCCTGTTCTGCTTCGGGAACTGCATTTCCAACAATTACATCATCTACTCGCTTTGTTTCCAATTGCGGCACACTTGCCATTAATCCTTTGATCACATCCACCGCCAGGTCATCCGGCCGGTAAAAGCGGAACCCACCGCGTTTGGCTTTACCGACTGCCGTTCTGTATCCTGCAACTATATAAGCTTCCTGCATAATGAAAGTTTTACCCCATCCCCTAACGCTTGCGCTGAAGCTTCAGCGTTGGCGCAAAGGGGCGTAAGGAAATTAAAAATTATTGATACTTTCTTTTTTGTTACGAGCTTTTGTATCTCTTTTCAACTTCTGTTGTGTCACTCACTTCTACTTCCTGTTTTCCATTCAGCAAAGTTAGACAGTCCCCTTGTCAACCCAAAACCATTAAAGTTAATTTATCTTCGCAACCGACTATGTATAAGATCCTTCGCAGTATCCTGTTTTTGTTCCCCCCCGAATGGACTCATTATTTTTCTATGAACTGCCTCAAGGTCTTATGCTTTTTATCTCCCATTAGAAGCTTATTATCTTCCTTTTTCACGTCTAACGTTTCAGGTCTCACGACTGACGTCTTCAACCTCGAATTCAAAAACCCGGTTGGCCTCGGCGCCGGCTTCGACAAGAATGCAAAATATTTAAGAGAGTTGGAGACACTGGGCTTTGGTTTTGTTGAAATTGGAACGGTCACCCCCTTACCCCAGGAAGGGAATCCTGCACCAAGATTATTCCGTTTACCCAAGGACAAGGCACTGATCAACCGCATGGGCTTTAATAATGACGGAGTGAAAGTGGTTGCGCAGAGGCTGAAGAGTTGGAGAGATCGTCAAACGTCAAACGTCAAACGTCAAACCAACTCACGTTTCACGTCTGACGTCTCACGTTTGATCATCGGCGGCAACATCGGGAAAAATAAGATCACTCCCAACGAAGATGCCTGGAAAGACTATGCGATCTGTTTCAATGAACTCCATCCTTACGTAGATTATTTTGTTGTAAACGTAAGCTCACCCAATACACCCGGCTTGCGCGAATTGCAGGGAAAAGAGTCCCTCAAAAGGATCTTACTACACCTGCTGATGATCAATAACGGAAAAGCAAATTCGAAACCCGTGCTCTTAAAAATTGCACCCGATCTTTCGTTTGAACAAATTGACGATGTCATTGATCTGGCATTGGAAATAAAATTAGACGGCATTGTAGCTACAAATACAACGATCAGCCGTGAAGCTTTGGTTCATCATGTCGGAGTTGGCAACCAGGAAGGAGGAGGATTGAGTGGCGCGCCACTAAAACAAAAAAGTACAGAGATCATAACATACATTCATCAAAGGGCAAATGGACAAATACCGATCATTGCAAGCGGTGGGATCTTTTCTTCTGCTGATGCGAAGGAAAAATTAAATGCCGGGGCCTCGCTGGTACAAGTTTGGACTGGATTTATTTATGAAGGACCTGGCATAGTCAAAAACATTTGCCGGCACCTGTGAAAAAATTAATAATTTAAACAAATGCAGCATCTTTTTACTTCAGAAAATATTATAAGTTTTATCGTTCTTGTCATTCTTGAAATTGTTTTGGGAATTGATAATGTCATCTTCGTAAGCATCATCATTAACCAACTCGATAAGAAGGATGAAAAAAGGGCCCGTCGTGCGTGGATGATCAATGGCATCATAATCCGGAGTATTCTCTTGTTAGGCCTCGGATGGTTGTTGTCACAAAAAGGAAATTTTTTATTTACACTAGCTGACAAAGGGTTCGACCTGGCAAGCCTCGTCATGCTCGCGGGTGGGATCTTTCTTATTTATAAATCCGTTCGAGAGATACATAAAAAGCTCGAGGGTGAAGACGCAAACCTGGGCGCCGAAAAAAGAAAAGGTTTAGGTTTCGGCCAGGCCATCTTCCAGATCATTCTTATTGATACGGTTTTTTCATTCGATAGCATTATCACGGCAGGTGGCACAGCAAAACATGTCGAGATCATGATCGCTGCCGTTGTCATAGCCATGATCGTCATGTTCTTATTTAGCCCTAAGATATCAGCGTTCATCCACAAACATCCCACCTTAAAAATGCTGGCACTTTCATTTCTCGTTATGATTGGTCTCAGTCTTATCATCGAAGGTTGGGATTCAGAAAAAGCGGAGGAACTGCATTTAAAGAACTATATCTATTTCGGAATGGCTTTTTCATTTGGTGTCGAGATGCTGAATACAATCATGCGTAAACGAATGGCAAAAAGAAAAATAGTGGAATTAAACGAACCGCGACTGCAAGAACGTGATCACAACTATTCTGACCAGGCGAAATAGATATTAAGATACTGGGATATTGCTTAGCCAATCTTTAATATCGTTGCAGCGACAATTCCCGCTGTCTCTGCTCTCAACCTTGTATCGCCGAGTGACACTGCATCAAAATGATTGTGTATGGCAAGCTGTACCTCTTCGTTTGTAAAATCTCCTTCCGGTCCGATTAAAATGACCTGGGATGAAAGTGTTTCATTGACAAGATCGGCAAGATTTCTTTTTTCTTCTTCGATACAATGAGCAATGAATTTTTGCGAAGTATGAATAATTTCTTCCTGCCGGAATATCAGTTCATAGTCAATCGGCTTATGCAAAACAGGTAGCCAGCATTGCTGCGACTGCAGCATGGCGCTGATCAAGATATTCTGCATCCTGTCTTCACGAAATTTTTGTTTTTCTGTTCTTTTGCATATCAAGGGAATGATCTCATGAATACCGATCTCTGTTACCTTTTCCAGGAACCATTCGAAACGATTTGAAGTCTTAAGTAAAGAAATTGCAACGGTGATTTTCCGTGAATCGTGAATCGTGAATCGTGAATCCGTGATTTTAACCGTGCAATGTTTTTTGTGGCCATCAATAATTTCGGCAGTTATTAAATTTCCTTTCCCATCAGTTAAGTTCAGCAACTCTCCTTCTTTCATTCGCAATACTTGCACTATGTGCTTTGAAGTATCCTCATCCAAAACAATCTGTTTTTGCGAAGCATCATATTCGCTGATATAAAAAAAGGGAAGAGTCACAAAAATAATTTCACGCAAAGTAGTCGAAAGGTGGCTTTGTCTCCAAAAAATATAACTTAGGCAACGTTGTGTATTCGTGATTCTTTGCTCTTTGTGTATTCTCTGTGAATCTTCGTGATCTCTGTGCCTCCATGGTATTTTTTACCACAGAGAAACGGAGGACACGAGAGAAGCACGGAGTCATCCCATGGAATCTAAAGGCTTCGGGCAAGCTTTGGTACGTTGTGACCTTTTTGGCCACAAAGAACACTAGGGATTCACTAAGGGCACAAGGAAATTCTTATTTTGCGAGAAACCATTTTTTACTTTGCAGAAAGTTATATAGTGAACGCAATCGCAAGCCACAATAAAAAAACTCCTTACGACTAGTAAGGAATGAGGTTTACAAATAAAAACTCTCCAAATAGGAGAGTCAAAACTTTTATCTGTTAACTATTATCTATCATCTATTATCTATCATCTAGAATGGATCGTCATCACTTGCATCATTCATCTTGCTTCCTGTCTGGATGTAGAGTTTTGGTCCGTCATCATCTTTCACCGGCTTCCAGTTACCCGGCAATCCGACAGGGCCAAAATCTCCACCATCATCTTCAACAAATTTTTGAATATGCAGCAAAGCTCTCAGTTTTATTGTTTCCAGTGAGCCATTACGATGCTTTGCAATTCTTACGTGCGTTTCACCGCGATTATTCTCGCCCATTTCATTAGTGGTGATATCATAGTATTCCGGGCGATATAAGAACATGACCATGTCAGCATCCTGCTCAATAGCACCTGACTCACGAAGGTCACTAAGCTGGGGCATTTTCGTTCCGTCCTTGGCACCGCGTTTCTCCACTTCACGACTTAACTGTGAAAGAGCAATGATCGGGATACTTAATTCTTTCGCCAACCCCTTCAGGTTTCTTGAAATATTACTGATCTCCTGTTCGCGATTGCTGTTCCTGTTCTCACCCGTTCCGCTCATCAACTGCAAATAGTCAATGATCACCATTCCGATATTGTGCTTGTTCTTCAGCCGGCGGCATTTGGCTCTCAACTCAAAAATGTTCAGTGCTGGTGTGTCATCAATAAATATCGGGGCTTGCGCCAGGCGCTGAATGCCCCTTGCGTACAGTTGTTTCATTTCATGCTCTTCCAGTTTTCCTCTTGCAATTTTCTCCAGCCATATTTCACTTTCTGCAGCCAGAATACGTTGCACCAATTGTCCGGCGCTCATTTCAAGAGAAAACACAGCGACCGGTGTCGGTTTGCTGGCATGAAGCGCCGCATTGCGCGCAAGATTCAAAGCCAGGGCCGTTTTACCCACAGAAGGTCGGGCGGCAAGAATGATAAGATCGGTATTCTGCCAGCCATACGTCACGCGGTCAAGCGAAGCATAACCACTGGGCACACCGGTCACATCTTCATTTTTGTGACGCAGGTCCTCGATGCGCTGAATGGTTTTCACCAATACAGAATCGATCGTATCAAAATTTTTCCGAAGGTGATTATTGGTGATCTCGAACAACTTACTCTCTGCATCGTCGAGCAGATCAAACACATCAGTACTATCCTCGTAAGCATCACCAATGATCTCGCCGCTGATACGTATCAATTCGCGCTGAATGAATTTTTGAAGAATGATCCTCGAGTGGGTTCCGATATTGGCTGACGAAACAACCGTGTTGGTGAGCTTTGTAACGTAATACGCACCGCCGATCATCTCCAGCTCTTCCTTGCTACGCAGCTCTTCCACCACCGTTAGAATGTCTATCGGCTGGCTTTTCTGCGCCAGGCTCTGCATACTTCGGAATATGCGCTGGTGCCCTTCAACATAAAAACACTCGGGTTTTAAAATTTCAGCAACGGTGTCAAATGCATTTTTTTCCAGCATGATGGCACCTAAAACGGCTTCTTCGAGATCTTTAGCCTGGGGTGGCACTTTGCCATACACCATCGTGCTAAGATCAAGGGAGGATTTGCGCCGTTTTCTGTCTCTGTTTAGGTTAGTAAGATCCATTGTTGGCCCTGGTAGTAATAATTAGTTAAACCATCGTTCAATACCTTGACCATGGGGAATGTTCCCACCTCTTTATATTATCTATTTCTTAATTCTGTGTTATTGGAATGTTTCCCGTCCAGTCAGTCGGCGAATATAAAAGGAGAAAAATTGTTAAAACAAATTTTTTCTTATCCACTCCGGATCCACAAACTAATGCACAGTAATCAAGGGTTATTCATCTTATTCTTCATGGTCATGCACAATTTAAAAAAAATAAGCACGTTTCATTGATTTAAATCCACACATTTTGTGCTTAAAAAAACATTCTCATTTTTTTGGTCAGGTTGTCAAAACCCCAGAATGGCATTTTCATTGATTTGGGGAAGATAATCCCCTTAAATTTTCCTTTAAAAATCGCCCCCAGCGGGCTTTTGCAGATATATAAAAAAGGAGTTGATTTTTGGTAACAGGCTTCAGTACTGCTATTTCGCTTTTGTTGCGTCGCACACTTCAGGCTTCCTTTCGCTTATAAGCATGACGGGCACTTGGTTTTATAGAATTCAATGGACCAACATTTTTTTTGCTTACCGATCTTTTATGCCAAAAGTTTCTCACAAAACGAGTTTAGCACAATAATTTGTTCCTCCGAAAGTTTAAAGTTTAAGCCCCTACTCTCCTTCTGCCCGTAAACTTGAAACACTAAAAATTCGATATGGAAACAAGAAACAGGAGTAGCAGGCCTCGTCCCCTCATTACGCAAACACAAAATAATACCACGCTTTGGATCGGCCATTTACAAACAGACCCCACGGATCATTTTGCGGGTCAAACCTTCAGGTGTCCCGCATCGGGTGAGTTGAACAATATCCAGGTTTTCTCAGCAGCCGTGCAAGGCCCGGGACAACTGACCCTTAGTCTTCACTCATTCGATCCGCAGTATAGATCCTGGGGGCCCCTTCTTGCCAACGCTACCATTGAAGTAGAAAGAGTTGACAGGGAAAGATGGATAAGATTTGATCTTCCTCCCATGCCATTACAGGAGGATGAAATGTATGGCTTCCGCATTTATGCAAACAACACGATGATAGCACTCGGTGAGGCAGCGGCGGGCAATCAAAATCCTTTTAATGGGGAAGAATGGCATGCAGATTCAATGGATCAAACCGGCCATTATTATCGCTATTTCAGCCTCGCCTACAAGATAGAATTGTGTGGCTGATGTTGAGACACGCCATACCTTTTTGTTGAGACAGGCCATATCTTTTTGTTGAGACAGGGCATGCCCTGTCTCAACAAGGATCTCCTGATCATCGTCTTCTTCTTAAAATAACAGCGGCGTTTTTTTGAAGATCACCCGAGAAACGTATCTGGTATCGTTCATTGCCATCCTGTAAAATAAGCAGGCCGCTATTAGGTGGGATGCGCCCAAGATTTTCCGCATACAGCACCAATTTTGATGAGTCCCCGATCTCCGAGGCAGCAATTGTTTTCCGTATTGCTTTATCAGTTAATCCCTGTTTCGACCAGATAATATTTCCATTCAGGATAAGGCTCACTGTATCACCATCTACTTCACCATTATCATATAAATTAATGACCAGGCTGTCTGACTTAAATAAAACTGTCCTGATCACTTCCGTTTCTCTTTTTACAACTTCTGTGGATGATTTGATCACTATTTCTCCGAGGGAGTCCTTTCGGACTTTTCCTTTGACGGGGGAAACAACAACTTCTTTTTTCACTGCGGGGTGCATAAACGAAAGCTTATCTGCCAAACCCATTTCATCCAGTTTTGGGACCAATTTTGACCTGGCAGGCGGTTTTCTTTGCAACTTGATCTGTCCTTTAAAATTGTTTTCATTAGGAGCTCTCATGTCCATTGATCGGGTGGTGAGTGTTCCCGCCAGGGTCATATTGGAATCCCTTCCAACCCAAACCAGGGTGCCATACAGTTTTACCCTCCGGGATGGAGTCGAGTAATTATCGTATATCAATTCATCGTCTTCAATAGCAATGCTTGCTCTTTTTATTTTTATTTCCATTGTCTTTACCCCGACGTTTTCGACTCCATCGAATGTGAAAGTGATCATCGAGTATCCACTTAGATTTTTTTTATCTCCGCTGATCACCAGTTCATAGGGCACCTTCGTATCATTGATCAGCAAAAAGCCCGACCATGCTCCGGTTATATCCTGCGCGAAATCCTGAAGTGGCAAAAAGAACAGGATCATAAAAATTTTTACCGTAAAGGATCTATAAAAACATCTGTGCATGCCCGATAAGATACTCCAAATTTTCCGGAGATTTTATTGTGATGTTGGTATAACCTGATAATATTAAACGTGCTGCTATCAACTACAGCCGGTCTTTACTCTGTTTCATGCCTTCATTGGAAAGAAGTTAAAAAAGTCTAAAAACTAAAATGATCATACTATAAAAAATGTTTTCACGCGTTTAAGGAAATAGAAAACCTTTAAAAAAGAAGCAGTCTCTGCCATTCTTCTGGCAACATGTTTGGAGGGTTAGTGTGATAATATTATCTGGTAATTCTAAAACCCAATGTTATGAAACTAAAAATATTAATATTAGTAGCAGGTGTTGCAGTACTTGCTTCATGTGGCCCTTCCTTCCGTGTGACTGACCAGTCTACGGTAAGCACCGACACGATCGGTGTACCATCCGAAATTAAAAATAGCTTCAGTACACAATATCCAACGGCAACGAACGTCGTATGGTCGACTTATGACGCCTCGGCAACTCCACTGGTTGATTGGGATCTGAATGGCTGGCCCACGCTCGGGGAAGGTGCCTATGTTGCTACATTTAATTTGAACAATGACGCATACTATGCATGGTATGGAGCAAATTCCGATTGGATAGGAACTGCCTACACCGTGAGCGATTATAAATCTTTACCGCCGGCTGTCAGCACTATGCTCAATGATAAGTTCCCGGGCTATACCATTTCATCGGTAAACCGGGAAATGAAAAAAGGCCAGATGGCCTATGAACTCCAGTTGAAGAATGGAGATAGTAAGACCAAACTGTTGGTCGACGATAATGGAAATATTATTAAACAAAAGACGGTAGATAAATAGAGTGTGGTCGACACTCTGCAAAAAGCTCATGTTATCACATGAGCTTTTTTATTGAAACCGGGTTGAGTAAGTCACCGATAATAGCATCACCTGGGAACAACACAGTATGATCGGCTAAAGTGTATCCAGGATCCCCATTACAAAAGTTATCACGAGTAATAGCATTCCTACAATAGTTGCTGCCTTTTCTAATTCACGATTCTCCATAAAGCCTGTTTTTATAAAGTACTGTTATGAATCTATATAAAATTATGCCGTATTTTTTCGGATTAACCTACTCAGTGAAGATTGTATTTCTTTTAGTTTTTTACCACGGCGCCACTGAAATGACGGAGGTTCACAAGAGACTGTCTGTGTTTCTCTGTGTACTCCATGCCTCTGTGGTTTTTTCCACCGTTTCAAATTCAACTGTGACCGGTAAGGGTCGATAATTTGTTTTCCATGCGGATAATGTATCTTCAATCCTATGCGTTTTTTTTATTCCACTCTTTTATTTCTGTTTCACTTATCTGTATTCGCTCAGCGAAGCTCAGATCCCTTTTTGAAAAATATTTTCGAAAAGAACCCTGACCAGGTTTTTCAACAGGTATTAAAGGATCCCGAGACTTACAGGCTCCAGGTCGTTTATACCGAGATCAACCGCAACGGGCATAATAAACCGACCTTCAAAAATTATTATTACAACTACGATCCCGGTTTTTATTTCAATCCGGCCTCCACGGTAAAGATGCCATTGGCCTTCCTCTCGTTGGAAAAACTAAATAAAATGCACGTCAGGGGAGTAAATAAATACACCTCCATGCAGTTTGACAGCAGTTACGAAAAACAGGTTAGCTTACACGCAGATACCAGTTCACAAAACAAACTCCCTTCGATCGCCCAATTTATACGGAAGGCCTTTTTAGTAAGCGACAACGACGCCTATAATCGCATGTATCAATTTATAGGCCAGCAGGAAATCAATCGCTCTTTACATGATAAAGGTTATAAAGATGTGCGGATCACCAGGCAATTCATGGGCTTTACGTCAGAGCAAAACCGTCATACCAACCAGGTCCGCTTTATTCATGAGAATGGAGATCTTATCTATCTGCAACCGGCGGCTTATAATCCTGATTCTTTTTATTTTCCATCCCCGGTAAAGATCGGGAAAGCACACTATGATCGCAACGACAGTCTTATTAATGAACCTATTGATTTTACTTATGCAAATAATCTTTCGGTAAAGGATTACCAGGAGATCCTGCAATCGGTATTGTTTCCTTCTTCGGTCCCGAAAAAACAAAGGTTTGACCTCACAGAAAATGATTACCAGTTCTTATACCGGTACCTCTCTCAATATCCGTCCGAAACAAATTATCCGAAATATGATACCAGTAAATTTTATGATAGCTATGTGAAGTTTTATTTCAAATATGGTTCTCATCAAATGCCCGAACAGGTGCGTGTTTTCAACAAAGTGGGTTGGGCTTACGGGTTTTTAACCGACATCTCCTACGTGGCAGATTTCAAAAATAACATTGAGTTCATGCTTACGGCAACCGTGTATGTGAACAGCGATGGGGTTTTGAACGATGACAAATACGATTATGATTCGATTGGCTATCCTTTTATGTACCAGTTGGGTCAAACCATTTATAATTATGAATTACAAAGGCTCCGCGAACACAAACCTGACCTGTCAAAATTCAAAATACAATATGAGCAGCGCGATATCAATGATAGACGGCCAACAATTAAAGAAGTAGATAATTAACTTTAATATATCCCTTGCTTAATCACCTTTTAATTTATTGTTTATGAGAAGGCTAATAATTATTCTGATCGTACTTACCTCAACTATCGTTCATGCCCAGGACAAAAAAGCTCCCACCCTGAAAAGCATATTGCTGGAGCAGCTCCGCACCACGCATAATGTGAAGGACTGGTTCGTCCCGGTCAATACTGCATTGGAAGATGTAACGGCCGAACAGGCAAAATGGACAGACGGAAGCGGCAATCATTCCATTGGACAGCTGGCCAGTCACCTTATTTTCTGGAATCTCCAGCAGCTTTACAGTTTTAAAAAATTACCCCAACCGAAGTTTGACGGCAACAATGATGAGACCTTTAATAGTTTTAACAGCACCAACTGGAAAGCAACAGTTCAAAAACTCGACAGTGTTTTAACAGCCATCGAAAAAGCAGTTGAAGAAAGCGATGACGCCAAATTGCAATCATGGTATTCTAATCTTGCACATATAGGCACACACAATGCTTATCACACGGGACAGATCATCTACATCCGGAAATTGCAGGGTTCCTGGGATCCTAATAAGGGAGTGAAGTGAGATCGTGAGACGTGAGTCGTCAATCGTGAGTCGTGAGTCGTCAATCGTGAATGAGTAACATTCTTAAGGCTCACACTCATTACTGATCATTGATTACTCATTAATGATCACTCATCACTCATTTGATATTACTGCCGACTGATAACTGCCTACTGCTGACTGCCTACTGCCGAGTACCAACTGCTATCTGCCTCCACTTGCATTTGTAATAAAGTAGATGTTTGCGATCACATAAGCCAACAGCAATACCTGGGCAATGATCATATCAAATCTTTGCACCTGTTTTCCTTTTTTCACCATTGTCAGGGAGTAAGCTGTAGCGGCAATTGTACATAGAATAAAAAGCAATGTCAGCCCGTGCAAGGTATCAACCAATGTGAAGGATGTCGATTCTGGCAATGATGAATCAATGATATATTTATTACCGATCACAGCAAATAAAGACCCTACGCTCAATCCAAAACGGGAATCAATGCCATCGGGGTGAATATAAAAACACACATAAGCAATAAGAAAAGCAATATACATTCCTGTAAACATTTTCCAGAACAAACCTCCTGCATCGCGCCTGATCACCAGTCTAACCCTGAAATTGCTGTATTCGGTGCGAGGCTTTGACAAGCTCTCATCACCAAAACCTGTTTCATAGATCTTGGTACCTGTTGCCAGTATACAACTGTCAATTCTCCATCCACTAAGTGTAAACCGGCGATCATAATGCTGTCCAAGCGTATCAGCAACAAAAAGCAGGTACCGGGAATCATACTGTGAGTTCTCGATCGAGAATCTCAGGTTTTGTTTATCGAAAGGAAAATTAGCGATCCGCCAGGAATCCTTCATTACGCATTGGAGCTTCATTAATAAGTATACTTCATCTTCTGAACTATCAATGGTAGAAAAGGACTTGGAAACCTCCTTTGCCATAGGCACCTCAAGATTTTGCTGGAAGTCGAAATCCCTGTTTTTATACTTGAGCCACAACCACAAATTGAGAGCAAACTCCTTTTGTTTAAAATCAATATCATGAATGCTGGTGATATAGATACCCACTTTAACTGTATCACGTTTTATTTCTTGTGAAAAGGAATTCAAAGCGAAACTGCAGGAAGCAAGAAATACAAAACAAGAAACCAGGTTTTTTTTCATCGGTTTGGTTTTACGCAGATAATTGAACTCTCGCCAAAGGCTAAAGCCAACGGAGTCCGAAAAATACAAATTTTACCTGAGCCAAAGGATAAAGTTAATGTAGCCATTCATGCAGCCAAGTTTCAAATACGGAAATCACTAAGGTTTTTTACATTATTGATGTCGCGATTTCAAAACCAATTGAAGACATAAGTTTAATTTGCGGATATGTCTCACGACCACGATCACCATTCTCACTCTCATTCCCACGGCCTGGATTTCCAGGAAAGTAATCGCAGGGCATTTATCGTTGGGATCTATCTGAACATGGCTTTTGTGGTCGCAGAAATAATCGGTGGTTTGATCTGTAATTCAATGTCACTACTGACCGATGCAGGACATAATTTAAGTGACGTGGCAAGCTTATTTTTATCATTGCTCGCCTTTAAAATGGCAGCAAGAAAATCAAGCCCCGTTTATACTTATGGGTTCAAAAAGACAACTGTGCTGGCCGCGCTGGCCAATGCGGTCATTTTATTTATTGCCATTGGCATTTTAGGGTTTGAATCTTTTACCAGGATTTTTAACCCGCAAAAAGTACAGGGCAGTGTCATTGCATGGATAGCCGCCCTTGGCATTGTAATAAACAGTATCACTGCTTTTCTGTTTTATGGTAACAGGAAAAAGGAATTAAATGCAAAGAGTGCGTACCTGCATCTTTTTGCAGATGCACTTATCTCGCTGGGCGTAGTGGTAACAGGAATAATAATTGTTTACACGGGCTGGTACTGGCTGGATGCTGCCACAGGGATCATCATTATGATCATCATTCTCATCAGCGCATGGGGTCTCCTAAGAGATAGTTTTAAAATGACCATCGATGCGGTGCCTTCAGGAATTGAATTGGAGAATATCAAGAGAATAATTTTACAAATAGATCATGTAAAACAAGTGGGGCATGTACATGTCTGGCCCCTGAGTACAACTGAAAACGCTTTGACAGCTCATGTCGCGATCGATGAAAAATTAAGTTTCGATGAAAAACTGAAAGTAATCGCCAATATCCGCCATGAACTATTGCACCACAATATTCATCACAGTACGATCGAATTACAAAAATTTGTCGAATAGTTGTGTTGTTTCCTGATGGATTATCTTCTTCCCCATCAAGGCACGCAATAATTATAATTACCTTTATTTACTATGAATCGGATCGATCGGCTGGCAGCTATTCTTATTCAACTTCAATCGCGGCGATTGGTAAAGGCCCAGGATATTGCGGATAAATTTTCCATCAGCCTCCGGACAGTTTACCGTGATGTTCGGGCATTGGAAGAAGCCGGTGTGCCGGTAATCGGAGAAGCAGGTACGGGTTACAAATTGATGGAAGGTTATAAGTTGCCACCTGTGATGTTCAACCAGGATGAAGCTTCTGCGTTACTGACTGCGTCCAAGCTGGTACAATCAAAAACAGATGCTGGCATTTCCAAACATTATACCTCAGCTCTTGATAAGATCAAGGCTGTGCTCCGGCTTTCAGAAAAGGATCATATCGAAGAGATCGATGAACATGTAATGGTAATGGGGCATCCGGCCATCGTATATCATCCGCCACCGGAGTTACATCTACAATCCTTATTAAAAGCGATCGGTACTTCATCTATTATCGAGATGAAATATTTCTCCATTGAAAAAAATGAAAGCACGGAACGCAAGGTTGAGCCGATAGGTGTCTATTATATGGGAAGTCATTGGTACCTAGTCGCATTTTGTCAATTAAGAAATGATTACCGGAATTTTCGCACGGATAAAATTGATAAACTGACCCTGACTGGGGAAGTGATCTCGAAAACCCATCCTCCACTGCAGAGTTTTATTAACCAGATGTCGGCAGAACGACAGGTGATCGAGGTGGTGATCGATGTCGAGGTGGACGTTGTAAAATACCTGGGCGAACAGAAATATTATAACGGATTTGTAAAACAAGAAAACCTGGGAGACCATGTCCGGGTGCATTTTTTAACCGGTTCATTGATGGGTTTCGCCCGGTGGTTCATGTTGTTTGGAGACCATGCAAAAATTGTCAAACCTGCCGAGCTGAACGTGTTCGTGGCCGGCATTGCAGAAAATATTTTGAAAAAAATCGAAGAAACCCAGGTACTGCTGACATAGGGCTGTCACTCACCGGTTGTTGTTTTGTGATATAAAAACAACAACTATGACATTCATCGATTATTTTAAACAGCAGTTCATCGAAGAAGGCAATACCACCCGTAAAATGCTTTCCCGGATACCCGCCGATCAGTTCAGCTATCAACCCCATGCAAAAAGTATGGATATGAAAAGGCTGGCAACCCATATTGCCGATCTTCCCGGCTGGATACATATGACCTTCACAACTGATGAGATCGATTTTGCAAAACCTTATGAGCAGCCATCGATCAATACCCACGAAGATTTGATGGAGTATTTTGAAAGACGTTACCACGATGGCCTGTCAACACTGGTACCTGAAAACGAAAAGCTATTAAATAAACCCTGGACGCTGAGAAATGGAGACACTATTTACTCTTCAGATCCAAAGATCGACATCATCCGGATGTCACTTAGCCAGCAGATACATCACCGCGCACAGTTAGGCGTTTACCTGCGATTATTGAATGTCGCGATCCCGGGTAGTTATGGTCCCAGCGCTGATGAAAACAATTTTGCTTAATCTTCTAACATTTTGATCTATGAAATGGACCTGTTTCATTTTGCGTTTCGTATTTCGCAGTTTTGAGTTTGAATAAGTCACCTAAGCCAAAAAATTTGGAATGGTTTTCAATTAGAGGAAACATCTCGCCGATATCGCAACTGTCCTTCTCTTTTATAGAAAAAAAAGGACAGTGAGAGAAAAAACTATTCTTACTATTTTACCAAACCTGCGCACGCGAACTATCGGGCCTGTACATTTTGTCTCCCGGTTTTACATCAAAGGCCTGGTAAAAAGCAGGATTATTAGAGATGGGATTATTAACCCTGTATTTCGGTGTTGAATGAGGATTTGTCATGACGATCCTCCTTTCAAATTCAGGTCTCCATTTGCTTCTCCAAATTTCTGCATAAGCGATAAAGAAACGCTGGTCAGGAGTTAAACCGTCGATCTTTTCTGTTGACTTTCCCTCCTCTGTTTTTTTGAAAGCCTCGAATGCAATAGCAACACCGCCAATATCAGCGATATTTTCTCCCTGCGTTAGTTCACCATTGATGTGGAGTGTATCGATGACAATAGAACGATTATATTGATCGACTACGACATCAGCTTTCTTTCTGAAATTTGCAGAGTCAGCGGACAACCACCAGCTTTTCAAATTTCCTCTTGCATCATATTGTCTTCCCTGGTCATCGAATCCGTGAGTTATCTCGTGACCGATCACGACACCTATTGCTCCATAATTCAAAGCATCGTCACCATTGGCATAAAAGAAAGGGGGTTGAAGGATGCCTGACGGGAAATTTATGTCATTTGTGTAAGGACTATAGTACGCATCAATCGTTGGTGGCGTCATAAACCATTCAGAACGGTCTACGGGCTTACCTATTTTGTTGACATTATACCGGTATGCAAAATGGCCGGTGTTCTTAAGATTTTGAATGAGATCATCTTTTGTTATGTCCACTGTTGAATAGTCTTTCCATTTGTCAGGATAACCGATCTTCTTTGCAATGGCATTTAATTTTACTAATGCTTTTTGTTTGGTTGAATCACTCATCCAGGAAAGCTTTTCGATCCTTTCTTTATATGTTTCCTGCAGGTTATTAACCAGGTCTAAGATCCTTTGCTTTGCTTCGGGAGGAAAATATTTTTTCACATACAGTTGCCCAAGGGCATCGCCGAGCTGAGCATCGGTAAGAGCGGTCATTCGTTTCCACCTTGGTTGCAATTCCTTTTGCCCCGTAAGTAACCTGCTCATTTCAAAATTTGCATTTACAAAGCGGGTATCGAGATAAGGAGCATAGTTGTCGATAAAATGAAATCGTAAATAATTTTTCCAGTCTGCTACTGAGGCAGGTTGCAGCATGCTGCTTAATGCCGTATAGAATCCGGGTTGACCCATAAGCACTGTATCCTGTTTCACACCCAGCTGACCTAATAATTCCTTCCAGTTAAGATTCGGCGCTTTCTTTTCAAGTTCCGCAATGCTTGTTTTATGATAATTTGCTTCAGGGTCTCTCAATTCAACCGGTGTTTTTGAGGCCATCGCCAATGCATTTTCAATTTTCATGACTGAGGCGGCCGACTGTTTCGCCGTCGCACTATCGCCAGACAACGTGAAAATTTTTGCGATATAATCGACAAAGGCGTTGCGGATCTTTACAGTCGCCGAATCTTTTTTTGTGTAATAGTCTTTATTGGGAAGCCCAAGACCACCCTGGTCAAAGTGAGCAACAACCTGCTCACTGTTCTTGTCATCCTGGTTGGCATAAAAATTTATAAGGGCGCTAATACCCAGGTTATATTCCAGGGCCACCTCGTGCAAAATATCTTTTGGCGATTGAAGGGAAGCGATACGCTGCATGTCTGCTTGCAAAGGAGCAAATCCTTTTTGTTCAATACCCGCCGAATCCATTGCGCTTGCATAGAAATCTCCTACTTTTTGTTCGTTGGTTCCTTTAGCAGCATTCAGCTTTGCACATGAATCAATGAGGTTCTTTAAATTTTGACTTGTGTTTTGATACAAAATAGCTCCCGCTCCCCACGTCGCTTCAGATGCCGGGATCTCTGTTTTCTTTATCCATCCCCCGTTTACATAGTGAAAGAAATCATCCTGTGGACGAACCGTGGAATCCATTCCTGACTGATCAAGCGATTTGGCTTCTGATACAGATGCCTTTTGATTGCATGCGAAAAGAAAAACAACAAAACATATTATCCAAAAGAAAGGATATGTTCCTTTGATCATTTTTTTCATAAAAATTATTTGTTGAAGGATAGATGCAAATACCAAATATAATCCTACCCGTATTTTTTGTAATATTTTTTTACGAGCGGAAAATATAAATATCCAAACAGCGGATTAAACGCGAAGAAAGATCTTCTTTCGATACATGAAATACAGGAAAAGCCATTTTATCATGACGTAGCAAATGGCCATCACAACGAGATTCCAGGGATCACCTACCCACTGGCCCAGCCATTTGAAAAAGCCATTGGTCGTGTATTCCCAGTTTATAAAATGACCCGACATATAGATCAATATTGAATTCATGCCGATCACTTTAAAATAGAACGCCCATTTTTTATATCCTCTCACATCAATAAGGTAATAAAAGACAGACAGCAGGATCAAACTATAACCACCCACATTTAACACAAAGGAGCTTGTCCAGAGATTTTTGTTGATCGGGAAATCGAGATCCCAAAGATGAGCCAGCCCTATCAATATCAATCCAGCCACAAACATCCACAATGCTTTTTTTGATGGCGTGACTGCAGAATTATTTTTTATAAAGCTGCCGGTCAGTATACCTAACAGTCCGGTCGCAATGGCGGGGATTGTTGACATCAGTCCTTCAGGATCATGAATCGTTAAATATAAATGCCCGGGAAGTATTGAGCGATCGATATAAGAGGCGAAATTTCCCTCCATGGTCAGATCACCTCGCGGGAAACCGGGAGCAGAGGTAAACTTCAATAACAACCAATAACCGATGATCAACACAAAAAACCAAATGATCTGCGCCATTTGTTTTGAATACAAATAAATAATATTAGCGAACATGTAGGCCAAACCGATGCGGCCCAGCACACTCCCAAAACGTATTTCAGAAAGTGGTCTTAACTCCAATCCATTATTATAAATGATCCCTAATACCACGAGCGTCAGTCCGCGTCTTATAACACGCCACAACATTTGTTGCCTGGTTTTTCCTTTTTCCAATTCACGACCAACAGAGTAAGGAGTAGCTACCCCGGCAATAAAAAGAAAAAGTGGAAAAATGAGATCGTAAAAATGAAAGCCATTCCAGTCAGGATGTGTCAACTCAGTTGAAATAGTTCCCCAGAAAGGTGATCCCGTCACCCGGTAAAGAGCATGAAAGATCTCTTCAGCTCCCATGATCCAAAACATATCAAAACCGCGAAGAGCATCCAATGAATAAAGTCTTTCAGAGATATTGGTGGTGGTTCTTAATGCCATATGATTGAGTTCAGGTTGATGATACTTAAATAATCGGAAAGGTTTAATAAAATAGATGGAAGGAAGAGATTAAAGATAAGGAGTTTGGAGAAAAGAAGAAATGTGAGGGGTGCCTTTCAAATTTTCGCATTGGGTTTATCATTTTATTATTTGAGCCAGAAGCCATAGTGCGGACAGGGCCGCTATAGTTTTTCTGTGAAATTCTTATGCATTCAACCTTCAATTGATCGTATAAAGAACCATATGGTTTCCTGGTCAGCGAAAAATTGGGAATACACGCCGGGTTTTCTCTTTTTTCTTTGTTCTTTTTCTCATGATTTGTTTTTCTCGCTGATGGATATTTGTATTGAAATCCGGATTTTATTTATCCAACAGTCGGTGAGGCATCGGGAGAGTCATGAATAAATACCAGCGCAAGCGGGAAATCGCTTGGGCGGAGACTATTGAAGAGTGAGCAAAATGGTAGGCTGGAAGGAGGGGGAGGGAGGGCCCCGCAAAGGCACCCGAAACCGACATATTTGGATAATTTATCGCCCTTACCAAATAAATTTCAAAGCTGCCGCCTAACGAAAATGCACCCAATAGGAGAGAAAATGAATAAGGTACAAGAACGACTACAGGTTATCAGATCTCTCCTTGTACCTTGTCTCTTGTGTCTTGTGCTTCTACAATGCGCCCAGTTGTTTTAAAAACTTTTCGGAATTGGCCTTTACGTTGGCCGGTGGATTCATGCTTAACGACTTTTTAAAATTTGCGATCGCATTTTTTGAATCACCCTTTGTTACGTACGCTTCGCCAAGACTATCAAAACAATTGGCACTTTTCGGAAACCGTTTTGTATTTAGTGTTAATACTTCAATGGCTTTATCAATCTGCCCGTTGTTCATTAATTGATAGCCATAGGTGTTTAATTCATTTTCGGTAGAAATGGGTATCGCATCACTCATGGCCTTGTCGGCTTCGTCTGTTTTTCCCATTGCCTTCAGGAGGTTTGCTTTAACGCTTAGAGTAGGAAAAGAATTATTTATAGCAATGGCCTGGTCGGCCCATTTCAATGCCTGGTCGTAATTGGTTTTGTTTTGCGCCGCGTAGTTTGCTGCGCTGGCGTACGCCTGCCAGCCAAATCCCTTCGCACTCTTTAACTCGGCCGCGGCATTTGCCATCACGATCTTGTCTACGTCAAATTCGATCTTTATAGGAAATTGTTTTTTCTCCCAGCTCAAAACAAGTTCAGATGAATTCTTTGTACTGTTGATGAAATCATAAGTTAGCATCTCTGTAAATGGCACTTCGCGCAATTGTACTTTGGTGCGTAACAGGTCGTGGTTGGGGTCATAAAAGAAATTTCCCCATGCTTGATTGTCCTTTGACAGTATTAACTCAGCCGTGTTGTCCTGGTTTACGATAAAGAATAATCCGTACAAACCGGCAGCCACCGGCTTACCCTCCACCGTTGCGTCATCTGAAAATCTAATAGTGGTGTTTTCGTTAGCGCCCGCACGCCATGGTGCAGGAGTTCCGTTGCCACCAGGTATGACGTTCAACCCGTAAGGCACAAGCTGACCCCAAACCTCGCGCCCTTTCACAGAAGGTCTTGAATAATTTACAGTAACAGTGGAAATACCGACCGTTTGAGTCACCGAAGCAGCAGGACTTGGCGTTCTTGGGGTCGTGACCGGTTGAGCAGTTGCCGAAAAAGAAATTAATGAGATCAGCAGCAATTGTGTTGCTACTCCCGGAGCATGTAACTTTCTCATACTTCTTTATTTGGTTAATAAAATTATTGTCAATAAAAAAGTACGATATTATAAAGCTTGTTTCTACAACAATCTGCTCAAGCGTTATAAAATAGTGTCGGAAGGTCTTTTTTCGATTTGATGGCCTGTCTTTACGACCCGGTTGATGAGCGTTTATTTTGCATTGATCAATTTATAAAGTTTGCCATCGGCCTTTGTCATGATATACACTTCACCTTTTGCATCTCTGCCGAAATGAAGGTCCACCCTGTCATTGCCGCATAGTTGTTTAAGTGTTTTGATCTCCCCGTTCAAAGAAACTCTCCATTCACTGATCGTCGCGAACTTTCCTTGTCTTATATCGGCCACATTAATATAAAATAATCTTCCTGTTGGAATGTCGCCAAAAAGAAATTTTCCTTTTAGTCCGGGCACTGTTCCCAAATATTCATACCCTCCCGAAATAGCCTTGCCTTCATCATGATCATACTCCGCAATGGGATACGTGATCTTATAAACGCTATCGTTAACGGGGGGCGAATAAATTCTTTTTAGATCGCCATACGGATTTACCAGGAAGCTTCCTTCGCGGATCGGCCAGCCATAATCATTTCCAGGTTTAATAAGATCGATCGATTCTATATTGGCGTGACCCACATTGCATGCAAGCATCTCCCTGTTGTTGCTCCAGGCAAAGCGATGCGGATTCCTGAAACCATAAGCATAAATTTCCCGCACCGCATCTTTATCATTTACAAACGGATTGGTCCGTGGAATTCCATATTGTCTGTTCGTGCTGTTTTTACCAGTGGGATCTATGCGAAGAATGGTTCCCCAAGCTCTTCCTTTATCGTGTGCGAGGAACTGGTAACCATTTTCAACAGCCCCTCCATCGCCCACGCCAATATACAACAGCCCATAATCTTCATCTCCTTTTTTAGCATAGGGGTCAAAAGCAATTTCCTGCACTCCATGAATGCCGCTTACCATATTTACTCTCATTAACTCGCGACTTGTTCCTGAAAATGTTTCTGCTTTTGGATCGTTCACTTTCCATTCTGTCAATACCCATTGCAACACTACTTCAATGGAATCTGCATATCTAAAATCAGCTTTGCCAGAACCCGCGGCCTCTGACTGCGTGGTATATAATAATCCATTTTTAAAAAAATCAGGATGAAAAGCAAAACTTCCAAAGCCGGTTGCAAGGCCGGGTTCATTGATAAATTTGGGTTCCAGTTTTACCATATCCAAATAAACGACAGGCTTATTATTTCGCAACCTGTACAGCTTGCCACGCAGATCTACAACAAACAGATCATTTGTGACAGGCTGAATTTTCATCTCGGTAATTCTTGCTAATGGCGATTTCCCACTATCGCTCGACGCGGGAAACTGCGTTACCAATTGAAGACCCCCTGTAAGATCAGAGAGTTTTATCGGTTCAGGAATTGGATTGGACAATGCATTATCATTTTTGTTTGTTTCCTGCCGACGTTTCTCTTTATGAGAATGTATGAACGCAATAATGTTTTTTATCTCGTCTTCCTTCAACCAGGAAAAGGAAGGCATCATCGTTTTATACTTTTCATGCAGTTGAACGGCGTGCTCGTCTTTCGAATTGATCAGTTGCTGAGGATCTTTTATAAAGTTTTTGATCCATTCAGGTGAAACATCATTCGTCAACCCGCTTAGCTGTGGCCCGATCGCATCTTGCCTGAAGTTGTGGCAGCCACTGCAATTGATATTAAAAGATTTTTCTCCGGCAGCTATCGTGATAGAGTCTGAAGCAATGGAATTATTATTTGATACCCCCGGCTTGCAGGAAAGTGTGTATAAAAACAGAAGTGCCGCAAAACTGATCAGTATATTATCTTTCATGGATGTATTTTAAATATCCTTCGAAGCTTCTGGAACCTGTCTCCAAAAATCAAATTAGCGCGAAAGAAGGCAAGTCGGAAAGACAAGTGCCATTGCATACCGTACTTAACGTATTACCCCCTTCCCGGCTATTTGTATAAAAGCTTATTTGAGATTGTTTCTAGTAAATTTCGATAGAATTCATAGCTAAAGATTCATTGCGAAAGACAATCTTCCTGGCGAATGCAAATTTATTTTTTTATCATGATCATTCCTGATGCCGTCCCGCATAGCCCCTCTTTAGAAATACCTTCTGCAACGATCACATATTTTCCCGGAAGATCGGAAGTATAAAAGTTGATTGACTGCTTTCCCTTTTCATTCGTCTTAATTTTAGATTCCCAATCCAGCACATTTCTGAAATCGGGCAACCTGCTTTGCACCTGCTCGTCTGTTTGATAAACCGGCGAGTAAAAAGAACGTTCATACAAAAAACCCGGGTAGTTCGTTACAAGAGCATCGGGAGGAAGTTTAGAACCGGCAAGATCTCCATTGTAGCTGCTATAACTTACAATCCCGTAATGTACCATTGGACCTGTATAAAATGTACGGGCCATCACTTCCAGCTTCTTTATCTTAAGCGGATCGAAAGACGCCATCTCGCCTGGTTTCAATACCGGGACACCATCCAACAGGATCAAGGGGTCCCAATCAAAAAAAGACTGGTAAGGTAAGTTCTTCGTCATAAAATGAACCTCTCCATCCTTTTTTCTCAGTTTTACTTCTGTTACATATTCGCGGATCACTTCCTCCATGGTCGTAAACCTGGTGTAATCATCCAGCAAATATTTTCCATCGGGTTTACCGAAAAAAACAGTTGAATCCTGGATAGAGGTTATGACGTACCGCTGTTGTTCTTTACGTGAATAAGCATTTTGCACCTGGCTGCTCAGGCTATGTGTCGCCAACTGAGAAACGAGATTTCCCAGGATGGAAAAAGCTGGCACTTCAACAGCAGAATACTGAGTTGAAAAAGGATTGCTTATATCTACACGATAGTTGCTGTTGCCACCAGTATCAACCGGCTGAACAACGATCTCATTGTTGCCATAAACATTGTTGATGTTAAAATTTACTTTCCCATCCGAATCACTTACGGCCGTCGTAAAAAAATAATGCTGCCCGGGTACCGACAAAAAAACCGGTACGCCCGCAACAGGACGACCCGAACGTTTATCCATGATCTTGCCCCGGACAAAAGACCCATCTGTTTCAGGAATAAATTCCGGTGACCTTTTGCCCTGTTGCACATCACTCCAACTGAACCTCCTCCAACCCTGTGTCATCATAAGATCATCAGCAGTTTCCCCGGCTTCAGCATCGGTAGAGTTGAAATAATAAGCCGGATTTTCGATATAACCTGTCAGCTCCGATGACAACCACAAGTAGCTCATGATATTTTCTTCGCTAAGCGATTGAACAGAATCCAACAAATACACCGACAGGGAAAGATCAGCGCTGATCGCCTCTCCGGATCGACCAGTGGTTTGCAGTTCCAGGCTAACCTGTTTGCGTTTGGCGTATTCGTTCTTGTCTGTGGTCAGTGTTATTTGTAATTGTTCACCAGGACGCTTAAAATAAACACGTTCACAAACCGGCTTCAACTGGTCATTAAAAAGGATCATGTCCGAAATACCATCACCCAGTAAATTCTTATCAATTGTAAAACTGGCTTTGCCGTCTGAGATCTTTGCGGCCTTTATACTTTTTATTACCTGTCTTGTGTGCGTCAGCAGGTAAACGTAAGAATCGGAGGGTTGATCATTGGTGGTTACAGTGATCAATAACTGTTTGTCATGGTCTTCGCATTTCATAACAAACCCAATTGGACGGATCAGTGGGAGTTGGCCCTGCAACATAGTTCCGTCTTCCAAGCGAGTGTAAACCCGGTAATCGTTTCCTTTTAGCGGCAAAAAAGAAAATCGCCCCATTCCAAACCGAAGAGTTTTAAAATGAGAAACCGTATCATTCTTCTGGTCAAGAATAAAACCGCTGCAGTTGATCCCTTTTCCATTTCTATCGACCGCCTTGACGGCCAGGCGGCTCTCAATGCCATTAACAACTTGACCACCTTCCGGTAAAAACTGGATGTCATAGTCTTCGCCCTTTTTTTGAAAAGACGCCCAATCAGGCTTTTTTAAACTATTTACAATGGACAGCTTTTTCTCAAAAAAGAAATTAGGATCATAGTTCTTCATCCAGTTTGTATACGCTCTCAAAAGATAATTTCCGGATCTGACGGAAGCCTGGATGGTAAAGGAACCGACACCCGACCCTTCGCTCATCGGTATTTTCCCCTGCATTACCGGCCGGTGATCCTTGTCGAGTATTTCAATATATGCCGTCTTGCTCAGGTCAAGCGGTTTATTGAAAATACCGTCAACGGCATAGACTTTAAACCAGATCACTTCGCCGGCAGTATAAAAATCTTTATCGGTATGTACATATAATTTCTCCGTCAAACCCTGCGTGCTAAACTGTTCGAATTGTTTCTGCAAAGTTTTGATAGCATCTTCCTGCGCAAAGACTGCCAGGTCTGAATGAAAAAACCAAAGCAACAAAACGAAGTAAATAATTTTTGTCTTCCCTGCCATCATAAAAATTTTTACCAAAACGACGGTTTTGTAGTTGTGCCCCCCAACTTGCGGCAATCCACACACTCACTCCATGTATAAGTGAACACTCCCGCAGCAACAAAATAATATGGCGCATACCCGCTTGAAATCAGGTAACGAACAATATCCGGCTGGTTCTGAGCGGTATTTATTATGTCACAGTAATTACCATCAAATTCTTTCCAGTCTGTCAGCGAAGAATGGTCAACGAATATTCTTTTTTCCGGTATAGTACTCGCGCTGATATAACCGATCACCGGTTCTGAAGGATTCGACAGGGAATGAATGTTTCCCTGCAATTGAGATGGCTGCACATCGAACAAAGTTCCTAACTGCTGTGAGATCTTTTGTAATATCTGCCAGTACTGGTAGGCTTCCTGCGAAAGGGCATATTGCTTTACCAGTGCGCTGTACCGCTCACTTCCTTTTTGCGAATTGCGCGGGATGGTGCCAATTTTAGTATGACTGATCACATCGTTGCTCAGGGCCACCGTATTATCAAGCGATATTTCCGTTGAGTTCCCCGATTTCCAGCAAATATGTGTTGAGTTATTAGTATCATAGATGACCGAATCATTTTCATATCTAATAATTGAATTATAAAATGAATGATACTCCCATGTTTCAACATAGTCCCACCGGTAATAATGCGTCTCGTTAAGGGGATCATGGGTATTTACAAATAACATCAGGTCATTGTGCTGTTCCCAGGTAACACTGTCTATCTCCGGTGTTTGCAGCATGCTCGTAAAATCCGAGACGTATCTATTACCATCAGCTGTGTTTACCAAAAGCCGGTACCTTTTTGACGCGTCCAACGTTAAATTTTCAGAGGAATAAAGACCGCTGTCCCTTTGTTGCAACGTGAACATCGATCCTGCCTCTTGTTCTATCATTACACTTGCATTAAACTCCGGGATATTATATGCTGTATCACTTAGCTTTCTCAACCGGCTAAGGGAAATAGTGGTGACTGCATTCGGATTCCCGTTAATTACACCCTCCACTACTAAATAACTATTTGCTTCCGTTATGGACCTGGGTTCATACGGTTTCTTACACCCGATCAAAAAAAATATAGCGCCGATATATATCGATAAATATTTCATTAAAATCTGAAATTATAAGAAATGAAAGGGATCGCTGTTCCAAAAATGGATAATTGATATCCTTTCACTTTCCCATTCTCTTCTACGAAATAAACAGAATAAGCATTTTCCCGGAACGTGAGATTGTACACTCCAAAAGACCATGAATTATGTATTCGTTGTTTTAATCTATGATTGCCGTCGATGTTTACCGACAAGTCGGTCCTGAAATAATCAGGAATACGAAATTCATTTCTCTCCGAGTAAAAAAGTCGTTGCGAGCCTCCATAATTATAGATCCCTTCGGGCAGGGTAATGGGCCGGCCCGTACTATATACAACATTGAGTGAAATACTGTACCTATGACTGAACCTGTAATTGCCAATAAAGTTCACATTATGCGGCTTGTCGTAGCTAGCCGGGTAATATTTTCCCTCGTTTACATTTTCACCTGCGAGCGGATCATCCGTGCGCAGGAAAGTGCGCGAATAAGTATAACTAAACCAGCCATTCAGTCTTCCGGTTAATTTTTTTATCAAAAACTCAGCTCCATAGGCCTTCCCTTGTGAACGGATCACATCGGTTTCAATATGATGATTCAATACAAGACTCGCCCCCGTTTTATAGTCCAGGTAATTTTTTATTTGTTTGTAATAAACTTCTATCGATGTTTCAATACTGTTGGAAGCAAAATTTTTATAATAACCCAATGAAACCTGGCCACCCTGCTGCGGTTTTATATGTGGATCGCTCAGCTTCCAGGTATCGGTAGGTGAAATAGCGACGGTATTCGAAAGCATGTGAATATACTGTGCCGTCGTGTTAAAACTTAGTTTTAAAGAAGCATTGTCGCCAACGCTGTAGCGAAAAGCTAGTCGTACTTCGGGGCTGCCATATGTTTTAATATTCTGTCCCTTTTTATAAAAGGATGAATCGGTCATAGTCGCCACTTCCCTGGGCTGGCCGGGTATATAAGAATATACCGTATGCGGCCCGAGATAATTATAAATAGAATACCTTAACCCTGCATTGAATGAAAATTTAGGAGAAACAGTAAACTGGTCGCCTATATACAAAGCTGATTCAAGCGCCTGTTCTGATTCCAAAATATCCGGAACAACCAGAGATTGTGAACCATCGGGTGTAAAGGAACCGGGTTCAAGTTTATAATGGACAGTATTCAAACCAAAGTTTATCGCATGCTTTGGACTGGCTGAATAATTAAAATCCGCCCGCAAATAGGATTGATTAATGTCAAAGCCCAATTTAAATCCATCCAATGGGCTTGACTCGCTTGACACATTGTATTCATAATGATCATAGCCGGCTGTAAGAGTACCGTAAAATTTATTATTGAAAATATGCTTCCATTTGAGGTTTGCATTTCGGTTACTGTACCTGTAGGATGTATCATTGTTTAATTTAAAACCGTCGCCGCTCATGTATCCGTTCAGGTAAAGACTGTTCTTCGAATCAATTGCGTGGCTGATATGAAGATCGACATCATAAAAACTTCCTTCGCTTTTATTGAAAGCCGTGTTATGCAAATTGCGCAGAAGCCAATTGGAGTAGGTGGTTCTTCCCCCGACGATGAACGAAGTTTTGTCTTTTACAATAGGTCCTTCGATCACTAACTTACTGGTGAGTGGACCAATTCCTCCAACACCGGATATTTTCTTGCTGTTTCCTTCCCGGCCCTCCACATCGAGTACAGACGAAAGACGACCTCCATATTTTTCCGGGATAGTACTTTTATAGAGTTCCACATTCTTTACAACATCAGTATTAAAAGCCGAAAAGAAGCCGAACAAATGAGAGGGATTATAAATAGTCGCATCATTAAATAAAATAAGATTTTGATCCGATGAACCACCACGAACATTAAAACCCGTGCTGGCCTCGCCTACCGAAGTAACACCAGGTAAGGTCAACACAACTCTCAAAACGTCGGCTTCTCCCAGCACAACAGGTATTTCCTTGATTGTTTTTACGCTTATTTTTTCCACCCCCATTTGCAGACTGCGAATGTTTGAATTTCGGTCGGCGATCACCGTTACCCCTTTCAGCGTAGGAACAAAATCCTGTAACTCGACATTGAGTTTCCCGTTTGAATGAAGCAATACCTGCCGTCTTGTTTCCTGCATACCCACGCTGCTGATGTGTAATTCATGCCGTCCCGGGGGAAGTGTAAGCGAAAAATAACCGTAAGAATCGGTAGTGGTACCAACGACCAGGCTATCCACATACACCGTGGCGCCACTAATGGCTTCACCATTCTTGCTTTCCCGCACATAGCCGGCCAGTGTGACTTTATTATGATTGGGATTGGCTGTTGCCGATCCTATTTCAAAAAGACTATTTTCAAGAGTAGAAGCCAGTCTGTTTAAGCGCTGCTCCGGCTCAATATCTTTTACTCCTGCAGTGTCGCCGGGGTTATTGGCTGCTGAAAAAAAATCCGCAGGAAAAATTGTTTGTATAACGGCATGCCTGGTAACAAATACCTGGTTTAAAGAATCAATCGCAAAATTGTATGTCGTGTTCTTAAATAACTCCGTCAGCACTCTATCCAGGGGTTGCTCTTTGAAATGAAGATCCACTTTAAAGCTGTCGAGGTCCGTGCTATCATAATAAAAATGATAGGGAAGAATACTTTCTACGTGTTTTACAAAATTTCCGAACGAAGTGCTGTCAAAATCCCCGGTGACAAGACCCTTATCTTGCGCCTTGCAGCAAATACAGAACAAAAACATGATGCTGCTAAGCCATAAAGACTTATTATTTCGCGATCTCGCCATAATACTTCGCTGTTTGAACCAATGCTTTTTCAAAGTCTTTCCGAAAATCAAGTTTATTTTTTGAAATAAAGTCTTTTAGCTCGGTCTTCCTGTCTTCCAACACATCCAGTATTTCTTTTTTGCTTTTTACCCGTTTATAATTGCCGTCCTTATAAATAAAGTAATTGTTCGTTTGTACGAATACGGAGTTAAATTCAAAAGATTTTGACCAGGGAACCTGCTCCTTTGTCCTCTTTACCAATATTTGAATTTTTCCATCGAACAAAAGATCATAAAATCCTTGTCTCACCGAAGGTGCATCGCTTCCTTTTACAAATAAATGACCCGGTACATTAAAATAGCCTGTCTTCTCAGGAACCAGGACAAGATTTACATCCCCGGAGTATTTTACTATTACGTTATCATGCGAGAGATCATACAACAGGTCCACATTTTTATATAGCACTCCATTATAAAAAACTTCTCCTTTTTGAAAACTATCAGTTTGGAAAAATGGATGACCTTTCACATTGTAATAATCTCTCACATACAGAATTCCTGTATATAAACCGTAAGTCCTTGTTGACAGTGAATGATTGTAGGAAACCGTTTGATCCAATGCCCGCCTGTAAAGCACAGTATCCGGGAGAAGATCCTGGGCAAAAAGCTGCGATAGGGAAAATAAAAAAAATGTAAGGGCTATACAGTATCGCATGGTAGCAGTTCAGAGTGTTTATCCATAAGGACAAATCAGAAACTATAAATATAAAGAATAGTTTTTGGTGTTTTCCGCTGCTTTCGTTTTAAATTTTGAATTGAAATTTTGTTTGAGACGTCTTACAACTTCAACTCGCCCCAGCCTTTCCTGTATTCTCTTTTTATAAATTGATTGGCGGGTTCAAAATTGGTGATCCTCATATTTTCACCATCCCATTTATATGCAAAATATCTTCCGGGTGTTTCAATATCTTCCATTTCTCCATACACAGGATCTTTTCTTTTTGTTGTTTTACGAAGATTAAAACTGCGTAACAATAAATTGCCCATTAACACAGTTTCCGTCAGCGGTCCGGCATATCCTTCAAAAGGAGAATCCACTTCGGCATTTCCATACCCGGCAATACAGGCATCAACCCATTGCCACCAATGACCGTCCATGTCGCCTTCCACCCTCGGATATTTTTTTGGAACATTCACATCTTTATTTAATGAGAGCGGTAGTAACCTGGGATGACTTCCACCCCATCCGCATGAAACTTTTCCTTTCGTTCCAATAAACAAACTGCCCCCTTCAAAATCGTTTTCCTGTGGTATATCGGCCAATGCTTCATTCATGTTTACATCGGCGTCGAGTTCATCGGGGCGATCAGGAACAATGCCTCCATCCATCCAATATAATTTCAATTCACGACCATCTTTTAATGTAAACTTATAACGAAGCTTACTGGAGGGAGGAATACTTTCAGGATAATCTGCTTCTTTAAATATCCCCGAATAAACCGTGGTTGCATCACAGGTAACTTCTGTAGGATAACCAAGTTGTAATAATTTAAATGCAGGCCCGATGATATGACAAGCCATATCGCCCAATGCACCTGTCCCAAACCGCCACCATCCCCGCCAGTTAAATGGAACAAGGTTATCGATGTAATCAATATATTGAGCAGTGCCCAACCACAGATCCCATTTCAATTCTTTCGGAACGGGGGGATGTTGCTTTGGCCATGGGATTCCCTGCGGCCACACAGGGCGATTCGTCCAGTTATACACGGTATGTATATCGCCGATCAATCCCGCTTCAAACCATTCTCTCATGGTACGCATTCCCTCACAAGATGCACCCTGGTCGCCCATTTGGGTGATCACTTTGTATTTTGATGCTGCCTGCGTAAGAATGCGAGCCTCGTAAATATCGTGCGTCAATGGTTTTTGTAAATACAAATGCTTCTTCAATTGCATGGCACTTAATCCCACAATTGCATGATTGTGGTCTGGTATGGCAACTGTTACCGCATCAAAATTTTTTTGTTCTTTTTCAAACATCTCTCTCCAATCATGATAAAATTTTGCTTTAGGAAGTTCTTTGCGTCGTGGGGCCGCCATGCGATCATCCACATCGCACAGAAATGCAACCTCAGCATTCTTTTTTGGTGCGGTCACGTAATGATGAATATCGTTTTCGGCTTCACCGCCACAACCTACAGCGGCGATATAAAGTTTATCACTTGGCGGCACATATCCTTTTCCTAAAACATGTCTTGGCACAATATAAAATCCTGCAGCTGTTAATGCCGTGTTCTTTATAAATTGACCGCGACTAATTTTCTTTTCCGAAATTTTATTTTTTTCGTTTTCCATATTGGCAAGTTGAAAATGTTTTCAAAGAATTTTTATAATCAAATATTGAACCCCTTCGGGGTTCACGCAATCGATTCCTATTTTTTCAACGGGCTAAAGCCCGTTGCTATTCACGATTCGGCACATTTCTATTCATTAAACATTGAACCCCCACGGGGTTCACAAAAACGATCCCTATTTTTTCAACGGGCTAAAGCCCGTTGCTATTCAGATTCACGATTGACGATTCACCATTCACCACTCACCACTCACCATCACAGCTTCCTGATCTTAATGTTCCGGTACCAAAGTTTACCATTCTCTGTTCCCTGGAAAGATATATGACCCTTTTTAAAAGTTCCGAAACCGGGCCAATCTGCAAACTTGGTTTCTTTAATCATGTCCCGCCAATGATCGTCCCACATGTTTGTTTCGGAAACTTTGTGCCCGTTTTGCATCAGTGTAAGATGACCGTTGTTTGAGATGATCTCATACTTGTTCCATTGTGGAGCAGCATTCACCCATTCTGTGTCGCAAGCAACGAGATCGTACAGATCGCCAGCCCTGCATTTCAAGATCCTCCCATCATCATTACATGCCAGGTCGGCTATCTGCATTTCAGGACCCGACTCATAGGTGTCTTTAAATTCGGAAGATTCATGAACATAGAACATCACACCGCTGTTGGCGCAAGGTTCCATTTTCCATTCAACAGTAAAATGAAAGTTTTCAAATTCTTCATCCGTTACGAGGTCGCCAAAATCTGCATACACGCTTTGCTTGTTCTTATTGAGAAAGATCATACCGTTTTGAACCTGCCAGGCTTTGCCCGGTTTATTCTGCATATAAGAATGCCAGCCTTTCAGATTCTTTCCATTAAAAAGCAATTGCCAGCCTTCCTGTTTTTCTTTTGCTGTAAGAGTATTTTGCTGGGCGATCAGACTTAAGCTAATGCTATAGCTAATGATAATTGAGAAGATATTCTTTTTATTCATATGGTTATATTCTTTTGCAATTGTCTGTGACCAACGATGAGAGGCATGGGTCAAGGAACTAAGTTAGGGAACTTTATTTCATCGTTCGTGCACTATAGCATTCGGGAAAAACGCCTGGTGGAAAAACCTCCTCTGACAAATGACATTATTCGGTCCGCAAATTTCTTACGGGATTGGCATTGCCGGCTTTCACGGCCTGCACGCTTATGGTTAATAACGCGATCAATAAAGTAAGTACACATGCCATTACGATGATCCATATGTTCATTTGAATATGATAAGGGAAATCTTCCAGCCAATGGCTGACGGTAATCCAGGCACCCGGTATCGCTAATAGCAATGCGATAACTACAAGGCTGAGAAAATCTCTTGCTACCAGTAAAGATATTTGCCACGTACTTGCTCCAAGCACTTTCCGGACCCCGATTTCCTTGGTCCGCTTACGAATGGAAAGCATAGTTAATCCGAATAAACCGATCGCTGATATAAAAACAGTCAGGATAGCCGAATACATGATGATCTGTTTCCATTTATTTTCTGCTTCGTAATTTCTCAGGTTCTCTTCTTCCACGAAAGAATAATTGAAAGGATGAAAAGGAAAAAGATTTCGATAAATATTTTCAATCCCTTTCAGTGTGGCGGCCGTAGTTCCGGGTTTTATGCGAATAACAAAACGCCCCAGGTCCATTTTCGGATCCATGGTGAGCAGTTTAGGCATGATCTTATTTTTGAGTGATGCAAAATGGTAATCCTTAACTACACCAATCACGGTCAACTGCGTTTCTTTACCATTGACCATGTCAATGGTTTTGCCGACAGGGTTTGTCCAGCCGATCTCTCTTGCAAAAGTTTCATTGATGAGTACTGATCGGGCCGAATCAGATGGAAAATTTTTTGAAAAATTTCTTCCCTGGATGATCGGGACTTGTAGAACGGACAAATAATTCTCATCGATCGCATCATAATCAACATCCATTTCCTTGCCTTCTGCCCTGGCACTTGTCGTCCAACGGCCATCCATTTTTTCAGCTACATTTTCAACGCCTGTTAAGCTACTGAACTGCGATTTGAAAAGATTTAATAAGGGCCGGTTGTTTTCCTCGCCGGAAATATTTACCACTACCAGGTTTTTATCGTTGTATCCCAAATCCGTATGCGTGAGGTAATGGTATTGAGAATAGATAAAGAGCGTGGCAATAATGAGAAAGGTAGCCATAGCAAATTGAACAACTACCAGCGCCCTGGAAAGATAATCCTTACCGCCAACGTACACCCGGTTTTGTAAAGAGGCAGCTGGACGGAATCCCGACAAGACCAGGGACGGATAAAATCCGGCGGCAAAACCTGTAAACAGAAACAACATTCCGAAAGAAGCGAGTAAAAGAGGATCAAACAAATACTCCAGGCTTAGCCGTTTATTGGCTAATTCATTAAACAAGGGAAGCAAGCTTGACGTGAGCAGGACGGCGAAAGCAAAAGCGATAAAACAAAATACAAAAGATTCTCCAAGAAACTGTCGAATGAGTTGCATCCGGCTGCCGCCAATCGTTTTTCTTAAACCTATTTCCTTACTTCGTTTCAGGGATTGAGCGACGGTAAGGTTGATGAAATTAATACAGGCGATCAACAGTATAAAGAAGGCAATGCAAGTAAGGATATATGAATAGATGGGTTTGCTCTCATCTTTTATACTTCCTTCATTAACGGTTTCTGTATCCAGGTGCATTTTCAAAAATGGTTGTAATCCCCAGATAAATTTCAATCCAAAACTATTTGCTTCTGTGACTTGTTCGCCGGCTCTTTGCTTATAAACTTCTTTCATCTTTGCCCTGACCGCTACCGGGTCAGCTTTTGGACGGAGCAATAAATAAGTAGAATAGTTGAGCAAGTGCCAGTCGCCACGATCATTTTTACTCAAATTGGCATAATAGCTGAACGGGATGAGCATGTCGAATTTGATCGATGAATTCTCCGGAGGTCTCTTAGCAATTCCTGATACAATAAAAGGCTCGAATTTCTTATCGATCTCCAACTCAAGAATCTTTCCTATGGCGTTGATAGTACCAAAATATTTTTTTGCCATCGATTCCGTCAATACAATAGCATGATGATCTGTGAGAATAGTTTCAGAATTACCATACACCAGGGGAAAAGAAAATATCTTGAAGAAATTCGCGTCCACCCACAATGCTTTCTGATCAAAAATCTCACCCTTTGACCGGGCAAGAAAATTTGCCTCATACGTGCGTACGAAATCTTCGACCTCGGGGATCCCATCTTTAAAAGCTGGACCCTGCACTGCAGCAGCCTCTCCATAGGTTTGATCACGACCGATCTTTTTGTCAATCACTTCGCAAGTGATCCTGAAGAGCTGATCCTTCTTTTCCTGGAAACGGTCAAAACTCAATTCATCCCTGACATAAAGTAGAGCGAGCAGGCAGCAGGTTAATCCAATCGCCAGGCCGAATATATGAATGAACGATAGGAGTCTGTTCCTGGCAAGATTCCTGAATGAAATTTTGATATAGTTGCTTACCATACCTAGTTTATTGATAGTAAAAGAACTCTATCGTATGCAAAAAAAAGACAAGGCCTTAACCAGGCATCCAAAAAAATGCCCGGAAATATCTATTTTGGAAATCAATATTTTAAATTATGCTTTCATTGGACATTGTTCGATTTCGATACACCGGACGTGCGATTTTAGATTCTTTTGTCTGTCACAGCTGTTTCAATAACAAACTTACCTAGTTATGATGTGGGATGATTTATCAGTTCCGGTACTGATTGTAGTATCAAATTCTAAGTTTTACCGCTAACTTAAAATGGTTTCTTTTAACTTGTGTGTCTAATTTACTTGCCATAACACGCTTATGAAACGCAACTACTACATCGTGGCACTCATCATGCTCACGTTCTTTGTCATCTCTTTTATCACAAATATTTTTGGCCCCATTACTCCCGAGATCAAAAGCGGGTTTAATCTAAACTATGTATTGACGGCCGTTTTATACTTTGCCTTTTTTATTGCGTACGGAGTGATGTCGATCCCCGCCGGCATGCTGATCGAAAAATATAATGAAAAAAAGATGATGACTGTGGCGTTCATCGTTGCATTTATCGGCTCGCTGCTTTTTGCATGGTACCCTAATTATTCCGTAGCCCTGCCTTCTCTTTTTATTATCGGGGGCGGTTTTGCCATTCTCCAGGTTGTCATTAACCCTTTATTACGAACTGCAGGCGGTGAAGAGCATTACGCATTTAATTCGGTGTTGGCTCAGTTGATATTTGGAGGCGCCTCGTTCTTAAGCCCGCTTGTTTATCAATATATGGTTGGAGACCTGGCAAAAGCAGGTAATAGTTCTCTTTCATTTTTTCACTCCATTGTTCCGGAGAATTTACCCTGGGTGTCCTTATATTGGTTGTTCGCTGCTATTTGCTTACTGATGGTCATTGTCATTGCAGTTTCAAGATTTCCGAAAGTTGAATTAAAGGCAGAGGAGAAGGCGGGGGCATTAGCCACACACATCATGTTGTTCAAAAAACCGGTAGTGCTTTTATACTTTTTAGGAATTATTTGTTATGTGGGCACTGAACAGGGGACTGCTAATAATATCTCGCAATTTCTATCGAGCTATCATGGTTACGACCCGAATAAGACCGGCGCGGACGCTGTCGCATACTTCTGGGGATTGATGACAGCTGGTGGTATACTTGGTCTTTTGTTATTAAAAATAATGGATAGCCGGAAAGTTCTTGTCATCTTCACCATTCTTGCGCTCATCTGCCTAAGTGCTGCATTGTTTGGCTCAGCAAAGATGTCATTGTATGCATTTCCCGCCGTTGGATTCTTTGCTTCCGTTATGTATCCCATCATATTTTCTTTGGCGCTGAATTCTATCAAGGAACATCATGGTTCCTTCTCAGGCATCCTTTGTACCGGAATTATCGGGGGAGCGATCGTTCCGCTGATCATTGGATGGTTGGGAGATCATTTAGGTCTTCGCAGTGGTATGCTCTTTTTATATTTAACCATGGGGTATATTTTAAGCGTTGGTTTTTGGGCAAAGCCCATCATCACCAACAAAACCATATTTGATAAAAAAGAAATGGCATAAGTATGAAAAAACTTTCTTTCTTCTTATTCGCTATCGGATTAACTCAGCAGATATTTAGTCAAACCCGAACGGAAAATTTTCGCATGATATTGCATGATGAGTGGAGAATGCAATCATCGTTGACCACCCAGGCAACTGGCGAACAGGCATCAAAAAAAGATTTCCCTGTAAATGGCTGGTATAAAATAACGGTGCCTTCTACGTTTGTCGCCGGCCTGCTCGCCAATCATGAATACAATTTTGACCCTTTTTACTCAAAAAATTTTGAAAAGCTCGCTGACAAGAGAATGGATACAACATGGTGGTACAGAAAAGAATTTGCTTTGCCAGCCGCAGAAAAAAATAAAAACGTAGTGCTGAAATTACATGGCATCAATTATAAGGCAAATGTCTGGCTTAATGGAGTGTTGATCGCAGATTCGGCCTACATAAAAGGCCCGTTCAGGATCTTTGAACTGGATGTAACCAAACAAATAAATTATACAGGAGAAAATGTACTGGCACTTGAAATTTTACGCCCCTTTAATCCAAACAAACATGATGGCGATCTTGCGATCGATTATGCGGACTGGATCCACTATCCTCCGGACTATAACGGAGGGATCATAAACAATGTTGAGATACTAACGTATGACCAGGTTGGAATAAGACATCCCCTGGTTACCACAAAATTCGATCTGCCTTCTCTTACCATTGCACATTTAACGGTAGATGCTGAACTAATTAACTATACGGATAAAGAGCAGGATGTAGAAGTAAAGGGAAAGATCAACAGCAATATTCAATTTCAACAGAAAGTTCATTTGATGCCCAATGAAAAGAAACCGGTAAGTTTTTCTCCATCGAATTATTCACAGCTCAATATAAAAGATCCAAAGATCTGGTGGCCCTGGCAATATGGTAAGCAAGAGTTGAACCGGGTTGAAGTTTCAGTTGTAAAGAATGGAAAACTGAGCAATACCATCTCAGAAAATTTTGGTATAAGACAGATCACTTCCCAGCTCATCAATAATGCTTCAAGAAAATTTATTGTCAATGGGAAACCGATCATGCTGCGTGGCGCTGCGTGGTCGCCGGATATATTTCAGCGTCATTCAAGGAAACGGGAAGAACAGGAATTGAAGCTGGTCCGCGATATGAACATGAATATTGTTCGCTCGGAAGGAAAACTGGAGGACGATTATTTTTACGATCTGTGCGATCAATACGGCCTGTTGGTTATGACAGGATGGATGTGTTGCGGCGCCTGGCAATATCCTGAGAACTGGGATGCGGCGGAAAGAAAAGTAGCTATGGCATCCGATAGCAGTGTGATGTATTGGCTGCGAAACAAAGCCTGTATCATGGTGTGGTTGAACGGAAGTGATATGCCACCGAGAGATTCAACCGTCGAAGCCGATTATCTTGCTATTGAAAATTATTTGAAATGGCCGAACCCGATCATCAGTACGGCCGATGCGAGCAGATCAAAAGTTTCAGGATACAGCGGTGTAAAAATGAACGGCCCCTATGACTGGGTGCCTCCTGTTTATTGGGAAACCGATTCAAATAAGCATGGTGGTTCATGGAGTTTTGCTACAGAAATTTCGCCGGGTCCTTCCATTATGCCATATGAAAGTCTCATCAAGTTTATTCCAAAAGATTCTATCGGGAATACAACCGGGGATTGGCTCTATCATTGCGGCACCTTTCAATTCAGCACCACAAAAATATTTGATAGCGCGTTGGCTCAACGTTATGGTGTTCCATCTTCCATGCAGGATTACCTGGCAAAAGCGCAGTTGCAGAATTACGAAGGGCACCGGGCTATGATGGAGGCTTATGGCGTGGACAAGTATAACACAGCAACGGGTGTGGTTCAATGGATGCTCAGCAATCCGTGGCCCAGTTTGATCTGGCACACGTATGATTATTATCTCTATCCTGCCGGAACTTATTTCGGCATGAAAAAATCGATGGAGCCGTTGCACGTCATGTATTCGTATAATACGAACGATATAAGCATCGTCAATTCTTATCTCCAAAAATTCACAGGTCTTACGGCAAAAGCCGATGTATACGATGTCAATGGTGCATTGAAGTATTCGAATACGATAACGACCAGCGTAGACGGGGACGGTATAAAAAAATGTTTTACCATTCCTTCCATTGCCGGTTTATCCAGTGTTTACTTCCTGCGGCTTAGTTTGAAGGATCCGAAACAACAAACAAAAAGCATAAACTGGTACTGGCTGTCGCAAAAACCGGATCAATTATCATGGAAAACTTCCAAATGGTTTTATACACCCCAGTCGGGCTTCACGGATTTTACCGCGCTAAAAGATATGCCCTCAACAACCCTCAGCGTAACCCACTCAACATCCAAAAAAGAAAATGAAACGGGACAAATGATCACCATAACGAATACAGGTAAAACCATTGCATTTTTTGTACACGTGCGTGTGTTGAAAGAAAAAAATGCAGATGACGTCCTTCCTGTTATCTTTTCTGACAACTATATTTCTCTTGCACCCGGCGAGAGCAGAACCATTGAATGCAGTTATGAAAACAAAGATGCAGGTGCCGATGGCGGATCGCCATATATTCTGACCACAGCATGGAATATTGATGCAACAAACAGTAAGGCTGATAAGAATGCGGGTTTTGAAAAATAATGCGACGGTTGATGACAAGTTATGAGCAGCATTTCTCGTCTAACATTCTTCGGCGTTGAAAATGTTTCCGCCAAAATTGATCTTTTTAAAAAAATGTTGCTGTAATCACCCTGGCTCATCCTTATTAACCAAAAATGCGAAACCTCCTTCTATTGGCAGGCATACTGCTGCTTTTTGCCTCTGAAGTTTTCAAAACATTTCTCGTTCTTCCCTTTGACTTCAGCCAGCAATTCCACGCCACGCAAATCGCTTATTTTTCCTATCACAACATCGTGTTGCTTCGCATTATCGCCTTACTCCTGGTGGCTTACCCTGCCTGGTATGTTTTTCGAAATAAAAAGACCTGGAGCAAAATTTCTTTAGCAGCCTGCCTGCTCTTGTATGTTTCTCTTTATCTTTTTTCGAACAAGTATTTACAAGCCTCCCGTAAATATCAACCGCTGCTGGCAAAGAAATTTTCATTAAGGAAGGGCAACAAAATTGCCACGGATAAGCAGGTAGTTGGGGTATTGATCAATGGTGAAGCAAAAGCATACGCGCTCCAAATAATAGGTTATCATCATTACGTGATCGACACAATTGGGAATGTTCCAATCGTTGTTACCTACTGCACGATCTGCAGGTCGGCACGGGTTTTCAGTTCCATAATAAACGGTTATCCTGGTAAATTTAATTTGATCGGGCTCATTGAATATAACGAGGTGATCGAGGATTCTATGACACGAAGCTGGTGGCAACAGGAAACGGGAAAGGCTATTGCGGGGCCTATGAAAAATAAATTTCTCCAGGAGCTTCCCTCGCGGCAATCGAGTCTTTATGCATGGCTTCGTCAATATCCCGGCTCTGAGATCCTGCAACCCGATACAAGCTATACACAGGAGTATGATCTCTTGTCTTCTTATGACAACAGCGCCTTTAAAGGAGGTATCATGCAAACAGATTCCGCTACCTATGCAGCCAAGTCACTGGTAGTGGGTATTGTGGTCAAAAAGAAGGCAAGATCATATAACTGGAACAAGCTGAGTTTTGTAAAGGTCCTTGAAGATTCTGTTTCGGGAACACCCATCTTGCTCACTGTCGAAAATGATAACAATGCATTTCATGCCTGGAAAAGAAATATCAACGATGAAACACTTCAGTTCCAGGAAGCAAATACAGGTGAAATAAAGGATTTAAATACATCATCCGTCTGGAATACAGATGGAAAATGCATTGAGGGCAAATTAAAAGGCGCTCAATTACAAGAGATCCAGGCCTACCAGGAAACAAAACAATCCTGGGAAACGTTTCACCCGGGATCCAAAGAAGTGGATATACCCGTTTACTAAAGGGCGACCTTTCCGGGTTGCATCGCTGGCTGACAAAAATGGCGAAGCCTATGATCACGGAAAATATTTGATATTTTGGAAAATGGAAGATGGAAAAAGTTCCGCGATTGCGATAACTCCGATCTTTATCCAAAAGGATAAAATAAATAGACCGTCTCAAAACTCGTTTCTCGTCATTGTGAGGGATGAGCGACCGACGCAATCTGCATAATCATCAACAATGGACTTTTTAGATTGCCTGCCTGCCGGTAGGCTGGCTTCACGCTCCCGATAGCTATCGGGACGCAAGGACGAGTCTTGAGACGGTTTCTTACAATTCGTTCTAAAACGCCTTCTTCTTACTTTCTTCTATCGCTTTTATTTGTTCTGCGGTTCTTCCTCCCGGGGGGCAATTATCCCTGATATATTTTGTAAAAAGTGAGCCGAGGTGCTGGAAAGTTCCTTCGCCTTCACTGATGCTGTGCGTACGGTTGGGATAACTCATCATCTGGAAAGATTTTCCGTATTTCACCAGCTCGTTGATGAGCATTTCTGTATTCTGGTAATGTACATTGTCATCGCCAGTGCCATGTACAAATAGCAAATTGCCTTTCAGGTTCTTTGCGTAGGTAAGAGCAGCGCCTTTTTTATAATTCTCCGTATTTTCCTGCGGAAGACCCATGTAACGTTCAGTATAAATATTATCATACAGCAGTGAACTTGTCACCGGTGCAATGGAAATGCCGGTCTGGTATTCATCGGGATACTGAAACATCAGGTTGAGCGTGGAAGAACCGCCGCCGCTCCATCCCCACACTGCTACACGACTCGTATCAATGAAATTCCATTTCAACACTTCTTTGGCTCCCAGTGCCTGGTCGCGGATATTAAGCTGACCGATCTTTTCATAGATCGCTTTTCTCCATGCTCTTCCTTTGGGTGAAGGCGTGCCGCGGTTATCAAGCGATATCTGTATATAACCATCTTTGGCCATATCACCATGGTATAAAAAATTGGACCCTGCCCCGTACTGGTCATTCACCGTTGTTGCGGCCGGCTCACCATATACATAAAATACAACCGGGTATTTTTTAGTGCTGTCAAAATCATTGGGCTTCACGACCCAGCCATCCATGGTCACTCCATCCTCGGTTGTAACCTTAATAAATGAGATATTACTTTTCTCCTTATTCTCAGGTTTCAGTTTTTTCCGGATATCATCTTCCGCTTTAAATGGTTTATGATTGGGAAGCGTCACCCATTCATTCAACGGAGCTGTGTAATAATTTGAGAAATTATGCCGGGCGAATTTGCCATTAGGAGATATCTCGTAAATATGAGTTCCATCTTCTCCATCGGGAGATACTCGTTCCAATTTTCCTTTACCGTCCAATTTTGTTTTATATAAATACTGTTGTGTGGCATTCACGGGTGATGCATAAAAATAAGCATAGCCTGTTTTTTCATCAATGTTCAGCAGGTCGATCACATCATAGTCACCATTGGTGATCTTTGTTTCTTTTGTGCCATCATGGCTAATGCGGTACAAATGTCTCCATCCATCTTTTTCACTGAACCATACAAATTCCTTTCCTGAAGATATCCAATCCCAGCCCTTTACATCGTTTCTCCATTCATTCAAAGTGGCCACCCATGCGCTGTCGGTTTCAGTCAAAATAGTTTTTGTAGCCCCTGTTGCAGTATTGCAGAGCATGATCTTGCTTTCATTTTGCCTGCGGTTGAGTTGCTGCAAAATGATCTCGTTCGGTGCTGACCATTCCATCCGTATGATATAATGCTGTGCCGGATCACCCGGAACATCCATCCATGTTGTTTGTGCAGAATTGATATCTACTACTCCAATTCGCGCCGGCGAAGGTGGTTCTCCTACTTTTGGATATTCAACAGGGATTACTTTGCTGTACACTGAGTCTGTCGTGTTGAGCATATAATAATCGCGGATCTGGTTGGCGTCAATTTGCCAGTAGGCAATTGTTTTTCCATCGGGACCCCAGCGAAAACCGTCCCTGCAGAAAAATTCTTCTTCATACACCCAGTCAAAAGTACCGTTGATGAGTTTTTTTGTTCCGTTATCGTCAGTAAGTTTTTTTATGTCACCGCTTGCAAGGTCTTCTGCATAAATGTTGTGCTCACTCACATACGCTACTTTGCTCCCGTCGGGAGAAAATTTTGCAAACTGCAAAGAAGATTCAGGTCTTCCTTTTCCCAATTGTTTCAATTCACCGGATGAAATAGTGAGCAACCAGTAATCGCCGCGTGTAGGATAGCGCCATACTTTTTTGGCATTAGTATAGATCAACGCTTTGCTTCCATCAGCGGATAGCTGGAAACTTCTTGGTACAATTGTTTTACCGTCGGTCGTTGTTAATTGCTTTTTGCTAAGAAAAGTGTCCTTTTTTTGTGAAGGCAATTCAATTTTCAGGATCTCGCCTTTTTCTACCTGGTAATAGGCGTTGCCGTCGCTTGTCCATTTTGTAAATGGAACACCGGGCTGCGCCCAAAGAATAATAAATACAAACTGAATGACCGTGATCAACACGGTCTTTTTTAGATCTGTTTTAAAGAGCATGTGGTAAAGCATTTACCCGGCAAAATACGGAAAGGACATTAGTTGCCATCGCCAATGTGATAAGCGGATGAAAAAATATGTCATGCTAATTCAACTCGGTATTGATGCAACTCAATGTCCGGCGTGTGAGTCCTGAAACACCTTAGCGACTTTTTGTACTTCCTCTTTGCGCCTTTGCGTGAAACCTTCATTTTTTATTCCCGTCTCCAAAAACCATCTCAGCCTTCGTGATCCATGAAAAGCCAAACGAAAAAAGTGCAAGAGATTCTCCCCAGAAAACCAGGTGTAGCCTGTTTTTGATGTCATTGCTCAGGAAAATTTCAGACGCGGCGATGCCAACAATGCATACGATCATAATGATACCGCAAATAAGGTACACTGCATTTCGTTTTTCCTTTTGAGCCGTTGGGTTGGGGTTTTTCTTCCTGAATAAATAAATAGAAAAGAAAATAAAATCAGAAAAAAGCAACAAGGCAAAAACAAAATGCGAATAGTGGACAAATCTATTTGGACTTGTTGTGGGGAATAGCGCTACACCTAATGCAAAGGCGCATCCAAAATTGGCTGCAATACTGTCGATGCGGGCATAGCCCTTGTAAGAAACTAAGAAAAACCCCAGGGCAAACAGCACCCCTACCAATATATCCCCGGCCGTGCCATTGTCGTAGTAATCGCTTATGGAATATTCCAGTTGAAAGGTTCCGTTATAGATCAACTTTCCGATGACCAGTAAAAAAGGAAGACAGATACCGGCAGCACCGATCAAAACTCGTAGTACATAATAAGGAATGATCTGGTCATTGTCATTACCGTAACGTTTCGTTTCGGTCAACGGAGTTGCAGACATAAGAAGAAGGTTTGATGGATTTGATAAATTAAAAGTATTAATCAACTAATATAATCAATAGTATTTTAACCTTGCATCTCCTTACTTACGAGAAGGGACTCTGTTGATAAATAATGAAAACTATAGAAACAACGAAAAATCCGATCTTATTTGACCGGCGTAGAGGGCCTTATTTCTATTTTACTTGGCAATGCTCTTGGATTCATATTTAAAAGATCAAGCACCACCTGGCCGATATCTTCCGGTTGTATTTTCCAGGCATCGGCGTCACCGGCAACATGATTATTAAAATTTGTAGCTACAGAGCCGGGCATTATAGTAGTGACCTTGATGCCATATTTCCGAAGATCCAGCATAATGGCCTGTGTAAAACCAACCAATCCAAACTTGCTCGCATTATATGCGGCGCCATTTTCAAAAAAATTAGCACCTGCAAGACTGGCGATTGTAATGATATATCCTTCTGTCTTTTTCAATGCGTCGATGCTTGCTTTCACGGTATTGAAAACACCCGTAAGATTTGTATCGATCGTTTCCTTCCAGAGTTTTTCCGTCAATTGGTCAATAGGAAGCAAGTGACCGACACCAGCATTGGCGACCACTACATCCAGCTGTCCAAAATGGTCGATCACGGATTTCACGGATGCTAACTCAGAGGTTAATGAGCTTACATCGGATTCCAGTGCAAGAACTTTTGAACCGTTTTTACTCAACGATTCAGCGGCTTCCTTTGCTGCATTTAGATGCCGGCTTGTAACCGCCACTTTCATTCCTGCACCGGACAAAGCTTTTGCTATCCCATATCCAATGCCTTTGCTTCCACCCGTGATGTAGGCCACTTTATTGATAAGCTTATTCATGATTTTGTTTATTTGCTATAACATCCGAATTAAAGGAAAAGTTCTGGACTTGATCAGGATTGCCTCGTTGCTTGCAATGATGGATCAAAAGGATCATTTCTTCTTAAAAGCCTTCAATCCGCATTCAAGCCAGTCAGAAAATTTATCAGCGTTCGGAGTGTAGCCTTTTGTTTTTGTAAGCGCTGTTTCATTCGTGCCGATGATCGCGTATTGAGGCTGCGAAGTCGCATTGAAATTTTCAATTTGAAAATTTGCCCATTTGTCGCCGACCGTTACAATTGATTTTTCGGTTCCGTCTTTCGCTTTGTACACCATTCTTTGTTGAATGGGCAACTTTCGTTTTTCATCAACGTACAATGACACAACTACAAATTCTTTTCGCATCAGGCTATCGACGATCGGGTTTGTCCATACAGCCTCTTCCATCCGGCGGCAGTTCACACAGGCCCAACCGGTAAAATCGATCAGCACAGGTTTATTTTCCTCCTTTGCTTTTCGCAGTGCCTGCTCATAGTCTCGTAATGGTTCAAAACCTTTTTTGCAGTTGACGGGATCGGAATATGCGCTATAGCACAATGGCGGAGGAAAACCACTGATCAAGGTCAGATTGGCCCATTTTGTATTGGTAACCCCAGGCAATAGGTAAATAGTTCCTGCGAGGAACAAAGCAATGAACCCAATCCTTAATACCGAAAATTTTTTAACGGGTGAGTCATGAGGAAACCGAATTTTTCCAAACAAGTATAAAAGAATGGCAATTCCAACGAGGATCCATATTGCCATAAAAACTTCTCTTTTTAATAATCCCCATTGTTTAACAAGATCGGCATTGGAAAGAAATTTTATCGCCATCGCTATTTCCAAAAATCCCAGTACCACTTTTACCGAGTTCAGCCATCCTCCCGATTTGGGAAGTGATTGCAACCAGTTTGGAAAAATTGCAAATACAGTAAAGGGCAGCGCCAGCGCGAAACCAAAACCTGCAAGCCCGGCCGTTAATGGCCATGAACCTTGTGCCGCTGTACCCGCCAGCAATGAACCCAGTATGGGACCGGTGCATGAAAAGGAAACAATGGCAAGCGTAAATGCCATAAAAAATATCCCCGCAACATCAAGACCTGAACGTGCACTTGCCTTGTTTGCCAACCCACTGGGCAAGGTGATTTCAAAATATCCAAAGAATGAAATGGCAAATACAATGAAAATGACAAAAAAGAAAAGATTCAGCCAGACATTGGTTGAAAAATTGTTTAGCACCTGTGGTGATGCATGGAAAATATGGAAAGGTAAACTTAGCAACACATAGATCAGGAAAATAGAAAGACCATATATTAATGCATTTAATATCCCTCTTCTCTTACTTTGCTGTTTGGTAAAAAAAGAAACTGTAAGAGGTATCATCGGAAAGACACAGGGTGTAAGCAGAGCAATAAAACCTCCCAATAATCCAAGAACAAAAATGCCCAGCAGGCTCTTATTCCCGGTTACATCATCGCCACAATTATTTACCGGTTGATCGATATCGATACTTTCAACTTTAATTCTCGTTGTAGAAGTCACCCCACCTTCCAGCGACACAGTGAATGGAAAGCTCCCGATATAAAATTCATCATTACGTCCATAACTGTAGCTAAGAGTACCCTGCAATTGTGCAGGTACAGTTCCCGAAATAGTGACCTGTTTTTTCCACTCCGCAGAGCCTTCATAGATCCGTGCCCTGGCATCGAGAGCAGCACTGCTGATCACTTTTGAGCTTCCATTCTCAACAAAATTTTTTTGCTGCTCAATAGCTGAGTCGCCAAATTTTATTTCCGTAGTTGTCAGATCAGGATCAGTTTGTGAAGGAGAATATAGTTGCCAGCCCGGAACACCCTTTGTTGAAAAGATCAATTCATATTTGCCTTCACCGGCTTTTTTTGAAGAAACATCCCATTTATAAATTGACAGAGGGTCTTGTGAAAAAAGATCATTGGTTATAAAAACAGATACCAAAAAAGCAATTATGCGAAAAAGGCGGTTCATTTTTTTATTCTCAAAAAAAACGAGCCTTTGCAGAAAGCTCGTTTAACAAAAATTATTTCAATCCCATTTTTATTTTAAAGCGATACTGAAGTTAACAGTTTTCGGAGGCAAACATTTTTTGTCATCACAGGTTTGAAATTCAACACTGCCGGAAACATTCGTCTTTGCGCTTGATTTTATTTTTACAACCTGCACAAAATCTACTTTGTTCGAATACTGATGAGCCGAAATGCCGAGGCTTTTGTCCGTAAACTTCTCCATTTTACCCACTTCTTTTACTTTACCATCAAGCTTGAGCAAAGGATTATTGTTTATCGTAACGCTGGTAGGAATAGCTATGGCATCTGAGGGCTGATCCTGTGAATATAAATGCCAGCCCGATTGAATATTGGCAATAAGATGTACCTCAAAGGTTTTGTCAGAGATCTTTTTGCTGTTAAAACTCCAGCTTACAGGACTCTGCGCGTGCAAAAAACAATATGCGGAAATTAAAACAATAGTGAGTACCCATTTCTTCATGATATAATTATTTCAAGACAAAATTCTTCTATTAAATCCAACTTTTCTGTTAAAGTTAAAAGCTCCGGATCACCCCTGATTTACAAGTTGTTCTACCATCAAAAGGCTTTTCAGTATCTGCCTGCCATCGATATTTTCAAGAGAATATGAGCAAGCCCTTTCAGGATGAGGCATCATGGCAAACACATTCCTCGCCGAATTGCAGATGCCGGCAATATTTCTCAGGGATCCATTTGGATTTGCATCCGGTGTTACAGTGCCGTTCTCATCGCAATACCTGAAAGTTACCTGGCCATTGGCTTCCAGTTCATCAAGCGTTCTTTCATCTGCGTAATATCGTCCTTCCCCATGAGCAATGGGTATCTTGAAAATATTTTCACCATTATCTTTTATAAAAACATTCTTTCCAATGAACTGTTGATTTGCATTTCGCAAGAGAATACCCGGCAGCAAACGGGATTCACACAATATCTGGAAGCCATTGCAAATTCCCAACACCTTTCCCCCCTTATTTGCGAACTCGATAACGCTTTGCATCATCGGGCTGAACCTGGCAATAGCGCCACAACGCAGGTAATCGCCGTACGAAAAACCACCAGGCAACACGATACAATCCTCGCTGGAAAACATACTGAGGTCTTTATCCTTGTGCCAAAGCATGATCACTTCCTGGTTAAGCTCATCAGTAAGTGCGTCATGTATATCCCTGTCACAGTTAGAACCGGGAAAAACAACAACACCAAATTTCATAAAGTCATTTTAGGATGTACAAAGATAAAGATCATCGATGAGAGTCAAGATCGGGTCGGCTATTATTTCCAATGCGGCCCAAAGTATTGATAGACCAAAACAAAAGCAACCGAAATCCAGAAAAGCAACAGTGGAAATAATTTTTTGGGAGGATAAAAATAAGTACAGGCATGAAAGGCGGCGAAGGGCGGAGCTGCCATGACCCAATTTTCAAAAGTATTACTCGTATTCACGAAAGGAACGAATATCGCTACCAGTAAATAGACAAGGACCAGGCTCCATCCTTTGCGAATTTGGATAAGCATCCGGCGCAAATTATCCTGTATGAAATATCCGCCGGTTAAAAAAGGGACCATCAGTAAAAGGGCACTGGCGGCCAGCCAAATTGATTGCTGCAATGAGGGCATTTGTACTGTGAGATAAGGCAATATTTTTTCCGGTGCCCAGGAGCCTGTTAAAAAAAGATAGATCCCATAAAAATAATAGGGGGAAGTGAGGCCGAGCAGGCAAAGCAACCATTCATTAATTCGAAAGGGTCGCATTATCATCAGGGCAAACAAAACCCATATTACGAACGTGATGGCGGGAAAAAAAATAAAACTGGAAATACCGATCGCAAGGCCCGTGTTGAATACAATTCCTTTTGCCTTTGGATGATTATACATTTTAAAGAGCCACCCCAAAACAAAGATCAACAAGGTATTGATCAGCAAGGGCGCAGAAAAATAATTCCATTCCGGGAAAAAGGAAGTTATAAGGAGATATGCCATGCCCGGCAGGTAGTTTGGCCTGCCCATCATCCTGAAATTGTTTATGAGCCTCGATAATGAAATTGCCTGTGTAAAAAGCAACACAAATGCCAGGGCGGGGTAAAGGATAGAATTTGTTTTACCGGCTGGCTCAAGAAGCTTTAGTATACTGTGAAACAAAACCCCATCCTTGGGCTGAACGGTGGCCGTATAGGGATGTACAAACATCGGCAGCTTTATAAGCATGCCAAAAAACAGCAGCACTAAGATGTTAGCCGGGCTTTTTTGTCTGAAAATGCCGATCACGGATATGGATGTATGTTGGTTTTGTTAGTTAAACTCAATTCTGGCAAAACACACCGTATTTCTGTACAAGCATGGAACGATCATCTGACGAGCACTTACCTGTTTGCCATACTTAGCCATAAACTCAAATCCTTTGTCAAGATTGTGTAAAGTTGGGTTGCGATTAATTTGGCCACCAGGCGCCACCACATAATCGTTTAACAAATTAACTCTTCTTTCTTCCATATTAAAAAGAAAATGAAGCTGACCTCCCGTATTCACAAGCTGATATGAAATGAGATCGTCGGTATCGTCATCAAATTGGTCTTTTGAAATTACGTTATTCCACTGCAAGGTTCCGTTCTTATCAAATGAAAGGATCACAATATTGTCAGCATGATAACGCACATTCTGGGAACTATTATACCTGGAACGGTACCATAAACTATTGTAATAGGGCGAATAGGCGTAATAATCATAAGGGTTGTAGAAGGGTGATCCGTAAAGATAATCCCATCGATTCCAGGTATTATATCGTGAGGTTGTGTAAAATGCTTCACTGCCGATTATAAAACCACCATCTTTTTTTACAATAATATTGCGAATGAAGTAGTCATTAAAAGCCATTTTCAAATTGGCGTCACCTTTTGCATCTCTTCGTAGTTCTTCACCAAAGGTTACCGTATTTTCCATTTCGGGCTTTGCAGTCGGTTTATCCCATATATAATAATAAAATCCATCAATATTTCCCCGGCGCTCTTTATAATAAAATGACGTCAGGAAATAACGCTTATGGATGTTATCAATTTTGAGATGAACCTCGTCCAGGTACTTTTTTTCAATATTCAGCTCATTCAAAGAAAATGAATCAGCCTGGGCATATTTTACAACCAACGAAGCCCGGCTGATCACATCACTGTTCTGCCGGTAAAATTTTGCAAACACAAAATCTCCATCATTGTCTACATAATATTCATCGAGGTAATCATTCCGGTCATCCATTGGCATATTGATCACACTTTTTTTCAGCAGTTGCAGGCTGTCATTAAAGAGGTTTGTAGTGATCACATAGTTTGACTTGTTCTTGCTGTTGATCTTAAACACCATGAACTTGCTTTTATCCTCGCTGGTGACAACGCTATAAATCTTGTCATTCGCGGAAAAACCGATATGCGTGGTATCCAGCTCCACGACTTCAGCCATTTTTTTGCCTTTCCCGTCAATTTTTGCAGCCATACAGTGTACGACGTTCCTCTTTTGATATTGATAAATGGCATAAAAAAAGTCGGTATATGGAAAGAAATCAACACTAACCAGGCGCTCATCGGGCATAAATTCCTGCCCAACCTTGGACACTTGTTTCATGTCATTATCATAAATCGCGATCCAGTTCTTGCCCTTCAGGTTTTTATAGATGAGGAAATTTCCGTCGATCTTTCCAATTATCTCAAAAACCATTCGGCGGGAGTCATCTTTTTCGGGTTCGGAATAAACAATTTTTTGGGCTTTTAGAGTGCCGGCAATAACGAATACACAAATTGATACAAACAGCAATCGCTTGCTAAACATATAAGACTTTGATTTTTTGCCTGTTAAAATTAAATATTGCAACCAAAATTCCTGCTTTTATTTTGGTTATGATGCCACAGCCTTGTTAATTACTGTAAGACAATAAATAATCGCTGAAGGTTGCTGCTCGTTGGTCCGAGTTATTAAATATTATCTTACGATTTTCCGAAGTTATTACTTGTAATTTATTTTTCGCTATACATTTGCAGGATGTCCCTGTAACTGGACCTAACCCGGACATAACACAATTTCTAAAGTGAGAATACCGACCAATAGGGCGACTTTCGCTGGATTAATTATAGCACTCGGCATTATTTACGGAGATATAGGCACCTCCCCTTTATACGTTTTTAATGCTATTATTAACGGCCGAACGATAGATGAGTTTTTGATCGTTGGCAGTCTGTCTTGTATCATTTGGACAATTACTTTACAAACTACCGTTAAATATGTGATCTTGGTTCTGCGCGCCGATAACAGGGGTGAAGGAGGAATTTTTGCCTTGTATGCATTAGTAAGGCGACAAAAACGATGGCTCGTATTACCCGCCATGATCGGTGGCGCCGCTTTGCTGGCGGACGGAATGATAACTCCGCCAATTTCGATCACAGCTGCAGTGGAGGGCTTAGAAAAAATTCAATATTTCCATAACATAAACGACTATATATTATACATTATTCTGGCTATTATTGCCCTTTTCTTCTTTCTGCAACAATTCGGTACAGCATCTATAGGTAAACTATTTGGTCCCGTTATGCTGGTTTGGTTTTCTATGCTGGCCGTATTAGGGTTTGTGCATATTGCTGATGACCTAACTATACTGCGGGCTTTCAGTCCACATTACGCTATCACATTTCTTAAAAACAACCCGAATGCTTTGTGGATATTGGGTGCCATTTTTCTTTGCACCACCGGGGCCGAGGCGTTGTATAGTGATTTGGGACATTGCGGGCGAAGTAATATTCGTATCTCGTGGATTTTTGTAAAAATCTGCCTGCTTTTAAATTACCTGGGACAGGGAGCCAATTTATTGTCTCATCATTATGGGATAAAGGTTGTTGTTGCCGGGAGTATAAATGCCTTTTATGATCTTATGCCGCATTGGTTCATCATTGTAGGAGTTATCATTGCAACCAGCGCCGCCATTATCGCCAGCCAGGCAATGGTATCAGGCTCTTACACACTCATCAGCGAAGCCATGCGACTAAACTTATGGCCAAAACTTAAAATAAGATATCCGTCTGAAGAACGAGGGCAATTGTTCATACCCAGCCTCAATTTCCTGATTTTTTTGGGCTGTACAGGCGTTGTACTTTATTTTCAAAACTCCTCAAGAATGGAGGCGGCATACGGATTGGCTATTATTGTAACTATGCTGATGACAACCATTCTTTTTGCTAATTTTTTAATTGCAAGAAGAGTAAACCCGGTCATAATCTGGATATTTCTTGTAAGCTACCTGGTTATCGAATTAGGATTTTTGGTTGCACTGCTGCAAAAGTTCACCCATGGCGGTTATATAACACTCCTGATCGGCAGCATCATGTTCTTTGTAATGTATGTGTGGTATCGCAGCCGGAAAATTAAAAATCGTTACGTCGAATTTGTTCGGCTCGAGAATTACATTCCTAAAATACAGGAGTTAAGCAATGATAGATCGGTGGCAAAATATGCCACTCATCTTGTATATCTGACGAGCGCTGATAATCCAAAAGAAATTGAACACAAGATCATCTATTCTATTCTTAACAAAAAGCCTAAAAGAGCCGACATTTATTGGCTGGTACATGTTGATACACTGGATGACCCATATACATCCGAGTACAAGGTGGACCACATCATTCCCAATGATATCATAAGAGTTGAGTTCAGATTGGGCTTCAGGGTAGAACCAAGGATCAACCTGATGTTCCGAAAGGTGGTTGAAGACCTGGTGGCGAACAAAGAAGTGAATATTACAAGCCGTTATGAAAGTTTGGAACGAACTAATACAGTTGGCGATTTTCAATTTATTGTGATGGAAAAGTACCTTAGCCAGGACAATGAACTACCATTTATAGAAAAAGTAATCATGAGATTGCATTTTTCGTTAAAAGAAATAAGCCTTTCAGAGGAACGGGGTTTTGGGCTTGATGTAAGTACCGTAACCGTTGAGAAATTCCCGCTTATTGTCGCCCCCGTAGCCAATATGAAATTGAAAAGGGTAGAAGACTGAGATGATAGTTACATAGATGATAGGTGACAGTTTAAATTTTTGTATTTTCCACTATCATCTATCCGTTATCATCTGTCAACCATATTGCCCCATTTCATCTGGTATATCATCCTTGGCATTGTTGTACTTTCTGCCCTGGTTTATTTCCTGCAGGAAAAATTCATTTTCAAGCCGGAAAAGTTAAAACAAGACTTCCAGTTCAAATATGATATTCCCTTTAAGGAATTATTTTTTGATGTCGAGCCGGGGGTGCGCATCAATGGACTGCATTTTTACCGGGAACATCCACTCGGGCTTATTCTTTATTTCCACGGGAATACAAGAAGCATTAAAGGCTGGGCGCGGTATGCAAAAGATTTTTATCGTTACAACTATGACGTGGTCCTTGTAGACTACCGGGGTTTTGGTAAGAGCACCGGCAAGCGAAGTGAAAAGGAGATGCTTGATGACATGCAGTTTGTCTACAACGACCTTGCAAAGCAGTACCATGAACATCACATGATCGTTTATGGCCGCAGTCTAGGAAGTGGGTTTGCCACAAAAGTGGCTTCGGAAAATAAGCCGCGGTACGTGATACTGGATTCCCCTTATTACAGTTTTCAGAGAGTCGTCGAACGCTTCCTTCCCATCCTTCCTGTCCGTTATGTTTTGCGTTATCATTTGCGCACCGATAAATGGATCCGTCATGTCAATTGTCATACTTATATTATCCACGGTACAAAGGACAGGCTGATCCCCATCCGGCACAGCGAGGCTTTGCAAAAACTAAACCCGGGGAAGATAACCCTTATTCGTATTCACGGTGGCGGCCACAATAATCTTCCAAAATTCGACGAATACCACAATTTTATACGTGATATTCTCAAGTATTAATACCAGGTCCATAATAATACGCATTAACCTTCGTTAACGAATCTGTTAAGGATGATTTAATTGTGTGTGGGTGTAGTTACAAGTCAGGACGTGGAACGTCAGATAAAAAAGGATGTTTATGAAAAAAGTTTACTTTCTCTTCCTTATTGCAGTCGTCACCTGGTTCGCGGGTTGTAAATCAGCGAGCAAGCTTTATCAAAAAGGGAATTATGATGAAGCCGTGCAGGTGGCCGTAAAAAAACTGCAAAAAGACCCTAACGACCAAAAATTAAAGTCTGTCGTACAGGACGCCTACCGGTATGCAGTCACCGACCATGAAAATCGTATCCACAACTATTCATCGATGGATAACGAATTGAAATGGGAATGGATGTATAACGAATACTCAGATCTGCAAAATTTGTACAATACCATTTTCAAGGCGCCTTCTGTATACGAGCTGGTCAGGCCGAAAGATTATTCGTCTGACATAAACGCAAATGCTGCAAAGGCAAGTGACGTTCACTATAACCGCGGGATGCAGTTGATGAACAATAACGACAGGCAAAGTGCTAAAAACGCTTATCACGAATTCAAGACAGCAATGAGTTTTAAGCCCGGTGACGCGAATATCCAGCAGATGATCAATGAGTCTTATGACGCTGCTCTCACCGTTGTAGCCATTGTTCCCATTGACAATTATGGGTTTCAGTATGCCTCCTATAATTACCAGCTTCAGAATTTTCAGAGTGATATCGTGCGGGTCCTCCAATACAATACGGGCAACGAGTTTGTGAAATTCTATTCCACATGGGAGACGCAGAGACTAAACATTATTCCGGATGAAATTGTTGAAATGCATTTTACACAGATCAATATCGGAAGGATCAAGGATAATTATTCTACCCGAGAAGTTTACAAGGATGTCGTGGTGAAGGAAATTGTCTATAAACCCGATTCAGTCATAAAGCAGTATGCAAAAGTAAAAGCAAATATTAGCACGACACAGAGAACAATGTCCTCCCAGGGAAATTTAAGTATCAATATTCGCGACAAAAATGGTAAATGGTTATGGAGTGATAATATTGTTGGCAACAGCAGCTGGTCAACGGCCTTCAGTTCCTATACGGGAGATGAAAGAGCCCTGGGTGATGAAGATAAACAGCTGTTGAACCAGGCACAAGATACTCCTCCGCGTGAAGAAGAGATCATAAAATGTCTCCAGGAAAGTATTTACGGTGATTTTGTATCCCGTGTAAGAAATTACTACAGTCGTTATTAGAATTATTTCTCCTTGATTGTAAAGCCTGCGATCAGATCGCAGGCTTTATTGATTATAAGGTCTTCAGATATTCGATCACTGCTTTTCGGTCCGCTTCACTCAATTGGTCGCCGAATGTGTGCCCATAATTTCCATAACCCGGTAAGGTGGTGTTATAAATATATTTATTGTCCGCACCGCTGAGTGCTTGAAATTGCCAGCCGAGCTTCCCGTAATCATATCTTGAAGAATCGCCGGGAGAACTTCCCTGGGCAAAGTCCCTGGTCCAGTAAGTGGGACGTAACTTGCTGTTAAGCACTGCTTCGATCGTGGGTACAGAGCCATTGTGAAAATAAGGCGCGGTGATCCAAACACCATCCAAAGGCGGAGCTATATATCCATTGAAAGGAACAAGATTAGCCGGGTGATCTCCTTTGCTGAACCAACTCTTATTGTACCAGTCGATCATGTCAGAATATTGATAGTTACTTTGATTTAATAGAGAATCAGTGCCAACGATCGATTCAGGAATTAAAAGATTAGGATACTCTTCCTTACTTCCATAGGTGCCATGACATTCGCTGCAAATGTTTTCAAAAATGACGCGTCCTTTTTCAGCAAGTGATCCATCAATTTTCTTTGGATATTTCGGAGGTTGAACTGAAAAAATATAAGCCAGGACATCGGGCATGTGTTTATCCACTTCCACTGCGTGCATTGTATCATTGGTAGTGAGTAAGCTTGAGCCCATTAAAAATTTCCCAAAATCACCCCGGCCAAATCCGTTATAAAACATCGCATTTTTTTTCTTTAATAACCACCACGCTGGCACATCCGAAGGAATCACTTGTTCTGACAATTTCACGGAAGGCTCTTCGCTCCAGGCGAATGTTGTGGGATCACGATGAGCTACTAGCAGGGCAGTCAGCCTGTCTGCCGGATTAACACCTGCCACCTCCGTGTAAAAATCATCCCCGATCGATCTCGCCACAGTCAAAGCTTCTTTGGCTGCTTCATATTTTTTTGGGCTCAGTTTCAGGTAGGCCATCAGTATCTTTTCGTAGGTCTTCAAATTTTTTGTCTTTGTGAAATCTCCTGTCGAGTTCCCAAGGCCTACCATTAATTTTCCATCGAAAAATTCGGCATGACATTGAAAACAGTTGGGCACCACAACATTTTCACCGTTGATCGCCCTGACAACGTTGAAATCGTATCGCACCTCTGCATTTTCATTTTGCCTGTCAAGAAGGTTTGCTTTCTCTTTTTTAAATCCAAGATTATATAAACCGAAGGGGATACCACTGTTTACGTAGTCACCGGTAATTATATAACGATAACCTGAATCGGCATCGCCGATCCTTTGTTTGCTCGGAGGGATCACAACCGGGTCATCTTTGACGGAAGTAATGGTAACAAAGGAAATGCAACTGCACACTATGACAACAACAACAAATATTTTTTTCATGGTAGGATGAGAGATTAACATTCAAGAACCAAATATCAAATATCAAATAAATCTCAAAACTCAATCCAAAAACGATTAATCTTTTCTGAACTATCTATTGCTGGATCTTGAATTTGTGTTTTGTGATCTTCCTCAATTCATTTACCATAAAGTTCCAGCATTTTTTTCAGATCATCCAGTGTATTGATCTCATTGGCGGTTTTATCTTTTCTCCAGCGATTGATCCTTGGAAAACGCAATGCCACCCCGGATTTATGACGATTGGAGGCAGCAATGCCCTCAAACGCGATCTCAAAAACAAGTTCAGGTTTTACAGTTCTGACGGGTCCAAATTTTTCTAACGAATTCCGTTTTACAAAATTATCAACCTGGGCAAACTCTTTATCGGTCAACCCTGAATAAGCCTTTGTAAAACCCACAAGTTTATCTCCATCTTTTACAGCAAAGGTGTAATCAGTGTATAAATTGCTTCTTCTTCCATGGCCTTTTTGTGCATAGATCATTACCGCATCGATCACCAGCGGATCGATCTTCCATTTCCACCAGTCGCCTCTTTTCCTTCCCACCTGGTAAATGGAATCCTTTCTCTTCAGCATGATCCCTTCGCTTCCCAGGTTTCGCGACTGACCGCGGATAGCCGTTAATTCAAGCCAACTACTGAAAGAAATGACGGGTGATAACAATAATGCAGGATGACTGATCTCCTTTACGATCTTTTCAAGCAAAGTTCTTCTTTCAACCAAAAGCGTTTCCCTGATATCATTCCCCTCGTATTCCAGTAGGTCGTAGGCAAAGAAGGTGATCGGTGCTTCGGTCAATTGCTTCTTAGTAACATTCTTTCTCCCGATCCTTGTTTGCAACAGCGCAAACGGTAATGGCTTGCCATTTTGACTGGGAATGATCTCTCCATCGAGCACAACTCCATTTGGTAAATGATTTTTTAGTATATGATATTCCGGAAATTTTTCCGTCATCAATTCTTCTCCCCTGCTCCACACAAATAATTGATGATTACGTTTGATGATCTGGCCCCGGATACCGTCCCATTTCCATTCTGCCTGCCATTCATTTGGCTCACCCAGCGTGTTCACTTCGTCTTCGATCGCATAGGCTAAATAAAACGGATAGGGCTTTGAATAGTCAGTGGTTACTGCATGTTCGCTTAGGAGGTCTGAGAAGTTCATTGTCACAGGATCCCAATTGCCACTAATACGATGAGCGATAACCGAAGATCCGAGCTGGCTGGTCTTTGCCAATGCGTTGACCATAGTGCTTTGCGATACACCAATGCGAAAGTTGCCGGTAATTAATTTATTAAAAACAAAACGTTCAGCCTGGGTCATTGTTTGCCATGAACGTAAAATAAACTCTTTGCGCACCGCCTCATCTTCTTTTTCAATACTGATCAATGTTTCCAGGTAATAATGCAAAGGATGAGAGGCGTCGGCATTCAATGACTCAGGGAGAAGAAGGGCGATCGTCTCACCCAAATCGCCCACTGCATGGTAACATTCTTCAAACAACCAATCGGGTAATTTTGCCAGTTCATTGCACCAGGTCCATAATTGAGTAGTGTTAACCGCACGTTTGGGCCTTCTTCCACTAAAGATAGCGATCACCCAAACTTTATCTTTATCATTAGCAGTCAAAAAATACTCCGACAAAGCATCCAGTTTTTCGTTGGTCTTTGTCGATGTACCGAGCCTTATCACTAAATCGGCGAATTGCCTCATCCTTTATTATTAATTATTAATTACTGATTATTTTGACGTGCAGAGACAATAACTAATAATAAATAATCAATGATCAATATTGCTCTGCTCCTCAATCGCGACATTGTTTTCTTCTTCCTCAGTCCCATATTCCGTTTTCACTTCAGCCGCTTCGATGCCGGTTTCATTCAGGTAGCGACTGAATATAGCCTGGTAGCCATGAGTGACGAAAACCTTCTCTGCTCCTGTTTCTTTTACAGCCTGAAGTAATCCTTTCCAATCTGCATGATCACTGAGAGCAAAGCCGGCGTCTGCATTTCTTCTTCTTACTGTTCCTCTCACCTGCATCCAGCCGCTGCAGATACCTACTGCATAAGGAAAGAAACGCTTCATCCATGAAGAGCCTTCTGCACCGGGCGGAGCGATGATGATATTATTGATGTATGATGCTTTTGGCGTATCATAATCTATACGTTTCACATCCGGAAGTTGAATTCCACTTCGTGTTAAGGTTTCATGAGCATTCCAAATAGCGCCATGTACGTAAATAGGCAGGTTCAGCTCGGGCAAACACTGCAATAACCGCTGCGCCTTTCCTAAACTGTAAGCAATAAACACTGAAGTTTTTTCCCGTTCCCTGTTTCTTACGACCCAATCCTTAATATTCTGAAAGATCTCCTGTTGTGGTTTCCAGTTATAAATGGGCAAACCAAATGTTGATTCAGTAATGAATGTGTTGCATTTGATCGGCTCGAATTTTCCACTTAACCCGTCGTCTTCAATTTTATAATCACCACTTACCACCCAAACCTCGCCTTTATATTCAATGCGTATTTGTGACGAACCGATCATGTGACCTGCCGGGTGCAAGGAAACCTGCACCCCATTCATAAAAATTTTTTCTTCCCATTCTACAGTTTGATAATTATTATCTCCCAATCTCATCTGAAGAAGAGGTTTGCATTGTGTGTGACATAAATAATATTTTGAACCCCATCGTGCATGATCACTATGCGCATGCGTGATGACGGCTTTATCAACCCCTTTCCAGGGATCGATATAAAAACCACCCGCTTTGCAATAGAGACCTCTGTCTGTGAATTCGATTAAAGACATACTAATGTAGCTGCAAGCTTCAAGCTGTAAGCAATAAGCAATTTAGTTTTATTGTTGCAAAGCTTATGCCCAAGGGCTATTGAAAAAATGGGAACAAAAGAAATGATTAGAATTACAGAACCCTGAAGAGTGCGACTGTGCCTTCGCGTAGCCGCTACGGCGAAGCAAGGCGCAACGGACGATGATAAGACTTACAAAAGCTCGCGACATAAAAACTAACCAGCAACCAGTAACTAGCAACCAGAACCTAGTTCACTCCCTTAATAATTCCATCCTGCCATTTCACGAAGAATAATTTTTTATTCTCGAAATAGTCAAGCGTGGTTGTTTGTTTGTTGATAACAGGTTGGATATCGAGCTCCCTAAACAAATTAAATTCTTTACGACTGAGGTTGGACGCTATATCCTTGCCATACTGAAGAAGTAGTTTGGAGAAGCGCCACGCGGCCTCGTATCCGCGCATCACCATGTCACTTGGACGGGCATACATCTTTGTATTAAAGTAATCAGTGATGCCCTGGCTTACTTTATCCATTCTTGAGTTGTAAAATGGCGTGCTGTACACGATCTCAAGTCCCTTGTATTGAGGCAATGTAAAATCTTTTGTCAGGTTATCGAACGTAGGCATTCCGACCAGCGTAAGAGGATAGGATTTGTCTATCGTGGCCAGTTGCAGACTCAGTCGTCTCCCGAAATTTTCATCCAGGCTGCCTGCAATGCAAACTGTATGAGTGTTACTATCAAGTTTGGCTGTCAATTGATTCACCGTGAAACTGTCTGCAAGATCGACGTATTTTATTTTCAAGGGAACAGATGAAGTATTTTTTCCTGCATCATCAAATAAGGATTTAACGATATCTTCCGTTTGCCCTTTTTTACGAAACATAATGATGGGCGACAGGGCATAATTTTTTTGCAGGTACTTATATAAAAGACCAATATGAGTTTGCAATGTAGAATTCAGCATTACGAAATAAGGATTGTCGGTAATGCCTGCATCATTCGGGAGATTAATGTTGATGTAAGGGATCTTTTTTGACTTCGCAGCGCTGGCAATATTCCAGCTTTCCTGCGGGTTGGCATAAGCAAGGATCAACTCTATGCTCGAATCCAATTTGCTTAACTGTTGTGTCAACGATTCTTTTTCCGATCGTGTATCATAAATAAATACTTCCAACTGCGTTCCTTCCCTGGCTAGTGAGTCTAACGCCAATTGTACCCCTTCATAAAATTCAAGACCCGGGTTGATGAATTTCGGAAATTGTTTTTCGTAGCGATAGTTGTTCAGATCATCAAAAGCAGAATCAAGATACAAAGGGCTGAAAATGGCGATCTTAGGTTTTTCTGTTTGTGCCAGAATATAAATCGGCAATAGGCAATAGGCAATAAGCAATAATAATTTTGAGATTTTGCTTTTTTTCATGGTAAGTTTTTAGTCCTTCAAGTTTTGTCTATCGCTTATTGTCAATTGACCTCACTCCCACTCTATCGTCGCCGGCGGCTTACTGCTGATGTCATACACAACCCGGTTGATCCCTTTCACATTATTAATGATCTCGCTTGAGACATGTGCTAAAAAATCGTAAGGTAAATGCGCCCAGTCCGCTGTCATTCCGTCTACACTTGTTACAGCGCGTAGGGCAACCGTAAATTCATACGTTCTTTCATCACCCATTACACCTACGCTTTTTACCGGTAACAGGATGGCGCCGGCCTGCCATACCGTTGCATACAAATGATGTTCTTTTAAAGCTTTCACATAAATATTGTCGGCTTCCTGTAGCAGGCCCACCTTCTCTTCGGTTACTTCTCCCAAAATTCTTATGGCCAACCCGGGCCCTGGAAAAGGATGACGTCCGATCATCTCTTCAGGTATTCCCAGTTCTGTCCCCACTTTTCGTACTTCGTCTTTAAATAAAAAACGCAATGGCTCTACCAGGTCTAAATGCATTTTTTCGGGTAATCCTCCAACATTGTGATGTGATTTGATTGTCATTGATGGTCCATGTACCGAAACACTTTCGATGACGTCGGGGTAAATGGTCCCTTGTCCGAGCAATTCAATGCCTTCGAGTTTTTTCGCTTCTTCCTGGAAGATCTCGATAAACAATCTGCCGATCGTCTTTCTCTTTGCTTCAGGATCGGTTTTAGCGGCCAGCTCATTATAAAATCTTTTCCTCGCATCAATACCTTTTACATTCAATCCAAGTTTTTTGTAAGTAGCTAATACGGTCTCAAACTCATCTTTACGCAATACGCCATTATCAACAAAAATCCCGTAAAGATGATCACCGATGGCACGATTGATCAATGTTGCTGCAACAGTGGAATCTACGCCGCCGCTCAGGGCCATCACTACTTTGCGATCACCAATTTTCTTTTTTAACTGTTCAACCGTATCAGAAATAAAATGGGCGGGTGTCCAATCCTGTTTGCATCCACAAACATTCACTAAAAAATTATGAAGGATCTTTTTGCCCTCAATGGAATGATATACTTCGGGATGGAACTGCAGGCCGTACAGCGGAAAGTCGTGAGTTATTGGTCGTGGATCGGCAATCGTGAATCGTGAATCAGTGGCTCCGTTTTTTCTAAACGCTGCAATGGGAATGCTTTCAGTCGTTGCTAATAATTCAAATCCTTTTGGCAATTCTAAAATTGTATCGGCATGGCTCATCCAGACCTGGCTTTTTTCGATCACATCCTTGAGTAATACATCATTTTTTTGTTTATGAAGTAACGCCCTTCCATATTCCCGTTTATTACTCTTCTCCACTCGTCCTCCAAAACGCTTAGCCGTTAATTGTGCACCATAACAAACCCCCAATACCGGTACTTTTTTTATAAATGCCTGGATATTGACATCAGGCGCTTTATCATCATTTACCGAAAAGGGAGATCCGGAAAGAATAATTCCTTTCAGGCCAGGTTCAAACTCAAAAGTCTTTTGATAAGGAATGATCTCGCAGTACACATTGGCTTCTCTTACAGCACGGGCGATCAACTGGGTATATTGAGAACCGAAATCAAGGATCAAGATCTTTTCTGTCATGGCCGCGAAGGTAAAAAAAGGTTTGTAGTTTGAAGTTTATGGTTTTAAGTTGTGTGGATACCGGCTTCAAAACCTTGATTGGGCTTCGGTTGCGACAGTTTATCCGATAGTTCGGAACTCCGTTCAGATTTCTGTTCACTACTAGTAGTTTTTCTATCCTGGTTGATCTGCGACCCTTGCTTTGTAAATTTGAGAGTAGCTGATCATCGCCACCTATGAGGTATAAATTTTTATTAACACTCCTGGTCTGCAGCAATTATGCTTTGGGACAACTAACAACAACCAAAATTGATACCACCAAACTATTAAAGCCAATCAAATATTCAGGGCACATCAGGAAGGCAATTACATGGAAAGATAGTCTTGGAACAAACTATATCCTGGCGACTGAAACGGGGGAATATCAAACCAAAGACCAGCAAGACGAAGACTTTAAAAATGCTGCATTGTATGTCTATCATTATGTCGCAAGCGGAGATAGTATAAAATTGCTTTGGCGCGTTTATGACTATTCTAAAGATTGTCCTTTTGATCTCTCTGTTAAGTTTATTGACAACATCTTCAAAGTAACTGACCTCGACAAAAACGGAATAGCAGAGGTTTGGATCATGTATGAAAACCACTGCACGAGTGATGTTTCACCTGCGCCGACCAAGATCATTATGTACGAGGGCCGTAAAAAATACGCAGTCAGGGGAGAAAATACGGTCCAGGTTTCGGAAAATGATTTCATGGGCGGCCAATATACTTTAGACGAAAATTTTAAGAATGGCAAGCCCGTGTTTCGGCAATTTGCAATAGACCTTTGGAAGAATATCAAATTGCGTAAATGGTAAAAGCAGTTGGCCAGGCAGCCTTGTAGTAACCGGGCTGCAATAAATTAAATCCATTCTCCAGATTTTTTTCTTGCTTATTTTGCAAACTATCACACAAATTAAAACTCTCCCGCTTTAGCGGGACTGAGGTATGAAGTATTACATTATAGCCGGTGAAGCGTCAGGTGATTTGCATGGAAGTAATCTCATCAAAGAATTAAAGAAACTTGATGAGGCAGCAGACATTCGTTGCTGGGGTGGCGATCTTATGCAACAAGCCGGCGCTCATCTTGTAAAGCATTATCGTGATCTTGCCTTTATGGGATTTGCCGAGGTGTTGAAAAACCTTGGTACCATCTTAAAAAATTTGAAATTCTGCAAAGAAGACATTCTCCGGTTCAAACCCGATGCATTAATTCTCATTGACTATCCGGGTTTCAATCTTCGAATTGCTAAATGGGCAAAGCAGCAGGGATTAAAAGTTATCTACTATATCTCTCCACAGGTCTGGGCCTGGAAAGAGAACCGCGTAAGGGAAATGAAGAAGGATATTGACAAAATGATCGTCATTATTCCCTTCGAAAAAGATTATTTCAAGAACAAATGGAATTGGGATGTAGAATACGTAGGTCACCCGCTCGTCGAGGAGATTGAAGGTTATAGGTCGGGAGTCGGGAGTCGGGAGTCGGCCACCCACTCACCACTCACTACTCACCATTCACAAATCATCGCGTTATTACCCGGAAGCAGGAAACAGGAGATCGCAAAAAAACTTCCGATCATGCTTGAGGTAAGCAAATTTTTTCCGGATCATCAATTCATTGTTGCTGAAGCCCCATCTGTTGAAGACGAATTCTATCAAAGCTTTACAAAACCATATTCAAATGTGAGTGCCGTAAAAAATCAGACATACAATTTATTATCGCAGGCAAAGGCTGCGGCAGTTACTTCGGGAACAGCAACACTTGAAACTGCTTTGTTCGGCGTACCTGAAGTTGTTTGTTACAAGGGCTCCCAAATCTCTTATCAAATTGCGAAAAGAGTGATCAAGGTAAAATACATTTCGCTGGTGAATCTGATCATGGACAGGCTCGTTGTAAAGGAATTGATACAAAACGACCTTACGGTGGAGAACTTGAAACAAGAATTACACGAATTACTCACGAACGAGACACGAATCAAGGATCTGAAAAAAGATTATGCAGAATTGAAAAAGATACTAAGTGAAGGGGGTAATGCTTCCGCGAAAGCTGCAAAAGCGATCATCGAATTTTTATACACGAATTACACGAATTGAATTGATTTTATCTAAGTAGTTTAATGGCGAGAATGATCATGCAAAGGATAAACATGAAAAAACAAATGCGATTGATCCAATGCATATATCCCACCCATTTTGTTTCGGGTTTGTCCGGCTTTCTAAAATAGAAGTATTGTGATATCTGCCTCCAGATGCCCATCTGATCATTCGGTGTTGTTCAAAGTTACAAGTATAAAATGAATCATGTACCTTCCTTATCAAATCGATCTCTTCTTATGTTCCTTAACTTTCGCTCTTGTCTGTTAATGACAGTGCTCACTCCGGCGATCAGCTTCTCCCAAACTATTACACGGCTTGATGACAGTAAGATCAGCGCTGCCGAGCTTGATACCAAAATTCAACAACTGGTGAAAGACGGAAATGTGCACGGTATCGCGATCACTGTCTTTAATAAAAACAAATCGGTTTATAAAAAAGTTTTTGGCTATAAACGCTTTGATACAAAAGAACCTTTGCAGACAAACACCAATTTCTACGGGGCATCATTGAGCAAGGCTGTTTTCGCGGTGCTCGTTATGAAGATGGTTGAGGAAAAAGTAATAGAACTGGATAAACCTTTAGAAAGTTATTTACCACAACCTGTATATGCTTATGGAAAAGGATCGAGCTGGGGCCAGGATTTTACGAGCTTAGAAGGTGATCCCCTGTATAAAAAAATTACGGCCAGGATGTGTCTTGATCATTCTACAGGTTTTCCTAACTGGCGGTGGTATGAGCCTGATCAGAAACTTCACATCCATTTTGAACCTGGCTCCGCGTATAGCTATTCGGGTGAAGGATTATGCTATCTGCAATTTGTATTGGAGAAAATAACGGGGAAATCATTAGAGCAATTGATGGATGAAAAAATTTTTGGCCCGGTGGGAATGAATACCTCGGCTTATTCGTGGCAAGCCCGTTTCGAAAAAAATTATTGTTATGGCCATGATACCAACGGCAAAGTTTTAGAAAAAGACAAGGACAATGCACCGCGCAGCGCAAGTACGCTCGAAACTACTCCCGATGACCTAAGTTTATTTTTAGAAGCGGTATTACAAAAAAGAATTTTAGGAACAGGCTCGACTAAAGAAATGTTCACACCGCAATTAAGATTGCGTTCAAAAATACAGATGGAGGCGCAGTCATGGCTGGATACAACAAACACTGAAAATGATAACATTCAGCTCGGTTATGGACTCGGGTGGGGAATTTTGCAAACACCTTTTGGCCTTGGCGCTTTTAAAGAAGGTCATGGCGATGGCTTTCAGCACTATGCAATTATTTTTCCTGAAAAGCAAATGGGCATTTTAATCATGACCAACAGCGATAACGGGGAAGGGATTTTCAAAGAATTACTTGAAGTTGCAATCGGTGACAGGTATACTCCCTGGCGCTGGCAAAATTATATTCCCTATAATCAGAAAAAATAACCTTCCGATCCGAGGTGTTTGATAATAAACCGTTTAGTGGAGGCGTTACTTCGCAGTAAAATTTGGTGGAGAATATCGGAGTCGAACCGACGACCTCTTGCATGCCATGCAAGCGCTCTAGCCAGCTGAGCTAATTCCCCAAGTAAAGAACATCATTAAAAAGTTCAGCACGAAGCTAGACTTAGTCCAAGGTCTTTTGAAAATTAGCTACTGTTGATCGACCTTCCCGCCCTAGCGGGACGCTCTAGCCACCTGAGCTAATTCCCCAAGTAAAGAACATCATTAAAAAGTTCAGCACGAAGCTAGACTTAGTCCAAGGTCTTTTGAAAATTAGCTACTGTTGATCGACCTTCCCGCCCTGGCGGGACGCTCTAGCCAGCTGAGCTAATTCCCCAAGTAAAGAACATCATTAAAAAGTTTAGCACGAAGCTAGACTTGGTCCAAGGTCTTTTGAAAATTAGCTAATGTTGATCGACCTTCCCGCCCTGGCGGGACGCTCTAGCCAGCTGAGCCAATTCGCCTGGTGGGGTAGCAAAAATAACGGTTTCATTTTTAAGATCGTTCACAAAATTGGTTGATCATAATTATAAAAATTTAGTCGGCAATAACAAATATCTTTGTCTATCCACTTCGAACCGCTAAAGAATTTTGTCAATCATCCGTAGGAAGACCATGAGAATAAATTTAGCGCTTATACTTTCCATTATTGTTGCCGTGGGCATCGTGGCCCTCGTTTTCACCGCATTCCAGATCTCTTCCGAAAAACAAAAATTGAACAATGAACTGCAATCGAAAACAGTTCGCTTAGCTGAAGATTTTTACAAAAATTATTTCAGGCATTTAGAAGACAGGGATAGCGTGCCACTGCGCGGGATCACTGACAGTGTCATTAACCAGTACAGTTTTATCGGACTGGCGATCTACTATAACAGGGACAGCATCCTACCCCTCAACGGTTCGACACAAGTTCTGCTTCAGCATTCGTCTGATTACATTACAAGAGCCATCTCGGCAGATTCGTCCATGGGTAATATGGTACGGTCAGAGGGAAAAAGATCCTATGAATATATAAGGATCGTAAAACGCGAAAACAAGCCCTCTCTCGCAGTGATCTTTTATACCGATGCGGAGTACATTAAAAATATATTGAAAACCATCTGGCTTGGAAATTTTATCCGCTGGTTCATCCAGGCGCTGGTGATCTCAATAGTCACATTACTTGTGATCAGGTGGGGCATCTTACGTCCGTTGAACAGGGTCGTGGAATGGGTTAAAGCTGCAAGGTTTGGAAATGTGGAACAGATCGGTAAACGACCACCCATTAATTTCCTTGCACCCTTGTATAAAGAGATCTCCGGAATTGCGCAGGCCATGCAGGAAGCAAGGGCCGTTGCACAGGAAGAAGCAAGACTAAGGACTACCGGTGAAGCGATATGGACACCTGAACGTTTGAATGAGGAAATGAAACAGATCCTGGAGAACAAAATGATGGTGGTGGTCTCCAATCGCGAACCTTATATGCATGTGCATGCAGGTAAAGAAATAAAGTGCATTGTTCCTGCAAGCGGAATGGTTACAGCCATGGAACCCATATTAAAGGCCTGTGGAGGTTTATGGATCGCATCAGGTAGCGGTGATGCTGACAGAGAGACAGTGGATAAAAATGATAAAGTGCAGGTGCCTCCTTACGAAAATAAATATACACTTCGCCGGGTTTGGTTGACCAAAGAGCAGGAAGATCATTACTATTACGGCTTTTCTAATGAGGGTCTCTGGCCTCTTTGCCATATTGCGCATACCCGCCCTGTCTTTAGAAAAGAAGACTGGGACTACTACCAGGAAGTAAATGAATTATATGCAAACGCAGTGGTGGAAGAGATCAAGAACCAGGAGGATCCTTTCATACTTGTGCAGGATTATCATTTTGCCCTTCTGCCAAAGCTTATAAAAGACAGAAGGCCGGATGCCAAAGTCGCTATCTTCTGGCATATTCCCTGGCCTAACCCTGAATCATTTGGTATTTGTCCCTGGCAAAAAGAATTGTTGAGTGGCATGCTTGGCGCTGATCTTATCGGCTTTCATACTCAATACCATTGCAATAATTTTTTGGAAACGGTCAATAATTCTCTTGAATCGAGAGTAATCTGGGAAAATTTTTCCGTGAAGATCGGTAACCAGTTTACATTGGTCAAACCATTTCCGATCAGTATTGCATTCACCTTAAAGGATCTCGATAATGGACATGATGCATCCAGGATGGAAGCATCGGAGTTGCTAAAACATCATGGCTTAGCTGCGAAATACCTGGGGATCGGTGTTGATCGTATTGATTATACCAAGGGCCTGATTGAGAAATTTCTTGCGATCGAAAGATTTTTAGAAAAATATCCTGCCTACCAGGGCCAATTTACATTTGTTCAAATAGGTGCTCCCAGCCGTTCTCTTTTAAAAACATACGCTGATACAATCAGCGCTGTTGAACAGGAAGCAAACCGGATAAACTGGAAATTCAAGGCGAGAAACTGGCAACCCATTTTGTTCTTAAAAAAACACCATAGTCACGAAGAGATATTGCCGTTCTACCGATCAGCCAACATATGTATGGTAACTTCCCTTCATGACGGAATGAACCTGGTGGCAAAGGAATTTATTGCCTCACGCAACCAAAATGATGGCGTGCTCATTCTGAGCCAGTTTGCCGGGGCGTCACAAGAGTTGCTCGGTGCTATGATCATCAATCCTTACGATATCGAACAAACAGCCGACGCGATAAGATCCGCATTAGAAATGCCAAAAGAAACACAGCACCATAAAATGAAGCAAATGCGCCGTGTCATCATGGGACACAATGTCTATTCCTGGGCTGCCGACATCTTAAAGACCATGACTTCTATCCAAAATTAATCCTCCGGTAAAGTAATCGGGCTGACGCCATTTTGAAATCTTATTCTCTGTTTTTTACATGTAGATTTTTTTTCCCAGATATTGGGTTCACCTTTATGAGTTTTGAACAATAATTCTATGTGGCACTGGTTTTGGAATGACGAGGGTGTTACCAAACAACTTAGTTATGGATACCGTACAAGTTTTTCTACAAGAAAAAATAAAAAACTTAGCAAGTGCCATCTTTTTCAACCAAAGCGACGCTGTTTTAAAGTTACCCACCAGTATTGTGAGGATCTTCAACGTCGACGAATATGGATATATATGGTTCTTTATGCAAAAACCTCCCCAGCAGTTAAATGAATTTGAAAAGGAATTCCCCGTAAAATTGGATTTTTTCAGGAAGGGTCTTGATTATTCCCTGCAGGTAATCGGAAATGGATATATCGTAAATGATCCAGAGGAGTTATTTGTAATAACCACCAATATTGACGAGGTAAAGCAGTTCAACCCAGGTGAAATGGTGCTTATAAAAGTAAAAATGACCAGGGCCGATTATTTCGACAATATCACAGGAGGTAAGTCGTCCCGTTTGCAAAATGCGATCAGTATTTTGCAGTCATGGATATTTCCACATGCAGCCGGTTATAGGCCCACTACTTACTTTCCCCGCATCTCCGAGGTAAGTTGAAGTTGCACAATGCTTAAAAATTACTTACCTTAATCGGCTAAATTTTAGATTATGAGAGCAATATGGTCAGGTGCCATAAGCTTTGGACTGGTAAATATTCCAGTTAAACTCTATAGTGGTACCTCTGCGGAACGAGCCCTGGATCTTGACATGCTTTCTAAAAAAGACATGGCTCCGATCCGTTATGCCCGTATATCGACTGCCAGTAATAAAGAAGTAGAATGGAAGGATATTGTAAAGGGATATGAGATCGAGAAAGGGAAATATGTTGTTATCACGGACGAGGATTTCAAAAAAGCAAGCCCCGAAAAAACAAACACGATCGAGATCCTTCAGTTTGTGAATGAAAAAGAGATCGATTCCATTTATTTTGAAAAGCCATATTATCTCGTTCCTGATAAAGGAGCCGCGAAGGCGTATGCACTCTTGTTAAAGGCCCTGGAAAAAGCAAATAAAGTTGGAATAGCAACCTGCGTAATAAGAAATCGTGAACATATTTTCAGCATCAAGCCGATGGGTGACCAGGTATTGTTGCTTGAACAATTACGCTATAAGGAACAGATCAATGAGATACCGGAAGTAAATACGGTAAATACTAAGATCACTCAACAGGAAATAAGTCTTGCTCTAAAATTAATTGAGCAGCTAACGGAAAAATTCAAACCGGAAGCTTTTAAGGACACTTATGTTGAGACAATGAAAAAATTGATCGAAGCAAAAGCAAAGGGTAAGAAGATCACTGCTCCAACTGTAGAAAAGAAAACGGCTGCTGTGAAAGATCTGATGAGCGTATTGAAGGAAAGCTTGAATACCCCCGGAAAAAAGAGAGTGGCCTGATCAGTTACCGGTTACCAGTTGCCGGTTAGTAGTGGGAAGATTGACTACCGTAACAATTGAAGAAACACGTGACAGATGAGCTTAACTCTGTATAAGAAGAAAAGAAGTTTTAAAAAGACACCGGAGCCCGAAGGCAAAAAAAAATCCTCGACAAAAAGCAAATTGAAATTCGTTGTGCAAAAGCACGACGCTACCCAATTGCATTATGATTTCAGGCTTGAAATGGAAGGTGTGTTGAAAAGTTGGGCCGTTCCTAAAGGTCCGTCATTGAATCCCAACGACAAACGGCTGGCGATGATGGTAGAAGATCATCCTTATGATTACAGGAGCTTTGAAGGAACAATTCCTGAAGGGAACTATGGCGCAGGTACCGTGATGGTTTGGGATGAAGGAATATACGAAGCAATGGCCTTTGAAAAGGAATCAACAAAAGACCAGGAAAAAATTCTCCTGGCTGAGCTAAAAAAAGGGGACGTAAAAATTGTATTGCATGGTGAAAAATTGAAGGGTGCCTTTGGCCTGGTGAAGATGCACAAGGGTGCTTCCGGAAAGGATAATGGAAATAATGCCTGGTTACTTATCAAAAAGAAAGATGATGAAGCATCGAACATTGACATTACCAAAAAAGACAAATCTGTAAAAACAAAACGTTCACTGGCCCAGATAGCAAAAGATACAGGTGGAGCGATCAAAACTAAAACTCCGCCGAGAAAAAAAGCTGCTCCAAAATTATTAGATGAATCCGAAAGAGGGTCTGAAAAAAAAAAGTTCCGGAAATAAAAACCCTTCGTAATTACCAGGAAGCAAAAAAAACAACTGCTCCCGAAAACATAAAACCAATGCTTGCCACGTTGGTTGGCGAGCCATTTGATGATGAGGATTGGTTGTTTGAAATAAAATGGGACGGATACAGGGCCATTGGTTCTGTTATCAATGGAAAAACGGATCTCTATTCAAGAAATAATATTTCTTTCAAAGAAAAGTATGCTCCTGTTTCTGAGGCTTTGAAAGATTTCGATAGAAATGTAGTGGTGGATGGCGAGGTAGTATCTCTCGATGAAAATGGCTTTTCACGATTTCAATATTTACAAAACTGGCAAAGAGATGCACAAGGTGAGCTTGTTTATTATGTTTTTGATCTTTTGTGGATGGATGGCTACGATCTCACCTCGTTACCGGTTCTCGAACGGAAAAAAATTCTACGGCAAATAATTCCTGGGAACAATGTCATCAGGTATAGTGATCATGTTGAAGGAAATGGAAAAGCATTTTTTGAAATTGCTAAAAAACAGGGCCTTGAAGGTATCATCGCTAAAAATAAAAATAGTAGTTATGAATTCGACTCACGCAGCAAAAACTGGTTAAAGATAAAGACCACGGCACAACAGGAAGCGGTCATTTGTGGGTTTACAGCACCCAGGCACGGTCGCCAGTATTTTGGTGCGCTTGTATTGGGTGTTTATGAAAATGGTAAATTAGTTTATGCGGGTCATACCGGCTCCGGCTTTACCCAAAAAACATTAAAAGAAACATGGGATAAACTGCGGCCACTGATAACAGGTACATGTCCCTTTGCGACGAAACCTAAAACCAATATGCCGGCAACCTGGGTAAAACCAAACTTTCCAGCACATTGGGATCCTAAGCTTAGAATTCCACGTGGACAAGTTGTCGCG
>JADMIO011694110.1_pt1 | contig 109748 bp, 80 predicted proteins | sample 8958161 | NCBI WGS metagenome assembly JADMIO01 (sample SAMN16585339, study PRJNA669376) | soil metagenome | isolation source: Crop rotation soil | place: USA: Cullars Rotation, Alabama | collected 2011 | reverse complement strand
GCCGCGACTTCAAGTCACGTGAATTCCAAGCTTCGGATCCCACTGTGCTGGAAAGGAGATAGACGCCGTCGCCGCTACATATGCCTGACCACGGCCCGTCCCTGACCGCAGACACGCGGCCTCTCAAATTTCATCAATCGCGTGAGGCGGCCTGGCAAGAGGGTTTTTGAGCGGACTGTATCAACAGCCCGCACCACCGTCGCACAGGACGGGCTCAACGACCGTCACCCCGACGATGACGGCCGTCACGGCCGCCGCGCCGATGATGATCCACGTCCGAGCCGAAAGGCCGCCGCCGGACTTCTTCACCCGCGCCACGTCGGTGTACGACACCGTCTGGGGTTGGCCCGTCTTCGAGTCGGTGACGGTGAAGGTATCCTCCCCGGCCGCGCTGATGGAGCCGCGCAACTTGGTGCCGTCTTGCATCCTTACTTCAACGCGCTTCTTAGTGCCCACGCCCAACTTCTGTACCGCGGCGCGTGTCTCCTCGGCGGCCCCCTGTGTCTGCGCGTGTGCCGGCCGGTAGCCGATGGCCGAGGACACGAGTATTCCCGAAATTATTACCGCGAGCGCTCTTCTGAACATGACTAAATCTCCTTCAGTGCTGAAATATCATATGACCCGCCGACTGCCTATTCACGTACTGTGCCAGTCAACGGCGGACACCAAACACAGGGATATCCGAAGATAATGCGTTGAAGGTCAGCCGGCCGATTATGAAGGCGAGAGTGATATTATTCCCGAAGTCGGGTTTTTACTGCACCCTAAGGCGGGTCTCGAATGGCTCACATCGTCGGCACTGAGGTGGATGGGTTGACGGCCCCACGGGTGAAGCGCGAGTTCGTCGCGCACGGTTCGGTCGTCCGGAAGATTTGGGGCGACCCCGAGCTGGTGCTGCTCGTCTTCGCCGGGTCGGCCGCCGAGTTTGCCCTGAACAGGGCGGTTGACTGGCTCTTCTTCACCGGCAAGATACCGAACGACCCCATCGGGCGACTCTTCTCGACCGTCCGCTACGCGCAGGAGATCGTGTTCGCGTCTGAGGAGACGGCGCGGCACACGCTCGGGAGAATCAACGCCATCCACGGCGCGGTCGAGCTACAGCGTGGGCAGAGCATTCCCGGCTGGGCGTTTCGGGACGTGCTCTACATGCTCGTTGACTACTCGGAGCGCGCGCACCAAATGCTCTACGGGCCGCTCAGCGCCGCCGAGCGCGCGGAGCTTTACGCCGTCTTCAGGCGAGTCGGCGAGGGATTAAACATCGGAGAGTTGCCGGAAGGCTACGCGCAGTGGCGAGGCGACAGGCAAGCCCACCTTGAACGCGACCTGGCCTTCAGCAGACACACGGCCCTCCTCTATGAGCAGTACCGGCGCCACCTCGGCGTGTGGCGCTATCAGATACTGCTCGGGGTGCAGGCGCTGCTGGTGCCCGACCACGTGCGCCGCCTGCTTCGTCTGCGGCGGCGAGCCGTCTTCTCCGCTCTGGTGGGCGGGTACGCACACATGGAGGTGCCCGGCCTCCGCCCGCTGGTGCGCCGGCTGCTGATTCAACCTCGTTACTGGGGCGAGGTTGATAAGTTCGACAGAGATAAAACGCCTCCGCCTTCCGAAGACTTCAACGGGAGTCACGACGCGCGACGCCGATGAGAACATACGCCGCAGTCCTGTCACTTCTCTTGTGCTCCAGCCTGTGCGTCTTCGCCCGACAGAGTCCGACCGCCTTCGTAGACCCTTTCATCGGGACGGGCGGTCATGGTCACACGTTCCCCGGCGCCACGGTGCCCTTCGGCATGGTGCAACTCAGCCCGGACACACGTCTGACCGGCTGGGACGGGTGCTCCGGTTATCATTATTCCGACGACATCATCTACGGCTTTAGCCACACGCACCTCAGCGGCACGGGCATCTCCGACTACGGCGACATCCTCCTGATGCCGACCGCCGGTGACGTTCGCCTCGACGCGCTCGGCGCACGCGGCACCGCCGACGGCTACGCCTCGCGCTTCAGCCACGGGAACGAGCGCGCCTCGGCGGGCTCTTACTCCGTCAGGCTGGACGACGACCAAATCCTCGCCGAGCTGACGGCCACTCCGCGCGTCGGCTTACACCGCTACACCTTCCAGCCCACCGCCAACGCCAACGTCATCCTCGACCTGACCCACAGGGATAAGGTGCTCGACTCCGCGCTGAAGGTGACGGCCGGCAACCGTATCGAAGGTTTCAGAAGGTCGGAGGCGTGGGCCAAAGATCAACTCGTCTACTTCGTCGCGGAGTTCTCGCAGCCGTTCACTTCCTATGGCATCGCCGTCGAGGGTCGGGTTGAGGCCGGACGTTCCGAGGCGCGCGGCACCAACGTCAAGGCGTTCTTCACCTTCGACACGCGCGGCGGCGCACCCGTCATGGTGAAGGTCGCACTCTCGCCGGTGAGCACCGAAGGGGCCGCGAAGAACCTCGCGGCCGAACTCGGACATTGGGACTTCGACCGCACGAGGTCTGACGCCGACCGCGCGTGGGCTCAGTCGCTCGGGAAGATAGAGGTCTCCGGCGGGACGCGTGAGCAGCGGGTCAACTTCTACACGGCGCTCTACCACTCGATGCTCGCGCCCAACCTCTTCATGGACGTTGACGGCCGCTTCCGCGGGCGCGACCTGAAGACTCACACCGCCGACGGCTTTGACAACTACACGGTCTTCTCGCTCTGGGACACCTTCCGGGCCGCCCACCCGCTCTACACCATCATCGAGCAGAAGCGCACGGCCGATTTCATCAACACGTTTCTGGCGCAGTACGAGCACGGCGGACGCCTGCCTGTCTGGGAACTGGCGGGCAACGAGACCGACACGATGATCGGCTACCACGCCGCGTCGGTCATCGCGGACGCTGCCGCCAAAGGCGTCAAAGGCTTCGACCTCGAAAGGGCTTTCGCGGCCATGAAGCACAGCGCGCGTTCGCGCCACTTCGGTCTGGACGCATACGCCCGGCGCGGCTACATCAGTTCCGAGGACGAGTCCGAGTCGGTGTCGAAGACGCTCGAATACGCTTACGACGACTGGTGCGTCGCCGTCGTGGCGAAACTCCTCGGGCGGCAGGACGATTACGAATACTTCATCCGCCGAGCGCAGCACTACAAGAACCTGTTCGACCCCGACACAGGCTTCATGCGCGCCAGAAGGAACGGCGGCTGGGTCACGCCCTTCGACCCACGCGAGGTGAACTTCAACTTCACCGAGGCCAACTCGTGGCAGTACAGCTTCTTCGCTCCGCAAGACGTCGGCGGGTTGATTGAACAGTCAGGCGGCAGCCGTAAGTTCGCGCGAAAATTGGACGAGTTGTTCGCCGCCGAGTCCAGAACGACCGGGCGGGAGCAGGCGGACATCACCGGGCTCATCGGCCAGTACGCGCACGGCAACGAGCCGAGCCACCACGTCGCGTATCTCTACAACTTCGCCGGCCAGCCGTGGAAGACACAGGCGCGCGTGCGCCACATCATGGACACGTTCTACGCCCCGCGCCCCGACGGCCTGATCGGCAACGAGGATTGCGGCCAGATGTCCGCATGGTACGTCCTGAGCGCGGCGGGACTCTATCAGGGCGCGCCCGGCCGTCCGCTCTACTCTATCGGAACGCCGCTCTTCGAGCAGGTTCGCTTTCACCTTGAGAACGGCAAGACGTTCATCGTCAAGGCTCGCGGCGTCTCTTCCAAAAACATCTACATCCAGTCCGCAAAACTCAACGCGCGCCCCTATGGTAAGCCGTACCTGACCCACGCCGACATCATGAACGGAGGGGAGATAGTCTACGAGATGGGGCCGACGCCCAACACTTCGTGGGGCGCCCGCGAAGGCCAACTCGCCGCCGCCATCATTGACCATGAACGTATCACGCCCGTGCCCGTCATCCAGGCCGACGGCGATTCATTCAGGCACCAGATGACGGTGATGCTCAAGCCGACGGCGCCCCGGCTCAAGCTCTTCTACACGACCGACGGGAGTGAGCCCGGCACGGGCTCGACGCTTTACACGCGTCCCTTCGTCTTAGGCCGCCCGACGACCGTCAAGACAATCGCGGTAGACGAACGCGGCGTCAGCAGCTTCGTCTTGGATGCTCGGTTCCGCCAGATACTCCACGACTGGAAGATACGCGTCATGTCGGAATATGCCCCACAGTACAGCGCGGGCGGGCCTGATGCTTTGATAGACGGCGCGCGGGGCGGGCCGGATTTCCGCACGGGCGCGTGGCAGGGTTATCAGGGGCAGGACTTCGTAGCGTTGATTGACCTCGGCGAGGTGAAGAGCGTGACGAAGCTTGGGGCGGGCTTCCTTCAGGACGTCGGGTCGTGGATATGGCTCCCGACGAGGGTGGAGTTCGAGTTGTCGCTCGACGGGGTCAACTTCTCGCAGGCCGCCGCTTCGACCCACGATGTGCCCGACCGCGACACGCGTCTCACGGTCAAAGAAATCTCTTCCACTTTTCCACGGCGCGACGCTCGTTTCGTAAGGGTCAGGGCTTACAATTACGGCTCCGTCCCCTCCTGGCATCCGGGCGCGGGCGGGAAAGCATGGATATTCGTAGATGAGATTATCGTCGAGTAAGTTCTGTATGGAGGAGGCTTGTTTATGACCTATGTCCTTTGGATTATTCAGGTGTTGCTCGCGCTGACGTTTCTATTCGCCGGGGGGACGAAGCTTGTCCTGTCGCCCGAGGCGATGGCGGCGATGGGCTCGCCGAACCAGGTTGCGCTGCCGGGGTGGTTCGTGCGGTTCATCGGTGTGGCCGAGGTGCTCGGCGCGCTCGGGCTGATACTGCCGGGGCTGTTACGCATCAAGCCGTGGCTGACGCCGCTGGCCGCCGTCGGACTGGTCGTCATCATGATCGGCGCGACGGTGCTCAATATTGTGGCCGACGGGGTCGCGGCCGGAGTGGTTCCGCTGGTGATAGGGCTGCTCTCGGCCTTCGTCGCTTATGGCCGGTGGAGTCTGGCGCCGCATCCGGCGCGGCGAGAGATGATTCGGCGGAGGTCGAGTTGAGCATGCCTCGAATCCTTCAGAACCATTACGTCCTGGCCGTCCATGACCTCAAGAGGTCGGCCGGATTCTTCGTGGACGCTCTCGGTTTCGAAGTGACGGCCGAGCCCCCCGGTTGGGTCTTCGTCAAGAAGGACAACTGCATGATTATGCTGGGCGACTGCCGGGACGCCATCCCGGCCGGCGAGTTGGGAGATCACAGCTACTTCGGCTACCTGCGTGTTGACGATGCCGACCTCTATTTCGACGAGTTGAAGGCGAAGGGGATCGAGTTTTCGTCGCCCATCGCCGACAAGCCGTGGGGCATGCGTGAGTTCGGGCTGACGACCCCCGAGGGACACCGCTTGATGGTCGGACAGTGGATTGGCGAAGACCCTCTGTAGCTTGACGAGGGCGTACCGGGTATTGTCCATCGTTGTGCCGTGACGAGACGGCCCCCGCGTCACGATGGACAATACCCAACGGCCTCACGCCGCGTCAGCCTTGCAACTGCGCGAGGAAATACGCCAGATCAAAGAACTCTCTCTCCGATTGAATCTTCCCCTCCTCGTTGAGCTTGAAGATGCCGATGCCATCGAGGAAGAAGACGTTCCCCGTCCTGGTCTTGAAACGTATCCTCCATTTGACGGCGGCCTCCTGACCGCAGACCTTGATGTCCAGTGAGTAGAGTTTCATTTCACTGAAGAGCGTGGGGAACGTTTCCAGGTAAGCGGCGATGGCTGGTCTTCCAACGATGGGCGGAGTTCCGACCGGGTCTTCGAGCACGGCGTCGGTGGCGAAATGGTTGGCGACCCGCGGGACGTCGAACGCGACTAATCCGGCGAATGCATCTTCGATCACCGCCTCGGTCTGCTCCGTGGTCAGAGCGCGGGTCGCGGCCGCCTCGATGCGTGTGACGCCCGAAGCGACCAGAAACATGAGCGCCGCCGCCAGCGCCGTCATCCTCTTCACAAACAGACTTTGGTTTCTCATTCTCTTTTCCTTTTGAATATTGCGTTAATACGGGGCGAACATCGCCGCGCCAACGGATTCGCTGACGGCGATGATTGCCGCAAAATTGCCGTCGTACGGAGAAGTTGCTGAACTTTTGACCGTATTACCGCGGCGTGAAATTTTTAAATTGACTCAGGGCAGGATGGATTTATCGAGCGGGTTGCCGTGATTGCCGACGAATATCCGGGGCTCGGCGAAACCGGGTTCGCGTTGAGAGGTGCGTGGCCGTCGCCACGTTCGGGCTGAGAGGAGGCGTGTCTGCCACTAGCGAGCCTTCTCCGACTCAAGCCTGCGGCGAAGCTGCTCGGAAGCCCGCCCGGCCAACTCCTTACAAGCGTTCGGCGAGACCAGTGGGTCGGGACGGACGCCGCTCTGACGCCCTTCCAGACGTTGCCAGAGTCCCGACGCGTCCGGGTGAGAGGTCAAAAGGATGTCGCACGGGGCGGAACGGAGGAAGGCGAAGCTCTTCTCGAAATCCTGTACGGCCGTGGGGTACTCGCGGCTGTCGGAGAAGCGGAACCCGTCCGCCGCGACCGGCGTCATGCTGTCCGAGTAGACGAGGCTCAGGCAGCGCCCGCCTTCGCACGACTCCCAGGTCCAACTCGTCCCGCCGGGGGTGTGGCCGGGTGTGAAGTGTGCGGTCAGTTTAATGTCGCCGACGCGGAGCGTCTGCCCGTCGCGCAAGGTGGAGGCGCGCGGCACCAGCGCGATTGGCACGATGCTGCCGAACTGTGGGTCGCCCTTACCGACGCCGCTCTTCGTCAAGACCTCGGCGCTCCACGGGCTGGCCGCCACCTTCGCGCCGCTGAGTCGTTGCAACTCGGCGATGCCGCCGCCGTGGTCGAAGTGCACGTGTGAGTTGACGATGAGTTTGACGTCCTCGATGCGGAAGCCGAGGGAGCGGATGTTGGCGACGATTTGCGGGACTGACTCGGGGAGCGCGCCGTCAATCAGGACGTGTCCGCTCCTGGAGGTGAGCAGGATGGAAGTCAGCCCGTGAGGCCCCACGTAGTACGTGTTGCCGTAGACGCGGAAGGGCTGATGCGTCTTGTTCCACACGGGGCAGTCGGCGCAGGACGAAGCGGGCGCGCCGCTCTGCCCCGACGCGAGCACAACGAGGACGAGCAGAAAGGTGGCGAGCGTCAAAGCGATTATCGGTTTCGGAATATGATTTCGCATGTGCATGAACTTGGCTTTGTATAGATAGCTTAACCTGAATGTCTCGGGACTGTTTATGTCCCGTGGGACGCGATTTTGTTGATGGCCTCCGCGGCGGCGAGCCTCACGACCGTCGCCGAGTCCTTGAGCAGTTCGTTCAGCGCGGGCAGGGCCGGCTTTGCGTCGCTGCCCAGCTTGCCTAAAGCCGTGGCGGCGCTCGCGCGCACCAGCGGCTCCTCGTCCTTCAACAATCCGATTAAATCGGGAACCGCCGCCCTCGCCTCGCCCGCGATGTTGCCCAGCCCCTTCGCGGCGCTCAGGCGTACGAACCTGTCCGAATCCTTCAGCGCCCCCGTTAGCGCCGGCACCGCCGCCTTCGCGCCGGAGCCCATCTCGGCCAGCGCCTCGGCGGCATACCTGCGGACGTGCTCGCTCGCGTCCCCTAACGAGCCCGTCCACACCGGGACGGCTTCGGCCGGTTCCAGCCCGATGCGCTTGAGTGCCTGCGCCGTGTTCATACGCACGACGAACTCCGGGTCTTTCATCGAGCCAATCAGGGCGGGCACCGCGCCTTTGGCCGACGGCCCGATTCTTCCCAGTGCATCGGCGGCGGCCTTGCGCGCGGTTGCGCTCTCGTCCTTCAACAACACAATTAACGCGGGGACGGCCGCCCCCGCGTCAACGCCGAATCGCCCCAGCGCCTCGGCCGCGTCTCCACGGACGCCGCCGTGCTCATCTTTCAGCAACTCGACTACGGCCGGGACGGAAGCTTTTGCCTTACCCCCGATTCTCCCCAGCGCACGCGCCGCCCCGGCACGCGCCCAGGGGCTCGGGTCTTTCAGCAACTCGGTCAGCGCCGGGACGGCCGACTCGGCCTCCGCGCCGACCTGACCGAGCGCGAAGGCGGCGTTGCTTCTCACCGAGCCGTTGGCGTCTCTCAGAGCTTCGGTCAGGGCAGGCACGGCCGAGCGCGCCTCCGGCCCCATCCTGCCGAGAGCCTCCGCCGCGAGCTTGCGCAACTCATCGTCCGGGTCTTTGAGCGCCTGCGACAACGCGGGCACCGCGGCTTTCGCCGCCGCACCACGCCCCTTAATCTCCTCCACGGCCGCGCGGCGCGACTGCTTGTCTCCCTCTTGCAGCCGACGGACGAGCGACTGGGTCTGCGCGTCGGCGCCCTCCTGCGCAGACGCGGTGTGGGTGAGACTGAAGGCGGCGAGGAGACTCGCGCCGAACAGTCGTAAAACTCGACGTTGTGACATAGGTGGCGAATCCTTTCACCGGCCCGAACAGACTCACTCAAACTCCGCGAGTTCCGCCCAGCGTTCGAGGTCGTGGGCTAACTGCTCGGTTAACTTTTCACGCTCCTCGTAGAGCCGGTGGACGACGTGCGCGTCACTTGAGTTGGCTGACAGCTCCGTCTCGATCTCGGCCGCGCGCAGCTCGGCGGCCTGGACGCGTGCTTCCGTCACCTCCAACTCTTTCCGCTCGTTGAATGTCAGCTTGCGTTTGGCGGGCGGCGCCGCGTCGCTCCGCTGTCCCGCCGGCCGCGCCGCAGTCGGCGACTCCAAAGGGGCGGCCTCACTCTCCTCCTTCCGTCGCGCTTCGAGGAAGGCGGAATAGTTTCCGGGATACTCACGCAGACGACCTCCGCCCTCGAAGCGGAAGATGTGCTCCACCGTGCGGTCGAGGAAATATCGGTCGTGACTGACAACGATCAGATTTCCGGGGAAGCCGTCCAGATAGTCTTCGAGGGTAATCAGCGTCTGAATGTCGAGGTCGTTCGTCGGCTCGTCCAGCAGGAGCACGTTCGGCGCGCCCATCAGCACGCGCAGAAGGTAGAGCCGCCTGCGCTCGCCGCCGGAGAGCTTGGCTATCGGCGCGTACTGCATCGCGCCGTTGAACAGGAATCTTTCGAGCATCTGACCCGCGGTGATAAACGCCCCGTCCGCGGTCTCGACCCGCTCGGAGACCGCGCGGATGTAGTCTATCACCCGCTCCTGTTCGTCGAGCGCGCGGCTCTCCTGATCGTAGTAGCCGATGCGAACCGTCTGTCCCACTTCGAGAGAGCCCGCGTCAGGCGCGACCCTGCCGGCAATAATTTCGAGCAGCGTGGTCTTCCCCGCTCCGTTCGGGCCGATGACGCCGATGCGTTCGCCCGGCTGAAGGATACGACTGAAGCCGCCAATCAACGCTCTGCCGTCATACGACTTCGTGATGTCACGCAGCTCCAGAACCTTCTTACCCAGACGAGTCGAGCCAACTGACATGTCGAGCGCGGCCTTCGCCGCCTCTTTGGGTTGCGCGATGAGGCTTTCGGCACGGTCAACGCGGGCCTTCGACTTTCGCGTGCGGGCCTTCGCACCGCGCCGCAGCCACGCCAGCTCGCGGCGAATCAGCATCTCCCGCTTCTGCCCTTCGACGGCGCGCGCGCTCTCCTGCTCCTCTTTCTTTTCGAGGTAGTAAGCGTAGTTTCCGTCGAACGACTGTACGGCGCCCGCGTCCACCTCAAGAATTCGTGTCGTCACGCGGTCGAGGAAATAACGGTCGTGCGTGACGAGCAGGAGCGCGCCCGTGTAACGGCTGAGATAATCTTCGAGCCAGGAGATCGTCTCGGCGTCGAGATGATTGGTCGGCTCGTCGAGAATGAGGACTCCCGGACGTTCGATCAGCGCGTGCGCGAGCGCGACACGTTTTCGCTGCCCGCCGGAGAGCGTGCCCATTCTGGCGCTCGTGTCGTTGATGCCCAGCCTGCCGAGCACAGTCCGCGCGTTGGTCTCAAGCTCCCACGCGCCTGACGCCTCCAGACGGCGCGCCAGTTCCGACACGCGGTCTAAGGCGCGCTGCTCACCCCCGCCTTCAGCCGCAAGCTCGCCGCACGCGCGCTCATAGTCCAGCAACAGCTTCATCTTGGCGTCGCTCGCGGCGAACACGGCTTCCAGAACGGTCGCCTCCGCGTCGTATGGCGGATTCTGCGACAGGTATCCGATGGAGACGCCGTCGGCGAGAATGATGCGCCCGGCGTCTGGCCTTTCGTCGCCGGCGATGAGGCGGAGAAACGTGGTCTTGCCGGAGCCATTAACTCCGACCACGCCGACGCGGTCGTCGCTATTGAGGCCGAGACTGACGTTTTCGAGAACGGGCCGCAGGCCGTAGTCTTTGCTGATGGCTTCGACGGATAGAATATGCATTAACTTGATAATACCGGGCTGAAGCCTCAGTATCGGCTTTGCTCACGCCCCTCTCCACCGCCCGTCGGCAATGCTCGATGAGTGCGAACAACTTTTACCATGAGCGTGCGTGTGAAGGCTTCCGCCCCGGGCGTGGAAAGTTTCGGCGGCAGCTTCATGTTACCTTCCAGAAATTGACATTTTCACGCGGGTGTCACGCTTTGCAAATTTTTTTGTTGACAGGATATTAAGTTCAGGTACAATCCGCCCGCGAGTACGACAACAGTCAAGTTTTCCGCAGTCTCCGAACTCATCTCATTACCCGGAAAACCAGATGCCGATCCCCCAGCATTTACGTTTTCATCCAAAGAACCATGCGCGTTGCAGCCGCAGTGTGTATGGGGATGAGGCTCTCTGTTGTCGAAGCTCTCTCAGGATGACAGGGTAAGGTGAAGCTCCGCTGTTGCACCCGGCAACAGCGGGCTTTTTTAATTACTGCCACAAAATTTGTGCACAGAGTAGCGAAGCTCGCCCCGCCACACTGTGTTGGCTGTCAACCTAACCTCGGTCTCGTGACTGTGTTGCACCAGAGTACCTCACAGGTGGTTCACTCCGTATTTCCTTCGCTTTCAGACTTTTGCGAACTACGGAATGCCGCCTGATACTCTCTTGCCTGTCTAAGCATCACTAGTCTGCCCCGTCCCTAATAGTCACACCTTTTCCGCGCGCGGCGCGGCAGGGAATCTTTTTGTCGAACGGGTTACCGCCATGACTTCATCGAGCCAAGTTTCCAAGATGAAACCCCTCGCACTCATCAAGCAGTTTGCGAAAGACTTTTTACGACCCCACGCACGGGGTTGCATAGCGGTAGGGGCGCTGATGGTGCTGTGCGTGTTGCTGCAACTGCCGGTGCCCGTCCTGATGATGTACATCATTGACCACACCGTCTCGTCGAAGAACACAGACCTCCTGACGCAGGTGTCGCTGCTGCTGGCCGCGCTGGTCGTGACCAAGCACGTCTTCAGCTATCTCAACGAGTCGCTGACCTTACGTCTCAAGGAGGACATCATCCTTGAGATACAGAAGCGGCTGCTCGGTCACGTGCAACGGCTGCCCCTCTCCTTCTTTTCCAGCAAACATTCGACGTACCTCCAGAGCCGTGTGATGAACGACTCGCGCGCCATCGAGGGCGCGCTGGTGAGAAGTTTGGTCGCCATCGCCGTTGACGGGTTGACGTTCCTCGTGGGCATCACCCTCATCATGCTGATCCGCTACGAGCTTGGACTGATCCTGTTCACCTTCCTGCTGCCGTTCGCCTATATCAGATACTACGCGAACGACAAGATGCGGCTCCTCAGCCGCGAAATGCAGGAGGCCACGGCCGTCTCCTCCGCCGTGATGAGTGAAACCTTCGCCGGCGTCCGCACGATCAAAGCCTACCGGCGGGAGGAGTTTCAGGACGGGGTCGTGGGAACGCGGCTTCAGAGCCTCCGTGACGTCTACGTCAAGACGAATTGGTTCGGCGTCATCAGCACGGTCGGCACAAGTTTCCTCACCGCGCTGAGTATCACCTTTGTCCTCTGGTACGGCTGCCGCTCCGTCATCAACGGCCGCATGACGCTCGGCGAGGTGTTCGCCATCCTCTCGTTCCTCAACTTCCTCTACGGCCCGATTAACAGCTTCGTGGCGGCGAACCTGCGCATACAACAGTCGGCCGTCTCCATCCAGAGAATCTACGAGTTCCTCTCCGAGCCGCAGGAGCGGAAGGACGGGACCAAGTTGGAGCGGGTGGCCGGTCGCATCGAGTTCCGCGACGTCTCGTTCGCTTACGAGCCGGGCAACGAAGTGCTGAAGAACGTGAGCTTCAAGATCGAACCCGGCGCTGCGGTCGCGCTCGTCGGACGGACGGGCGCGGGCAAGAGCACGCTGGTCAACCTCATTCTGGGTTTCTACAGCCCGAAGGAGGGTCAGGTGCTCCTCGACGGCCGCGACGTCAACGGCGTGTCGCTCGCATGTGTGCGCGACTCGGTCGGCGTCGTTGACCAGCAGACCTTCCTCTTCAGCGGGACGATTCTTGAGAACATCCGTTTCGGCAGACCCGACGCCACGCTTGAGGAGGTCATCGCGGCCAGCAAACAGTCGTACGCCGACGAGTTCATCGAGAGGCTGCCCGACGGGTACCAGACGCGGGTCGGGGAGCGCGGCGTCCGCCTCTCGGGCGGGCAATGTCAGCGCATCGCTTTGGCGCGCATGTTTTTGAAAGACCCGCAGATCCTGATTCTCGACGAGGCGGTCTCGGCCATTGACTCCGAGTCCGAGCGCTACATACAGGATGCGCTCATCCCGCTGATCTCCACGCGCACAACGATCATCGTCGCCCACAGGCTCTCGTCGCTTCTGCTCGCGCATAACGTCATCGTGCTCGATCAGGGGAGAGTCGTCGAGGAGGGACGTCACCAGCAACTAATGTCCACCAAGGGGGCTTACGCGAGCCTGTTCCAGGAACAGTTCATCTCGCAACAGACGGAGAATGAGATGGCGAGCCCGGTCGCCGCCGTCGTCTGAAGACAAAAGGAGTCCGGCATGAATAGAGTGGTCGTCCCGCCGCGCATACGCGTCTGGTCAAAGGATGGGTGGTACATCTACTACGACCCGTACAACTTCATCTGGGTGAGAGTCAACGAGAGTGGACGCCTGCTGCTCGAAATGTTTCGCAAGTATTTGACGGTGCCGCAGATCGTCGAAAGGATAGTCGAGCAATACGGCCTCCCGCGCGAGAAGGCTGAGGAGGCGGTCGCCGCTTTTGTAGATAACGTTGTCGGCGCGGGTTTTCTGCATCACGACGAGTACCGCGAACGTGATCGCACAATCTTTCCACGGCTCGACTTTCCGCAGGACATCTACCTGCATCTGACGAACAACTGCAATCTGAAATGCCCTTACTGCTACAACAAGACCGACCGAGAGACCAAGATTAAGCTGGAAAAGGTCGGCATGGTCGCGCCGACGATGAACACCGAGGAGTACAAGGCCCTCATCGCGCGCATCATCGAGTGCGGCGTCCGGCGCATCCTCTTCACCGGCGGCGAGCCCCTGATGCGACCCGACGTCCTTGAGCTGATCGCCTTCGCGCGCTCGTGCAGCGAGACGGTCAGCCTCGAACTCCTCACCAACGCCATCCTCATCACCGACGAGGTCGCCGAACACCTCTGCAAATACATGAACGCCGTCACCATCAGCATGGACGGCCACGAGAAGCACCTCCACGAACACTACCGCGGGCGCAACACCTTCGAGCCGACGGTGCGCGGCGTCCGTCGCCTCGTCGCCCGGAAGAGGGAGTTGGGGCAGAAGCAGCCTTACATCGCGATAGTCCCGGCGCTCACCGACAAGAACATCCTCAACATGAAGGATATCTACGAGTTCAGCCTCGACGACCTCGGCGCCGACGGGCTGGCCCCCATCATCTTTCAGGCCGGCGACCATCAGGAAGTCAACATCACGCAGATACCCGCGCTCGACGTCTACCTCGAAGCCATGGACAAGACGCGCGAGTACATGAGCGAACGCGCGTCCCGCATGGGGCAGCAGACTTCGGGCGGGGGCTTCGGCGTCGGCCCACGCAACCACTGCGGCGTGGGGCACGGCGAGATCAGCGTTGACCCGGGCGGCTTCGTCTACCCCTGCCAGTCGCTTCACTTCGACGAGTTCATCTGCGGCAACGTCCGCGAGGACGACATCAAGCACATCTTCGACGAGGCGCCCGTGATGCGGCGCGTCAGGTCAACCACGGTGGACACCATCGCCGTCTGCTCGCACTGCGACCTGCGCTACCTGTGCAACGCGGGTTGCCGCGCCACGGCCTACAACGTCTACCGTGAGTTCGACGTCCATAACGAGATTTACTGCAACTTCCTTGAGACCCTGTCGGTCGGCAAGCTGTGGGGCGCGAGCCACGTCTCGCTCTCGCCGACGTAATTCGTTGAACGAGTCCCAACCCGAAGAGAAGGAGGCTTGAGTGATGTTCAACCCTGAAGCATATGGCATATACCTCTTGAGTGCGTCGGAGCCGTCGTGTTGGTGCACCTGCGGCTGTACCAACGGCGCGGGCTGCGGCTCGGGCATGGGCGCAGGCATGAGCGAGCCCGTCGTCGTCGGCCCGGGCTGCCCGGCCAGTTAAAGGCTCCCCGGCTCCACTGCCGGGGGCCGACAGGTTGGAGGGAGCGGCGCGCCGAACGTGTTCGAAAGCGCGCGGGCGACGCGCCGCTTCGCTCCTCGAAAAAAAGGCCGCCAGGTCAGGCGGCCATCGCAACGAAGGTTCTACTCGTGAGGATGCTTTAAGAACAGCTTTGTGTTCTCTGCCGAATCCCTCCGGCGGAAGCCTTCTGAACCCGTGGAATGAGGGAGAGAACATTGACCTGTTCTTAAGCCGATAAAGGTTTAAGAATTTATTCTAAGAAAGGAGGAGAACCCCAAATGTTTGATCCCCAAGCTTATGGCTCGGAGCAGTTAGCGGCGGCAGCGGCTTGCGCGTGTGCGTGTGGTTGTCAGGGCGGCGCGGGCGGTGGCAGCGGCAGCGGCAGCGGCGCTGATGAACCAATCAACAACTAGTGCCACCTCGCACCTTTCATGAGAGCTGATGGGTGCGATCCCTACTCGTCAGGTGGCCCCCTCCGCCGCGCTGAGAGCACGGCGGACAACTCTCCCCGGGGCAATTTTCGATGGCTCTCTACCGGGCTGAAGAGAGCAGTGACCCGTTCTTAAGCCGATAAAGGTTTAAGAGTTTATTCTAAGAAAGGAGGAGAACCCCAAATGTTTGATCCCCAGGCTTATGGCTCGGAGCAGTTAGCGGCGGCAGCGGCTTGCGCGTGTGCGTGTGGTTGTCAGGGCGGCGCGGGCAGCGGCGGCGGCAGCGGCAGCGGCGCTGAAGAACAAGCCGGTGCCAACTAGTGCCACCTCGCACCTTTCATGAAAGCTGACGGGTGCGATACCTACTTGTCAGGTGGCCGCCTCCGTCGTGCTGTGAGCACGGCGGACAACCTTCCCCGGGGCAATTTTCAGCACGGTCGAGGGCCAGCGAAAATTGTCCCGGGCTATCATCAAACAGGTCAACCCGCGCCGGGGCTCATGATAATGCAGGCCCGCGCATTCACCTAACGCGGTGCGAAGTACTCGCCCGCCGACGGAGGACTTACCGATGTTGAAAAGTATCATCGCCGGCTCATTAATCACTCTGGCATTCACGACGGCACCGGCCCAGACGTCCGTCACGTCCACCGTGGGCGCACGCTCGCAGGAGATGCAACTCCAGCGCGGGCGGCTTTTCGTCAACGGTGAACTGGTTCATAAAGGCTTCTCGGTCACGCAGGGTCGCTTCAACTTCATCTACTTCTACGTCCCCAACCGCGGTCTCTTCACGGTCTCGAACCGCGAGTTCGAAGGCGCGACGCAGGTCGGGAACTTCCAGGGTGAAACGCTCTCCTTCACCGTCGAAGGTCTCGATGTTGAGCTTAAATCCTCCACGCAGATTCTCAGGGAGACGTCGTCGCCCGCATGGGTCAAGTTCGACCCGGCCTTCAAGCTCGACGTTAAAGCGGTGATGTTCGGGTATGGCGACAAGGAAAAGGCACCTTATGAATGGCCGGATCAGATTACAAAGAATCGGCACTGACGCGCCGGGGGCACACATCCACCCCGGCCCGCTCACGTCCGACATCCTCTCCGGAGCGGCGCGCGCCTTAGACGACTATCTGGCGTCGGGCGGTTACGAGGTCGCGCGCCGCGTGGCCCACACGGCGGCTTTCGACGAGGTCATCCAGATTCTGGATGACGCGGGGCTGCGCGGTCGGGCCGGGGGCGGTTACCCTGCGTCGCACAAGTGGTGGCTCGTCGCGCGCCAGGAGGCGGACGAGAAGTACTTCGTCTGCAACGCCAACGCCGGCCAGCCGGGCGGCTTCAAGGAGCGGTTCCTGCTCGGGGCCAGCCCGCACAGGGTCGTCGAGGCGGTGGTGACGGGCGCTCTCGCCGTCGGCGCGGGGCACGCCTTTATCGCGCTCCCGCGACAGCTCGCCGAGCAGTCACGCTTACTCGAATCGGCGGTCGCCGAAGCTCGCGCACGTGGATTCGTCGGCGAGGACGTCTTCGGCTCCGGCAGGCGGCTGGAGGTCAGCGTCTACAGGACGCCGGGCACGTACATTGTCGGGGAAGAGACGGCGCTGCTGGAGTTGATCGAGGGTCGGGTCGCGCAGCCGCGCACGAAGCCGCCGCTGCCAACCGCGCGCGGCCTCTTCGAGTGCCCCACGGTCGTCAACAACCTTGAGACGGTCTTGCAGGCACACTTCATCCTGAAGGTTGGGGCCGAAGGCTACAGACAGGTAGGCCGTCCGTACGCGCCGGGTACGATGCTCTTTAGCCTCTCCGGGCACGTGAACCGCCCAGGGCTCTACGAGCTGCCGTTCGGGACCACGCTCCGCGAGCTGATTTATGAGCACGGGCAGGGCGTCGCCGAGGGGCGCGATTTGAAGGCGGTCTTCCCCGGTGGGGTCAGCTCTCCCGCGCTCGGCCCCGAAGCGCTCGACCTCGCCCTCGACTTCGACTCGCTGCGCGAAGCGGAGTCCGACCTCGGCTCCGGGGCCGTCATCGTCGTCGCGGAAGGCGCCTGCATGGTCGGGGTCGCGGCGCACCTGGCCGAGTTCTTTCACCACGCCTCGTGTGGCAAGTGCCAGCCTTGCAAGGACGGCACACACCGGACGAGCGTGATGCTCAACAACCTGGAGCGGCTGGACGAAAAGTCCGTTGACTGGCTCGACCGGTCTCTGCCCGCGTCGCCGCGTAACCGTGCGCTGACCGTCCTCAACAGCGCGCCCGCCGGCGTCAGCTACACCGACACGGCGCAGGGGCTCGACAAGCTGAGGCACCTGTGCGAGTTCTATAAGTACCGGGGCGACTGCCACCACAGCACGGAGGCCGCGACGTCAATCCAGAGCCTCCTCGCGCTCTTCCCCGAAGAGTTCGAGAGCCACAAGGCGGGCACGGGATGTGAACACGAAAGGCTGGCGAAGGTATGAATGACGCTGAGCTTAAAGAGCGACTGAGGCCGATTGTCGCGTCGTACGGGCGGCCGCAGGCGGCGCTCGTCCCCTCGATCAACGCCCTGCTCGACGCGGGCGAGGGCGTCGGCCCCGGCGCGGTCTCCGTCCTCGCCGATGTATGCGGGGTGGAGGTTGATTCCGTCGTAGGGCTCCTCGGCCAGTACCGCCCGTCGGGAAAAGGCACGCAGTCCTGCGACCTCGTCTGCTACGGCACGGTCTGCTATCTTCTGGGGGCTGAGCAGGTATATGAACGCCTGCGCTCCGGCGAAACGGACGTTGACACGCACGTCGGGGAAGTGTCGCCGGCTCCCTGTCTGGGTCACTGCTACGCCGCGCCCGCGCTCAAGATGCGTGACGGAACGCTGCACAAGGTGATTTTGCCAAGTCCAGACGTCTAGATTTGGCGGCGGCCGCGCGGAAGGGGCGCGGTCGCCTGACACGTTCGGTCAGGTCGCTCGTCACCCGCCAGACAGAGCACTCCAGTACATGAGTATGCCGTGAGCTTTCAACCCAAAGACACGGAGACACGGAGACACGGTTTGAGGTTATAATCTTTCAAGCCGTGTCTCTGTGTTTCCGTGTTAACCCCTCTCGGTTGCACTCAACTGCAAACTGTCATCAGCGTTGGAGAATTTCTCTATGCGGACTCTTCTACAGGACATACGCTACGGGCTGCGCATGATGCTCAAGCGGCCGGGCTTTACCGCCGCCGCCATCATCTCCCTGGCGCTCGGAATCGGCGCGACGACAACCATCTTCAGCGTTGTCAACGCCGTGCTGCTGCGTTCGCTTCCCTACGGCGACGCCGACCGTCTGGTCGTGCTCTGGGAGACCAACTCGCAGCAGATTGCCGCCGCGATGAAGATTCAGGATCACGGTCTCGTGGCGCCCGGCAACTTCACGGACTGGGCGCAGCAGAGCAACTCCTTCGAGGGCATGGCGGCGGCGCGGACGGTAAGCTTCAACTGGACGGGCGGCGAAAGACCGGAGCGCGTCATCGGCGCGAGTGTCACGCCGAACATCTTCTCGGTGCTCGGCGTCCGTCCCTTACACGGTCGCGCCTTCCTCCCCGCGGATGCGGAGCAGGGGCGCGAGCGCGTCGTCATCTTGAGTCAGGGGCTCTGGGAGCGTCGCTTCGGGGCTGACCCGAACGCCGTCGGCAAGGTGCTGACGCTGAATAACGAAAGCTACTCGGTCGTCGGAGTCATGCCGCAGGAGACCCAGTACCCGGATGGCGCCGAGTTGTGGGCGCTCGCCAGAGGGGGCGTGCCGGAGGCTCCGGGCGCCGCGACGCCGAACGCCGCCGCCCTGCGCACGAATCATTATCTGACGGTCGTCGCCCGCCTGAAACCGGGCGCCACGCTCGCCGGTGCGCAGGCGGAGCTCAATACAGTCAGCGCCCGGCTGCAACAGGAATACCCGGACGCGAATAAAGGGATCGGCGCGCGCGCCGTCCCGATGCACGAGGAGCTGGTCGGCGATGTCAGACCGGCGCTGCTGATCCTGCTCGGCGTCGTCGGCTTTGTGCTGCTGATAGCGTGCGCCAACGTCGCCAACCTTCTGCTTGCGCGCTCCATCGCGCGCCAGCGCGAGCTGTCGCTCCGTACGGCGCTCGGCGCGAGCCGGTCGCGCATCGTCCGGCAGTTGATGACGGAGAGCCTGCTGCTGGGGCTCATCGGCGGCGCGGTCGGACTGTTTCTCGCCTACTGGGGCGTCCACCTGCTCGTCGCGTTCAGCCCCACCGACCTTCCGCGCGTCAAGGAGGTGAGCGTGGACGGGCAGGCGCTGTTCTGGACTATCTCGCTCTCGCTGCTCGCGGGGGTGCTGGCGGGGCTCGCGCCCGCGCTGCAAACGTCGCGGCCTGACCCGGGCGAAGTGCTCAAGGAGGGCGGCCGAGGCGTGAATGGAGGCGTGCGTCACCAGCGTATGCGCGGCCTGCTCGTGGTCGCCGAGGTGGCGCTCACGCTGCTGCTGCTGACGGGCGCCGGACTGCTCCTGAAGAGCTTCATGCGCTTGCAGAATGTAGACCCCGGTTTTGACGCGAGCAACGTCCTGACGATGCGTGTCGCGCTCCCCAGCTACAGGTACTCCGGAGAGGAGAAGTTTGCGAGGTTCGGCGCGGAACTGCTGGAGCGCGTGAGGAACGTTCCCGGTGTTGACGTCGCCGCGATGACCACGGCGCTGCCGCTCAGTCAGATCGAGTCGGCGATGAGTTTCAGAGTTGACGGCAAGCCGGGGCCGCCCCCTGGCAGCGAGCCCATCGCTAACTGGCGCTCGGTCAGCCCCGACTACTTCCGCGCGCTCGGCGTCCCGCTCCTGCGCGGCCGCGCCTTCACGGAGCAGGAGGGGAAGGACGCGCCCGGAGTCGTCATCATTAACGAGAGTCTGGCCCGCAGCGCCTTTCCCGGCGAGGAGGCGCTCGGCCAGCGCCTCGTCATCGGCATGGACACCAAGCCGCGCGAGGTCGTCGGGGTCGTCCGCGACGTCAGACACACCGCGCTCAAGGAGGAGCCGAAGCCGGAGATGTACGTGCCCTTCCAGCAGGCGCCACGCGCCGCCTTCACACTGGTGACGCGCACCACGGTCGAGCCCGCGAGCCTGACCTCCTCCGTGACGAACGCGGTGCAGTCAGTTGACAAGGATCAGCCCGTCTACAACGTCAAGACGATGGAGACGTTCCGCTCCGAATCCATCGCGCAATCGCGGTTCAACACCTACGCGCTCTCGATCTTCGCGGCCATCGCACTGGTGATGGCCGCGGTCGGAATCTACGGCGTGATGGCCTTCTCCGTCACGCAGCGGACGAACGAGCTTGGCATCCGCATCGCCCTCGGCGCACAGCCCGGTGACGTGCTCAGACTGGTCATCAGGCAGGGGATGATTCTGGCCCTCATCGGAATCCTCATCGGGCTCGCGGCCTCGCTCGCCTTGACGCGCGTGATGGCTAGCCTGCTCTACGGGGTCGCCGCGACCGACGTGCTTACGTTCGTCACCGTCTCGGCGGCGCTGGCGCTCATCGCGCTCGCGGCGAGTTACCTTCCCGCGCGCAGGGCGACGAGAATAGACCCGATGGTCGCCATTCGCTACGAGTGAGGTCGCCAGGAGTGACACGCTGACGATACGGCGGACGCACTCGTCGAATTCCGAATTCACAGCCCCGTTTGAGAGAGCCGTGCCGCGATAGCCGATAAAGCTACCGCGGCACGGCTCTCTCAAGTTACGCGCACGCACTCGCGCGGCGAGTGACTACTTTCTCCAGACGGCGGCGTAGCGGGTGACGTTGCCGTCTTCGTAGCCCGTCACGGCGCGGGTCAACAGCCCGGCCTTCGTCGCGTCCTCCCACTCCTGCTGGTAGGCGGCGCCGCTCAGGCCGTGCAGCGCCTTTGAGCCGCCCTGCGCGGACGAAGTCCAGATGGCCGAGAAGCGCGGCTGCCCCTGGTGCTCGTAGACGTTGAGATAGGCGAGCTGGCGACCCTTCTGCTTGTTCTCGTCAAACTTCTGCTGGTACTCGGCGGCGGTGAGAAAAGACTTCGCCTCCGAGCTGCCCTCGGACTTCTCGTAGAGCGCCGTGTAGAAGCGTTCGCCGCCGAGCGAGACAACCGAGATGTTCTTCGGCTTCCAGGGGCCGGCCGTCAGCTCGTCAAACTTCTTCTGGTGCTCGGCGGCGGAGACGCCGTGGTAGGCCGTGACCGCAGCGCCGTCCTTGACGAAGATCGCGGCGTAGCGAATCTGGTTGCCGACGGGGTAGCTGTCCACCTGCTTGAGACGGAAGCCGGCGGCCTTGCGCTTGTCGAACACGTCCTGATACTGCGCGCCCGTCAGGTTGTGCGACGCCGACCAGTTCCCGGTCTTGTCGGGGCGGTAGACGACGTTGAAGAAGAGCTTGCCGTTGACGCTGAAGCCGTCAACCCATTCGAGACGGTAGTCGGCGCTGACGGCCTGATCGAACATGCACTGGTAGTCCTCCGCCGGCATTCCGTGCCGTGCGACCTCCGCCGCGCCCGGCTTCAGGTTGCCGGGCACGTTCTCCGCCTTGTAGGACTCGCCGCTCTGAAAGACGCCGCCGGAGATGTTGCAGACGCGCGGAACGCGGTTGCGCTTGCTGCCGGAGTTGTCGGCGAGGAAGCCGCCGACCTCCGAGACGGGGTTGGTCGCGCGCGGCACGCCAACCTCGAAGTGGAGGTGGTCGCCGCTGGCGCATCCGACCTTGCCCTCGTCGCCGAGGTAGGTGCCCGCCTTGACGAACTGCCCGACCTTGAGCTTGGCCTTGTTGGTCGAGGAACCCTTCTGCATGTGCGAATACTTCGTCCACTCGCCGTTGGCGTGCTCGATCCAGACGTAGTTGTTGGTGCAGGGCTTGTTCGGCGTCTCGTCGTCGTCGTCGTTCTGCACCTGCGCGCTGAAGCTGTCTTCGATGAAACGGATGGTGCCGTCGGCCGCTGCCACGATCTTGTACTCGCCGCCCGCCGCGCCCGTCCCGACCATGTCGAGCCGCCCCACGGGAGTGTGCTTGGTGTGGTCGCGCGTGACCTTGACGGTCGTGCCGTTCTCGTAGGGGATGCGGTAGACGCCCTTCGACTTTTCGTTCTGCGCGGCGACGTCCGACGTGCCGCAGAGGACGGCAGCGACCGCCAGCACGAAGCCGACGAGGGCGCGCGAGCCCGTGGCCCTTGTGATCTTCTTCCGCGTTAAAATTCGTGTGCCCATCAGATTCGACATCTCTTCATCTCCTTTTAGATTAAACCGCGCTGGATTCGTCCGGCCTTCGTCGGGTGCGATTGTTTGGGCGTCTGTGCGACACAGGCTCACAGGTTGTGCCACGCCTCGTTGTTGTTCTCGTTCGACTCGGCGACGACTGCCGTGGCGTCCACGTTGAGCTTGAACGTGGTCGCTTCGAGCGCGACGTTGGCGGGCAGGATGCTCTTGGCGTCAATGACGACCCACTTCTCCTTGCCCGCCCCGAGCGGTTGGAGTTTGATCTCCGTGGTGCGACCGACGGCCACGTCGTTGATCTTGCGCACCGTCAGGCGCAGGACGCAGAGGCCCGAGGCCGCGCCCCCGCCGTTGACGATGCGGACGCGCAAAGCCTTCTCGTTAGTCGGCGGGAAGAGGAACTGCTCAACGCGCAAATCGGCTTGCGCCACCTTTGCCACGAGTTTGACGGCCGGCGCCGGAGCTTGCTCCTGTGCCGGGGTGCTGCCCCGTAGCACGGCGAGCACGGCGAAGACGACGGCGGTTCTTTTCAACATGCTGAATCTCCTTTGAAGTAACCGGGACTCGCGTTCGTTACCCTTCCCGGTCAACGCTCCTACCTGCGGGGCGGCGTCGTACAGCCGCCTCTCCCTAAGTAAAGCGTTCGGCGGGCGCGGGAACTTGCACGGTCTGAAAGATTTTTTTTCGGGCGGCGGGTTTCGGCGACGGCTCGGCGGGCCGGTGTGTGATAAATTGCCTTGCGCGCGCCGGGAGGGCAACGCGATGACACGTTCCTCGACCCATGAGGTGACGGAACTGCTGGCGGCCTGGGGCGGGGGCGACGAGGCCGCGCTCGAACAACTGGCCCCGCTCATCCACGCCGAACTCTACCGCCTCGCCAAGGGCTACATGAGCCGCGAGCGCCCCGGCCACCCGCTGCAAACCTCCGCCCTCATCAACGAAGCCTACCTGCGACTCATAGACTGGAAGAACACGCGCTGGCAGAACCGCGCGCACTTCTTCGGCGTCGCCGCGCAGATGATGCGGCGCATCCTCGTTGACGTCGCGCGCCGCCGCCCCAGGGGCGAGGGCGGCGAGCCCGCGCAACAGGTCTCGCTCGAAGCCGCCCTCCAACTGCCGCACGAGCCGGACGCCGATCTGGTGGCGCTCGACGAGGCGCTCGACCGGCTGGCCGAGATGGACGCGCGCAAGAGCCGCATCGTGGAGCTTCGCTTTTTCGGCGGCCTCAGCGTGGAGGAGACCGCCGAGGTCCTCGGCGTCTCGGACGCGACCGTCATGCGCGAATGGAACAAGGCCAAGGCATGGCTCTACCGCGCCGTGGCGGGCGACGAGTAACGGAGTAGTCGTCGTCGGTCGTCGCTCATCAGTTTTATCCCCTCACCTTTTTCAACTGTGCGCTGACGGAAGACGGCTTGCGACTCGGCCGTCTCCGTCGTCTCTCTTTTTATGGAAGCGGAACGCTGGCGACAGATAGACGACCTGCTGGGCGCGGCGCTCGACCTTGAGCACGGCGAGCGCGCACGCTTTCTGGCGGAGCGATGTGCCGGCGACGACGAGTTAAAGCGCGAGGTCGAAGCCCTGCTCGCGTCCCACGAGCGGGCCTCTGTGTTTATCGAAACCCCCGCGATGAAGGTGGCCGCGCGCGGCGTGGCCGCCGACGCGGCGCGCGCCGGTACGATGCGCGAGATTGGGCCTTACCGCATCCTCTCGCTGCTCGGTGCGGGCGGGATGGGCGAGGTCTATTTGGCCGCCGACTCGCGTCTCGGTCGCCGCGTCGCGCTCAAGTTTCTGCCGCTGCCCTTTGTCGTAGATCCCGACCGCGTGCGGCGCTTCAAGACCGAGTCGCGCGCCGCCTCCGCCTTGAACCACCCGAACATCCTCACGGTCTTCGACATCGGGCAGGCCGACGGCACGCACTACATCGTGACCGAGTACGTCGAAGGCGAGACGCTTCGCGCGCGCCTCGACGCGGGGCCGCTCCCCCTGCTCGAAGGCGTCCGCGTCGCGGCGCAGGTGGCCGAGGCGCTCGTCGCCGCGCACGCCGCGGGCATCACACACCGCGACATCAAGCCCGACAACATTGTCCTCCGGCGCGACGGCTACGTGAAGGTGCTCGATTTCGGCCTCGCCAAGCTCGCGGAGGTGCCAGGGGCCGACTCTTTGGAGTTTGCGCAGCGGACGCCGCCGGGCATCATCCTCGGCACGATTAAATACATGTCGCCGGAACAGGTCCTGGGCGTCGAGGTGGACGGGCGCACAGACCTCTGGAGCCTCGGCGCGGTGCTCTACGAGATGGTGACGGGCGCCGCGCCTTTCGAGGGGCGCAAGGGCGAAGTTCTCGACGCCATCCTGCACCACTCGCCCGCGCACGTCGCGGACTCGGAAGCGGGCGTGCCGCCCCTGCTCGACGCCGTCATCGGTCGCGCGCTCGAAAAAGACCCCGAGTTGCGTTACCAGACGGCGTCCGATCTGTGTGCCGATCTGCGACGGCTGCGGCGCGAGTTGGAGCCGTTCGGGGCGCGTGTGGGGCGCGCCGTCACTCGCCTGCCACGCAGCCTTTCGCGCCGCCGACGCTCGCGTGCCGCGCTGGCCGCGGTCGCCGCCCTCGTCGGCGTCGTGCTGGCCCTCGGCGCGTGGTTCTTCCTCGCGCGACGCGAGGGGCCGAGGCCGCCCGCCGCGGCGGGGCCAAACTGGGCGGGCGCCAAGTCGCTCCAACTCACGAGCGACGCCGGACTCGAATACTTCCCGAGCCTCGCGCCCGACGCCAAATCGCTCATCTACGCCAGCCGCGCCGCCGGGAATTGGGACATCTACTGGCAGCGCGTGGGCGGGAAGAACACCGTCAACCTCACGAGAGATTCCGGAGCCGACGACACGCAGCCCGCCTTCTCGCCCGACGGCAACTACATCGCCTTCCGCTCCGAGCGCGAGCCCGCGGGCGTCTACGTCATGGAGGCGACGAGCGAGAACCCGCGGCGCGTCTCGGACATCGGTCATTACCCTTCGTGGTCGCCGGACGGCAGGGCGCTGGTGGTCAGCGAAGACACCTTCCCCGAGCCTACTTCGCGTAGCGTCATCCCGAGCGCGTTGTGGGTAATCGAGGTGGCGACCGGGGCGAAGCGCAGGCTGACTGAGGGAGACGCCGTGCAGCCGAGCTGGTCGCCGAACGGCCACCGCATCGCCTACTGGGGCACGCGCGCAGGCGGCGCGCGGCGCGACATCTGGACGATCCCCGCCGAGGGCGGCCCGCCCGTCGAAGTCACGAACGACGAGGCGTTCGACTGGAACCCGGTCTGGTCGCCCGACGGCAGGTACATCTACTTCGCCAGCCATCGTGGGGGCAGCATGAACTTCTGGCGCGTCGCGCTCGACGAGCGCACCGGCCAGGTCTCGGGCGCGCCCGAAGCCGTCACGACGCCCTCTTCGTACAGCCAGCATCTCAGCTTCTCGCGCGACGGCACGCGCATGGCCTACGTGCAGCAGACCGAGACGGAGAATCTGCACCGCGTCGCCTTCGACCCCGCGACGCTGAAGACCATCGGCGAGCCCGAAGCCATCACGCAGGGCTCCGTGCACATCGTCTCTCCCAGCCTCTCGCCCGATGGCGAGTGGCTGGCCTACAGCTCGCAGGGCGAACGGCAGGAGGACATCTACCTGCTGAGGGCGGATGGCACGGCCCACCGCCAGCTCACCGACGATCACTACGCCGACCGCTTCCCGCGCTGGTCGCCCGACGGCCGCCGCATCGCCTTCTACTCTGACCGGAGCGGGCGCTACGAAGTCTGGGTCATCAACGCCGACGGCACCGGGCTCGCGCAACTCACCTCGACCTCCGGCCCCATCGCCATCTACCCCGTCTGGTCGCCCGACGGCCGCCGTCTCATCTACAACCAGCGCGACCACGCGCCCTTCGTCATCGAGCCGGACAAGCCCTGGCAGGAGCAGACGCCGCAGCAACTCCCGCCGCTCCCGCAAGCGGGCGACCACTTCCGCGCGTGGGCCTGGTCGGCGGACGGGCGACGGCTCGCCGGGTCGCGCATCAACCGCGCCGACTCGAAGAGTTCCATCTACGTCTACGACTTCGACGGCGAGAGTTACGAACAGCTCACGGCCTTCGGCGACAGACCCGTCTGGCTCCGCGACGGCAAGCGCCTCCTCTTCCACGCGGCGGGCCGCATCCATGCGCTCGACGCCTCGACCAGGCGCGTCCGCGAAGTCTTCTCCGCCTCGCCCAACGTCGCCCAGTCCGCCTTCCTCACCCGCGACGAGCGCACCCTCTATTTCACCCTCCTCCGCTCCGAAGCCAACATCTGGCTCTTCAGCCTCGAATGATGGGTTTCGCGTCCGAGCGAGGCTTTGCTAATCTCTCTCATCGTATGAAACAGAACAGGGAATGTGCGACGCTCGTCCCGTACCGCATCCTTTTGGCTGCTGTGCTCTTTGTCTTGTCCGGCTCGTTCGTCGTTGCCATCCCGCGCAATGACGTTGAGCTGAAGCCGACGCTCATCCTCATCTCATTGGATGGTTTCCGCGCCGACTACCTGGCAAGGTACAACCCGCCGAATCTAAGTTCGCTGGCCCGCGAAGGTGTCAGGGCGAAGTGGATGACCCCGTCCTATCCTACGTTGACCTTCCCGAATCACTACACCATCGCCACCGGCCTCTACCCGCAGCATCACGGCATCGTCGGCAACGATATCTACGACCCCACGACCGACGCTTCATTCTCGATGGGTAAACTGGAAGCCGTCCGTGACGCGCGCTGGTGGGGCGGCGAACCCATCTGGGTGACGGCGGAGAAGCAAGGGCAACGCACGGGGGCCTATTTCTTCCCCGGCACCGAGACCGCCATCGGCGGCGTGAGACCGACGTACTGGAAGCCCTACGACGGAAAGATTCCGAACTTCGAGCGCGTGGACACGACCCTCTCGTGGCTCGATTTGCCTCCCGCACAGCGACCTACATTCATCACCTTCTATCTCAGCGACGTAGACCACGCCGGACACGAAGCCTCGCCCGACTCAGAGGATGTCGCGCAGGCGGTGGCAAAGGTTGATACCGCAGTCGGCAGGTTGATTGATGGATTAAAAGCACGAGGCATCTACGAACAGGTCAATATCATTATCGTCTCCGACCACGGCATGGCGACCGTTAACCCCTTACACGTCATACTGCTGGATAATTACTTCGACGTGAAAAGCGCCGGGCGAATCGTCTGGGGAGCACAACTCACGCACATCTTCCCGAAGGCAGGCGAGGAGAAGAAAATCTACCGGGCGCTGAAGGGCAGAAGACTCGGACACGCACACTGTTATCTAAAGCAGGAGATGCCGGCCCGCTTTCATTATCGAGACAGCCGGCGCATCGGGGCCATCATCTGCATGGCCGACGAAGGATGGCGAATAATGACGCGCCGGCAATTTGAGGACGACCGGCAGAAAGGCGACATCCCCGACCACGCCATCGGCGCACACGGCTATGACAACGGGCTCATCTCAATGCGCGCAACCTTCATCGCGCACGGGGCCGCATTCAAGCGCGGCGTCGTAGTCGCGCCCTTCCCGAACGTGGATGTCTACAACATCATGGCGCGCATACTCAGGCTCAAGCCTGCGCCGAATGACGGTGACCAACGTGCGGCGCGCCTGGTATTTGCAAATTCATTCCATCATGAACACTGAAACGAAGGACGCAACGAGGCTGGCACTTGCCGTTCACGGCGGCGCCGGCACTATCCGTCGCTCTGAGATGAGCCTTGAGCGTGAGCGCACTTACAGAGATGGTTTGCGGCACGCTTTGCTGCGCGGATGGGATATTTTGAACGGCGGAGGGACTGCACTCGCCGCGGTCGAGGCCACGGTCTGTGCGCTTGAAGATAATCCGCTCTTTAACGCCGGACGTGGCTCGGTCTTTACGCACAACGAACAGCATGAGATGGATGCGGCGATCATGTCAGGCGAGGATTTGCGCGCCGGAGCGGTGGCGGCAGTCGGCGGCATAAAAAATCCGATCATTCTCGCACGCCGCGTAATGGATGAGACACAGCATGTGCTTCTGTGCGGGAGCGGCGCGGAGGAGTTTGCGCGTGAAGCAGGCGTCGAGTTCGCACCGCCGGAATATTTCTTCGACGAATTAAGATACGAACAGCTCTTGCAGGCGCGGCGCGAAAATGAGGTGCGGCTGGATCACACGCCTCAGAAAAAGTTTGGGACGGTCGGTGCCGTCGCACGCGATGCGCAAGGACATCTCGCGGCAGCGACTTCGACCGGCGGGATGACCAACAAGCGCTTCGGGCGCATCGGCGACACGGCGCTCATCGGCGCAGGCACTTATGCCGACGACCGCACCTGCGCCGTCTCCTGCACCGGACACGGCGAGTTCTTCATGCGCGCGGTCGCTGCATACGACGTGGCGTGCCTGATGAAGTACAAAGGATTGACTCTCGCGGATGCCTGTGAGCAGGTCGTCGGACTGACGCTGCGCGAGATGGGCGGCGAAGGCGGACTCATCGCCGTGGATCACCTGGGGAACGTCTCGCTGCCCTTCAACAGCGAGGGCATGTACCGCGCCTGGATTACCTCGGGGCGCGAGGCGCAGGTTGCAATCTATCGCGACTGAACCTCCTAGGCGTGCTGGTTCGGGATGTCGTCATGCACAACTTTAATCGGCACGCGCTGCTCGCGGAACTTGCTGACGAGTTCGACCGAGCGGCTGACCTTATCGGCCAGAATCACAACCAGCTCATCTTTGCGCGCGTGCTTGAGAGCGTAGTTTATCGCTTCGGGCGCGTCGGTAATCTCCCTGATAGGCATGTCCGGGCTGACGCTCTTGATGCCTTCGACGACGAAGCGGGTTGAGTCTCCGGGCGGGCGTCCACGCAAATCGTCGTCTTCTCGGACGATGACATTGGTGAACATCTGTGCGGCGATACGCCCGTAAAGCAGCAGGTCGTCGTCGCGGCGGTCGCCTGTGCCGCCGATCACTCCGGTCTTAATCTTGTTCGGGAACTTACTGACGAAACGTTGCAGCGCCTCCATCCCCGCCGGGTTGTGCGCGAAGTCTATCAGGACGGTGAAGTCGCCCATCTCGATCAGGTTCAAGCGTCCGGGCGTTTGCGCGACCGATGGCACAAAGGTTGTCAAACCGACGCGTATATCTTCGATGCTGATGCCTTGCAGGTAGGTCGCCAGCGTCGCGGCCAGCACGTTCTGAATCATGAAGGCCGCGCGCCCGCTGTAGGTCAAAGGTATATTGATGACCTTCTCGACGCGCACCTTCCACTTGCCCTTGAGCAGCGTCACATAGCCGTTCTCGAAAACGCACGCGATGCCACCTTCCTGTGTGTGCTCGACGATGTGCGGGTTCGCTTCCTCCATGCTAAAGAGCGCGATATGACCGGGCGTGTCCGCGCCCATCGCGAAGACCAGCTCGTCGTCGGCATTCAAGACCGCGTAGCCGTTCTGACCAACCGCGCGCGGGACGACCGCTTTGACGCGCGCCATGTCTTCAATCGTCTCGATGTCTTTCAGCCCGAGGTGATCCACGGTCACATTCATCACGACGCCGATATCGCAACGGTCAAAGCCGAGACCCGCGCGGATGATGCCGCCGCGCGCGGTTTCGAGAACGGCAATCTCGACGGTCGGGTCTTTGAGCACGAGCTGCGCGGAGACGGGGCCGGTGTTGTCGCCCGGTTGAATGAGGCTGTTGCCGATGTAGATACCCTCGGTCGTGGTGAAGCCGACGTTCAGACCGGAGTTTTTGACGACGTGCGCAATCAGACGAGTGGTCGTGGTCTTGCCGTTCGTGCCCGTGACCGCGATGACAGGAATGCGCGAGGGCGTGCCGGGCGGAAAGAGCATGTTGATAACGTGCTCGGCGACGTTGCGTCCGATGCCGTCCGAAGGCGCGAGATGCATGCGGAAACCGGGCGCGGCGTTGACCTCGATGATGCCGCCGCCATTCTCGGTCAAAGGTGTGGTGATGTCGGGCGCAACCACGTCTATGCCGGCCACGTCGAGCCCGATGATGCGCGCGATTCGCTCGAAGAGAGAGACGTTGAAGGGGTGAACATCGTCCGTGCGGTCAATCGCCGTCCCGCCGGTCGAGATGTTCGCGGTGGTCTTTAGGTGGAGCACGTCGCCCGCCGCCGGAATGGTGTCGGGCGTCAGCCCGCGTGCGCTCAGAAGGCTCTCGGTCTGCGCGTCCAGATCAATCAGCGTCAGAACATTCTCGTGACCGTAGCCGCGCCGCGGGTCGCGGTTCGTAATCTCTATCAACTCGCGAACCGTGTGCTCGCCGTCGCCGACAACGTGCGCGGGGATACGCTCGGCGACGGCGACGAGACGATTATTGATGACGAGCGCACGGAAATCCTGCCCCGCGAGCGACTGTTCGATGATGACCCGGCGTGAATATTTTTTGGCGAGTGGAAATGCCGCCCGCACCTCTTCGAGCGTCTTGAGGCCGACGGTGATTCCCTTTCCGTGATTGGCGTCGAGCGGTTTGACGGCGACGGGAAAGCCCAACCTCTCGACCGTCGCCTCAATCTCCTCCTCGTCAACAATCTGAGACCCGCGCGGCACGGGCACGCCCATGCTGCCCAGAAGTTTTTTCGTCGCGTCTTTATCGGAAGCCAGATCAACGGCGATCATGTTTGTGCGTCCGGTGACGGTCGCCTGAATGCGCTGCTGATTGACGCCGTAGCCGAGTTGGACGAGCGATTGCGTATTGAGGCGGATGTGCGGGATGTCGCGGGTCTCCGCTTCCTGAACGATGGCTCCCGTAGAAGGGCCAAAGCGCACGTCTTCGCGTATCTCGCGCAGGCGCTGCACGTCTTCGACGATGGTCTGTTTTATCTCTTCGGTCGCTAAGCCTGCGGCGAGGTCTTCAAAGAGCTTGACCGAGGCGCGCGCCGCGTATCGCCCCGCGTCCTCTTCGATGTAGCTGAAGACAACGTTATAGACGCCCGTCTGATTCGTCTCGCGCGTGCGCCCATAGCCCGTGTCCATGCCCGCGAGCGTCTGCAATTCCAGCGCGAGGTGCTCGACGACGTGACCCGCCCACGTCCCTTCTTCGACGCGTCGCAGGAAACCACCCGGCTTCTGATAACTGCACCCGTGACTGACCAGACTCGGCATCACCTCTCGGAGACGCGCCGTGAAACCGTCGAGTTTATCGGTCGGCTTCTGCTCGAAATCCTCCAGGTCAAGCCGCATCACAATCAGCTTTTTCCTGTAACCGCTCCAATAATTAGGCCCGCGCAGGGCTTTAATTTCAAGAATACGCATGTCGAGAGTCCCTCTTTGAGAGAAGAAAGCAGGTGGCAGTCAGTAGCAAAGAGAATCTGTTTTTATTCAATGTCCGGCAACAGAAACTTTTCGGTGACGGGTACCGGCGCGCGGCGTGGGATGTCGTAGCGCAGACCGTCGCGCAGGATGTGCAACTGGACACCTGCCACGGCGAAAGGCTGAACGTCTTCGACTTCGGCGATGTCGTTATAGGTGATGCGTGAACCGTCAACGATAGTCACAGTGCCATGACCATGAACCTCAAGTATCCCGTCATTCGAGATGATGACGGCGGTGTTCTCGTCAATCCCCAGGCCGAGCTGTCGCGGGTTGTATGAGACGGCCGTGATCAGGCGGCTCAGACGCCCGCGCTCGGTAAAGTGCTGGTCAATGATGATGTTTCGCAGGATGCCCAGCCCCGGCGAGAGTTGAACGATGTTCTTGCTCGGATGTGAGGCGGAGTCGCCGCGTACAATCATCGTCGCGCTCATACCCGCCGCGCCCGCGCTCGACCCGGCGAGCACAAGCGGGCTCTGCCGGACACGCTCTTCCAGCAGGCGGGCGAATTCGGTGCCTCCGAGGATGGAGACGAGGCGCATCTGGTCGCCACCAGAGATGAAGACGCCCGTTACGTCCGCAAGCAACTCTTCAGCGTCCGCGTCAATCACCGCCTGACGCGATGTGGCGCGCAGGACTTTGACACGCTGAAGTCCGAGGTTGCGAAAAGTCTGCGTATAGACGTCGGCGGAAAATTCAGGGTAATCGGAAGCGACCGGGACAATCAGGACGCTCGCGTCGAGTCCGCCCGCTGCTGCGATGAACTTATGCAGAATCCGGCGCTCATTATACTTATCTTCAGCCCCACCGATAATCACCAGGTGGCCGCCGATGAGTTCGGGATCATAAAATTCTTTCATTAAGCATTATACCGTCAAAGAGATGTCGTTTCGCCTGCGCCGGGATAGATTAACAGGCATTCTTCGGTAATGTTACCGGAAAATATACGTTGACTGGCGGTGCTGACCGTGACCTCAGGTCAGCACCGCCAGTCGAAAAACCAGTTGAAGCTCAGGCGCCGATTCTTGAGCGGGCCTCAGTTCTCAAGGAATCTGACAGCCTGAACACAAAGCTTTGCAACTGCACGTATTCGGGTTCCACGTGCCGCCCTTGATGCCGCACTGCTGTTCGGCGGTCGTGGAGCAGACGACGGGCGGGGGCGGGGGCGCCTCGTAGCCGGGCCGGTCGTCGAAGAGTTGCACCCAGCGGCCGTCGAACCCGCCGTTGGCCGCGGTGTACCACGCGCCCGCGAGCCACGTCCCGGCCTCGTAGTTCGTCTGGTCGCTGGTGATGGCGCCCGAGTGGACGAAGAAGTCGTGCTGCCACCAGTAGGAGTTGTGCGAGTCGAAGTAGCCGCTGGCCGCCCCGCGTGTGCGCCCGAAGTCGTCGTACCCGAGACCCTCGAAGCCGCCGAATTGGTCTTGTGTCCAACTGAATTCCGGGAAGGAGAGCTCCGAGTTCAATTCGGCCGAGTAGGCGCCCCAGATCTGAGTTTTACCGAGGACGGCGGCGTCCGCGCCGACTCCGCCCGACCTCCCGATGTCACGCGACCTCACGTAGAAGAGCTGCATCCCCGCGCTCACCTCCGGCTGCCCCGCCTCGTTCACAATCGGACTCTCCAGCAGGATGTACCGCGAATCGTTCGTGACCCAATTGATGTACCACTGATTCCCCGCCCACTGCGTCGGGAAGATGTCGGCGACATCCTGAAGCTCGTAGGTGAGGCGCTTCGTCGTCGTCCAACTCACCGTGTTGCCGTTATCAACGCGGCTGGCGAGGCTCGACGCGTTCGAGTAGTTCAGAGGCTTCGCACGCCACGTGTCAACGGCCGCCTGATCGCCTTCGGGCGCGAAGACGTAATGCACGTTTTTACTATCCGATTCGGTAACGGCTATCTTCGCGTCCGCCGTTGATAAGTTCATCCGGGAAGCAATCGTGCTGTAAGGGGTGATGACGTGGCGCAGCGCGTGCCCGTGGAAGCCGTAAGCGGCGCCGGTATACCAATCCCAGTCGCTCTCGTCGGCCTGCCAGATCAGGATGTGCTTGCCCGTCGCCGTCTGCATGAAGTTCAGACCGCCCGCGTCGTAGTACCGGCGGATGAGTTGCTCCCCGTGCATCGTGACCGCGACGTGGTTGACGTACTCGCCGCCCGCGCCCGGCGTGCCGGTCACGCCGCGCACGAGGATTTCGACGCGCTCCCAGTCGTGTATGTCTTTGGCGTCCTTATCCGTGGCGTTGAAGACGTGGTAGAACAGCACCAAATTTTTGCTGCCGCCCTCCATGTATTCGATAAGCGCGGTGTAGAGCGTCGGGCGGATGCGCCAGTTGCTGTAAGCGCCCGTCGCGCCCTGCGCCGCGTTGACGTACTGCGGGACGTTGAGCCAGTTGAGGCGGTTGTTGGAAAAGTCTCCGTCCTGGTCAAAATCGAAGTTGGTGATCCAGTCGCGCCCCTGCTTGCCGTCATTTTCATCGCCGCGCTTGAGAATCACGGGCGCGTAGTAATTCAGGTACGCCTGACGCTGTGCTTTGGTGAGACTCCACGCCTGCGCGTGCGCCTGCTCCGTCCCGACCAACGTCAATCCGAACAGGACGAGCAAGGCGATGACGAACGAACGCGTTCCAGCCTTGCGGAAGATGCTCATGGAGTAGGTCGGCAGCCCCGTGCGGGCGGCTGCCGCTGTCTGTGTGTGACGACGAAATGACAAATTCATCCGGTATTCGACTCCCTGTATGCTTGTGTGAACACGATGAGGTGGCCTTGGGGCACAAGTGTCCGACAGGTTTACTGCCTGCAATCTTTCCTGACTTGGTTAATTTTAGTTGGGATTAACGAAGTTGGATTGGCGAAGCACCGGCGGCAGCACGCGATCTAGTTGACGCGTGCAAGATATGACGGGGCGGACTGCGATGTCAAACGTGCCGGGGAAGCTGTGCGAGTGGGAGGGCGACGGTCTTACTCTTCGTCTTCTTCCTCCAGTTCGGAGTCGGAACGCACGACGGAGTAATATTTCAGATACGTGGGGTCGGTGCCGATGGCCTTGGCCACGAAGGCCGGACGGCCGGAGCGCTCGGGGAGTTCCTGCCAGTAGGTGCGGCTCGCCTGCGCGCTCTCAAGGCGCGCGCCGCCGAGGTTGAGGACCTCGGCGTAAGGGACACGGCGCCCCTGCTCGTTCGCCACGGCCGTGACGTAGCGCACGGAGGTGTAATCCTTGTTGTAAGCGACCATGAGGTGTGAGTAGCTCGGGTCGTCGTTAAGTCGCCAGACCTCCTGCTGTCGGCGCTCCTCCTTCTCCAGTTTGCCTATCGCTTGCAGCCGCGCGTGCGCCTCCGCGCGACTCATCCCGAGCCGGACGCCGAGAATCTCGGGCTGCGGCTCGCCCTTCGTGGCGCACCCCGCGGCGAGCAGGAGCAGACAGCAGACGGCGACCATTTTCATCATACTTAACCTGTGAGCGGCTCGCGGCCGAGTCTATCAAACGTGTAAGCGGGGCCACAGCCGCCGAAGTATAAAGCGAGCCGGCGGGCGATCTTTGCGAGGTCGCCCGCCGGCTCTTCGTCAGCCGCCGACCGCCTCCCGACAAGGCGGACGACGCGACGGTCCGGGGGTCGGTGTGCCCGTGGGCACGGTTCGTGCGCGGCACTTCCCCCACGCGCTGCGCACGAACGCGAGCGACCCCGAGAGGTTAATCGAAGGCGGCAAACAGCGTCCGGCCGCCCGACTGCCGGATGATGGTCGCGCGGGCCGTGCCGTCGTTGTCGTTGCCGTCAATGCGCCCGTCGCCGTTCTTGTCGGCGCCGCCGATGCAGGCGGCCGTGACGCAGCCGTCGGCGAAGGCCGCGAGCGCGCGTCCGCGCTTGTCAACGGTCACGTCGTTGAAGTCGAGCAGGTTGCGCGTCGCGCCGGGGCAGGTCGTGCCGACGGTGCAGACGACGCCGCGCTGCACGGGGTCGTTCGGCGTGGCGTTGACCGTGACCCACGTCTGGCCTCCGTCGTAGGTCGTGGCGATATAGCCGAACCACGTCCCGTCAAAGGTCAGGTCGTCCGCGCGGCCGTTTGCGCCCTCGGTTGAAGAGCCGAGGAAGAAGACGGCGGCGCGGTCAGAGTCCCCGCCGACCGCCGCCGGGAAGACCGCGTTCTTCAGGTTGTGCGAGGCGCCGATGTCCGTCACGTTGACCCAGTTGAGGCCGCGGTCGTGCGAGACGGCGACGCGGGCGCGGCCGTCGCCGTCGGCATAGGCGAGGTAGACCGTGCTGTCCGCGCCGACGCCGACCGACGGGTCGCTGTCGCCGGGCGTCGAGCCGGGCACGGTGCGAATGCTCCACGTCAGGCCGTTGTCTTCGGAGACGGCGACGCCCTGCTCGCCGTTGCAGGACTTGTTCGGGACGTAGACCGTCCCGTCGGGCGCGACCTTGATGTGCCCGTGCAGGCCGCCGCACTGCACCAGCGTCCACATCGGGATGGCGACGCCGAAGGTCAGCCCGCCGTTGTCGCTGCGCGCAATCTGCGCGAGCCCCACGTCCTGCGAGGCGTAGTAGATGGCGTTCGGGTAGGTCTGGAGGTCGAGGCCGGGCAGTTGCACCGCCGCGCCCTTGAGCGAGCCGTCGGCGTTGCGCGCGTAGGGACCGCCGCCGACCGTCTGATGGTCAACTCCGGCGTTGATGCCCGAGCCCTGGCTCGGCGTCCACGTCGCGCCGTCGTCGTCGGTGAACTCCATCAGGCTCGACTTGACGGCGAGTTGTGAGACGAAGGTGCGGTTGGTGCGGTGCGGGCCGGCGTCACTGTCGGTAAAAAGAATCGGGTCGAGCGTGTTGATGGAGGTGAGCGGCGCGCTGACGTCTTCCCACGTCGCGGTCGCGGGCGTGACGGAGTCGTTGAAGCGGACGCGCAAGGTCTGAAGGCCGGCGATGAACATGGCGGTGCCCGTGTTCCAGTTGGCGCCGACGGTCGGCTCGCCCGCGCTGTCGCCCAAGCCGGAAGGCGCGGCGAAGTTCTGGTAGCTCGGCGGCACGGCGGTCGAGGGCGGGGGCGGGGGCGTCACGGGCGGGACGGGCTTCGCTTCGACTGTGGCGCTGCCGCGGTACTGGTCAACGGTCGTGGCCGCGTAGTAGACGGCGTGGACGGTGTAGACGCCCGCGCCCGAGCCGGACGGGTCAATCGTCGTCTCCTCACTCGTCAGCGGCCCCCCGAGCGCCGTGATGCCGTTGCCGGAGCTTGCGACGACGGGGCCGGAGTTCGAGCCCTTGTGGATGTAGAGGTCGTAGTCGGTGACGGGCAGGTTCCACTCCATCTTGACGCGTATGCGCTTGCCCGTCCACGCGGCCGGAGTGCCGCCGACGTTGAGGGTGAAGGTGTCGCAGGTGAGCCCCTCGCGGCACAGCGCCTCGCTGCCGAGGACGGGCGCGGCGTTGAGCGCCCCGCCGCCGATGGCCGTCCCCGCCCATTTGACGGGCGCGGTCGCCGTCGGGCTGAGGGTCACCGAGGTCGGGCTGGCGGCGTCCGCGGTCATCCGCTGCGGCTGGACAAAAATCGTTGTCAAAATGAGGACAGCGCCGACGGCCGCGCCGAGCGCCTTCAAAGCACTCTTTGATCTCGGGGCTCCCGATTTTCTCATGTCGAATGTTTCCTTCTGGCGGCGGGTGGGGTGCTCGACAGGGTTGCGCCGGACAACCTTGCCAGTGCTCCTGATAATTCAATAACGGACGATGCAGTCTAGCGGCGGGCGCTTGGCTAATTCTTGGCTGGCGCTTGGGGGGCTCACCCTCGGCCGAAAAATACGAAAAAATTTGCGCCCGACACCTCACAAGGATGTCGGGCGCTGGCAGCAATGCTCGGGAGTTTCGGGAAGTTTCGGCCGTTATTCCGCCGACTGTCTGGCAAAGACGCTCATCGCGTGGGCGAGTTCGAGCCGCGTCAGCGCGGACTGCGGGCGGAAGCTGCCGCCCTGCGCGGTGAGCAGCCCGCGCTCAAGCGCGACGGCCACGTAACCACGGAGCGCTGCGGGTATCGCGCAGGCGTCGGTGACGTTCAGGAGCGCGCCGGCCCTCCGCTCGGCCTCGGCCCTCAGCCCCGAGGCGCGGACGAGTGCGACGGCCGCCGCGAGGCGTTCGGCCGTGTCGTCCGGCCTGAAGCGTCCGCCCGGCGCGGCGTCCACGAAGAGCGCGCCGCCCGGCGCGGCCTGTGCGCTCTCGACGAAGAGCGTGGTCGTGCGGTCGGGCACGTCAGAATAATTAGACTGACCCGGCGCGTACTGAGGCACGCGCGCCCCGAGCACGAGCGCCGCCGCGAGGTCGGCTCGCGTGACGCCGAAGCCGGGACGGAACGCATCGCCGAGCGGCCACAGCACGAAGGAGCGCATGCTCTGGTAAACGTCCTCGCGCGCCGAAGCGCTCAGGCCGCTCACGTCCGACAGGGGCGCGTACTCGGCGCGCGTCACCTCAAGCGCTCCGCTGAACGGCTGCGGCGTCCCCGCGAAGCCCAGAGTGTTCGTGACGCCGACACGCCAACTGCCGGGCACCGGAGACTTGACGACGACGCCCTCACGCTTGCCGGTCAGCCCCGGCACGTTCAACGCGTTCGACGACGCGCGCCGCGCGCCGCCGGGGTCGGAGAGCGAGAGCGCAAGGTCGTTCGTGCTGTAGACCGGCCCCCACGCAATCTGCACCGAAGCGAGGAGCGCGCCTTCAGGGACGCTCAAGCCGGTTTCGTAACCCGACACGGGCTGCGCCGTGCCGCCGAACTGCTGCAAAGGTTCGTTAACGAATCGCACCTGCCCGCGGTCGAGCGTGGCCCGCCAGGCCCCTATGAGCCGTTCGGGGAACGTGGCCGCGAGCACGGCCGCGTGCGCGTTGAGCATCCCGGCCCCGACTTCGTGGCGGTAGTAGGGCGGGAGCGGCGTCGCCGTCCGCTGGAGGATGTCGCGCACCTCGGCTGGCGTGAGGTCGGGGTCGGCTTCGAGCATGAGCGCGATGGTACCAGCCACCTGCGGCGCGCTGAAACTCGTGCCCGTACCCACGGTGTAGTACAGCCTCTCGGCCAACGGGAGTCTGCGCGAGGAGATGAGGCCGGAAGCGCCGGTGAGGTTCACGCCAGAGCCGCGCAAGGAGACGACGTTGACGCCGGGCGCGACCAGCGTCGGGCGTGAGCCGGGACCGCCGAACTCGCCGCGCGCCGAGAAGGACGAGAGGCGTCCTTTGTTGTCGGTCGCGCCGACCGAGACGACCCACGGCGCCTGCGCGTAAGGGTTCAAGGTGTGGAGACCCGGTCCCCCGTTGCCCGCCGAGAAGACGACGTTGACGCCGCGCTCGTAGAGCATGCGCGTGGCGACGTTGACGGGGTCGTGCTCGTCGTAGAGCGTCTCGGCCGAGAAGCTACAGTTGACGACGCGCACGTTCAGCTCGGGGTGCGAAAGAAGGTAATCGAAGCCGGCCAACACGTGGAAGAGGTTGAGGTCTCCCGCGCTCAGGCCGACGAGTTTTGCGCCCGGCGCCACGCCCGCGTAAGCGCCCGCGGAGCGCGCTCCGTCGCCCGCAATCATTCCCGCGACGAAGGTGCCGTGGCCGTCAACCAAGTCGGTGTTCGGCACGTTCTCGACGCCGACCGGGTAGGTAAAACCGACGCTCAAGCTCTGCGTGTCGGCCAGCTTGACGTTGCGCGCGACGCGGCCGGCGAGGTCGGCGTGGGTGCCGTCGAGCCCCGTGTCTATCACGGCGACCGTGACGCCGCGCCCGGTCAGGGGCATTCCCGCGTTAGAGCCGGTCAACTCCGAGTCGCGCGCGACGCGCTCGGCGCCCGCGAGGGCGACGTAAGGGTCGGCGTTCGTTTGCAGCGTGCGGTTGCCGTAGACGGAGCGCACGTTGGGCAGGCGCGAGACGGCGACGAGTTGGCGCCGCGTCGCCGTCACGGCGACGACGGGGAGCGCGCGGTAGAGCGTACCGCCCGTGATGCCATTTAGCCGCAGGTCTGCGAGGTCAGACTCGATGGGCTGCCGGTGGTAGACGACCGCGGCGTTGATGTTGCTGTCGTCGGTGGCACGGTCGAGCAGGATGGCGAGTTCGGGGTCGAGACTCTGGAGGCCGGCGCGCCGCAAGGCGTCGCTGCCGGTGGCGGTCACACCGTCGCTCCCCGTCGCCGTCACGCCGTCAACTCCCTGGAGCGTCACCCCATCGGCGCCGGTCGCGAGGATGGCGTCCGCGCCCTCGATGCGGACATTCGCCGGCACGATGTTGAAGACGAGGCCGTCGGAACCCGTCGCGGTGACGCCCTGCGCGCGCTCCACGACGAGGCCGTCGGAGCCGGTCGCCGTCACACCCTGCGCGCGCACGAAGGAGAGTGCGTCGCTGCCTGTCGCCGTGACGCCGTCCGAGCCGGTGGCGGTGACGCCGTCGCTCCCCGTCGCCGTGACGCCTTCGGCCTTTCTTATCAGAATCGAGTCCACGCGGTAGCGCGAGCCGTCGGAGCCCGTCACGGTGACGCCGTCGCTGCCCGTGGCGGTGACGCCGTCGGCGGAGGCGATGCTCAAGGCATCAACGCCGCGGGCGAAGACCGAATCGGCTCCGACGTAAGGAAGGCCGTCCGACCCGGTGGCGGTGACGCCGTCGGAGCCGGTCGCGGTGACGCCGTTGACTTTGTAGGCGAGCAGGTCGTCGCTCCCGGTGGCCGTGACGCCGGAGGGGTCTGTGAGGATAATTCCATCCGCGTCCGTGAGTGAGATGCCTTCGCCGCGCCTGACGCTCACGCCGGCCGTCGCCGCGCCCGCCGAGAGCAGGCAGGCGAGGAGCATGGCGACGACCTTTCGCGACCTTCTTAAAGTGCGCATAGTCACAGAGGAGATGAAACGGCGTTACTTCTAATGCCTTAAAGAAGAAGGCGTGAGGTTGACCACAAAGCCGTGGGCGCGGGGACGCACGTCCGACTCAAAAGGAGCGCGGCCCGCACTGCCATCCGTCTCTACTACCGGCGCTCGGAGTCTTGCGGATGATACAGCAAAGCCGCGCGCCGGGTAAATCCGCAGGGCAGACGCGCGAGCCGCTCACCCGACCGACTCGCGATAGACCTTCTGCGTCTCCTGCGCGGGCTCAACGCCGAGTTCCTTGAGCAGGAGGCCGCGCAGCGTCTCGTACTGCTCCTTGACGGCGACGCGGTTGCCGAGCGCCGCGTGCGCGCGCATGACGCGGCAGTGAACCTCCTCGCGGAAAGGGTCGTCGCGCAGAATCTTCTGCGCGATGGTGAGCGAACGTTCCCACTCGCCCGCCTCCTGCGCAGCCGCGGCGAGCTTTTCGAGCATGCGGAGGTATTGATTGCGGTAGTAGGAGCGCTGCTCCTCGACCCACTCGTCGTGCGTGCCCTGCATGAACTCGCCCCGGTAGAGAGAGACGGCCGTCTCGTAAGTCTGACGGCAGCGCTCGGCCTCGCCGCGCCTGCGCGCCGCCGCGGCCTCGGCCACCAGCCGGTCGAACTCCTCCACGTCAGAGCGGCAAGAGAGGTCGGGGTTGAGAAGGTATTCCCCATCTTTATAAAGCAGGAAGTTCTGACGGAGAAGCTGGTTACTGTTGAGCGCCTTGCGGACGTAGGAGATCGTGGGGTGGAACTTCTTTTCGACGCTCTCGGGGTCGTCGTCGCGCCAGAACGTATCTACGAGCGTGTCCTTCGAGGCGCGGCGGTGCTGGCGCGAGGCGATGAAGCAGAGGATGTCGCGCGCGCGCTTGCTCGTCCATGCGTCCGGCGAGAGCGGGCGCGCAGGGTCGCGGTAGATTTCGATTGGCCCGAGCATGTTGATGGTCAGGTCGCTCGACGGCTGGGACGCCGAGGCTGCGCGCGCCTCGGGCGTCGGCGAGCGTAGCGGGGGCGGCTGCGACTGAAGCGCCGAGAGTCTCTGTCTCAAGTCCGCGGGCAGCAGCTTGCGCGCCTCTTCGGACGAGAACAGCCGCGGGTTTTGTTCGACCTCGCGCCGGAGCCAGTATTCCAGGTCGTAGCGCACGGCCAACTCCAATGCACGCCGCAGGTGCCCCAGACAGTCCTTCTCCCGGCCCGCCGCCATGTCACACGAGGCAAGCGCCATGGCGGCCTGCGCCTCGTAGTAATGAAAGTTGTACTCGCGGAAGTGGCGGAGGGCCGGGGCCAGCTCGGAGCGCGCCGCGTCGTGCTCGCCCTGCGCGAGCATGACGTGGGCGCGGGCCAGCACGGCCGACTTCAACGCCGCCTCGTTCTGCATCGCGGCGCGCGCCGCGACCAACTGGTCGAGCGCCGCGCGCGCCGCGGCCAGGTCGCCCTCCCGCGCCGAGAGCACGGCGCGCTCCTCCGGCAGCTCGTACCGCGCGAGGTCAACCCCGGCCTCCTTGTAGGTGCGCTCCGCGCGCGAGTAGAACTCCAGGGCATGCCCGAACTCCCGCCGCTCGCGGTAGAGGTTGCCATAGTTCTCGAAGACCTCGCCTTGCAGCACGCCGAGGTTGAAGAGTTGCGACAGTTCGAGCGAGCGGTCGAGGTGCGTCTCGCACTCGGCGAACTCGCCCCGGTAGAGGTGGCAGCGGGCCATGTTGAGGTGTACCGCCGCCTCCTGCGGGATGGGCGGCGCGCTCCGGCCGTATTGAAGCGTGCGGCGCAGCCAGCGCAGCGCCTCGCCGAAGTCGCCGCGGGTGAGCGCCGGCAGTCCGAGATTGTGCGACATCAGGCGCGCGTAGTGCTCGTCGCCGTGATCTTCCGCACCCTGCAACGCGACGCGGAACTCACGCTCGGCCGCGGCCCAGTCGCCCTTCGCCATCAGGCACAGCCCGCGCGTGCCGGCGCACTTGGCGCTGACGACCGAGTCCTCGTCCACCAACTCGACGGCGCGGTCGAGGTGGGCGAGCGCCGTCTCAAGGTCTCCGTAACGCCGTTCGACGGTCGCGAGCGAGCGCAGCGTTTCGGCCTCGCCCTCGCGGTCGTTCTGCTCGCGCAGGAGCGAGGCCGCGCGGCGATAGAGCGAGCGCGCGGAGTCCAACTCTTCGCGCAGGCGCGCGACCTCGCCCCGGTAGAAGAGGGCGCGCGGGTGCGCCCTGAGTGCTTCGGCCGGCAGCGCCTCGACGAGCGCGGCGAGCGAGGCCAGCGCGCCCGCCGCGACGAGGTGGCCGCCCCGCTCCGCGACGACCGCCGCCGCGCGCCCGAAATCTTCCGAGGCGATGAGGTAACGCGCGGCATGCTCCCACTCGCCGCGTTCGAGGTAGAAGTCGGCGCAGCGGGCGTACTCGGCGGCCACCCCTTCGCGCCCCGACTCCTGGCCGAACCTCCGCTGTAAAAAACTCTGGAAGAGCGGGTGAAGGCGGTACTCTTCGCCGCGGCTGTCGCTCGCCACCGTCATGAAGACGTTGCGCCGCACGAGTTCGGGCAGGACGTGGCGGCTGTTCACCTCCGGATAGAGGCGCGCGCACGCATCGAGTTCGACCCGGTCGAGCAGCGAGATGCGCAGCAGGAAGCGCTGCACGTCCTCGGCCTCGTCGGCGAAGACCTCCTCGGCGAAGTAGTCGAAGATGTCATGCTCCGACCGCCGCAGAATCTCCCTGAGGTCGGCCGCGCCCGCCCCGCCCGCCGCCGACTGCGCCTCGCGCTGCGCGAACTGCCTGACCAGTTGCAGCGCCGTGATCCACCCCTGCGTGCGCTCGCGGTACTCGGTCAGTTGCGCGGGGCTCAGTTCGAGGTCGAAGACCTGCCGGAAAAGCTCGCGCGTCTCCTCGTCCGTGAAGAGGAGTTCCTGACGGTCAATGACGGCGAGCGAGTCCTGCGAGCGCAGGCGCGAGAGAGCCAGCGGCGGCACGTCGCGCGAGACGACGATGACGTGCATCACGTCGGGCAGATAAGAGATCAGGCGGTCAAGGACGGCGTGAACCGCGGTCTCACGGCCGAGGTGGTGGTAGTCGTCCAGCACCACGACGAGTTGTTGGCTGACCTCGCGGAGCACCTCGTCGAGAAGCACGTCCACGGCGCGCGCGGGACTCCGCGCAATCTCGTCGGCCGACTGGCGCAGGTAGGAGAGGGTCACGTCGCCAAAGCCGGGCACGGCCTGCCTGATTCCGTGTGTGAGGTATTCGAGGAAGATGAGTGGGTCGGCGTCTCCCTGGTCGAGCTGGTACCAGACGAACCGGCGTGCGTGCGCCCTGACGAAGTCCGCGACGAGGGTGGTCTTACCCGAGCCCGCGGGGGCCGTGACAAGCGTGATCGGGTGCGAGAGGTTGGCTTGGAGGCATTCGGTCAGGCGCGGGCGCGAGAGCAGGACGGAGGCGGGCCGCGGCGGGAGGAGTTTCGTCCGCAGGAAGAAGGTCGGACGCTTCGGCGCGTCCTCCCGAGCCGGCCGGGCCGGTGCGGGAGTGCCGTCGCTTCTCGTCCTCTGTGCCATCGGGCGAAGCCTCCGCCGCTCTCGTTGAGATTCGTCCGAGCTTAACACGGCGGCAGCCCCGTCTCTACGGGGACGTAAGGGGCGCCGCGCCGCGCTCCCCTCATCCGCAACGCCAATGCGTCCAGTGCGGCAGCGCGCCCTCCCGTCTGTTCGAGAGCCCTGCGCGCGTCACGCCCGGCGAGTCCGTAGCTGGCGAACAAGTCCGCCGCCTCCTGCGGGGTGAAGGCCAATGCGGCCTCCTCGACGAGGCAGAGCGTCTGCTTCGAGCGCATGCGCCACACGGGCGTCGGCGGCAGGCTGCGCCCGATGATAAGCATGTGCGCCTCCGGGGGCAGCAGCGGGAGCAGCCGGCGGAAGAACGGCACGACCCACCCGGCGTCGTAAATCAGGTGCAGGTCGTCAATCACCATCAGCGGCGACTCGCCCCCGCACTCCTGTAACTCATAGAGGAACGCTTCGGCGAGGGCCGGGATGTCGTCGGAGCCCTGCGACCCCGCGAAGTTTGTCAGAACCTCCCGCCCGAAGCCGGGGCACTGCCGGCGGACGCTCTCCGTCAGGTAACGGAGGAAGATCGGCAACTCGCCGTCCGGTGCTTCGACCGTGTACCAGGCCGTGCGCATCCCGCACCCTCGCGCGAACTCCGCTGCCAGCAGCGTCTTGCCCGTGCCCGCTCGCCCCGTAATGATGGTGGAGGTGCATGAATCGAGCCCCTCGCCCAACATCTTGAGAAGGCGCTGACGCGAGGCGCGCGGAGTTTGGCGGGGGACGGTGATCTTGTCATGAATGACTTGCATACGCGCTACTTCAAACAGTCCTCCACGCGACACTGGTTGCGGGGACACACGCCCCGTCCAAAGCAAGAAGGGCCGGGACTGATTTAAAGTGTATGCGTCCGACTTGGCTAATTCTTGAGTGCCTGTGGGAGACGGAAGCTCCATCTGCTCCCATAAAAGGCTGAACTGCCTGCCGGTGGCATAACGCAGATAGAGTCGGGGCTTAAAAGGCGGTGGATCAGTGGGCGGCGCGCAGCGGCGTCAACCTCCGCTGCATCGCCCCGGACAAGCCGATGCAGAACGGCTACATCGAGAGCTTCAACGGGAAGTTACTTGACGTACACCGCCTGCTTCATAGACGCAACGCAGCCCCCGCGCGTAAAATTCTCTCGCTCTTTTCCGCTCCATCATGAGTCCGCGACGACGGAGGCGTTGAGTTCCAGGGTAAGCCACATGAACATTCTAGGCATGCACAACGGCCACGACGGGGCGGTCGCCGTAGTAGAGGACGCGCACCTGATTACCTGTGTCGAAGCCCAGAAGGACAACCATCGCCGTTACTCGAACTTCACGTCGGCCCGGCTCTCAGCCGCGCTGCGGCATGTCAGGTCGGCGCCCGACGTAGTCGCGGCGGGTAGCTTCTCCCCCTACCACGGATGCGAGGCCGCAAGTACTTCCGTCGGCGAGTTCGAGTTCGACGGGAGGCGCGTGCCGCGCTTTACGACCTCGCACGAGAGGGCGCACATCTTCTGCGCCTACGCCCTCTCGCCCTTCGCACAGGGGCGGCCCTGCTACGTCCTGATCTGGGAGGGCACCATCGGCACCTTCTGTAGCGTGGACGAGAAGTGCGAGGTGCGCAGGCTCGCCGTTCCGCTGGTCGAACCGGGCCACCGCTACGCGATGCTCTATGAATTGGCGCATCCTTCATTCGGTGCGAGGGCGAACGGCGGGACGATGGGCGTTGCAGGCAAACTCATGGCGCTCGCCAGCCACCGCGACGACTCGCCCCTGAGCCCGGACGAGCGCCAACTGATGGCGCTGCTCTTCGGCGAGTTCAGCAGCGAGCGCGTGCGGAAAGCAGACTTCGCCCCGCTGCCGTTCATGAACGTCGGCGTGACGGACGAAGGCTTCCGGCGGTTCGCATACAAGTTCTCCGAACGGCTCTTCGACACGTTCTACGCTGTGGCGAAGGAGAAACTGAGGGACGGTTGGCCGCTGCTCGTCGTGGGCGGTTGCGGGCTGAACTGCGATTGGAACAGCAAGTGGCGCGAGAGCGGGCTGTTCGAAGACGTGTTCGTTCCGCCCTGTGCTGACGACTCAGGCTGCGCCATTGGCGTCGCCGCTGACGCGCAGAGACATTTCACGGGGAATGCGAAGTTGACGTGGGACGTCTACAGTGGCGAGCCGTTCGAGCATGACGAGGACGTGCCGGCGATGTTTGAGCGTCGCGCGTTGAACTACGACGAGGTGGCGCGGCTGCTTCGTGACGGCGCGGTCATCGCTTGGGTGCAGGGCAGGTGCGAGATAGGGCCACGCGCTCTGGGCAACCGCTCGCTGCTGGCCGAGCCTTTCTCGAAGGCCACGACCGACCGCCTGAATCATATCAAGCAGAGAGAGAGTTACCGGCCAGTGGCGCCCGTCTGTCTCGAAGCGCAGGTCTCCGAATGGTTCGAGTGGAACGGGCCGAGTCCTCACATGCTCTACTTCCAACTCGTCAAATCAGAAAGGCTGCGGGCCGTGACGCACGACGACGGGAGCGCGCGTGCACAGACCGTCAACGTGGGCCAGAATCAACCGCTTCATGAACTCCTCACGGCCTTCGCGCGCCTGACGGGCGTCGGCGTGCTCTGCAACACTTCGCTGAACTATCCGGGCCGCGGCTTCATCAACCGCACGAGCGACCTCGTCAGGTACGTAGTTGAGAGGGATGTTGACGCGATGGTCATCGGCGAACATCTGTACACGCGCCCCGTTCAACCCTCGGCTCACTCAGGGAGTTAGACGCATGGAAGTTTTTCAGCAACTCGGCACGTTGGTTGAGGCGCGCTGGCGTGCCGAAAATTACAACGAAGAAGCCTTCCCGGAGATCGCCGCCCAGGCCCTGACCGAGACCGACACGCACGAACAGGTCGGCACGGAGGACGTGATTCGCTGGCTGTTCACGGAGGCACGCCTGCCGCAGCAGGCCGACCTCGAAGCGAAGTTCGGTAATCCACCCATCACGCTCTATCACGGCCCGCGCTTTTATATCAGCGTCTATTACTGGCTCGACGGGACGACCTCCATTCACCAGCACGGATTCTCGGGCGCGTTCAAGGTGCTCGTCGGTTCGAGCATCCACAGCCACTACAGCTTCGCCGTCGAGCGTCGCATCAACGCGCACTTTCAGACGGGGCGCCTCACGCGCAACACGACGAGACTGCTCAACCGCGGCGATATCCAGCAGATAGTTCCCGGCAACCGGTACATTCACTCGCTGTTTCACCTCGACCGGCCTTCCGCGACCCTCATCATCCGGACGCACCGCACGCCGGACGTGCTGCCGCAGTTCAGTTACTATCGCCCTTCCATCGCGTTCGACCCCTTCTTCAAGGAAGAGGCGATGACGAAGAAAGTGCAGGGCGCCGAACTGCTCCTCGACATGGGGCACCCGCAAGCCCACATGCTTATCGGGGAACTGCTCTCGGGCTCGGACTTCCAGACGGCCTTCCTCGTCCTCGAAGCCGTCTTCAGACATCAGTCAAAGTCGGGGGAGGAGCAGTTTCAAGCTCTCCTTCAGACCGCGCGCGGCAGGCACGGCGAACTGGTTGACCTGCTCCCGCCGGTCTTCGAGGAGCAGCGAAGGCAACGTAACATTCTGGGCTACCGCGCCGGCATCAGCAGCAGCGAGCAGCGATTTTTTCTCGCGCTGCTGCTCAACGTGCCTGACCGGCGAATGATTATTGAACTGGTCAGGCAGCGGTTCCCGCACGTGAACCCGATTGACGTTCTGGTGGATCGTGCGGCCGAGCTCTCGACCTTCAGCGCGCCCGGCGCCTCCGGCTCGAACGTGCTGGGCATCGAAGGCTTCGACGACGACCACCTCTTCGTCTATCACTGCCTGTTGGAGGGACTGACGGCGGAGCAGATGAGCGCACGGGCGCGCGCGGAGTATCCCGGCCCTGACGCCGACAGGCTTGAGCAGAGGCTTGAAAGTCTGCGCCGCACGCTTGAGGGTTCCATCCTGTTAGCGGGCGGGGCGGCGTAGGTCGGCGGTCTCGGCGACGATGCTCTGCAACGCTTGTTGCACCGCCGTGGTGCCGATTCCTTCCATCGTCCCGTCGGCCCGGACGTGCCGGTGCGGCCCGAAGCGGAACCCGAAGACCTTTGGGTCGGTCGGCCCGAACAGTCCGACGCCGGGCACGCCGAACATGTCGGCGGCGTGTAAATAGCACGAGTCAATACCGAAGAAGAGGTCGGCGCGTTCCACCAGCGCGTAACAGGTCGCCACGGGCGCGTACGGGAGGTGTATGACGCGGTCGCCGTGCCGTCCCACGTCAACCTTCCGGTCGGCCTTATCGAGCACGAAGGCCGCGCAGTCTTCGTGCTCGTCGAAAAAGTTATCCAGCACGGACACGAACCTCTCGGTCGGCCACATCTTGTGCGGCAACGTCTCTGTATGGACGACCAGCAGCCGGAGCCGCTCGGGCAGCCGTGCGCGCAGTCGGCGTGCGCGCTCGACATCCTTCAGCGGAAGCGCGAGGGGATGGCGGAACTCTTCCGGCGCGAGCGTGGAATCAAGCAGTCGCACCAGACGAAACATCGTGTCTACCCTGTGTTCGTCCTTCTCGAACGTGAGGTGGTGGCCGAACTCCCAGTCGAACCCGACGCTGTAAGCGGGCCGGAGCCGGCACAACAACTCGTTGACGCTGGCGGAGTGCCACGTGTTGAATGAGAGCAGCAGATCGCACGGGCCGACCGCGGCCTCCGCCTTCGCTGCGTCGAAGAGCCAGCCCGCGTCACCCCTCTCAAATTCGAGTTCGCAGACGGCGCGGAGCGGCAGGTCGGAGTAGTAGGTGGCGTAATCGCCCTTCTCGCAGATGAGGCCGAGACGCCCTGGGAATAGCTGGCAGAGCGCACGCACGGCCGGGAGTGCCATCAGGCGGTCGCCCAGACCGTTGTAGTGAAAGGCGACGGGGCTCTCGCTCCCGAGCGCCGCCTGAAGGTTTAGTTCTCGCACGAGGTTTGACCCTGTGTCCCGGCCGGGGCGCGCCTGTCCTGCCAGACGATGACCCCGCTGCCGCCCTGATTTTCAATGATGCCCGAGAAGTTCAGGCCGAGCCCTTCGAGGTTGGAGATGACCTCGTAGCTCTCCTCACGGTCTTCGTGGTAGAAGCCCAGAATCAGTCGCCCGCCGTCCGCGACCAGCGCCGCAAGGCTTTCGAGCACGTCACGCTCCTGCTGCTGTTGGAACTTCCAGCTATCCCACACGCACCAGTAGACGTAAGCGAATTGGGCCGGCAAGCCGGGGAACGAACCGAGCCCCGGCAAACGTCGAAGGTCGAAGGCCAGAAAGTGCCCGACCTGTTTGGGGAACAGTGACCGCGCGTCGGCGATGAGACTGGCGCTCACGTCAACGCCGTAGGGCACCAACTCATGCCCGCTCCACTCTTGCAGGCACCTGAGCAGGAAGCCGTTGCCGCATCCCACGTCCAACACAGAGCCGTCCCGGTCAATCACCTCCGCCACGCCCCGCCGCAGGGCAGACCACCGCCGGAAGTCTGCGTTGTAGAAAGAACTCCCCGCCAGAAGGGTTTTGACCCGCCCTTCGTCAGCAATCAGTTCCGCGAATGCCCCGGAGTAAGTCATGCTCACGCGTGAAAGATTACGTCCCAACTGACGGAGATACGCGGCGTCTCACCGAAATACGGATGCACCAGATGATCCAGCCAACTCGGGAAGAGGACGATCAGGCCGTCCTGCGGAACAACCGAATGCTCCGAACGGAAGATTTTCCGAAGCTGCTCCGGCGGGTTGAGATTGTCCAGCACCAGCGCGGACATGGTGGGGCTGCGGAAGGTGAGGACGCCGCTGAACGGGTGGTCGGGGTCTGCCGTTCCGGCGCTGACGTAGTAGACGCCCGACCAGACCCCTCCGCTGTGATTGTGAATCATGTTGTAGTCGCCGCGCTCGTTGACGTTCGCCCAGGCGGCCACGTGCCACTTCTCCATCGTCTTCGCCGTCTCCTCGCCGAGCAATTCGCTCATCATGAGGAAGACCACCAGATCAATTCCGCCCAGCAACTGGCGAATGCAGGGCTCACCCCAATCCTGTAGGTTCTTCGGTGACTGCCAGCCGCCGGCGTTGCTCATCTTCTCGCCGGGCATCTGTTCCCGCCTGGCAAGGATGACGGCCGTGAGAGCTTCGTTCAGTTGCGCGTGGTCTTTCAGAAGGGACTGGAAGACGGGAGCGGAGAAGAGATGTTTTATTTTCACGACGGTACTCGTCAGGCGGTTTTTCTGTGAGGCGTTACGTGAGGCTGGCCCGGAACCGCGCGTTCTCCTAGTGAAACTCAGTCGTCGCAGGCGCTATCCACAGACCGCGAGATTATACACGCCGCCACTCCATTCTCAACGGTTCCTGTCTCGCGGCCGTCGGTTGGGAGTGGAAGGGCGCCTTGCAAATCGCCCGATGCGGCAGTATAAATTTACCCGGAAGCACAAGCGATGAGTGTCAAACTTGTCCCGCGTGTGTCCGCTGTTTCTCACATAGTTGCCCCCTTACCTCCACCTTTAAACAGTTTAGAGGAGATGGCATGTCCGGCCTGACGCAAGATTTGAAATACGCTTTCCGGCAACTGGTAAGGTATCCGGTTGTGACCCTCACGGCGGTTGTGACGATAGCCTTGGGCGTAAGCGTCAATACAGCCGTCTTCAGTCAGGTCAACACCATCCTGCTCAGGCCGCTGCCGTACCCTGACCCCGACCAACTCGTCATCCTCAACCAGGCCGACCGGACGCAGAGCACGCGCGTCAGCGTCGCGTACCCAAACCTGCTGGACTGGCGCGACCAGAGTCGTACTTTTGCCGGGATGTCCGGCTTCAACTACCGCAGTTTCAATCTCACCGAAACGGGCTCTCCCGAGAGAGCGATGGGCAGCGCCGTCTCGGCGAACCTTTTCCAGCTGCTGAAGGTTCAGCCGCTACACGGCCGCTACTTCGTCCCGGAGGATGACGCGCCCGGCGCCCCGCAGGTGGTGGTGCTGAGCCATGCGCTCTGGCAGCGCCGGTTTGGCGCAGACCCCGCGGTCGTCGGGAAGACCGTGACGATAGACGACACGAAACGCACGGTTATCGGGGTCGCGCGCCCCACCTACAGCTTCCCCTACGGGAGCGAACTCTGGACTCCCCTCGGCCCCGAGAGCGAGGGGATGAAGACCGTGCGCACGACCACTTACCTCGGTGTCATCGGGCGGCTCAACTCCGGCGTGACGTTGGAGCAGGCGCAGGCTGAGCTGAACTTGATTACCGACGAAATCCTGCGCAGGCATCCGGAAGTGGCCGACTATCCGAAGGCGACCCTGACGCCCCTTTTCGAGGTGGTCGTCGGCCCCATCCGCCGGACGCTGATTCTCCTACAGGGGGCCGTCGGTCTGGTGCTGCTGATCGTCTGCGCCAACGTGGCGGCGGTGCTGCTGGCCCGCGCCGCCGGCCGGCGCAGAGAGTTCGCCGTGCGGCTGGCTCTCGGCGCTCCGGCGCGCCGGATCTTGCAACAAACCCTCATCGAAGGTCTGCTGCTCGCGCTGCTCAGCGGCGGGCTGGGACTGCTGCTCGCCGCGTGGGGTGCGAGCGCCCTGCTTGCGCTCGGGCCGGTTCTGCCCCGCTGGACAGAGCACGGCCTTGACCTGACGGTGCTGGCCTTCGCCTTCGTCATCTCGGCTCTGGCCGGGCTGGCGGCGAGCATCGCCCCGGCCTTTCAGGCGCTGAAGACCAACTACAGCGATGTGATTAAGCAGGGCGCACATTCGGTGACGGAGACCGCTCGCTCGAAGAGGCTCCTTCGCGGCATCGCCATCATGGAAGTCGCGCTGACCACGATTCTCCTCATCAGCGCCGGCCTCATGATGAAAAGCTTCTTCGGCATCGTCCAGAGCGAGACGGGGATGAAGACGGAGAATCTGTTGACGATGCAGGTCACATTACCGAAGGCGCGGTATGCGTCGCCGCAGCAGCAGACGACATTCTTCGCAGCGGTGGCCGAGCGGCTCAGGGCCGTGCCCGGCGCCGACTCGGTCGGCATGATCTCCTACATGCCGCTCACCAACCAGAACCAGAAGCGCTCGATGAACATCGTCGAGCGCCAGTTGCCGGAGAACGAGAACCCGCAGGCGGGCTACCGCGTCGTCAGCGACGGCTACTTCCGCACGATGGGCATCCCGCTTCAGAAAGGGCGCGAGTTCACGGCACAGGACACAGCCGATGCGCTGCCCGTCGTCGTCGTTAACGAGGAGTTCGTGCGCCAGTTCATGGACGGTAACGACCCCATCGGAATGCACCTCAGGCTCGGGAACAAGACGCCGGAGGTAATCGGCGTCGTCGGCAACGTCAAATCACTCAAGCTGACGAGTGGGTGGCAGCCCGAGATGTACCTGCCTTACATGCAGGCCCCGGAGCCGTTCATGTATATCGCGGTGCGCACGCGGGTCGAACCTCCGAGCCTCATCCCTTCGGTGCGCAGCGCCATCTCCGAAGTGGACAGAGATTTGCCGGTCGCCTACTTGCAGACGATGGATCAACTCATCTCGAAGTCGGTCACCGACTTAAGGTTTCTGGCGATTCTCTCGGCCTGCCTCGGCGCGGTGACGTTGATCTTGTCGGTCATCGGCATCTACGGCATCGTCTCTTATCTGACCGCGCAGAGGACGCAGGAGATTGGGATACGGATGGCGCTCGGCGCCCGCCCCGCCTCGGTGCTCGGCCTGGTTCTTAAGCAGGGGATGCTGATGGCGGCCCTGGGCGTCGGCATCGGTGTCCTGGCCTCGGTCGCGCTGACCCGGCTGCTCTCAAGCCTGATTTACGGGGTGAGCACCACCGACCCGGCGACCTACCTGGTCGTCATTGTCCTGTTCACCGCGACCATCATGCTGGGGTGCTACGTCCCCGCGCGCCGGGCGACGCGGATTGACCCCGTTAACGTGCTGCGGGGCGAGTAATTTAGCGGTTTTGCTGCCACTCGCGGCGTCCGAAAAATCGGTCGTTCATGGAGCCCGGCGCGATTTCACTCTCCTTGACGGTTGATGCAACAATGTGTTATCAAATCCAAGCTGGCGGACAAAAAAACTCCCCCGTTAACCTGACAGCTCGAAAACTCAATTCGGCCTCAACAGCCACCAATCTCAGGTAGCCTTACAGGAGAGAAGATACATGTCACAATTCAACGTGGATAAGCTCAGCCGGCTCGACATCAGCGCGTTGTCGGTGGAGGATCTCTCGCAGGTCAAGAGCGGGATTCTGCGAGACGCGCTGATCGAGATTTCGGAGTTGGAGGAGAACGAGATGCACCTCCAGAGCCACCAGAACCACAACTCGCACGCCAACCACGCGACCCACTCGAATGGGCCGGCGCCCGAACAGCCGCCCATCGGTTAAGCAAGCGAGTAACTCCCCAACACCCCGACAAAGGATTGCTCCCATAACTCACACAAACGGGCGGAGCGACTGTAAAAACTTCGCCTACCCCTTGGGATAACCACCCGTTGGTTGTCTCAGTCAGTCACCAGAAGAAATTGCAGGAGCATTAGTATGAGTTCCCTTACACATAGACTCTCGCGGCGGAGCTTTAGCAAACTGATTGCATCAGTTCCTCTGGCGGCCGCCTTCGTCGGAGTCGCATCCTCGAACCGTGAGAAGGTAGCCGCCCGCAGCGCGGACGGCGGCGCTACGGAGAACGTCGAGAAGCAGCTCGACATGTCTCAATGGCACATTAACTATCAGTCCTACCACGCGGCACAGGTCGCGCAGGCTCCCATAACCATCAGCTATGTCACCGGCTATCTCGGCCGTGATGCCTGGCGAAGGAAGATTGGGCTACTGAACCTGTCCTCCAAGACAGTGCGCTCGGTCGAGTTCGCCGCCCATATTCATAACGAAGAGCGGCCGGACGTGGTGTTGGCTAAGAGCAACCTCGCCCCCGTCAACTGGCCCGGCGGCTTCGCTGCCGGCGCGCGGATTGAGGTGGACGGGCAGGACGACCTCGCCAACATCTTCCAGCCTCTTCTTCAGGACGGAGAGCTCAAGGGCTTCTACCACGTTGACGTGATACTCACCAAAGTCGTCTACAAAGACGGCTCGACCTGGGAGCAGCAGGAACTTCCCAGCTAGATTTTCGTAGTTCCCCATCATTCTTGCCCCAAATCCTGGTTTGACCGCCCCCTCAGTGAAATGTGCGGTTAACCTCAATCAAACCTGTGGCGGCTCAACGGTCGCCCCTACGGTTTAAGAACGACGGTTGCCGAGATGCGGCCGGAGGCGCCGCGCGTCCTGTCTCATCTCGCACCGTCCTTTTACCTCAAGGAGAAGATACATGTCACAGTTCAACGTGGATAAGCTCAGCCGGCTCGACATCAGCGCGTTGTCGGTGGAGGATCTCTCGCAGGTCAAGAGCGGGATTCTGCGAGACGCGCTGATCGAGATTTCGGAGTTGGAGGAGAACGAGATGCACCTCCAGAGCCACCAGAACCACAACTCGCACGCCAACCACGCGACCCACTCGAATGGGCCGGCGCCCGAACAGCCTCCCATCGGTTAAGCAAGCGGAGGCTTTCGCAAGCGCCGCACCCACGCGGCAGGCTCGCAGAGAGAGAGTCCGCCGCGTGGGTGCGTCACGTTGTAAACGTTTTCTCCCGCGAGGGGCTTAGGCGGCACCGTTCTAAGCTCCTTGCGGTATCTTTATTTACTCGCGCGTCAGGTGGTTTTCGTCTTCTCCTCCGAACCCCGATGACAGCTCACGAGCGATGCGCCGGGGCCGGCCCCGACGCCCTGCGCCGGAGGAAGAGCATTAAGGGAGGGTCAAGCTATGATGGCCGTCAATGAAGATTCGCAGGCGATGCCGTTCCACACTTACCTGTGGAAAATCGCCAGCAGGTGTAACATCAACTGCACCTACTGCTATATCTACAACCTCGCCGACAGCCGCTGGCGCGACCAGCCCAAGTTCATGTCGGAACACGTGGCACGCCAGACGGCCCTGCGCATACGCGAGCATTGCGACCGGTACGACAAGAGAGACATCTCCATCATCTTCCACGGCGGCGAACCGCTGTTGGGCGGAGTCTCACATCTGCGGATGCTGGTCTCGGTAATCCGGGAAGTGCTCCCCGACTTCAGGGTGAGCCTCGGAATGCAGTCGAACGGCCTCCTCTTCACCGAAGAGATCGGCGACTTTCTGAGAGAGAATCGCTTCACCATCGGCATCAGCATTGACGGACCGCCGGAGGTGAACGACCTTCACCGGGTTGATCATCAGGGCCGCCCCACCTCGGCGGCATTGGAAAAGAAACTGGAACTCATCACCTCACGCTACTCGGACATCTTCTCGGGTTTCTTGTGCGTCATCAACCCGCAGGCTGACCCCGAGGCCGTCGTCGAGTACATCCTCTCGTACTCGCCGCGCAGCTTCGACATGATTCTGCCCTATAACAACTACGACAACCTGCCGGAGGGTAAGGAGACACAACTCAACGCGACGCCTTACGGAGACTGGATGATTCGGGTCTTCGACTATTGGTACAAACAGAACACGCGGACGCGCGTCAGATACTTCACCTCCTTCATCCGCCTGATATTCGGGTTCGGGGCCGCCGTCGAATCAATCGGGCTCGACCCCATTGACCTCATCGTCGTCGAGACCAACGGTGAGATTGAAGGGGTGGACTCTTTGAAGTCAACTTACGACGGCGCGACCAAACTCGGCTACAACGTCTTCGACAACGACTTCGACGTGGTCGCCACGCATTTCGCCGTCCGCAGCCGTCAGTTGGGCGCCAAAGCGTTATGTGAGAAGTGTCAGCAGTGCGCGGTGGTTGATGTGTGCGGCGGCGGTTACGTCCCCAACCGCTACTCTAGCGAGCGTGGCTTTGACAACCCGAGCGTCTACTGCGCCGACCTCGAAAAAGTCATTCGACACGTACACAACATCGTCAGCCGGGACGTGGCGGCGGTGAGGGGGGCCGCGGCCGCGTCGCAGAGCCCACGAGTTGTGGAGGTCTAAAGTCTAAGGGAGTTACGTGATGACAAACCTGACGCCTGATCAAGACCTGGTCGCCGCCTACGTCTCAAACGAGGCGGGGCAAAACTACAAGCGCCTCCTGTTTGTTAAATATGTGCTCCTGGATGAAGCGTTGCGGAAGGCCGGAGAGGGCTGCGAAAAGGTGGCCGACTACCTTGAGGCCAACCTCTCCGCCATCCGGCCGCTCTCGGGCGACCTGCTCGTCGAGGCCGGTACACCCTTCTTCTGGATGAACGTTGTCCGCTGCCGCAGCGCCATCCTCAAGAAACGCTCGCGGTTGATGGACTACAGCAGGCACATCGTCATGCTGGCGTTCGATTCCTTCTTCGAGTACCTACCGGACGGCACCGCCGTCACGCTGCCGCCGGTCGAAGGCTCGGAGGTCATGCTGCCGCGACTGCGCGTGCGCGTGCCGTCGGCGGGTCAAGAGGTACTACTGCGTCGCGTGGACTCGGGGACGCTGGAGTTCGAGCGCGACGGCGAGAGGGTCAGCCTCAACCTTGCGAACCTCGGACCGGAGTATCTCCTCCCGCACCTCGTTGTCCCCAACCACGAACAGGCCGTGGTCTTAAGGGTGAAAGACCCGGCGCTGTTCGAGGACGAGTACATCGAGACCATCTCTCTCGTCAACGTCTCCGCCGTCTCGCTCAACCAGAAGATAGGCCGCGCCATGGAGATGATCTGCGCGGCTGACCCGGAGCTATGCGCGCAGATTAAGAGCAACATCGCATGGTTCTTCCCGATTATCACGAAGAACCCCAACGCGATTCACAACTCCTTCACGGCGCAACGGCTGATTGGCGGCATGTTCCTGTCCGGCGGCTATCAGTTCATGCCTCTGCTGGAGGCCGTCGTCCACGAGTATCACCACACGGAGTTGTACGTCCTGATGGCGACGCGCGAGGTCATCGGCGAGGCGAAAGAGCGGCGCTACTATTCGCCCTGGCGGGACGACGCGCGCCCGCTGCTCGGCCTCTTCCACGCCATCCACGTCTTCGCGGAGATATATGAATTCTACGGCCGCGCCCGGCACAGTCCGGCCTTTGCGGACTACAAGGATTACGTCGCCGCGCGGCGGGACGAGATTCGGCGGCAGTTGCGGGTCGCGTTGCAGCAGATAAGGGCTGACGAGCTGCCGCCGCTCGGTCGTGAGATTTACGACTTCATCAGCGGCCGGCTCGACAGTGGCGAGAGTGAGCCGGGCAACCGCCGGGCGTTGCTGTCGCCGGACATGGTGACGCATCTGGAGAAGTGGTGTCAGCAGTACCCCGAACTGATTCCCGACATCGCTCTGCCCTCGGGCTTTCAGGTGCCCGACGGAGCTTTCATAAATGAACGGCCCTGACAGTCCCGCCGCGGCGGCGTCGCCGGTCGTCTTCCGCTATGAGCGACTCCTGGCCTTCCGGTTAATTGATGCCGCAAGGCGCCTGCGTGAAGAGGCGCCGGAGCTTTGCGCGCAGACCGCGTTTCTGGACAACTGGCGTGCGGTCGAGCAGTCTTCCGCGGAGTTTTTGTTTCGCCTCGTCGGTCAGCCGATACTCGACGGCTGGGTGCAGACGGCCAGGGCCCTTCTCTCGGTCGGCGCGCACAAGCGTTACCCGAGCGCGCATCCATCCAGACACTTGAAAGACTTCTCCCGCCTGCTTCTGAGTTGGGCCTCGGACATGCCGGAGGGGTTCGAAGGTGAAGTCGAGTTGCTCGGCCGCCGCGCGTTCCCGCTCATGCACGGTCACCAGCTATTGCTGCTGAACGGACGGACAACGGGCGCGAAGCTCTCCTGGCGGACGGACGGAAGAGTCTTGAGCATAGGACTTCAGGGCGCGGGAACGATTGCCGAAGTCAACCTCGGCAACCCGGCAGAGAGCCACGCGCTGACATCTCAGTGCGAGTTGAAAGTGGCGCCCGTCGTTGCCGGCCTGACGCTCGACGTCTGGACGCCGGAGTTCAACGGCAACGCCTCCAACGACCTCGAAATCCTCCGGGCGCCGCTCGAAGAAGCGGGCGAGCGGTTGAAGACGGAGCAGGAGCAGTTCATCAACTCGGTCTGCCGCTGCGTCACGTACGCGCCTGCTGGCGCGGAGTGGGTAGCCGGGCTCATCAAAATTTCCGACCCCGCCGCGGAGGCCACGCCCGAAGGGCTGGCGGAACTGGCCGGCCGCGATCTGGTTCGAAGGCTGCTGAAAATCACCCCCATCCGGTTCGATGCGCCGCTCGCGAACGTGGGCGGCGATTTCAACGAGGCGCTCGTCCGGCTCTGCGCGCGCAGAATCGCCGACCGATTCCTGGGCCGGGCTTCCGTGAGCGCGGACGACGAATTGTGGCGGACAGTCAGGAATTACGTTTCGGGCGTGAAGCACGGCGAGACGTTCCTGCGTGAGTTAGGCGAAGACGTTGACGTTGTTGCGGCGCCAGCCTCCGACACGGCGTCAAGTCCCGCTCACGCGGAAGCGACGCGAGAGTCAACGGAGCGCGCGCCGGACGGGTTGCCCGCGGTCACGTTGAGGAAGACGCGCTCGGCGAGCGACACCCCGGTTGACTGGCACGCGCCAGACGCGCTCGTCCACCTTTCACAGACGCAGCTTGAGCAACTCTACGAGCGGGCGGTCGTCAACTGGCGCGAGAGCGAGGCGAGCGCCTACCGTGCCGCCGTACTCGCCTATGTGCTCGGGAAGTTCGAGGAGAGCCGCGCTCACCTGCTGAAGTGCCTCGAATGCGACGGCGATGTGGAGGAGTACAGGCACCTGTTCGCGTTCAGCCTCAGACACCTCGGCCGCATCGGCGACTTCGAGCAGATTATCTTCGGCGCCGCCGGGCAGCCTTTGGACTTAAAGTCTTTTGCAGGGTAAGCGGGCGCAGGGGCTTATGAACTATTCCCATCCTTGGCAGGGGTTGCTGGGAGAACTTGTCGAGCTGCGGCAGAACGAGATGCTGTTGACACAGTACGTCGCGGTGATTGCGGGGGCACGCCGCGCGCTCGACGACTGGATACCCGCGCGCCACTTCGAGCACTTCCGCCAACTGATCTCCCGCCACGGGCTGGTCGTTGAGGTAGATTGCGTCTTCAAGAGTCTCGACTGGCAGGCGGAAATCCGCGGGAAGGAACTGGCGCCGACCACGCGGGCCGTCGGCCTCCGCTATCCCGCCGGAGTGGAAGATACCCCCGGCACAGAGATTCACGTCATCGTCTCCTCACGCGCCGACTGGGCCGCCGAGACGCTTGAGTCCGGCTGGTACCCGGTCTTCGTCAACTCGCGCATGGTACGGAAACCGCAGGTGGATCATAAGTGGCTTGGGGTCGCGTTCGGGTACCCGGAATGCTGCGTGGATTTTTTTATCGCTCACAACGACTGGCCGAAGTTTAATACGCTCGCCGACGCGGCGGAGGCTTCCGGCCGTTTGCGTTGGGAGGCCAACTGCCTGCTCAAGCACTCGCCTTTCTCGACGATCTATCACATGCCCTGCTCCTTCGACTGTCCGGCGACCATCGAGTACACGGAGCGCGTCCTCGCGGGAATTGAAGACTTCGACCCGACCTATGGCGCGCGGATTCGCGAGTCTTTAAGGCAGCGGTTTTTAATGATTAGTGAAGGACAGACGTACCTTCTCGCCAACGCCCGCGCCGGCACACAGGGACGCGTAGCCTATGACGAAGCCGTCTTCGTCGGCGCGCACCAGCAGTACAATCGCCTCGGTCGGCAGCTTGCGCAGGGGAACGAGTTGAGCATCCAGGACGGCATCATCTTTATCTGGAAGGGCGAGGAGCTGACGGAGTCTTTCGAGACGGAGTGTCACCGAGGCATCATCGAAACGCCGATGCTCCTCAACTTTGAATGAGCCGCTGCCACACAACTCGCTCGCGATTCAGCGTTTGAGCCAGGGGAAAGGAGTCACACTGTCCTATGAAGTTCGACAGCCATCTCATCGTCGTCTCTGCCGAAAATAACGCGTATTCGGCCTGGCAGGCCAAGCTCTTCTACTATTCCTGTGTCAGCAAGGCGGACCATCAACCGCTCATCGTCGTGCACGGCTCGGGTGGGGAGTTACACGCCGACTATCGTGAGATAGTTGAAGCCGGGGGAACCGTCGCACAGGCTCCGAACTACAAGCTCACCCCTCATGGCGACGAGTACCCACCCAGAAACACGGCTGGCTCCCTGCTGCACGCGGCCAACCTCTGCCAGGGGCAGGCGGACTTCATCGTCCTCTGCGACCCCGACATGATCTTCACCCGTCGTCCCGAGTTCCCCGAAGTGCTCTCCGCCAACGAGTGCACCTATCTTAACTACACACGGGACGAGGTCATCAGGGCCAGCGACAAGCTGCGCATCCCCCCGGAGGTTCTGAGCACACGCGGTAACGAGTTGAAGTGCGGAGTTCCGTATGTAGTCCCGGTGGCCGTCGCCGAAAGATTGGCGCGGGCCTGGCTGGAGACGCTGGACGCCTTTCCCCCGCGCACATGGATTGACATCATGCACGCCTTCGGCCTCGCCCTCATGAGGCTCAACCTACCCTTCCAACTATTTCAGATGGTGGATACGACTTCCCGGCGGGATAACAAATCGGAGCGGGAGATGATTCACTACTGTTACGGCGACAAGGCGTGGAACAAACGGGACTTCATAACGGAGGACAAGGCACGCCTCGTCTGGCGCACGCGCATCATCGCCGAGCCCGGCACCGTGATGGAGCAGCTATATTCTCAGATTAAAGAGGCGCATGAGTTCTACCACAAAAGCGACTCCTCCGAACTCGACTCTTCCGAGCCCTTGTACCCGCCTTCCATCTTCGATGCGCCGGAACACCTCAATTAACGCGTGCGTCAACATCTGAAGCTGAGCGCCACCTCAGATTAGCCGGTAGCGATGCGATGGGGCAGGCGAGGTTCGTTGCGTCGCTCTTCCAGGTCGCCGCCTGAAAAAGGATTGCCGGTGACCTTCTGCGTCCGAATATAATCTTCACAACACTGCCCCGCGCGCTACCGCTTCCGCGGCGGGCGCGAGTCCATCTGCAACTTGGGCGTCGCCTCGCGGCGCACGGCCGAGGCGTCCGGCCGATGCGGTGAGAATTTTTCTTCGAGCCAGGCGATGACCCGCGCCACGGCTACCACCGGTTTCAACACGATGCGTCCGAACACCAACAACGGCCGCGGCCACACGGGCGGCACCTGAGCGACCGGAATTGCTTCGGTCTCTCCGTGGTCGCTGAGAATTTGGCCCGCGGCCTCCAATGCGGCAGAGACCGCGCCCTCCATACACGCCAGGTCAATAGCGTTTTTTACGAAGTCTCCCGCCAGGTACAGGTTGTTGATCTTCGACTTGGGCCGCGGCCGGTTGGGCCAAGCCCCGATGGTGTTAATAAAGAGGGGCACGTCGGTGTTTGGATTCAGCTCCCAACTCTCTACGTCGGCCGGCTCAATCGGAAGGTACTCGCAAATCTCTTCCAACAGGAGGTCTTTCGCACCCTCCTCGCTCACCTTATTCAACGGCCCGTAGTTACTCGATATGAAGGAGAGTTGAGGTTTTCCGTCAAGCTCCTTCCATAAGTGCCCGACATTGATGAGCGAAAGCGCGTAGTGGCTCCCGTGGAGAAATACGTGTTCCCGCGGCAGGTCTGGCAGCTCCCGCCGCAGGCGAAGGTGGAGGGCGGCCATTGGTTGAGCTTCGAGAAAATGCATGTTGCCCAGCTCGGGGTCTGCTTTGTAAAGGTTGTCGTCGAGCCAAGTCCGAGTGACCTCGAAGGGAGTGCAGAGGGCATACACGTCGGCGGAGACTTCGGTTCCGTCGCGCAGAGCAACGGAGGCGACGGCGCCATCACGCATCACCACGCCGCTCACTTCAGAGTCATAACGAATCTCGACTCCTAGCGCTTCGAGCTCGCGCACCTGCGGGTTGATGAAGACCGTTTGCAAATCACCCGGCAGTACCGATAGGAACGGGCTGGCCTGCCGCACCCAGTAGCTGCCGATTCGCTTGGAGGTCATCGCGCTGAGGTCATAGGCAGGGATGGCAGACGCCTTGAGCACGTTCTCCTGTCCGAGTTCTGCGACCGACTCGCTCGTGTACCACTTCCCGCGTATCAAGCCGACCTGACTAACGCGGTCGAGCAGGCTCTTCTCGGAGAGCGGCCGGCTTATCATGTCCAGCACGGAGTAGAAATAGAGCACGTTGTGATACCACGGCAGGAGGCCGTTAAAGACGTTGTGCCACAGCGCGGAAAAGCTCGCGGGCCCACGCACGGTGACTCTTTGCGGATACGCGCCGGGCACGAGGAAGTGGTAGCAGTCGAAATCAATTAGCTGCACGCCGATGCGATTGACGATGGCTCGAACGTTAGGGTACCACTGCGGGAAGACGTGATAACCGTGTTCCACCAGACGTCCGTTCTTGCTATCGGAGCCGGCCTTTCCTCCCAGACGCTGGGAACGTTCGAGCAGAGTCACATGCCAGTGGCGGAGTGCCAGTTCGCGCGCGATAACCATGCCGGAGAGACCACCGCCGACGACGACGGCAGAAGGGATATTCATTTTTGTTGCTCCTTGTTATCGTGCCGCGCACCGCTTGTCTCAACGCGTGAAGAGTTCGCGTACGGTCGGTAGATAGAAGGTGTATGTGGGAGGAGCATGTTCGGTTAAGGTTTCGTGAGTCCAACAAGGGAATCAACCTTGTCGGCAGGAACTCTGCCCCTTGGATGTCAGAAAGATATTCGCGCGCGCCTCCGCGTGTCAATACTCAAGCGCCCTGACCACTTAGAGGCTTCCAAAATGACGAACTTCGGACCCTCGTTGTCCGAAGCCCATGTGCCCAAGACTGGGAGTGACGTCATTGAGCGGGGAATTTCTTCGACCTGTTGCCTCTTATCTCATCTTGTTCAAGACTTTATTCACCAGCTTTGCACAATCCATCCCGCTTAATATGGCACCGGTGAACCCGCCGCCGGGCATAGCCCAGGCGGATGCGAAGTACAGGTTCTTAATCGAAGGGCAATCTTGCAGCCGCGCATCCGCTGACTGGCCCACGTTCTGCTGGAACCCGTAGATGCACCCTTCCGGGTTTCTGGTATACCTCAAGATCGTCTTGGGGGTGCCGAGTTCGTAATACTCGATGGCGTCCCTCGCACCCGGCACCAGGCAATTCAGCTTATCAATCAGTGCGCGCGACACCTCCTCTTTCTTCGCCAGATACTCCTGCTCATTTAAGGCATTCCAGTTTGAGAGGTAGTCAACCAGACTGATGACGGCGACGCTCTTATCCGCGGGCGCGAGGCCGGAGTCAATCTGGCTGTAATCAATGAACTCGAAACCCTTTTTCGTGTAGTCCTTGCTCTCGAACTCCTGCCTGAGGTCGTCCACGCGGTGCACGCCTTCGCCGGCCAGTATTGTGGAATAAACACTGTTCCCGAGTTCGCGCGGCGTCCTGGAGAAACCGAGGTAGAGGGATAAGAAAGAGCACGACTTCTCCAGCCTGTTCACCTTCTCCCGGAACCCTTCGATCTCCGGGGCTGTGATGAGCTCGTTGACGACGACCGGCAACGCGGCGTTGGCGACGACCACGCGGCCGTGACGCGCCTGAGAGTTTTGCTCCCCCTTTAATTTCCTGTACGTGACGCCCGTAACGCGCCCGTCCTTGACCACTATCTCTTCCACCTCGTGGCGGAGAATCACCTCCCCGCCGTGCGCCTTGATGTAGTCGGTCAGGTGGGTTGACAGGACTTGCGCCCCGCCCTTGATGTAATGGACGCCGCCGGAGAAGAAGCTGCCCTGGGAGAGTGCGTACCAGTAGAGGCTGAGTTTTCGCGGGTTGTCGTGGTAGTAGAGGATATTCGCCACCAGGGTGAGCTTCAGCAGTTCGTCGTCGAAAAGTGCGTCGAGGAGTTCTCCCACCGTGGATTTCCTAAATTGGAACAGGGCCGGAGATTTGGCAGAGAGCAGAAAGAAAGAGGCGTGCCGCTTCCACTTCTCCATCATGAACAGCCTTATCAGATTCTCCCGAATCGTGGTAATGATTCTGAAAAACTCGACCAGCCCCCTTCTCTCTCCGGGGAAGCGGCGGCTCAGCACATCTATCGCGCCGTTAACGTCGGCGGGAAGGGTGACATCTATTTCGGGGTGCTTGAAGCGGAAGAACTGCGACCTCGGGATGTCAACCACCTGCAAGTTGTTCAGGACATCCAGCTCCCTAAAGACCTGAAGCTTAGGGTCAATCTGGTCTAGCCCGTCCAACGCGTGCAGGGCCACGTCGAAGACAAACCCTTTGCGCCGGAACATCGTCGCGCATCCGCCGGGGATATAATGCTGCTCGATGACCGTGACCTTATGACCGCTCTTGGCCAGCGTGGCGGCCGCGACCAGCCCGCCAAGACCCGCGCCGACTATGATTGCGTCGTCCATGCGATTGTCCTCAGGCGGTCACCGCCCGCGCCCGCTCGATCACGTATTCCATAATCCTTCGGCGTGTCATCTCATACGCGTTCAGTCTTACCTCCTCGGCCGACGAGTCCTCCAGAGTTCGCATGACCTCTTCCATGATTCGCAGCGCTCGCCGGCCGGCCTCCGCCGACGTCGCGCCTAGAATCAGTTGACAGGCGCGATTCGTCCAGGGCGATTCTATTTCGCCGCTCAGGCGCGCCGCCGCCGCCAGCATCACGCCGAGTCCGACATGCCTTCGGTACTCACGGCCGTATTTTTTCAGCTCCAGCAAGACCGCCTCGTATCGGGCAAAGTCCTCAACGACGCCACCCGCGAAGGCGCACGCGAGCCCCACGCCCGCCCACAGGTCAGCACGCCTCGATTCATCGAAGCGTCGGATCATCGCGTCAATGCGGGTTGGCGAGGCTCCCTTAACAAACCAGATACTCCGCCCGACCCCATTGTCGAAATAGGCCGCTGCCCGCCCGGCCAGGCCCCGAGGCCGTTCGCACTGCTCGATGTACTGCCGGTGGTGGAAGAGACCTTGGTGGAACCCGTAGCCGTCCACCGCGAGCCAACACAGCTCGGGACTCAGCCGCTCGACGTAGTGTTTGACCCGCCAACGAGTCCAAGGGAGGCGCGGGAAGATGAAGCCGATGCCAATCGCGGAGACGAACATGTGCGCACGCGCCGGCCCCTTGATGAACACGGACACGCGGCTCTTCTTCCAAGGCGTGAGGAAATCTCTCAGGGCCAGGTACATGCTGGCGCCTTCGTAGGCGAAGCCGAGATACTCTGGGCTCACCTCAAGGTTCAGCCGCGCGCTCAGCGCCTCAATCGAGTTCTCCTCCAGCGCCAGATGGTACCCGTCTAAGAAGTTCGAGAAGTACTCGTCCACACGGGCGCTGACCGCCGCCTCGTGCTCCTCGAAGCCCAGGTGGGCGCACGTGACCTTGTGATACGGGAGTTGGAAAACCCTCCTTCTGAATTTAGTGAGGAGCTTCATGGATGGTGTCCACGTCTAGCAGGCAGGCTGAACCGCGGAAAGCACGGGCTTTGCGCAATTCAGATTCTTCAGCATATTCTGCGTCAGCTTCATTGTGAATAGGCTCGAATCGAAATCAACGAGGTGTGTGACGAGCGTCGAGCGGACAGCGGGGGTGATGGCAAGCTCCCAGTTGAGCGTGTTGATTATCATGTCGAGATAGAGCTTAATAACTATCTCCTCATCCTCTTGCAGGTTCCGCCCGTCGTAAAAGGAGTAGACGGGCACGCTGAGTGCGTGGCCGGGGTAGCTAAAGCCGAGCCTGGCTATGTCGGCCTCGATCCGCGGGCGGATGGGCTCCATCAGAGGCGAGTGAAAGGGGCAGGTGGTTTTGACGTATATGTATTTAATCTGATTCTTTTGCAGATAGTCTTTATTGCACTCGTTGAACTTAATCAAAGAGCTTCTGTGTGACGCCAGCACCTTAACCGCCAGCGAGTTATACAGGCACAGGTAAATTTTCTTATCCGCCGGGAGGCGGTTGTTGACGCTTCTCACGCGGGCCGCGATTTCATCCTGCTCCCCCCCGATGACGGCAGCCATCGGGCTGGGGACGGACAGCTCGTTGACGTTACCCGACCTCTCCCTCTCGACAGAGCTCGCCTCGCTGAACGGAAAAGCCTCCTGCGACCTTATGCCCAGATAGAAGACGTATTTGATGTACCGGAAGACGGCATCGAGGTAATCACTCCCGGTGAGCCCGAGCCCCACCACACAGGCGGTCACGAGCCCTTGGCTGTAGCCCGTCACCCCCTCCGTCTGCGCCAACAGCTCCGAGATGTCAACGCCCTCGCGCTTCAGCTTCTCGATAAACGTGAGCTGCGTTAGGAAGATCATCGGCACAGAGACGCCCGAATAATAGAGGTACTCCCACGGCGGTAGCGGTTCTTCCCCTTCAAGCCACCTCCGAACCGGGAGCCCTTGCGGGAGGGCGACCGAGCCGCCGACGTGGGGCAACTCCTCTTCGATGGAGTCGAGAGCTAGATGTATAAACCGCCTCAGCGAGACATCACGATAATATCCGGAGAGCTCTTCGAACCAGGATGTGCCCTGCCCGCCGAACGAGAGGAAGAACCCCGCTCGGCCATCCTTTATTACGTCCCGCAGTTGTGTGCCAGCCGCAAGTTCCATCAGTAGCTAAACCGGGGTCTTCCGCGCGGAGAAGCCGCATACTTTAACGACGGCCTTCTGACGGGCTGCCGCTTCTTTACGCTTCGCCCACGACGGTCAGAGCTTTCATTGGGATGGGGAGCCCTTCGCTGCCCCCCCCCTGACGGACGGACAGCAGCCTGGCGCATTCTTCGCGCACACGCCGGACAGTCTCCGCCGGGTACTGGTTGACGACGGTGCGGGCGGGCGTTCCCATAAGGACGTTCCAGTACTCGTCAAAATCCTTGTAGATGAACGTATGAGAGTGCTCATATCGCCTCACGTTTTTGAAACCCGCCAGTCTGACTAAGCCTTCGAGTTTCCCCGACGGGGCCAGGCACATGGGCGAATTGCCGCCCCCGGGCTTCTCCTTGAGCAGCTTTCTGTAGAGTATCTTCCGGCCCAGCCCCGTCCGCATGAACCAGTTCAGCGGGGGCGGCGGGAGGATTCTGGCCCCGGCCTCCATCGGGGTCGTCAACCCCACGACATCCGCAGGCATTGACCACACGGTGGCGGCGACCAGCCCGCCTGGAGCCAGCGCTTCGTACATTGCGCGCAGAGCGCCGACGGGATTCGGCAGGTACATCAGCCCGAACACACAAAGCGCCCGGTCGTACGCCCTTTTGGGCACCCCGGACAAGTATTCGGCGTCCCCGCGCATCAACTCGACGTTATACAGCTTCGCGTCACTCACCCTCTTCCGGGCGATGGCGAGCATGCCCTCCGACTGATCCAGACAGGTAATCTCGCCGCCTTCGGCGACGCGGTGTCCGATCTCGCCTATGATCTCCCCCGAACCGCACGCGACCTCCAACACCCTCATTCCCTTTTTTATGTCCAGCAGGTCAAGAGTCCTGCGGCCGAAAACTCCGGTCAGCGGAGTAATCAGCTCGTCGTAGTAAGGGGCGACGGTGTCGTAGTCTCGCTTCTCACATTCTTTTCGATCCCGCGCGCGGCGCTCGGAGCGCGAAATCTTCCCGACGAGAGTCTTGGATATTGTTCCGTCCATCGTCCACGCCTCCCCCGGCCGCTCCGCCACACAGCCGGTGTCTTCATTAAACAATCACTAGCTACGTCTTCCCGTCTCCGCGCGGGGGACGCAGACATCGTCCGGTCGGTCAGCGCCGGTTGGTTCGCAACCTCTCAGTTCAACCTCAAACCACCATTAAGGCCCGCAATCCGTCCGAGCAGGTTCTCGGCCACGGGCTTTGGAAGCCCGTCCGCATAACCCTTGCCGAGGGTGTTCCTCTGCGACCAGCCCACGTCCTGCTCGCCGACGGCGATCCTTTGCGGGGGGCCGTCCTCGCACACCCTGTAATAGTCGAAACCGAAAGTGACGGCGGAGGTATGTAACGCCCGCAACGTCATCACGACCCTGATGCTCTCGAACGGCATCGCGTCCTGAAGGTGGTTGACCCTGGCGTTGAGGCAGACGGGGGTACCGTTGAGGCTGGGGTCGGAATAGCAGCGGGGAAAAAGTTTGTAGATGTAGTCGTCAATCAAGCGCGACTGCCAGGCGTAATAGTTAGAGAAGTAGATGTTCCCCACGGCGTTTGCATCAACCGTGCAGGTGTCGAAGGTGCGCTCGCCGAGAACGACCTTTGACTCCGCCCCCAGTCGTTCGCTGTACACGGTCGTGCCGTAATTCAAAGCGGCAAAGTTTTTATGTAGGGCGTCGGGGTTGAGCATCTCTGCGCCGGGCGGTGTGCGTGCACTGACGAAGCTTTCAAAGTAGGCGGGGAATGGCTCCGCCTTCACCGTCCCCGGCTCGGTGATTCTGACCCACGTCGTCTTAAGCTCGCCCAGCGCGAGCCTTTCCACGTCTCCGCCCGGCCCCCGCTTTCTCCAATCGAAGTTGAGGCTGATGGAGCACCCGGACGAGTCGGGCACAGGGCGAACCCAGTAACGAACCTCGACCACGTCTTTCAGGCGGGCCTCGCCGAGGATTTTCACCTGGGAGTGATTGGTGACCATACCCCAGCGGCCGGTGCTCAGGTGGCGAGCAAACTCGTCAAAGATAGGCTGCATGGCTATCTCGCGCACCTTACCCATGCCTTCGACGTAGCTCATGAGGTGAGCGCTCTTGTCCGGGTTCGCCAGTTCTTTAAATGAGAGCGGCCAGCGGACGATGAATTGACGCGTCTCCGCGTCGCCGGCGATGCAGTAGGAAGACGGGTCGTACCCGATGTCTACCAGTGTTCCCGGAGACGACTCCGCGCCATCCGCGGCGGACGCGCTCTGGCCTCCCGTCCCGCTCGGCTCCGCCCGAACGATGATAGCTACCATCCGCGCGGCCCCCAGCGTAAAGACCTGCGGGAAAGTCAGCACGCATAACTCGTGGCCGTCGTCTGTGAGGGCGCGGAAGGTCACGGCGTCATCCACCCGCTGAACGATTGAGAGGCTGACGCGCTCCACGTTGCGTGCCTTGTAGGCGGACTCGCAGGCTGTCCATATGCGCGTGCCCGCGATGTCGAGCGGTTCGGAGGCTGACAACCTGGCCAGCAGTTCGCCGTGCGCGGCGGCAAGCAGGTCATTCCATTCGTCCGCGCTGCGATGGCTGATGACCTCTATGTCGCAGCCCTGCTCGGCCTTGCCCGCCACGCCGAGGCAGTAACGCGCGTCGTGGGCGAGCGAAGCGGAGATGGTTTGCCCCAGGGCGTGCTTAATCGCCGGCTTGCCGTTACTAGCGCGAGATATCTCAATCATTTTCCGCTCTCCACTGAAGGTCTGCTTTTTTCCGCCACCGGCCGCCGACGGACGACAGAGTTCGGACCCCAAAGGGACTGCAACTTCGTCAGCAGGTCGGAGACGACGAACCGGAATTCGCCTCGGCGCCTATGTGTTCACGCTCTCTCAGCAGGAAGCCCTGGACGGCCTGCTGAATGACGTCCTCTTCCCTGCTGTGCCTGTCCGCGGCCGGAAGGTCGTGCAGCCCTGGTAGGTTCGCCAGGGTCACCGACGGCACAGATATCCCCATCAGCGAAGAGAGCCGACTGAGTTTTGTTTCGAGGAGGTGCCGGTCCCTCTCGTCGGGGGCAGCGATCTCCTCCGCGGTCGGTTCGCTGTAGTCGTGCTCGATGATGGAAAACTTACAGTTCTCCATCTTGAGCAGGACTCGCCCCTGGTTGTCGGTCGCGGTGATGTTGCAGTCAACGAACGACTGGTCTCTTTCGTTAAGGACGCCCACCACCAGGGGCAGTTTCGTGTGCCTGCTGTTACGGGGGTAGATTTCAAAGCTCCTGATGCCGCACGGCAACCCGCGGTCTTGCGAAAGGACGATCTGCCCGGCCTGAAGAAGCGAGTCAACGAAGTACGGGTCTTCCAGGACGAAGCCGTCATCCGCGTTGAGGTCTTTCGCCTCCGAGCGAAAGACGCAGTAGTCGGACTTCAGCACGTAAAATTTCTGTAGCCGCTGGAACGATGGGCCGTGGAAGAGGAAGCGGCCGTAGAGGTCTGCGGTCGGATTAAGGTTGAGCGGACGGGCTGGCTTCCTCACCCTCTCAACCGGAACGTCGTCCGGGCTGAAGCCGTCCCTGAGTACGAACGTGGCCGTGACATAGTCAACGGAACAATTCGTTTGTTCGGATGCGATGCCCGCCGCGACCCTCAACTCGCCGTCCGGCGAACTCCTCTCTAACACCTCGGCGTGGATGAATAATCTTTCCCCCTCGCGTTCGTCCACGATAATCGGTCGCTTGAGGGCGATATTTTCCAGCCGGACGTATCCGAAGCGTGGTCGGTCGGCGGCTAGCAAGACGGCCTGCGCCATGGCTTCCAGACTGAAGACCATGGGCAGCAGGTAAGTCCCCTTGTACACGTGGTCTTTCAGATACGCGTGCCCGTCCAGCGACAGACGCGCGCGCACCACGGCCTCGACTTTAGGCTGAGCGGTGACTATCTCGTCGAGGAACTTCAGCCTCTTCCGCGACGCGGAGGCTGGGCGCCACGTGTCGAGACCGCCGAGCCGAGCTGCCACGATGACCTGCTCCGCGCCGGCATCGTTGCTGAGCAGGTGTAGAAACCACCCGACCCCTTCGGAGACGGGGATGGAAGACGTCCCCATCCGCTGCACGTAGCGGAGCACGTTGTCGAGCTTGACGCCCATCCCGGTCTCCTCCCACAGGCTGTAAGCGATGGAGATTACGGCCTTCTCCGGATGCTTACGCGCGTACTGCCTTAGGAGTAGGTCGAGCCATTCGTTCGACAAAGCGTACCAGGCATTGCCGGGCAAGCCGACCACCCCGACGATTGACGACAAGCCGCTGACCAGCTTGACTTGCTCGCCGAGTTGCTCGCAGACGTTTAGGAAGCCCAACACCTTAGGGCAGAGAGTCGCCCCGGCATCTTCGAGTGATTCGCTGCCGAACTTGGCAATCTTATTCACCCCCGCGCCGTGGAGGAGGCCCGTGGTCGGGCCGAGGTCTGCGCGTATGCGCTCGAAGGTCTGCGCCACGTCCGCGCGGTCGGCCACATCACAGCTGTAATAGACACAGCGCAAGCCCGCCTGTCTGAACCGTTCGAGAGTGTTTAATATCTCTCTGTCGCCGCTTCCCGTCTCTTCGTCCGGGCACGGCGTTCTGCCGATGAGCGCCATGCGCGCGCGGGTTTTTTCGGCCATTGCAAACGCGAGTTCGGCCGTAATACCCTTAGCGCCGCCGGTGACTACGATTACGTCCTCGGGAGACCAGGATATTTCGCGCGGCGCACTGTCACATCTCTCCTTCAGGCGCGGCCTGGGCACGCGCCGCGTTCGCTGTTCGTCGTAACCCGCCGCAATAAAACGCTCGTCGAGGGTCAGCTCGGCCGCGACGCACATGGCAACGTCATCGGAGCCGAGGCGCGTAGAGAGGTCGAGCACGCGACACTTCAGTGCAGGGTGCTCGTGGTGAACGCTGGCGACAAAAGACAGTGCGGAAAACGCCTGCCCCTCTGCCCCGCAGGGTCGCGTGCCGAAGTGCCCGCCGCCGAAATGAAGGTAAGTCAGCGAATCGGGAAGCTCGCTGGCGCGCGGCGGCAGGCACCGGGCGCTCGACTTTAATCGGAGCAGAGACGAGCGGACGTGCTCGGCGGTTAACTCGCCCCCGAGCTTCGGGAGCATGACCAGCACGTGCCGGGGTTTGTCGGCCCCGGCCAGCAGGTGAAGGTTCCCGTCGGCCGCTTCGGCAAACGTCCTTGTCTCGACACGCAGATTATATTTTGCCAGCGCCAGGGCTATCGCCTCCGCCTGCGCGGCCTCTTCCTGCTCGCAAATAATCAGCGCCGTCTCCTCCGCCGTCCGGCGGAGACGTGATTCGTCGTCAAGCGACAGGCTCTCCTCTTCGTATCTGATTTCAAACCCGCGAACCCAGGATTTCTTACCCGTCAACCTCTCCATAGTCTCGCCGATCATTTCCGGCTCGACGCCCGCCACATCGCCCGGCCGGGAAGGTAATTCGCCGAGCAGACCGTCGCGGAGTTTGCCCACCGCCTCGGTGACCTCGCGGAGCGTCGCGCGCAGCAACGGGGACGGGTCGAGCTTTCCTCCTACCCCCGCCTCACGCGCCAGGCGCGTGATAATCTCCGCAGCGGCTATGGATTCGATGTTGAGGTCGCCCAGTAGCGCCATCTCCGGCTTCAGGCTCTCCGGCGGAAAGCCCGTCCGTTCGGAGATGAGGTTGATGAGGGTCGCCTCGACGTCGAGTTCCGCTTTCGGCGTTTCGTCATCCTCGGCCGGCTGAGTTTCGCCGCGTGCCTGCGCCGAGCCGTTGCGCGGCGCGCCTCCGTTGGAGAACTGACCGGACGGCCTCGCCGATGCGTCCGACTCAAGCTCGGGGTTCGAGGAGTTAATGTCGGCCCTGATCACGTCGGAGATGAATTTGCCCCGCCTCGCCAAATACTTGTCGAGCACTTCCCGTTCGACGCCTATCTGTGCGTGGAGCCCGGAGCCGAAGTTGCTCAACTGCGAAGGCGAGGCGGCCCCTGCTATTTTCAGCGGCGGAAGTTTTCGCTCGCACGGATTTTCGATGAAGTGGCGCTCCGCAGGGGGCATGAAGTCGTAGACCAGCCGTCGCTCGAAGAGCGCGCTCACGTTGACCTGGCCCCCGAGCACGAAATACGAGGCGACGACCTTGTTGAAGGATTCGAACTCACCTTCTTTAATTTCGACTGGCAGGCACGTCGCCGGCCCTGCGCCCGCAATCGCGGACGTGAACCCCGTGAGCGTCCTGCCCGGCCCGACCTCGACGAGCATGTCCGTTTCGCCGGCCAGGGACTTTATCAGCGAGATAAAGTCCACCGGCTCCATGACCTGTCTGGCTAAGTGCTCGCGGGCGTTAAGTCCGCCGCGCACCTGCCCCCCGTCAACCGACGAGTAGAGCGAACAGGACAGCGGCCCCACCTCACAAGGGAATTCCGTGCTCGCGCGGAGTTGCGACGCCGCGCGCTCCATGTATCGGGAGTGGAATCCATTGGAGACCGGCAGCTTCTGAGCCGTCACCCTTGCTTCCCGCGCAATCCGGAGCAGGTCTGCTATCGCCTCGGGCGAACCGGAGACGGTCACCTGCTTGTCCGAATTAATGCCGGAGACCACCACGTATTCGCCGACCTGGCGCAGGAGGTCCAAGACCGCGTCGCGCGAGCAGCCGAGCGCGGCCATTGCCCCGGCGAGTTCGCTTGGCGCCGCCATGCTCTTACCGCGCAGGGCCGCCAGCCTGATGAGTTGTTCACAATCGAAGCCCCCCGCGGCGTGAAACGCCGTCAACTCACCCAGGCTGTACCCGCCGACCGCGGCCGGCTCTATCCCTACCTTCTTCAAAAATTCCATCCACAACACGGACGCCAGACACACGGCGGGCTGACACACCTCCGTCTGCGACAGCGCCGAGTTCCACACGTCCAACTCCGCCCCGCCTCCCGCCTTTTCAACGTCGCGGTAAAGAATCTTGCTCAGCGCCTCGCCGTTAATCTCGCCCACCCATTTGTCCGCGGTCGCCACGAGTTCGCGCGCCCACTCGAACCGCTCTACTAGAGCCCTTGCCATGTTGAGGTATTGCGCCCCCTGACCGGGGAAGACGAAGCCGACGCGGCAGTCCTTAAACGCCCGCCCGAGCCATACGACCTTCGCCGGATGAACGTACAGAGTCTCCGGCGGGGGCGGAGTCTTGAGCATGTAAGCCAGGGTCTCAAACTGGCGGGCCAGCTCCTCCGGGTGGGAGGCGATTACCGCTGCGCGGACAGGTACCTCCTGGTTTAAATTCTGCGCGAGGTGCGCGGCTAAGTCCGTTAACTCGGCGAGACTGATTCCCCGCGCCATCTCTATCAGCGGGACGAGCGACTCGGCCAGAGCGTCCGGAGTCTCGCCCGCCAGGAGGAACAGTTCGCTGTCTTGCGACGAGACGAACAACGCCCGCTCTTCGATGCTGGGCTTGAGGGCCGGCGAAGGTGTTCCGGCGGACTCGACGGTCACGTGCACGTTAATCCCGCCGAAACCGGACGCGGTGACGCCCGCGCGCATGATGTGGTCTTTGCGCTTCACCTCCCCGCGGAGCGCCGGGTAGATGTGGCTTCCATGGTTGCTGAAGACTTCGTGGGGCCGCCGACAGCCCGTGAGCGGCGGGATGACCCGCTGGTTGACGGCGAGCACGGCCTTGATGAAAGAGCCCACCCCGGCGGCCGCTTTCGTGTGGCCGATGATTGGCTTGAGGGCAGTTATACCGCACCGTTCGCCACGCGGCGGCCCCGCGCTCTCGAACGCGGCGGCAAGCGCCTGAAGCTCGGCCTCGTCGCCGACAGGCGTCCCCGTGCCATGCCCCTCAACGAAGTCAACATCGCGGAGGGTGTAGCCCGACTTCGCGTAGGCGCGCTGGATGGCGAGCACCTGCCCGTGTTTGCTCGGCGCGGTCACCCCCCCGCGGCCGTTGGAGGACAGTGCCCAACCCCTCAACGCGGCGTAGATGTAATCCCCGTCCCTCCGCGCGTCCTCAAGTCTCTTCAGGACTACTAGCCCACCTCCCTCACCAGGGAAGAACCCCCTGGAGTTACGGTCGTAGACCAGCATCTCGTCCTTCGTGAGCGCGCCGATTTTCGCGAAGCCAATGAGTTCGAGGGCGTCTATGCTAATGTCCACGCCGCCCGCGAAGGCGACGTCAAGCTCGCGGTTGACGAGAGCGTCGGCGGAGGTTGCTATCGCGATCAGCGAAGACGAGCAGGCCCCGTCCACAGAGTACGCGCCGCCTTTGAGGTCGAAGTAGTTACAAATTTGCCCCGCAATCGCGCCCGGCAATGTGCCCGACAGGGTGTCCTCGGATATCGCGGGGAAGGCCGACTTATAGAGATACTCCGTCGCCTCTGCGAGCTGTTCGACAACCTCTTCCGGATAGTTGAGCGCCGTGGTGGCATGCCGCAGGGCGTTCAGCACGTAGGGCCAGCGTACCCGCATTCCGTTCGCGCGGCTGACCTCGCCCGTCAGGGTATTACCGATGATGACGCCGGTGCTCTCTTTGGGCAGAGGCTTCTGACCGTACCCGGCGTCTGCGACGGCCCTGATTGCCAGGTCGAGTGCCAGCCAATGCACGACATCGGCGGTCTCGTAGATTTGCTTCGGGATGCGGTGCTTAACCCAGTCGAACTTAAACCCGTCTATGAGCGCCGCTTGGTTGACGTAGGTCTTATCCACTGCGGCGGGGTCGGCGTCGTAATAATACTGCTGGTTCAGGCGCTGGTCGGGGATTCGTCTGAAGGCACGCCGCCGGGCCAGGATGCCTGACCAGAAATCCTTGAGGTTCTGCCCGCACGGATACCAAGCGGCCATCCCGATGACTGCTATCGCGTGCTCGTCGCCGTCGCTCACGCTCGCCGAGGCGGGAAACTTTTTATCCATTACTCACATCCTTTAAGCCTTGCAGCCGCGATGTCAGTCGCACGAGGGAACGGGTCTGAGCCTCGCGGACTGGAGGGCGAAGGCGTCGGCGCCGGCGCACACTTCATTTCGATACCGACACCCGAAGAGTAGGCTTTAGCGTGGGAGACCGCGCCCGGCTAGACCTCCTTCACGAGCCACGAGCGGTCGCAACGGATGCGGGGGCCGTAGACGCCGTTGTGAGCGCGCTTGCCGGCCCCGATGACCATCGGGATGCGTGCGTCCCGCGGCAGCCGGAGAAGTTTCTTTATTCTTTTCTGATCAATTCCCTCCATCGGGCAGGAGTCGAAGCCGTAGGCCCTAAACCCGAGCATGAGGATGGAGGCCGCGAGGCAGACGGATTTGATGGCCCACGTTTGCATGCCCGACTCGAAATTCGGCTCGCGCGGGACAGGCTTGAAGAGCCCCATGAAATGAAACGTGAAATGCTTAAGGATGGCAAAGCTGCCGAGCAAACCCTGCGTGTAGACCATCGGAACCACAACTTTGTAATAGTCAATGGCCCTGGGCGGAACGGGGCCGCCTTTCTGCATCAGTTCAAGTATGTTGTCGCGGTGCTTGCGCCACGTCTTGGTTCTGGCGACGCAGACGATAAGCTCGGCCGCCGTCCGGGCCGCCGGCTGTGACATGCAGAACTTGACCAGTTGCGCCTTCTTCTCCGGCGACCTGACCCAATAGAACTCCCAAGCTTGCAGGTTAGAGGAGTTAGGAGCGAGCAGCGCCAGGTCGAGACATCTATTGACGACCTCTTCCGGTATCGGCGTCCCGTCGAAAATACGAACGCTGCGGCGTGTGCGCACTACCTTCTCCAATTCGCCGGGGTCGCAGGCGGCCGGCTCTTCGGTGTAGTCGAAATCGAGAACCGCTTGGAACCCTTCTTCCAGATTGAGAGCCATATGTACTTCCTTAGCCGAAATCGGCGTTGACCCCGCGGAGGATGTCAACCGGGTGTTGCTCTGTCTGTCGGCGGGATGTCTGAAGGCAGGCTCCGCGGAGAGTGCCTGCCTTCAGACATTCGTCTGAATTGGGGAGACGTGCTCCGAGTAGTCCTCCGGCCAAGAGGCCATACGACCGGGGAAGTCTCTCAGCAGACAGACACTCCCTGGCGGCCCGGGCGAAACGAGCTAGCCCCTTTAGCTCGGCCTCCTGATAGAACCGGGCGTTGCCGCTCCGGCCCTATCGCGCGGTCAGACTTACTTTGCGCTCTTCCCGCCTTTGGAGGGTGTGGACTGCTCTTGCTGGGCTTTGAGCCTTTCCCGCTTCTTCTCCGCGATTAACTTGTGTCCTTGCTCGACGTGAGGGACTAGCCTGTCAATGTCTTGGAGAAACTCTTCGGTGTAGGGCCGGTAGCCGAACTCAACGAGGCTGCCCGTGAAAGCTTGGCTCCTCTGGTCTTGGTGGGTTTTGTCAGCGATGCCATAGTTCTCGCCTTCAGCGATGAACACAAGGTCGCTGCCGGAGAGATAGACGTTGCATGACTTGACGCCCGAAATCTTCGACACAGCGTCGGCGGCCTGGCGGCCCGCTGTGAAAGCTTCCAGGAACTCAGGTGGTTGAAGGTCGCGGTAGGTCCTCATCCGATATATACGGATCATCGTTCTGCCCTTTCTATGTTATTCCAACATTGAGAGAGCCGCACCGGCGTGAACGAACTGGAACCGGCCTGAGGATTAATGCATGGCAGGTGCTTGGCGATGCAATCCTCAACGCAGCAATGCGGCAGGGGTTGTGTTGACAATGGCTCCGGCGGCAGTTGCAACTGCTGCCGGAGCCGCTCTTATTTACCCACGACGGCGCTCGCCGTCGTGCACGTCTGTCTGAAGCAGTAGCGGGCGCAGACCATGAGAGTTGTTAGTGTTGCGGAGGTTGCGAGTTGTGAATGAGGGAGCCCCCCACCCGGTTAATGCCCTGGCTCGTGAGTGCCGCGAACAATAAATCTTTCTCCCACCCGTGTCAATCACTTTGTTAATACCGAAAACCGAATCGTGATTATGATAGCCGCTCTTCCTCCGACGAATTAAAACCCGCCCGCGAGCCGCCCTCCGCTGGGGCTCACGCTTCGGCCGCATTCAGAATCAGGCGCGCCACTTCCGCCGGCTCGTCAACCTGCACGTAATGGTAACCGTTGGCGAGCACGAAGAGTTTGGAGTTGGAAAATTCCCGGTGGAAACGCTTGGCGACGTTGACGTTCAGGTACGGGTCCTTGGCCCCGAAAATTATGACGACGCGTCCTGCGTAAGCCCTCAACCGCGCCAGGCTATCCCTCCGGGCGTTCGCGTAGATCGTGGGCAGAAGAGTCCCGACGATCTGTTGGAAAGCCGGGTAAGACGTTACCCAGCGACGGTACAGGTCGGGCACTAAACTCTTTTTGACTTCGCGCTCTCGTATGAATCGCCTTAGTTGCCAGTGATAGAAACTGTAGTTGAGGCGCCCCTTCGTCACCAGATTCAGGAAGCGGATGGCATAGTTGAGCGGCGGAGTCATGTAGAAGAAGATGGCCTCGGGCGGTCGCAGCCTGAGCGTCCACATGTAAAAGGTATTTAGCAACACCAGGTCGCCGACGTTGTCCGGGTTAGCCAAGGCCCAATTAATGGCGGGCGGCCCCGACGCGTCGTGCGCGACGAGCGTCGTTTTCTCCAGCCGCAGGAAGTTCACTACCGCGTCGAGGTCGGCCCTCAGGCTATCAAAGGTGTACCTGTGGTTCCCGGGCTTATCGGAGCGCCCCCACCCGAGGAAGTCGAAGGTCACGACACGCCGGTGAGACGTCAGATGGGGGAGCAGAAAATCGTATAACTCAAGCGAGTCGGGGAACCCGTGCATCAGGACGATGGGCGCCCCCGGCCCCGGGTAGTCGCGCACGTAGAGCTTATGCCCTTCTCGTTCGATGTAGTGCTCGATGGGGTTCATCGGTCTCACCATTTGCGATGCGTACTTAAGTTACATGCCGGCGGTATACAGATCAGGAGCGCCCTCTTAGAACGTCTTGAGCAGAGACCCGGCAGACGCACGGCGGGCTGAGTCGCCCGCGGTAAGCTGCGGCGGCCTAGCCCTCCCCTACTACGGTTGCGGCCGGCATGGGTCTCACCTTCGCGTACTTTCTGTCGGCGTGCCACGCCAGGAAATACAGCCCCACGCCGCGGAGCATGCAAACGAGCGTGAGGCCGAAGAACAGGCCGAACACAATGTGCATACTCATCAACAGGCCGTAGGTAGCCGCTAACCCTAAGCCGAAGACGACCTGCCCCTTATAACTGTCGGGCGTGGTGGCAGGGTCAGTCGCCATGTAGAAGGTGTAGAGGATAAAAGCTACCCCTGTCGCCGGCAGCAGGGCGGCCTGGAAGGACACGCCGAAGACCAAATTCCTGATTAAGGCTTGCGCCACAAATCCCCCGAGCCAGGAGAGAATCAGGGGGAGCCGGCGGCTGAAGCGCAAATTCAGTAGCGTGCCGGAAGTGATGATGAAGAGTGGCAGGAGCCAGTCGCCGAACACGTCCAGATTCTCCGTGAAGTGATAAGGGGGAACCGTGCTGATCCAAGGGAAGACCAACAGCGTGACAGTTATTCCCAGGTTGGACGGGTTGAAGATGTGGCGGCTCCCGCGGTTGACTGGGGCGCGGAAAATCACCTTCGACCCGATGGCGACGGCGCTCGCGAATGCGATAGGCCATAAATGCTCGTTCGGGTAAAGCAGCATCGAGACGGCCAGACCCGAAATGTGCGCGGGCAGCAGGAAGTCAACGAAGTCGCGGACGCCGCCCAGGAATCTTAACCGCCTACGCTCGCGCCAAGCGTTGATTGCCTCCAAAAGTATTTCGACGCCGTAGGCTGTTGCGAGCGCGACCAGCGAGTGCGCCACGGACTGCTCGAAGCCCAGGAAAGCATGCCCCAACACGTTCAAAATCGTGATGGCTAAGGCAAAGCGTCGTAACCCGCCCAGACGATCTGGCCGTCCAGCATGATTATTAGCAGACATCGTCATCTCCTACTTAGCTGCCCAGAATAACGGTGTACCAGCCGGGCGACAGCTGTACCATCTGCGCCTGCATCTGGCCGCTTTTGTCCCGCCAGCGGAGTTCGACCTGTAATTGTGTGTTAGACGGGAGGGCGCCCAGACCGAAATGTAAATCCGAACTTCGTTTTCCCGAATGCCCATTCCCGCCGTCCACCTGTGCTACAAGCCTTCGCCCATCCGGAAGGGAAACCTTCACCGAGGCGCCGATGGCAGGTTGGCTCGTCCCGTCGAGGGCGAGATGCCCGTGGTGAATCTCCGGCTGGTGCCCCCCTCCGTTCCCGAGCGCCCGGCGTAGATAAAGCCCAAGGAACGCACCTGGGTGCGGACTGGTGTTGTTGTAGAAGTAGGAGTCTTCCCACTGATTTGCCACCGCGAAATCAAGGCGGCCGTCCCCGTCAACGTCCGCCGTGGCAATGCCCCTGCTTATTTGCGACGCGGCAAGATCGAGTTCCCGTGCGACGTCATAGAATCGGCCGTCTTGGGCCCGCACGAAAAACGGGTTGTGTTCCTTCGAGCTTAAGCCGTCCCCTGGGAGGAAATTAGGCCATACGTCCAGATGTTCCAGCAGTTGGTCGTTAACCATAGACAACTCCTGAAGCTCAGGCCAGCGGTTGGTTTCTCCCTTGAATAACCCCGTGGCCTGTAGGATTTCCGGCTCGCCGCTGTTGTCGAAGTCCCCGAACTTCACGTCCCAGCCCCAGCCGCTCCGGGAAAGCCCCAGCCTCTCGCCGGCATCCACATAGGGAGCAACCCCTTCGGGCATGCTTTTTGTCGCGCCCGTGCTGAGGAAAAGAAAATGTCCCTCCTGGAACCCATATTCGGTGGCGATGTTACTCACGTAGATATCCAACAACCCATCCCTGTTCAGGTCGCCGAAATCCACGCCCATCCCCTTGAAGGAGTCGTGGCCCAACACCTTCGACCCAGGGGTCGAAAAGGTTCTTTCGCCCTCCAGCACGACGAAACGAACGTCGCCCGGTTTCGAACGGTTGTACAGGAGCCGGTCGGGGCCGAAGTCGTTGGCGAAATAGATTTCGGGTAGGAGGTCGCCGTCGAGGTCGGCGGCCCCCGCAGCGAGTGTCCAGCCGCGGATGATCTTCTCATCCTGATCGCCATCAATGGGATCGTCCAGAACCTTGAACTGCACCGACGGCTGATCGCCCGACGTTGCGCCCTCCCAACGTAAGAAGTAGTTTCGGCCGCCGTTGAAAGCACGCGCCATCGAGTGCTGCATGCGCTCTGGGACGGTTGAGTGAGGATCTATGATTCGACAGTCATCCGGGAAGTAGTTGCCGACGACTAGATCAACGTGACCATCCCCGTCCAGGTCTGTCAGCGTGGCGGCCGTGGTGTACCACCTGCTGCTGACGCCGCTGCCGGCCCGCACTACTTCCTGCGCCAGATAGCTCTCGCTCGAAAGAGCCTTTTTCCCGGGCCCCGAATCTTTTTTTCTGAGAAACACGACCGGGGTTCTTCCGGCGTAGTACACGAGTACATCCACAAAGCCGTCATCGTTAAGGTCGCCAGGCACACAGCCCATCGGCGCCATCGTCTGCGGGTCGTAAAGCGGCCCGGCGTTAAGTGCGAACTGCGCGTAGCGTGCCCCCGTGCCCGGTGCCGGGGCGATGCTTACCAGATCATCTCTGGGGTCTACATGACACAGATCGTTCGACAGCCCGTCACCGTCGAGGTCGTTGAGAGCGACGGCAGCGCCGACCGCGGAGACCCAGGTCGCAATGTGTTTCACGCTCGGGCTGACGGCGCGAATCTGTTTATGCGGCTGGCCGGGCAGTTGGGGCAGGACTGACCGAGAGAAGCGGAAAGGCGCGGAAAGATTCTTCCGCTCAGCGCTGGACAGGTCAGGTATTCGCGCCAGGGCATACAGGGTTAAGATGAGGGCGATGGCCGTCAGCCGTGCGATATGCTGGCGGAACGTTGTTGTTAGGACGTTCATACCCTTCCCCGTTCGCAGACGAATTGAAGTTGAAGACGCTGCCGCCATATCTCGTACGCAGGTCGGTCATCGTTGGCGGGCAGGCGCTTCAGCAATTCGTCGGCTAAGCCTGCGGCCTCTTCTGCCGAGAGTCCGCAGATGATTCTGCACGCCTCGTCCGTGCGCCGGGCAGGGTTCCCTGCCTGCCGGCGGACTTTGGCGGCTAAAGCGGCGCCTTGCGCCAGGTAAGACACGTATTTCCCTGCCCCCTCTAGTAAGACCTCCAGCGTCCTCTTATCCATACCGCCAGCGTAAGCGCACGCCACCCCAACCCCACTCCAAAGGTCAGCCTGTTGATTTTGCGGGAAGGCGGCGATGGTCGCCTTTATGCGCGCGGCGTCGCCCCCGTCTATGAACCAGAGGCTCCGCCCCACCCCCTGATGGAAAATGTGGGACGAGTATCGCGCCAGCCATTTCGGAACTTGATGTCTCCGGACACAGCGCTCTGAATGGAACAGCCCTTCGTAGAATCCGTAACCATCCAATATCAACCAGCTATACAGAGGTTCGTATCTGACCAACTCCTTTTCGATTCTCCGCCTTAGCCAAGGGAGAGCGGCGAAAGCCCACCCCACCCCCACGTGAACTAAAGGGGCGTGAGCAGCTGCAGGTCCTTCCAAAAAAGAACGCACCCGGCCTCGCCGCAGCGTGAGGTGATCGAGCAGCGCCAGTCCCATCGCTGCACCCTCGAACGCGAACCCTCGCAGCTCGGCTTCTACCGCGTTCAGACGCGACGCCAGTTCTGCCAAATCATCTTCGTCTAAAGACGCCTGATAGCTTTGAACGAACGTCCGCGCGATGTTCTGTAAGTGACCCGAAGCAGGGGAGGCGGTCCCTTCCAATCTGAGCATGAAAGGGCGGAGGTCTTCGAACGAAACGGTAAGGAATCGTCTCAAAATTTTCGCGTAGAGTTGTGACACCATGGCTCCCAATCGTTAAATGTTTACTGGCCGGAGCAGTTCTCCCTCGCGCGGGCGAGTGGCCGCGGGGTTCGAACTAACCACGGCCGCTGACGGCCGTCGCATCAGAGCGCAAATGGCCGCCACAATGCGGGAGCAGGGCCAGGTCTTACACGCGCACGCGCAGGGCCGGGACTATGGCCTCCTGCCGCAGGTCTGAAGATGAGGCTCTCACGGCGCGGCTGATTGCTTCAGCCCTTCGTCTTTAGACTGGTGCGCGCAGCCCTGTTTCTTTTTCAGGGGAAGTAACACTGTCTTATCTCGTTGAGATAAGACAGTAGTGAGTTTCCTCGACGAGCTTCGACCGAGCTTCCCGTCAGGAATTTAGATAAAGCTTGAGTTGAGAGGCGATTGCAGTAGATTAGAGTTAGGGTGTGTACGCCATCATATGAGGCCTCCTACTTGAGTGGCCGGCATATTTTGCGTTAAGATGCAGGTGCTTGGCGATGCAATCCTCAACGCAGCAATGCGGCAGGGGTTGTGTTGACAATGGCTCCGGCGGCAGTTGCAACTGCTGCCGGAGCCGCTCTTATTTACCCACGACGGCGCTCGCCGTCGTGCACGTCTGTCTGAAGCAGTAGCGGGCGCAGACCATGAGAGTTGTTAGTGTTGCGGAGGTTGCGAGTTGTGAATGAGGGAGCCCCCCACCCGGTTAATGCCCTGGCTCGTGAGTGCCGCGAACAATAAATCTTTCTCCCATCCGTGTCAATCACTTTTACTGCGGAAGCGTCTAAAACCGCGGGCGGTACTGACCGCTTTGGCCGTCGCTTCCGTCTGTACGCCGCTCTAGGACAAACGAAGTTGGTTGAACTTGTTCGGGGTCGCTGCCTAACAAAAGGCTCCGCCGCGGGGTGTGACTGTCAGCGCCGCCCGCCGACGATGGTGCGTAAAAGGCGAAGGCGCGTGTCCAGTTCTTCGGGGGTCATGGAGGCGTACTTGGCCGGCAGGAGGCGTCGGCTGGATGCCTCGAAGACGGCGAGAAGCTCCATGTATTCGAGCAGTTCAGCGTCGCGGCTGGGGAAGTAGTCGGTCGCGGCGCGCAGGAAGTGCTCGGCGGTGACGGGGGCGGACTGGCCGCCCGCGCGCGCTGCGTCGTCGTTCGCCATGAGGATAACGGCCTCGATGTCGGCGTTGCTGTAACCGACGAGCTTCGTCGAGAAGCCGTCGCGGATGTCGGCGGGCTCGACCTGCGTCTTTATCTTGTTCTTGCGGAGCAGGGCGCGCGCGATCTGCTCCACCTCCTCGGGCGTCTGTGCGTAGAGGAACGGAATCTTGCGGTCGAGCCGGCCCGCCCGCTTGAGGTCTACGTCGAGCTTGTCGGGGCGGTTCGTCATCACGAGGAAGAGGATGCGCCCGCGGTTCGACGTGTCGGACATGAACTCCTTGATGCGCGCGATGACGCGCGAAGAAGTCCCGCCGTCGCCCTCCCCGTCGGTGTTGCCGAACGCGCGGTCGCCCTCGTCAATGATGACGACGACCTGACCGATGGCCTTGATGACGTTGAGGATTTTTTCCAGGTTCCCTTCGGTCGCGCCGACCCACTTCGAGCGAAAGTTCTTCAGCTTGATCGTCGTCAGCCCGCACTCCTTGGCGAAAGCCTCGGCGACGAATGTCTTCCCCGTTCCCATCGGTCCCGTGAAGAGGATGCCCATCGGCACGCGGCTTGTCTGCCCCTCGCGGATGCTCTCGGCGATGACGAGCAGGTCTTTCTTCACCTCCTCCATCCCGCCGACGACCTCGAAGCCGTGCGCCGGCTCGACGAACTCGACGAGGCCGAAGCACTCCCGCTCCAAAATCTCGCGCTTGCGCCGCGCGATGAGGCGGTCGGTCTCCTTGCGCGCGCGCTCGGCAGGGGTCGGCAGGCTTTCGTCGGGCGCGGGGTGCGCGGCGTCGGGCGCGAGCAGTTTTTTGATCTCGTCGCGGCTCATGTCGGCGGTCAGCGCGGCGAGCTTGTGTGCGCGGGACTGCGCGTCCGTGCCGCCGCCGAGCAGCCCCGCGATGAAAGACTCTCGCTCCGCCGCGTTCTCTTCGTCGGGCGGCGGCGGCGTCAGGATCGAGGCGATCTGGATGGCCTTCAGCCCGGCGGTGATCTCGGCGTAGCGTTCGCCGTCGCGCTCCGTGAGGCGCGGGTCGGCGAGCATGGCCGCGGTCCTGCGCTCGTCGCGTCCCGGCATCGGCACCTCCACGACGGCGACCTTCGGGTTCGAGACGATCTTCGGCGCGAGGTCGGTCAAATTCTCCGCGATGAGCAGCACGACGTTGTCGCCGCGCTCGATCTCGGGGAGCGCCGACCAGCGGTGCAGCGTGACGATGGCCGCGCGGTCGGCGTCGCCCTGGAACGAGGGGTCGCCCGCGGGCACGACGGCCTCGGCGTACTCGACGACCACGGCCGCCTTCGTCCCGCCGACGAGGAGCCGTTCGAGCGCCGCGAAGACGCGCGCCTTGTCCGTGGCGAGCAGAAGGTCTTCGAGCCCCGCCGCGACGCCCGCCTCGCGCTTGGCGAAGCGCACGCCCGTCGCGACGTTGTAGACGGCAATCGTCTCCTTCGACTCCCTGAGCATCACGTCGGTCAGGAACTCCGTCAGAGAGAGCATGCGCCGCCCGTGCAGCACGGTGTCGTAGACGTTGCCGTGCAGGACGAACATTGATGCCTCGCCGCGCAGGTAGCGGCGGCGCAAATCTTCGGCCCAGGCCGGCAACTGTCGCGCTTCACTCATATCTGCAACTCTCTCGCGCCGAGCGGGTTGAGCAGCCGCTCCGTGTCCACCGCCGTCTGCTTGATTGACTCGACCCCGTCGAGCAGTTCGTCGAGCTGGCCGGTCAACTCCTGCGGTGACTGCATCGTGACGATCTGGTCGGCGATGAGCTGGAAGGAGTTCTCGATGAGGTCGAGTTGCCCGCGCGCGACCGTCAGGTAGTGGTGAATCTCCTTCATCTTGTCGAGCCGCTTCAGGATGACGGCCAGATTCTTGCGCGCGATGTTGGTCTCCTCGTCGCCCTTCTCGCCCTTCTGGACGATGCGCTCCCAGCGCTGACGGTCGCGCTCCATCTCCGAGAGGTCTACGGATTCCAGGTATTGCTCGTAGCGCGCGCAGGTCACCGCCATGTCAATGAAGGCTTCGACGAGGCGGTCGGTCTTCCCCAGTTCCGTCCGCAGCAACTCGCCCGTGAACGAAGGATTCTGCGCGGCCAGCAGGTTGATCTCCCGCTGCCGGGCGACGAGTTCCTCGACGCGCAGGCGGTCGTGCTCGGCGAGCGCCTGCACGCGCAACGCGCGGGCGGCCTGTTCCTGCTCCTGCTCCTCCCGTTCGAACTGCGGATCCCAGAGCGCCTTCTGCAAGAGCTTCGACCCCGGCGCGAACACCAGCCACAAGACTTCGAGGCAGATGACCATGACGGCGAGGAACGGGCTGAGCGTGACGCCCGCGGCGACCAGACCGCCGAAGAAGAGCGAAAGGTTGTAAGGGTTGGCGAAGGCGGCTTTGAAGTACGGGCGCCGCGCGTAGGCGGTCTGTCTGAGGTAGGCTTTGCTCGCCGTGAAGGTGTCGTCGCGCAGGTGCGTCGCGTTGACCGGCGCGCGCTGCTGTTGCTGCGGCGGCGCGGCGGCCCGCGGCGGCGTTGCCTGCTGCTTCCCGGTCGTTCCCATGGCGGCTTTAATGTAACACTACTTCGGCGCGTAGATCAGGTCGAGCAGTTTTTTCTCGACGGCGCGGAATTCGGGCGCGGACTTGAGCGCGATGTCATGGACGGGGAAGGGGGGCGTGTCCACCTGATGTAATATCCGCGCCGGGCGCGCGGAGAGGACGTAGATGGTGTCGGCCAGGTAGACCGCCTCAGACACGTCGTGCGTGACAAAAAGGATGGTGTTGTTCTCGGCGCGCGACACGTCAAGGAGTAGACTCTGCATGCCCCAGCGCGTCTGCGGGTCGAGCGCGCCGAAGGGCTCGTCCATCAGGACGACCCGCGGGTTGTTGACGAGCGTGCGCGCGATGGCGACGCGCTGCTTCATGCCGCCCGAGAGGTCTTTCGGGTAACGCTCGGCGAACTCTGCCAGCCCCACCTGCTGTAAAATCCTGTCCGAGATTTCGCGCCGCTTACCCTTCGCCATCCCTTGCAGCTTGAGTCCGTACTCGACGTTCTCCCTGACGCTCAGCCAGCCGAACGACGTGTAAGCCTGAAAGACCATGCCGCGGTCGCGCCCCACGTCCGTCACGGGGCGCCCGTCCACGAGGATTTCACCCTGCGTCGGCGACAGGAGCCCTGCGACGGCCTTGAGGATGGTTGACTTGCCGCAGCCCGACGGGCCGAGGAAGACGACTATCTCGCCCGAGTCGGGCCTGTCGTACACGTCAAAGGAGACATCGCGGACGGCCTCGGTGCGGTTGCCGCGCCGGTCAATGTAGGTGACGCTCAAGTCATACACGCGCAGCTTGGGCGGCGCGCCCGACTGGTCGGGGTGATACGTGACGTGCGGCGTGCGCTTCTGCTCGGGGGCGGTGACGGCAAAGGTGCCGGGCTCGCCTGCCTGCGGCAGAGGTTGTGGTGCTTCGGGGTCGGCCATGTCGTGAATTTTTAACTCACTTCGCGCCAGCGGAACAACAGACTTGAGAGCGCGCGAATCAGGAAGTCGGTCAGGAGGCCGATGCCCCCGATGACGAGCAGGCCGGCGAACGACCACGAAGCCTTCTGGTGCGTCCGCGCCAACTCGACCATGTAGCCGAGGCCGTGCTCCGGGTTGACCGCCTCGGCGAGAATCACGTAAGTCCACGCGATGGCGTTCATCACGCGGAAGCTGTCGAAGATTTCCGGCAGCGCCGCCGGGAGCAGCACCGTGCGGATCACCTGAAACTTCGACGCGCCCAAAGTCAGCGCCGTCTGCACCAGCTCCTCCGGCACGAGACGAATCGAGGAGACGACCACGGGCAGCAGGTAGACGAACACGCCGAGGAAGAGGAACGCGATCTTCTGCCGCTCGTAGATGCCGAACCACAGGATGAGGAGCGGGATGAAGGCCGAGATGGGCATGTAGCGCAGCGGGGCCACAATCGGCTCGAAGAAGCGGTTGATGGGGTCGAAGGCACCCATCAGCACGCCCAGAGGAAGCGCCACCACGGACGCGAGCAGGAAGGCCAGCGCGATGCGGCGCGACGAGACCATTATCGCCGTCGTGAGGTCGTAATGGAGGAAGAGTTGCAGCGTCCCCCGAATGACTTCGGTCGGGGTCGGCAGAAAGTCCGGATCAACCAGCCGTCCGTAAGTCAGCAGGCACCACGCGCCCAAAACGAGCGCCGGCGCGACGAAGCCGAGCAGGAAGGCCGTCCGTTTCGGCAGCGGCGCGCGGATCGAGAAGAGATTGCTTTTGCCTTTAGCCATGATAAGCAGTAGGCAGCAGGCAGATGGCAGTTGGCAGTTGAAGGCGCCGCTGTCGAGAGCTTCGAGTTAATTCTTCAACGTTCATCACGCGGAGCGGCTGCCTACTGCCATCTGCCTGCTTACCGTCACTGAGTTGCCAGGATGACCTTGATGTCGGTGCGGCGATTCTGCTGTCGCCCGGCCTCGGTCGTGTTCTCGGCGACCGGGTTGGTCTGGCCGCGGCCGATGGTCTGGAAGCGGGTCGCGGGAATGTTGGGGAAGTTCTTGACGATGTAGTTCTTGACCGAGACGGCGCGCCGCTCCGAGAGCGTCATGTTCGACGTGGCCGAGCCCGTGTTGTCCGTGTTGCCTTCGACGCGCAGGACGGTGCTGCCGAACGAGGTCATCGTCTCGCCGAGCTTGTCGAGCAGCAGATAAGAGCCGGGCATGATCTCGTCGGAGCCGGGCGTGAACTGAATCTGTATCTGCTGGCGGAGGATCGGGATGTCCTTCTCCGAAGGCGCCTTGGCCACGACCTGCGCCTCCTCGACCTTCTGCCCCGGATAGTTCGAGGCCAGTGCTTGCAGGAAGCGCGCATCGGCCCATCCCTTCGCGTCCACGGGCTTGTTGACCAGCCCCTTCTTGCGCCAGATGACGAACGCCGTATCGAAGAGCGTCTCGTAATGCGCCTTGCCGCCGGTCAGTCCGTAGAACTGCGCGTTGTCGGCGTAGGGTGTGAGCTTCAGACCCGACAGCATGCCGGAGACGGTGTCGGTGTCGAGCTTGAGCGCCTGTGCGACGATGGCGTAAGAGCCGTTCGGGTCGTTCTTAATCATCTCGATGCCGTCGAGCCAACCGTGGACGAAGTCGCGGACGGTCTCGGGCGACTTGTCAATCAGGTCCTGCCGGGCGACGAGCGTGTCGGCGATGATGTTGGTCGCGGCCTGCGTCGAGACGAGCACGTGCGCCTCCGCGCCGCGCGCCTCGACCGCCGAGGAGAGGTCGGGCTCCCACGTCACGGCGGCGTCCACCTGCTTGGCCTTGAAGGCGGCGGCCGCCGCGGGCGCGTCCGTCGTAAAGATAATGTCCTTCTCGACGGCGGCCCGCTCCTCGGGCTTGAGCCCCGACTGCGAGAGCAGGTAGAGCAGCAGGAAGTGCGACGGCGTAAACTGCGTGCAGGCGATCTTATGCCCCTTCAGGTCTTCGACAGATTTGATGGACGCGAGCGAGGCGATGCCGTCGCCGCCGCGCGACCAGTCCTGCATGATGATGGACTTGGCCTGCTGGTTTTGTTCGGCGAGGATCGAAGCCTCGCGCGCCCAGTTGTCCACCGTGTCCCACATGATGTCCACCTGTCCGCTGCGGAAGGCGGCGAGCTTGGCCGCCGGGTCTTCGAGCAGCACGAACTTCACGTCCATGCCGAACTTCTTCTTGAAGTTCGAGGCCGCGTTCGGCTCCATGCCGCCGTTGAAGACGATGCCCGGCGAGTGGCCGGCCCAGGTGTTGATGCCGACGACGAGCGGGCGGTTGAGCTTGCCTGCGCCCACGGTCGTCGCGTTCACGCCGGTCGAGCCGACGCCGCGCGCGGGGTCGTCGGGGCCGCCCTTCAGGTTGTCGAAGTCGCCCTTCGAGTCGCCGCCCTCTTCCGCCGCCCTCTCGCCCCCGGCCCACTGTCTGATCGCGTCGCCCTTGTAGTGCCACGTCGCGAAGCCGATGACGCCCAACACCACCACCGCGATGAAAGCCTTTGCGAACGGAGTCAGTTTCATAGTGTCCTCACAGAAGTAGTCAGTAGATAGTAGTCAGCAGAGGAACATTCCCCAGGCTGACTCCTGACTACTGTCTATTCACATGGTCTTGTTTCCCTGAGCGTTCTGCTGTGCAGCCTTCTTCGCCTTCAGCTCGGCGAGCTGCTGGCGCGCGGTCACGTCGCCAGTCTGGTTGCGCAGCGCCGCGAGGCGCGCGTCGAGCGAGGACTCGGAAAGCTCCTTGCCGAGGTTGGCCTCGGCGATGGTCGTCTTGATGTGCTGGCGCACGTTGTCGAGCGCCTTCACCTCCGCGTCCACCGAGAGGCCGTCGAGCTGCTCCTGCACCTTGATGCGTGCCTGCGCCGACTGCATCTTGGCGAGCATCGAGTCGCGCTCGCTCTGCAACTTCCTGATCTCCGACTGCACGCTCAGCAGCGAAGTCTTGGCCGAGTCGGCGTCCGAGCGCGCCGTCTCCATCTCGGTCTTCAACTCCCCGACTTCCGTTGCCAGCTGGTTCTTCTTCTGAATCAGGATGACGGCCAGATCGTCCTGGCCGGTCGCAACCGCGGTGTCGAGCTCGGCCTCGGTCTGCTGCAACTCGGCGTTGGCGCGCTTGAACCGATCGTCGAGTTCTTCGCGGCGGCGGATGATGGCGGCGGTCGCCGTCTTCAGCTTCGAGTACTTCTCGACCATCGAGTTGATCGCGTTCTCGTATGCGATTTCGGGGTGCTCTTTCTCGATACCCGAAATCCAGAGCGAGAGGAAACCACGCCAAAGATTGGCCAGACGTTTGAACATGCGTGCGTTCCTTTCTTCAACTTGCCGCCGTGTCGGGCGGCTGCGAAGGATCGTGGAGCCTGGGCGATTCGCGGACGACCTCGGCGACCTTGGCCTGCCCGAAGAACTCTAAGACCTGCTGCACCTCAAGCTTCTTGTCGTTACAGACTTTGATCACGTTCTGCAACTCCGAGACGCTCTGCTGCATGATGGCGCGGATGTTCCTGATCTCCTCCTCGTACTGCTTGATCCGCGCGTCCGATTCCTGCATCAGCTTCTCGTTGTCGGCCGCGCCGTTGCGGATGTAGCCGTCGAGTGCCTGTATCTCTTCGACGCCGGCCTCGATTATCTTCTCGATGGGCACGCCGAACGCCTTCAGGGAGGCTTCGACGATCTGCTTCTTCACGGCCGCGTCCGTGCCCGCGGGCAGGCTCCGCAACAGCTCGACGGTGCGTGCGACCCGGCCGCGCTCCTCCACGTTAACGCCCGCGGCGTCGAACACGGCCTCGAAATCAACCTGCCCGCCGGTGGCCGGGGGAGGCGCGGTCTGGAATACGCTCTGCGTGGGAGAAGGGTTCGCGTATGCTTCGGGCGACGCCGCAGGCCCGGTGTCGCTCGCCTCGTGGATGAGCGCCTCGGCTTCTTCGGCGCTCATCCCGGCTCCCGGCTCCCGGTCCGCGCCCTCATCGCGTTCGATGAACCAGCCAGCGACGGTCGAACCCCAACCTTTTTTTCCAGTCATGGCTTGCCTCCTACCTCCCCGTGCCTGGCGAGCCGATGGCCGATGCGGCTCTCGACGCGACGCGAAACCGCGCGCAGGTTGCGTGAGCCTTAAAGTCGGCCCGCGCCTTAATTGTTACATTGAGCGTAGGAAAAATGAGATCGCGCAAGGTCGCCAAAATCTCCCGTGTGGTCGGCACAGACTAACATACGTGGTCGCATCTGAAAATACAAAAACATTTCGCGACGGCGTGAAATTGCTTTTGTTATCAGGTGAAATCTGGCTGGATTGCAGGCTCGAAGTCCCCGCAACGGATTACCGTGAAGAGTTGTCGTCCGGCGTATCAAAGAACGCGGCCCAGCCGCGCGGACGCTGGAAGAATCGAGTCAGATGGTATAAAGCGACTGGTTACCACACGGCTTAGTGAAGAGGAACTCACTAGATGCTCTAAGTAGAACGAATCAGGCTACGACATTTGGTCGGCGCAGGGGTTGCTCGGGCACGCGAGCGTCAAGACGATGCAGTTCTACATGCCTGTGCTGAACAATGGGCACGAGACGTCACATCAGAAAGCCCGCTCAACGATCTGTAGTTTGGGGCTGTTAGAAGGCTACTCGGTCTTCCCCGCCTGCTTCAGACGGCTTAGTACTTCCCTTTTCGGCATAATAGAGCTTCAATTCTAGCTTCAACTATAGGTTCCGCTATTGTCGTAGTAGTGAAATCTTATGATAAAACTTGATCAGTATTATCCTTTTTAAGGTAAGTTATGCCGTCATATGCCGTTTCACGATTGGAGCTAATTTTGGTCATGGATCACGGCCGAGGGAGGCACTCTTGAAAGCAACCAGACGGCGCACGAGACGGGCCGACGCGCTGGCCACAGCCGAAGGTGTCGGTCGCGTACTCGAAGATTTACGCACTTCCCTGCCCGAGCTTATCCCACAATCGCATAAGAACTTATCGTCTCTACTAAATTCCGTCCGCGGCCTCTATATGCGGCAGCCGTCCGAGACAAACCGCGGGAGGCCGCCGCGCTACACGCGCGAACAGCTCCTGAAAGTTGACTCCGTCTTACGCGACCGTCTCGGTCGTGAAACATCTATCTCGGTGAGAAGTTTTATCGGCCAGTACCTTCCGATCCTGGATTTCCCCAGAGACGTTCGGGAGGCGCTCGAACGCGGGGACGTAAATCTCTTTGAAGCTCACCAGCTCGCCAGACTCACCCCCAGAAAGCTCGGAGGCTCAGACGCGGAGGCACGCTCGCTCAGAAGAAGACTGCTGGAATCGCACCTCTTGGCGCAAGGGTCAGGAACGTTGCTGCGCCGGAGGGTTAAAGAGGCACTGGGCGAGGCACGCGAGCCGGACCCGACCGAGACGGAGGTGATGGCTGTCGGCAAGGCTGACGAGTTGCTGGAGGCAGATCCGCTCGACGCGAGCCACCTGTTTTTCGAGGAATTACGAATGATTTCGCGCGCGCTGAGGGAGATCGGTCCCGAGGAAGTGACAGATGAAGACCTCTCCGAGATAATGCCGGCAGTTGATCAAATCACCCTGACTTTGCAGAAAATCGCCAGAAGAAAGGAGAGAGAGCAAGCGAAGAGGATTAAGATTTAATCTGCTCATGACTCTCGATTGTCCAAGTTGCAACTCTATAACAGCCGCGTTAACGGACGTTAAGGATAACTCATTCAGCGGCTGACATTTAACTCCTACCCGGCTCCTCGGCCGTCAGCTTCTCGTGCCGGCAGCGTGCTACTCCCCTTTCGAATCCTTCCGGATACCACATCCCCGTCCCGAAGCAATCAGGGCATTTTGAGGCGTCTACGTCTCGCGTCGGCATGGCCGATGTGGGATTTAAGACTTCGGCCTCAATCTGCTGCTTATCCTTCTTCCAGAGACGTCTACGTAAATGCTCGGTGAAGAACGCGGGCACGTTCGAGACGGTAGTGCGCCCGGCAGCGATTTTCAGCTCCGTGACCAGTAGTTCGGCAAGCTCTGTCCAGCGATGTCTTTCGGACGAAGTCGGCTCTTTGCCGGTAATCTCTTTTGTGGCTTTTTTCAGAGCTGCCACGAAGTCGGCGTAAGCCTCATCATCATCTTTCTCAGTATTAGTCTTAAAAGAAGTCTTAAGATCGCTGGAAGTACCTTTGTTTTCAGTCACTTTACCCAACCCAACCCAACCCGATTTCTGGGTTGGGTCTAGACCCAATTTCTGGGATGGGATGGGTTGGGTTGGGTCAGCTTGGGATGGGATGGGATGGGATGGGTCTAAAGCCTCTTCCGGAGTGAAAATTTCATAGACGGAGCCGCCGTGATCTCCGATCTCAAGGCTGCGGCCGATCCAGCCGTTCGCGAGCAGAATTTGTAGGTTGATGGCGATGGTGTTCTTACTCTTGATATTCGACCAGTCCATCAGCTCGCGCTTGGTCGCTTGTATAGTTCGGACTGGAACTACTGCGCCGCGCGTCCGCTGGTAGAGTGCGTTGTAGAGTTTGTAACTGGTGCCGGGGAAGTGACCCTTCGGCATCGCGTCGCGGTCAATACTGTTCGCTCTCTTATTAAAGTCACGTGTCGGGGCTACGCTCACTTGAGTCAGGGGAGTTTTGGGCTGGGTTGGGCTGGGCTGGGCTGAGTCGGGCTGGGTTGGGCTGGGACGGGTTGGGACGGGTTGGGACGGGTCAGCTTGAGAAGATGTAAGCCCTAAAATTTCTTCAATCGGGTGGGGAAGGGGACGCAGGTTGTCGAACATCCCCGAGCTGGTCTTCTTCTGGGGGATGCGCGTCGGCACCCCGGACTTGGTCTTCTCCTTGGGATCGGTCATCTATTGGCCTCCTTGACGACCCGCAGGGCGCTGCTCATCTCCAATCTTTGCAACACTTCCTCGGTCAACGCGTCGTAATCTTTGCTCCCGTGACTTTCGGGGGCGTGCTCGTAAATGCTCTTACGATAGGCGGGGGCGGTTTGAAGCTTTGTGTTATTTCGGATAATCGTTTCGAACACCAGATCGCCGAACATCTCCTGGACTTTTGCCAGCGCTTCGCGGCTGACGCTCGTGCGTATGTCAAAGGCAGTCATCAGATAGCCGAGAATTGAAAGGGAAGGGTTCGGCCTCTTTGTCGCCTGGATGGTGCTGGCCAGGTCAACTACGCCCTCCAGCGGATAGTACTGCGCGGCGATGGGCACGACCACATGAGAGCTGGCCAGAAGGGCTTGGGTGAGGGTCATCCCTAAACTCGGGGGACAGTCAATCAGTGCGAAGTCATAGCCGGAAAGCGATTCCAGAGAATCCTTTACGCGGTACTGCTCTTCTATCTGCACGGCCCTCTCCAACATCGCCAGCCGAATATGTGACGGGGCAATGTCGAGGTTCTCAATATGGGTCTCGTAAATAGAGTCAATGACGGGAAGTCGTTCCTGATGTCCGACGAGGACGTCGGCGAGGGTCGTCTGGATCATCGCCGGGTCGAGGTACGTGTATGTGGTGTTGCACTGGCTGTCCAGGTCAACGAGCAGCGTCTTGAAGCCGCGTATGGCCAGTCCGGCGGCGAGGTTACAGGCGGTAGTCGTCTTGCCAACTCCGCCCTTCTGGTTGGCGATGGCGATGGTCTTCATGCTGCTTTCACGCTCCTGTGCTTCAGGGCTTCTACCTCGGCGCGACTGATGAGTTTCACCCTGCGGTCGAGGAGGTCGGCGTAGACAGTAAAGACCCCGTGCTTAATGAGTTGGGTCATCTTCACGGTGCTCACGCCGAGCAGCTTGCGTGCTTCAGTAGTTCGTATCAGGTCTTCAGGTCGCCTTAAATTGTTCATGATGACCTCCAGAGAAGTACGTGGGACGATACAAAACGCGGTGAAGGAAGTCAATATATTTTGTTTTGATTTAGTTTAAGCTGAGTGAAGGATTACCTATTAACGCGCACCCACGACTCTGCTGGAGGACGCGCGACTGATAACGGAAGGCGAGTTCATCTTATTAGAGTTGTTTTGTGCTGAGTGTGCTCGGTGTGGAGGATATCGTGTGTGTGGTTAATTTGTTATCGGATGCAATTTCTGAATGTGGAGATTCCTGAGACGCGCGCCCGAGTCACCGGGGATATGTGCCTGTGGACGTCTCTGCATTTGGCTTACCCGGTTGGTCATAAAAGTTTTGTAAGACCGGCGAGGATTGTTAGACTCCGACTCATGGGGACTACAACCAAGACGGACGTCATCATCGTTGGGGCCGGGCCGACGGGTCTTTCGCTGGCGTGCCAGTTTGTCAGGCATGACGTGGACTTCGTCATCGTCGAGAAGAACGAGGGCGTGACGCCTTACTCGAAGGCCATCGGCGTCCACGCGCGTACGCTGGAGATTTACGAACAGCTCGGCCTGGCACGGAAGGCGATTGAGCAGGGCACGGTCGCAGGGAAGATTCGCCTGCTCGCGGGCGGCGAGGTGCGCGGGGAGTTCAATCTGTCGGGAATCGGTGAGGGGATGAGCCCCTATCCATTCGTGCTCATGCTGGAGCAGAGTAAGAACGAGCGGCTCCTCTACGGGTTTTTAGAGAGTCAGGTGAGAGAAGTCCTCTGGAACACCGAGCTTGAAAGTTTCTCGCAGACGGAGTCGGGCGTCACGGCCCGCGTCAAGAGCGCTGGCGGCGAGTCACGAACCATCGAAGCCCGATACCTTGTGGGCTGCGACGGCGCGAAGAGTCCCGTGCGGCGCGCGCTTGGACTCGCGTTTGAAGGCAGCACCTTCGAGCGCACCTTCTACGTCGCGGACGCGCAGATTGATTGGGAGTTCGGTCACGACGCCCTCACCGGCTCGCTCTCGAAGGAGACGTTCGTCATCTTCTTCCCGCTCAAAGGCGAGAAGCGTTATCGCATCGTCGGAGTCTTCCCCGAGGAGTTCGCGAAAGACGAGGGCGAAGTCCTCTACGAAGAGATAGAGGCGCGCATTAAGGAGGAGGCCGAAATCGAACTCGACATCCACGATGTCGAGTGGTTCTCGACCTACAAAGTCCACACGCGTCACGTCAGCAGCTTCTCGGAAGGCCGCTGCTTCCTCGCCGGAGATGCAGCACACATACACTCGCCCGCGGGGGCGCAGGGGATGAACACGGGGATTCAGGACGCTTACAACCTCGCGTGGAAGATGGCGCTGGTTCTGAAGGGCAAGGCGGGCAAAAAGCTCCTCGACACTTACAACGAGGAGCGTCTGAAGAACGCAAAGAATCTTCTGCGCACGACCGACCGGATGTTTCAGTTAGCCGCCGGCCCCGAATGGCTTCTCGCCTTCGTTCGCACGAACGTCTTCCCGGCCGTCGCCGGATATCTCTTCAACTTTGACTCGGTCAAAAGATTCGTCTTCCCCCTGGTCTCGCAAATCGGCATCAACTACCGGCACGGCTCGCTCAGCCGACAAGACGGCGACGAAGAGTTCAAAGTTAAAGCCGGAGACCGCATGCCTTACTTTCAGGTTGACGGCGAAAGCGTCTATGACAGGTTGCGTGAGCCTAAATTTCATCTGCTCACATTCACGGACGAGGCGAGCCCGGTTCACGCCTCTGCGCTAGAGGCCGAAAGCCAATACGCCGACCTGGTGGACTTCCAAAGCATCGCGCTCACCCCGCAGGCAGCGGAAGCCTTCGGCACGGACAAGCCTTTCAACGTACTGTTGAGACCGGACAACTACATCGGATACGTCTCGGCAGAGACCTCTTCGAGCGGATTGAGAGCTTACCTGCAAGACTTCATTCGTGAAGGAAAAACCTATGAAAGTAACTGAAGATGCTTACGGACAGCAGTTGCAGGCGCAGTATCAAAGCCAGACTGCGACTGCTGAAATCATCGAAAGAGATGATAACTATATTGATACTGGCTCTAAGGCTGGATTGTATTTTCTGGAGTATGAGCAATGGTCGTCCACTGAGAAGCAGGCCGTTGCCTTCGCGAAGGGACGGGTTCTGGATATTGGTTGTGGCGCGGGTCGGCACTCTCTTTATCTACAGCGGAAGGGATTTGACGTGACGGCCATTGACAATTCGCCGGGCGCAGTCGAGGTCTGTCAGCTGAGGGGATTGAAGAACGCGATTGTCAGGCCAATCGCCAAGGTTGATGAGTTTGCGCCAAACTCCTTTGATACGATCCTGATGCTGGGGAATAACTTCGGGCTGTTCGGTGATTCGAATAATGCGAAATTGCTACTCGAAAAGTTGTCCCGAGTAACTTCTCCGGAGGCGCTAATAATTGCCGGGACTCGCAACCCTTATCAAACCGATAGTACAGATCATCTGGAGTACCATGAGTTAAATCGTCAGCGCGGCCGAATGCCGGGACAGATCAGGATGCGAGTCAGATACAGGAGAGCCGTCGGAGAGTGGTTCGACTACCTGTTTGTTTCTCCCGAAGAGATGGAAGCAATCGTCGCGAAAACTGCCTGGAAGATTAAAGACTTTATCGAGGGAGAAGAGCCGGACTACATCGCTCTGATTGGTAAAAACCCGGATATGGTCTAGGCGGATTCTGAAGTCGTTACGAGGATACTTCTCCAACTTATGCCGCCATCTAATAACGGTAGGCACCCAACCGCGAACACTTCGCTCGAAGCTCGGCGGGTGCGGCGACTCCATCAAAACGGTCGTCGGCGTCGGCTATCGCTTGGTCGGCTGCTCCGTCAAATCCGGCGTCTCCGCAGATTGCTCTCCGAGGGCGTAAGCAGAGACGCCCGTCTCAGCCCTCAAAGACGGCGACCGCGCGCACGGGCGAGCCCGTCCCGCCGCGTATCTTGAGCGGCAGGCCGATGAAGCGGAAGCGCCCGCGCCCGACGAGCCGGTGCAGGTTACACATGTTCTCGTAGTGGGTGAAGCCCAGCTCGCCGCAGATGCGGTGCACCTCCTTGTTCGAGACGCCCCTCACACCCGGCGCGGCCGGCTCCACGCCAAAGGCCGCTATCCCAAGTCCGCCCAGCCAGCGCGCCGCCTCGGTGCTCACGCCCGGCCCCCTGTGCCAGTCGTCCGTCCCGTACGCGCGTCGGTAGTGGTCTGTGTAGAGCAGAATTGTGTCGCCCCGTTTTATCTCAAGCCCCGCGTCGGAGAGAGCACGCTCCAAATCTTCGACCTCGATCAGCTCTGCCAGTCCCTTGTGCGAGAGGTCCAGGCAGACGCCTTCCGTGTAGAAGTTCGTCAACGGCATCGTGTCTATTGAATGCGTGCGGTGCTCGCGCGCCATGTGACTGATGGCGTCAACGTGTGTGCCGGTGTGCTCGCCCAGTTCCAGCAGGTTGACGGCGGGCGAGACCACGTCGCCGTCCGTGACGCCGTCCAACTGCTCGTGCGACAGGTAAACGCTGACCCTCACCTCGGGGAGTCCGGGGAAGACCGGCATGCCGGTGAAAATCTCCTGGCTCAAGTCAATGATCTCAAACATGCCTCTGTGCTTTCTGATGTAGAATGGAAGCTCAAACGGAGATTAACGCATGCACAGACCCGTCCGCATCCTTTTACAGACGACCATCCCGGCTGCTGAAGACGACTGGCACGTCGGCAGGTTTTCGCTGCTGCGCGAGCACCTCGCATCGCTCACGGACGACGAAGGGCGCGCGCTCTGCGAAGTAGTCGCGCGCGACCGCGTGGCCGACTCGGCCGGAGACGACGAGGTTCTGAAACGTCTCGACTCGACCGACTTCGACGAGTTGTGGCTCTTTGCCGTGGACGCGGGCGACGGGCTGACGGAAGCCGACTGCCGTGGCATCACGCGCTTTCGCCAGCGCGGCGGCGGCATCCTCGCCACGCGCGACCATCAGGATTTGGGCTCGTCGCTCTGCACGCTCGGCGGCGTCGGCCGCGCGCACTTCTTCCACAGCAAGCACCCGGACCCCGACGAGTCGCGGCACGCACGCGACGATCAGGACACGAAGAGCATCTCGTGGCCCAACTACCACTCGGGCAGCAATGGCGACTACCAGCGCGTCACGCCCTCCGAGACGGCGCACGAGCTTCTGCGGGGCACGCGCTCGGCTTCGGGGTTGATAGAGTATTTCCCCGCGCACCCGCACGAGGGAGGCGTGGGCGTGCCCGAAGGCGAGCGCAGCGCGCGCGTGGCGGCGACCGGCGTGAGCAGCGTGACGGGGCGACCCTTCAACCTCCTCGTCGTCTTCGAGCGCGCCGACGACGGGCACGGCAACACGCTTGGGCGCGCGGTCGCCGAGTCGAGCTTCCACCACTTTGTTGATTACAACTGGGACACCGCGAAGGGCTGCCCGAGCTTTCTTGAGGAGCCGCCCGGCGACCAGATCGTGCGCGAGCCCGAGAAGCTCGAAGACGTCAAGACTTACGTGCGCAACCTCGCGCTCTGGCTCGCCCCGGCCGCGCCTTAAACGTGGCGGAAGCGGCGGCGGCGCCCTTCAACTTCCCGCCAGCTCTTTCGGCCGGACGAGCCATTCGAGACGCCCCGCGCCGGTGCGCACCTTGCTCCACTTTTCGACGTCGAGCGAGATGCAGGCCAGCGCCGCCGTCGGCATCTCCCGCGTCTCGCCGGTCAGCCGCTCCACCAGTTCTTCCATCCCAGGGTTGTGTCCCACGAGCATCAACGCGTCCGCCGACTCGGCCGCCTGCCTGACGACTTCGAGCAGGCGCTCAGCGTCGGCCTCGTAGATGCGCTCGTCGTAGAGCAACTCGGCCGAGAGTCGCGCCGACTCTTTGACGAGCGCGGCGGTCTGGCGCGCGCGCATCGCGGGCGAGCTGAGCATGACGTCAACGCGCAGCCTGCCCTTTCGTATGAACTGCCCGACGAGCGGCGCGGCCTCCCTGCCGCGTTCGTTGAGAGGGCGGTCGAAGTCCTGTAGCCCCGTGTCTTTCCAACTCGACTTGGCGTGACGCAAGAGATAGAGCGCTTTCATGGCCGACAGAGTAAACCTTTTTCCGCGCGGCGTCTCGCGCAACTTTGAAACCCGCGCGGTCTGTCGCGCGCGCGCGGCGAGTCCTGCGTTACAATCGTTGCGTCCGACTCCGAACGGAGGAGAGAAACATGGCGGCTGCTAAGGAGATCGAAGGGCTGGACTGCGAGGGCGTGGCGCACGAAGGCATCGCGCTGGTGCTCCGCACGCGTTTCGGCGAGATGGTAGACCAGCGCGGCGAGGCGCTCGGCGGGGAAGATTCGAAGGGCGTCCACGACATGCGCGTGGCCTCGCGTCGTCTGCGTAGCGCGCTCCGCGACTTTCGCGGCTTCTACGAGCGCAAGGGGCTGCCGAAGCGTCGCCTGAAAGAGTTGGCCGGCGCGCTCGGCGAGGTGCGCGATCAGGACGTAGCCATCGAAGCGCTGGAGAAGTTGCAGTCCGAGGCGGACGGCGCGGCGGCCGAAGGAATCGAGCACCTGATAAACGAGCGCCGCGAGCAGCGAGAACGCGCGCGCGCAAAGCTAGGCCCCATTCTCGCGGATGCGCCGCTCGGCGAGTTACAACAAAAATTCTTCACGTGGCTCGAACGCATGGGCGGCGGTCACGACAAGCATGGCGCACGCCGTATGCACGGCATGAGTTTCCGGCAGGCCGGGGTCGAGGTCGTCGAGTCTCGCCTCAAAGAGCTGCTTGAGCTGGGCGACAGCGTCCATCACCCCTTCGAGTTCGAGCCGCTTCACCGGGCGCGCATCGCGGCCAAGCGTCTGCGTTATGCGTTGGAGCTTTTTTCGCCGTGCTGGGGCGGCAGGCTGAAGTCGTTGGCGCGCGAGTTCACGAAGTTGCAGGACGCGCTCGGCGACCTGCGCGACTGCGACACGTGGATAGCCGACCTCGGCCCGCGGCTCGACCGCCGACGCGACCCGTCCGAAGCCATCGTCCTCCGCGCCGCCGACCTGAGCGTGCGACCCGCCGCCGCATGGCTCCTCAGTCACTTCACGAAAGAGCGCGGCGAGCACTTCAGCCACGCCCTCAAGCTCTGGCAGGAGTGGGAGGCCGAAAACTTCTTCGCGCACGTGAGGGAGACGCTCCACAACCCACAGGCGACTACGCCCGAAGCGCCCGAGAGCGAGCCCGCGCCCGCCTCGCAGGATTGATGTCAGATAGAACCCGCGTCGGACGCCGAGGGCACACGCTTCAGCGTCCCTGTGTGGAGAGACGGAACGCGGCCATCTCTTCGCCGTTGCGAACCAGCAGCATGTCGCCGGCCAGCACGGGATGGTTCCAGGTCTTGCCCTTGATGGCCGGGAACCGCGCCAGTTCGGCGTAACGTTCGGGGGTCGCGCCGACCAGCGCCAGTTCCCCCTGCTCAGACACCAGAAGCAGCACGTCCTGTTCGGGCAGCAGAATGAGTTGGCCGGCGCCGTAACTCCCGCCGTCCCACTTGTGTGCGCCGTCCTTGAGGTCAATGCAGGCAATCTTGCCGTTGTCGAATCCGTAGGCGTGGCCGCGGTGCACGACGAAGTCGCTGAAGTAAGGTTTCAGCCCATCGGAAGTCCAGCGCTCCTCGACCGTCCACCCGCCGTCCCTTTGCGCGACCGCGACGCGGTACAGATCGGCCCCTTCGCCTTGCGCGAGCAGCAGGTCGCCCTCGGCGGTCTGCGCCGGCTGCACGATGCGACCGCCCGTCGGAAGCGAGTATTGCCAGAGCACTTTGCCGTCGGCCGGTGCGACGCCCGTCACCCCCGGCCCGTTCATCAGCACGATCTGCGTGACTCCGCCGAGCGTCACGCGATGCGGCGAGCTGTAGCAGCAGTTGGCCTGCGGGCCGAGCCAGCGCGGCTCGCCTGTGTCGCGGTCGTAGGCCGCGAGCGTGCCTCCGGCGGCGATGACGACGAGGTTATCCATGACCAGCGGCGAGGCGCAGAAGCCCCAGCCCGGTATCTTCGTCTTCGTGTCGGTCGCCACGTTGCGCGACCATACGACCGAGCCGTCGTCGGCCTTGAGCGCGTTCAGGATTCCGGTCGCGCCGAGCGTGTAGAGCCGGCCGTCACTGAGGGTCGGCGTCGCGCGTGGGCCGGCCCCGCCCGCCGGCTCGTAGAAACGCGCCGCGTCGCGGTGAGTCCACAAGGGATTGCCGTTGGACGCGTCGTAGCAGGAGACGACCTCTTGCTCGCCGCGCTGCTCCTGCGTGTAGAAGCGTCCGCCGTGAACCGCGAAGGACGACCAGCCCGGCCCGATGGGCCGCCGCCACAACTCGGACGGCGGCTGTGCCTTCCAGTCGGTCGCGATGCGGACGCCGTGGACGATGCTGTCGCGCTCCGCCCCGCGAAAGCCGGGCCAGTCGGCTCCGGTCTCGGCCGCCGTGACCGTCGGGGGCGTGGTCGCCTCGGCGCCGGCCGTGGTCAGGAGTCGCTCCTCGGCGGTCTGCGACCAGCGCCACGCGAAGTCAAAGTTGAAGTCGCCGCTGACGCCTTCGATGCGGACGAACGCCCACGCCGCGCACGCGAGCAGGATGGACGCGGCCAGCACGGCGCGGCGCGCTCGAACCGAGAGGCGACGGCTGATGAACGCCGCGACGACCAACGCGATAGCCGAGGAGATGAGGCCGTAAACGGGGAAGATGCTTCGTACCCCCGTCCCCACGACTGATGCGTGTACGACGAGACGCGCGGCGAGAATCGCGACAACTATCAGAACGACGACACCCAGACGCTCGGGCCAAAGCGCACGACTGAAGAAGACCCACCACACGAGAATCGCCAGCGCGCCGACGGCTCCGCCCAATGTGGCGTAGAGCCCCACCCCGGACACGACGGCGGGAACAACGAACATGCACAGCAGTAGCAGCACCGCGATGACCACGCCGGGCCACAGCCGGAGCGACTTCAGGGGAGTTAAGGTATCGCTGTTCATATCATTTCAGTACGCTCCTCGGCAGACCACTTGTTCCCTTGTTTCCTGATGCGACTCTCCATACGGAGCGGAACTCCGCGTGGTGTTGACGCCCTGCTTTGCTCATGGCGGTTTAGGATTGCGGAGTTCGGGGCGCTGGTTTAGATTGTTGCTCCGTCTGCGAATGGACGATGGAAAAGTCGCCGGCCAGGATTGACGCGCTGCTCGAACCACTCTTGCTGGCGGCCAGCGACGAGCAGGCCGACGAACTCCTCTCGCAACTCATCGGCGACCACGCCGAGCCGGTCATCAAAGGCGTCATCCGTTACAAACTCCATCTCAACTCACAACGCGCGACCCAGAGAGCCGAGGCCGATGACCTCTATCAGGAGGCTCTGCTGCGACTGCTCGCACAGTTGCGGCGGTTCCGCGTAGAGCCCGACGCGCACGCAATCGCCGACGTGCGCGGCATGGCGGCCGTCATCGCGCATCGGACGTGTTCGGGCTGGATGCGGCGGCAGTTTCCGGAACGGCACGCGCTCAAAAATCGTCTCCACTACCTTCTGACGCGTCAGCGCGGGCTGGCGCTCTGGCAGGGCGAGGACGGAAAGTTCGTGGCAGGCTTCGCGGCGTGGCAGGGGCAGAAGAAGTCCGTGTCCGCGGTTCGACTCGGAGAGCTGTCCGAAGGTGAAGGGCTGCCGGCGCAAGTCCGTCCGCTCAAGAGCGAAGGGCAGAAGGGCTTGGGCGACGCGCTGGCCGCAGTCTTTAATCACGTCGGCGGCCCGGTTGAATTTGACGAGCTGGTCAGCGTGCTCGCAACGCTGCTGGGAATCAGAGACCAGCCGCTTGAATCGCTCGCCGAGACGGAAGACGCAGACGCGCTGCTGCCCGCCGCGAGCGACCCTGACCCCGCGTGGCGACTTGAGAAACGCGTCTTCCTGCAAAGGCTGTGGGAAGAGTTGCAGCAGCTTCCCGTGAACCAGCGCGCGGCGTTGTTGCTGAACCTGAAAGACTCGGGCGGGCGCGGCTGTATTACACTGTTCCCCACAACCGGCATCGCGACCCTGCGCCAACTGGCCGACGCGCTGGAGATGAGCGCGGACGGCTTCGCCGCGTTGTGGAACGAGCTGCCGATTGAGGACGCGAGGATTGCCGAGTTGCTGGGGCTGACGCGCCAGCAGGTCATCAACGCGCGCAAATCGGGGCGCGAGCGCTTGGCGCGACGGCTGAAGGGATTTATCTGAAAAGTCGTCGGTAATAAACGCCGGCTTTCGTCAACTTATACTTGTAAGAAGGGCGGCCGTCACCCCGGCCGTGGGATGGAAGAGACTTGGTCGAGCACCTGACACAGAAGCAGTTTGAGGATTACTGCCTGCGGCGTCTGCACGTCGCGGAGCTGCTGCCTGTGTCCGACCACATCGGCGAATGTGAAGCGTGTCGCCGGAGAATCGAGGTCGCCTTGAACGGCGACGCAACGTTCCTCACACTGCGCTCCGAAGTCTTCGACGAAGAGGCGGAAGCACCTTCGCCGCACGCGGTACGCGCGCACCTGACGGCGGAACAGACGGCCGCTTATGTTGACGGGTCGCTGTCCGGCGAAGGTTTACAGATGGTCTCCGACCACCTGAGCAGTTGCGAGCACTGCGCCCTGTCGGTCGCCGACCTGCGCGCCTTCAGTGAGCAGGTCGCGCCCTCACTCGGACACGAGTACCGACCGGCGGCCGTTCCAGCTTCGAGCGAAGGACTTTGGCGTCGGACGCTGGCGTCCTTCACGTCGCTCTTCCGCGTGTCTCCCGTGCCCGCCTTCGGCGCGGCGTTGGTCTTGTTGGCCGTCGCCGGCTGGCTCGTCTGGCGCACGCAGCGTGTGAGAGAGCCGAGCCGGGAGATGGTGGTTGTACCATCCCCCACGCTGCAACCCGAGCCCGTGGTCGTCGCTCCGACGCCGACGCAGCCCGAGCCTGTGCCGTCGCAGCCCGAGACGGCGCCCGCGGTCGCGGAACTCAACGACGGCGGAGGCCGTGTGACCCTCGACCGTGAAGGCCGTCTGTCGGGCGCGGACGAGTTGCCGCCCGCTTACCGAGAGTTGTTGAAGGGGGCGCTCGCCAACCGGCGGGTTGAAAGGTCGTCGCAGCTCAGGGGGCTTGCACGGCCGGGGAGTTCGCTGATGGGTTCCGAAGCGCGTGCGGGTGAGTTTTCCGTGCTCGACCCGGTCGGGAGCGTTCTGATGACCGACCGGCCGACCTTCCGCTGGTCGCAGATGGACGGGGCGACGGGCTATGTCGTCGAGATTTACGATGACGGTTTCAACCTCGTGGCCTCAAGCCTGCAGCTCAACACCCCTTCGTGGTCGGCGTCGCAGACGCTCCCGCGCGGGAAGGTCTATTCCTGGCAGGTGAAGGCCGTCAAGGACGGGCAAGAGGTCACAGCGCCGCGCCCGCCCGCGCCGCAGGCCCGGTTCCGCGTCCTCGACCGCGCGAAGGCCAGCGAGTTGATGAGAGCCAGGAGGGCTTACCCTTCGTCTCACCTGACACTGGCGCTCCTCTACGCGGAGGCGGGCTTGCTGAAAGAGTCCGAACAGGAGCTGCGTCTGCTGCAAAGAGCGAACCCCGACTCGGAACTCGCACGCAGTCTCCTCCGTCAGGTTCAAGCACTGCGACGCCGCAGCGAATGACAGCCCGTAGCTCAATTCCCATCACCCACCAGCACGAACCCGGCCCAGTAGAACGGATGGTTGGTCTCGGGATTCTTCAACAGCTTCAGCGCGGCCTGCCGCAGGGCTTCGCTCTTCGTCGGCTTCGGGTTCCCTGTCCCCGGCGTCGAGAGCAGGTTGCGATGGAAGTTGACCATCAGCTCGCGCGTGCCGGCGGACTCGACCTTCCACTGGCTGACGACGATTGTGGGCACGCCTGCGATGAACATGGCCCACGAGAGTCCGATCATGCCTTCGCCCGCGGCCGTGCGCCCGCGCGCCGTCTCGCAGGCGGAGAGCACCGCCAGCTCGGCCTTCAATTCGAGCCGCGTCAACTCCCACGCTTCGAGCAGCCCGTCCTCGCCCGCGCCGCCCCCGGCCAACGCAAGGTGTGAGTACATGGGCGAGGCGTTATCCACCAGCCCGTGCGCGGCGAAGTGAAGAATGCCAGCCTTGCCGGCCTCGCTCTTGAAACGGTCTTCGCGCGCCTCGGCACCCGTATAGACCTTGCTCCGCGCGACGCCGTACAGACGCCCGAGCGCCTTGACCTCCTGCTCCGCCTCCGGCAGCGGCGCAAGCTTCCCGTCACGCAGCGTCGTCGCCGTGCCGCCAACGGCCGCTTGCTCTGGCAGAGGATTGCCGAGCGCCAGCAGCGTGGCGGGCGCGGCCGTCTGCCCACGCGTCTTCCGCCGCTTCGACATCTCGCGCAGCACCGTCAGCGACGGCGTGTAAGAGACCGTGGCGTCTTCGAGCAGGAAGCGCCGCTCGCCGTTGAGCAACGCCTGAAACGGCAAATCCCATAAAGTGTTGTCCGGGGCGATGACGAGATTCGTCTTGCCACGCAACTGCGCCTCGGCCGGTTTGAGCAGCAACTCGTAGAGCCTCGCGGCCGACGCGCGAAAGCCGAGGTCGCGTCCCGCGAGCTGCGAACGGAACGCTTCGGTCTGCCCGGCCAGCTCCTCATGTTTGACCGGCAGCGCGTAGAGTCGGACTTCGGCCGCCGCCTTCTCCGCCGCCTTCGTGACGACGAAAAGGTAGGTCGCATCGTCCGCCACGACGTACTCAAGCAGCGCGCTCGCCGAGTCGGGCAGCAGAGCCGTCAACTCTTCCGACGTGATGACCGGCGCCTCGCCGCGTTGCACCCGCAGCTCGGGATGGGCAACGTACAGCCTCGCCTCGAAATCCTCATACTCCAGCCGCGCCTTCTCGATGTCGGCGCGCAACGCGGCCACGCGCGGGGCGTCGGGCTTGTCGCGCCGCGCCTCGCTGGCAAGCTGTGAGTTGAGCGAGACGAGCCGGAGTCGCCGCTCCTCCTCGGCTTGCCGCTCCTGTTCGGAGAGAGACCGGCGCAGACCGGCGCGCCCCGCCTGAAGCGCGTCGAGCAGCACACGCGCCTTTGAACGCTCGGCGTAGGTCAGCGCCTCCGCGTACTCCTTTTGCGACGCGAGAAGCTCGACCATGCCGAGCCACGGCGAGAGCCTGTTCTCAAGAAAGCTCTGTTGCTGCTGCTCGCCCCCGGCGGCCTCTCGGCGCAGCGCTTCGACCGTCGAGATGGCGGCGACAAAGCTCCGCCTTGCTTCCGCCGTCTGACCCAGCCCGCGCAGAGCCCGACCCGTGCGCTCCTGCGCCTTCCACAGCTCCTCCGGGTCGTTCAGCTCTTCGGTCAGGGCGGCGGCACGCCGGCTCACTTCGAGCATCTCCGCGTAACGGCCCTGATCCTGATACAGACGGCCGAGGTTGTTCAGCGACAGCGAGACCGCCCCACGGTCGCGCCCCTCTTCGCGCAGACGGAGACTCTTGAGCAGATTCTCCTCCGCCTCTGTGTAGCGCCCCTGTAGACGGTAGGCGTCGCCGATGTTATTCAGGCACCGCGCGAGGCCCCCTTTGTGTTGCAGCCCTTCGTAACGTTGCAGGCTTTTCTGAAACCACGCCAGCGACTGTTCGGAGAGCCCCTGCGACTTGTAGATGACCCCGATGTTGTTCTGTAAGTTGGCGACGCCGAACTTGTCGTCAATCTCTTCCAGAATCGCGAGGCTCTTGCGCGCGTAGGCCAGCGCCTGGTCGAGACGTCCCTGTCGCCGGTAGACCAGACCGATGTTTTGCAGTTTGTAGGCGAGGCTCCGCCGGTCGCCGACGCTGCCCATCTCTTCGAGAACCTTGAGACTTCGGTGCAGGTAATCCAGCGCCTCGCCGTAGCGCCCCCGCGCGGTGTGATACGTGGCGATGTTGTTCAGCGCCATGTTGAGCGTGCCCTTGTCGTTCAACTCTTCGCTGAGCACACGACTCTTCTGATAGAACTCAAGGCCGACCTCGTAATGCCCCATTGAGGAATGGGCCAGCCCCAGGCTGTTGAGAACGAGCGCCGTCAGATTTCTGTCGCCGACCTCTTCGCTGAGCACCAGACTTTTGTCGTAACACTCCACCGCCAGCTCGAAGCGTCTCTGCGTGTCGTAGGCGACGCCCATCGCCTGCAACGCGCGCGCCTTCCCCTGCTTGTCGCCGACCTCCTCGAAAATGACGAGACTCTTCTGAAGATAATCCAGCGCCTCGGTCGGTGGGTTCCTGCGTCCGTAGATAGAGCCGAGGTCACACAACGCGCCGCCGAGTCGCGCGCGGTCTCCGCCCTTCTCCGCGACCCTGACCGCCAGCTTTGAGATTCTCAGCGCCTCGTTGTAATCGCCCTTTTGAACCAGGGGGTCGGCAAGCTCCTTCAACGCGGTCAGGAGCGCGACGTTCGCCGAGTCTGTGTTCTGCGCCAGCAGACGCTCCTGCTCCTCCGCGGACGACGTGCGGACGAGCGCCGAGGCCAACTCAGCCACTTCCGACGCAGCGGACAAAGTTGGGACTGCCTGCGACTGAGCGAGGGCGGCGTTGATGAGGCTCAAGCTCAGGGCCAGTAAACACGGCGCGACGCGGAACGTGTGCGACATAGGACAACCTCCTATGGCCGGCTTCCCTTTTTACTGCCGGGTCACTTCATACATCGTTGAGGAAACGTGCTCGCGTACAAAAAGGGTCAAGCCTCCGGCGGCGAGTTGATTCGGCGAGGTCGAGGGCTTCAGGAGGGACGCAAACGAGCCCTCCGCACGCTAACGCGTAAACCGTCGGCTAAAGGGCTCACGCAGGATTAAAAAAAATCGGCCGCAAAAAAATCTCACGCCGTCGGTAATACGGCCGCGAGTTCGGCAACTTCCCCTTTCGGCAGTCGGTGGCGGCTGTCGGTTCGAAACGGAGGGTAAGTTTAGGAGGGCAGCGCTTTCATCAATTCATACTGCCGCCCCTTCATCCTTACCAAGTTGTAACAACCGATTCAGATACGAAGGAGAAAATTCATGCGTTACGCGAAATCAAAACTCATCACGCGGCTCTTTGCTCTACTCGCCTTCGCGGCGTTCGCGCTCCCGGTGGCAGCGGCCGAGGGTAACCGTACGCCGGAACTGCCCCTCCCGCTCTGCCAGAGCATCGAGGTGCCGGCGGGCCACGAGGTTGCCTTCCACGCCTACGCGCTCGGCGTGCAGGTCTACAAGTGGAACGGCACCGCGTGGGTGTTCGTGGAGCCGGTGGCGAATCTCTACGCCGACAAAGGCTTCCACGGGCAGGTCGGCACGCACTACGCCGGCCCCACCTGGGAGAGCAACAGCGGCAGCCGCGTGGTCGGCAGGCGCGTGGTGAACACGGGCTGCACGCCAGACTCGCAGTCCATCCCCTGGCTGCTGCTCGAAACGGTCACGACCGACGGCCCCGGCATCTTCAACTCGGCGACCTTCATCCAGCGCGTGAACACCAAGGGCGGGATAGCTCCGACGACCCCCGGCACGACCGTCAACGAAGTGAAGGAGGTGCCCTACACGGCCGAGTACTTCTTCTACCGCGCCGCGAACTGATTCACCCCGAGACCCCGACGGAGACGCGAGCCGACCTACCGGCCTTCCTCAGCGCGCTCCAGCGACTCAAGTCGTGGGCCGGCGAGTACGGCTCGCCGGCCCACGATGGGTGTTCGAATATAAAACGGTTTTCCGGCGACCGTCCGCCGCCCAACAGTGACAAGGGTTTAGGAGAAAAATTGGGGTTGACAGCTAACGAAATTTTGGATAGTGTTTGGCGGCTTTGTAAGAACAAGCCGTTGGTGTAAAAAGTTTTTGCCTGTCAAAGGCTGAATTCTCACGAGCCTGCGCTGCCTGGCACCCTCGCCGCATACTCGCCAAATTCCAGCCTTTGGTGACTAGACTTTTCTGCAACTTCACCTTAGACGGAAACAGCTCGGAGGTGCACATGAGCATCCAGGATTACCTTTCCAGCACATTGGGATCCTAAGCTTAGAATTCCACGTGGACAAGTTGTCGCG